>Ga0209629_10000442_pt1 | contig 22786 bp, 17 predicted proteins | sample TergutCu122P5_FD_187286 | JGI IMG/M metagenome (GOLD analysis project Ga0209629, IMG submission 187286) | Cubitermes ugandensis P5 segment gut microbial communities from Kakamega Forest, Kenya - Cu122 P5 (SPAdes) (version 2) | ecosystem: Host-associated > Arthropoda: Insects > Digestive system...
TCCTGCAAAAGATATGGAAATTTGGGATTATGCCCAAAAGAGAAAATTGTTGATTGTTACTAATGATGAAGACTTTTTGCGTTTATCTGCATTCAAAGGATTTCCACCTAAAGTTCTAATGTTGAGAACAGGAAATCAGAGCCGAAAATTTATTGAATTATTCGTTTCAATTACTCTCCCGGTCATGTAACACCCTTAACGATTCCCAATTCTACACATAACTTACCATGGTTGATCTACCCGGATTAGTCGGTGGAATCGGCCAAAATATCGGGGGAATAGGCATACATAATAAATTAAAATCATTTTTCGTACCGTTATCAAAAGAACCGGCAGCCTCGATAGTTTCAATCATTACAGATTGTTTTTCCGGAATAGCGAAAAGTATTGTACCTAACGCTAACATTACTGATAAAATAATTGTTTTCATACTGAAAATTTTTAGAAGTGTTATTATTAATGATCTTTCTCATATTGTTCGCTTTTTAAAATAAAAAGGTAATAGGCTTTTTGATTTTTTTTATAAAAAATCTTTCTACCTTTGCATGCAAATCACAGTCAAGCGGTAAAATTTGATTCATCTCATGTTAACATTCAGGCGTTTATCTCTTATTTACTTAGGGTTTATGATACTCCCAACCTTTATTTGGGCAACCTCTGATGCGCTGCTGACCCGAACTATCGTTTCTGCCGATAGCTGCATGGGGCAATTTAATTGGGATCGATCAAAACTTTTTTTGGATTCCGCTTCGTTGCTCGTCAAACAAGTTAAAAATCCGGCTGTATTAGGATTCTATTACCAAACTTTAGGGAATTATTATACATGGGAAAAAAATGAATCCGAGGCGCATAAAAAATATTATCAAGCTATTGATTATTATGAACAATCTGAAGAATACGCCAAATTGAGCCCGATCTTTTGTAACCTTGCTTATTCGTACTATCAAAAACAGGATACGGATCGGTTGGAGAAAATCATATCCAAAATGATAATCAATGCGTCTAAACTAAAAAATGTATCGACTGATATGGATTTGTATGGAATAATGGCTTCCTATTATCATTGCTTGTACGAAAAAAGCAAGAAGAATACCGGTTATTTAGACTCAATCATTCATTATGAGAATAAATATATTACTGATTTTGAGACGAACATTCATCTTCAAAGCCAAAGAAGCGATGCGGCATTTAATTACATGATCTTAGCGTTTTCTATGTTAAAATCCCAAAAATATGATCCGGATTCTGTCGGTTATACTCTCGAAAAAGCGAAGCGTTGGGCTAATCCGGCAGATACGGCAATGACTGTCAATCTCCGATGTATTGAGGGAGAAATTGCCTTCGACAAAAAAGATTTCAAAAAGGCGGAGGCGCTGTTCAAGCAAACACTTGCGTTGTTAGACCGTTGGGAAGCGCATGATAATCTTTCCATTTATATCGACCTGTACGGCCGCTTGTCTGAAATTGCCGAAATCAATAAAGACTTCCGGCAGGCCTTGCATTTTGAACGGGAAAAAGCAGTTTGGTCCAATAAAATCCATGACGCCGAAAAGTATAAAACAATCGTCGAATTGAACGAAAAATACGAGGCTGAAAAAAAAGATAAGCGAATCATCCGGTTGGAAAACGATCTGTTCAAAGAAAGAATTAACCGGTTATACTTGGGTCTTGCCGGTTTAGGGTTGATCGCCTCGTTTTTCATCATTCGCTGGCTGCTATCCCGAAAAAATGCGATGGATTCGGAATTGCTGCTTGCGCAAACCGAAAAAAGCGAAGCCGAACTCCAAGCCCGCTTGAAAGAGGAAATGCTGAAAAAAACCGAACTTGATAAATATGAGTCGCTGCTCGATAATCATTTCAAAAATAAAACCCTTTCGGAAATGGATGATACACTGAAAGGATTGAGAAATGAACAACATGAACTGAATAAAAAGATACAAAGCTATCAGGAAAAACTGAACCGGTATGAGGGCGAAAATTTTGTTACAGCCATCGAAGACCCCTACTTCCAATCGATTGCAAAGGAGGTGAACGACCTGATCCGGAAAAGATTGAAAAACGTTGATAAAAAACCGGTTTATTTCGAGGCGCTTCAAAAGATCAAGAATCAGTTCTTTCTGAACTTACAAGAGCGATATCAGGGAAAAATCTCCGGGATCAATCTCAAATATTGCATCTGTTTTGCTATCGGCATGGATGCTCAAGACATCTCCGACTGCTTTTGCGTCGAACTTCGCAGCGTTCATACGATGCGGCACCGGTTACGATCGAAATTGAATGTTGATAAAACCATCGATTTCAATCTTTTCCTGCGGAAATTGAATGATTCAATGAAATGATTGTATAAAAATATATGGAAACCGATGATTTTGCCCCGTTTCGTTCCGAAAAAGAGCCTAATATTGAATTAAATAATATGTACAACATTTACCGGGAGCCGTTTATTAACTTTGCCAGACAAAAATATTTTTTCGATTTAAAAGTATATGAAGATGCCTATCAGGAAAGTTTTATTGCTTTGTGGCATGAAATCCATACCGGGAAATTAACATCTGAAAACAGAACGGCTTCAGTTAAGACCTACCTGTTTCGGAAAGGTTTGAACAAGCTGTATAAAATTCTCGTGAAACAAATTAACGACTCGGATCATTTCGAGAAACTAAAAATAGAACTCGAACTTTTCAATACGGAAACCCCTTTTCTCAATGAAGAGACAAAAGCAATTCTGCAAAAAGAGATCATGGAGTTGGGAGAACCCTGCAGTCAATTGTTAAGCTTGTATTTTTATGAGAGAAAAAGGATGAAAGAAATAGCGGGGATAGTAGGTTATAAAAGCGAAGATGTTGCAAAAAACAAAAAACATTGGTGTATGGAGTTGTTAATAAAAAACTGTTATCGAAAACAATATACCAAAGGAGATTTTCATCATGAATAGAGAATTACAGGAAAAGATAGAAGATTACTTGTTCGACTTGCTTTCCGAAGAAGAACGGACTGCGTTTGAACAAAAAATGGAGCAAGACCCCTTGCTGCGTAACGAAGTCGAGTTGACCCGAGCCATCATGGAAGGCTTCCAAATCAAGGGAGAGCAGGGCGCGATCGAAGAAATGAAGCGCATTTCGTCGGAGGCGGAAATGCGGGCGGTGATCGCGGGTTTCGAAAAGAAATATAAGGAGGGGAGCAATCGACAGATCGCAGCCACTCCTCAGGTCGCAGCCACTCCTCAGGTCGCAGCCACTCCTCAAAAAATCAAACGATTGCCTTTTTATATCGCGGCTGCGGCTGCTGTGGTTCTGTTATTGTTATACATCGGGATTCAACCCAAATATTCTTCTCAACAATTATTTAACGATTATTACAAACCGGATGAATTTATGCCTACCGCTTCGAGAGGAGATGAATCCGAACTCGAAAAAAAACAGGCTCAGGACTTATACGATGCTGTTTCTATGATAAATACCGGAAAAACGGCTGCTGCTATCGATAGTTTATTCAATTTTCCCTTTTTCCCGTACAATACAGATGCAGCAGGGTCAAAATGCAGATCAAAATTAAAACAAGGCGCTGAATGGAATTTGGCATTGGCTTACTTGAAAATTAACAAACGGGATCAAGCTGAAAAAATTCTTAGGGAGATTATTTCTGCCAAAGGCTATTATTGCCTTGTGGCACAGGACTATTATTGTGATTTAGCACAGGACTTATTAGAAAAAATGAAAGAAAAAAAATGGCAGTAAACATAGTGTCAAGTCAATAATGAAATGCAGATACAGTTTGTTTAAAGCAAAGTCACGCAGTGACGATACTTTATTAACCGTAGATTTCAATCTACGGGCAAAAATCACGACACCCTCTCTCCAAGTCCCGCAGGGACGGCACTTATCCCTGCAAAGTATCGTCCCTATATTTGCGGGACATTTCGCAATTAGCACAACAATAGTTCCTGTTTTCAAAACAAACAGGAAAAATCTGTTCTTAATGGCTTTATTCATTTGTCTCTTTGTATTTCAACAGCTAAATGCGGAAAAAAGAGCGCTTATAGCAGCCGTTGGCAAATATCCTGCAAATAGCGGATGGCAGACGATCCATTCGGAAAACGACGCGGTCATTATTAAATCAGCCTTATTGAGACAAGGTTTTCCGAAAAATCATATAAATATCCTGATGAATGAAAAAGCTACAAAAGCAAACGTTGTATCTGCGCTTGAAGATTTGATAAAAAAAACGAATGCAGGCGATATTGTTGTATTTCATTTCTCGGGACACGGTCAGCAAGTAACCGATATTTCCGGGGACGAAACAGACGGATTGGACGAAACATTGGTTTTATACGATACCGAACAGGAAAACAAAACCGGTCGGATGAGCGCCTCCACCCATTGGATAGATGATGAAATAAATTCTTATCTTAAAAGATTAAGGAAGAAAGCCGGTCCTTCGGGCGACGTTTTATTTTTTATTGATGCTTGCCACAGCGGAACAATCAGTCGCAATGCGGACGACGCTGTCTATCGGGGAACTGATATTGTTTACAGAATTCCCGGTTATCCCCGGAAAGATACCGGTCAGGTTAAACAAAAATATTTGGTTGAGGCTGAAAATTCGGGTAATGATCCGACTTGCTCTCCATACGTTGTGATAAGCGCCTGCTTAGCCGGAGAAGAAAATTGGGAGTACTACGACAGTGCAACTAAAGCATATTATGGAACATTGTCGTTTGCAATCAGTCGTTTATTATCAAAAAATCAAAATAAGACAACCTATTTAACATTCTTTGAATCGATCAGGGCAGAATTTTACGCTTTGGGAAATCAAGAACAAACGCCTCAAATTGAAGGTGATTTGAGCAGGTATTTGTTTGCGGGGAAAACTATTGATATTCCCGATCATTTTACCGTTAACCGGATTTTCAGAGATGGGACGGTTGTTGTGAACGGAGGAGAACTCGCAGGCATAAAGAAAGGAGCGGAATTGTCGTTTTATCCGCAAATGACAGTCGATAAAAATAAAACAAATCCGGTATTTACAGCGAAAGTAATCGATGCTTCATTGTTGGAAAGCATTGTAAAAATCCCGAAAACCGTAAAAATCGATCCTGCATCATGGGTTTTTGTCTCAAAAAATACTTTTAATAAGGAAGACGAAATTGAAACCCGGGCAAATATCCTTCGGGGGGCGAAGACCGACAATAAAAGCATAGCGCTTGAAATTATCCCTATCGATAAAAATGGAGTAAGACAAAATCCGGCTTCAAAAATGAAGAACGGGAACATTGAATTCAGCTATGGCGATCGGTTTGAAGTCGTGATAACCAATCGAGGAAATTCTCCGCTCTACTTTCAATTAATCAATATATTGCCTACGAATGAAATAAAGATTTTCAGCCTGCCATCAAGCGAGTGCTATCTCAAACCCGGCGAATCGATGTCGGGTGGAAGTTTGAAATTCAGAATATCCGTCGGGGCTCCTTTGGGAGTGGAAGCCCTTTTAGTGATCGGTTCCGACAAAATTTTGGATTTGTCTGCCATCGAACATAAACGCCCTCAAGAAGAAAGAGGAGATGAATCCGATTTTGAACGATTTTTGAATCAGCTTTACAGTTCGGAACAATCGGGTTCTTACACATTGAAAGATGTTTCTATCGATTCCAAATTTTATACTGTTGTTAAATCCGAATAATATGAGGAAAAAAGTATTTCTGATTTTCATTCTTCTTTTTACATTGGCAGGTAGTTTGTATTCGCAGGATTCTATCTATGATCAGGTAGAAAAAATCAAGGATTTCATGAGTAAATCAAAAGAATATCGTGCAATAAATAACTATAAAGCAGCCATCTATTGGGCAAGAGAAGCAGTAAAAGTTCAAGAGCAATATTTTTCTGACCAACCACTCCCTCAAATTATGGTTAATTTTTTATTAGGCGCTTTATCCTATGAAAATGAAGACTATTTAGAAGCTGAACGATGCTTACGGTTTACTGTAAATACCTTTCGCAGCGACGTACCTGAAGAAATTTTAAAACAATCAAATGAATTAGTTATTATAAAAATACAATCTTTAAATAACTTAGGCGAAATATACAGAATTAATGGAAATTATTCCGAAGCTGAATCATTATACAATGAAGCAGCGCGATATGGTTCTTTTTTTTGGGGAAAGGATAATCCAAATTACACGATGGTAATAAACAATTTGGCTTCATTATATTTGTCAAAAGGAGATTATTCTCAATCCGAAACGCTTTATAAGGAAGTTATCCGGTTGAATGAAGAAAATAGCATTTTTACAGGACCATCCTATCTCTATGCAATTAATAATTTAGGAGAACTTTATAGACAATTGGGAAATTTTTCAAAAGCTGAATCGTTATATAATCAGGTGATTGAAAAATTAGAAGACCCTATGGGAAAAGATAAAACAATATATATTAATGAGCTTAATAATTTAGGTTTAGTATATAAAGAACAGTCGAAATATGATAAGGCACTATCTCAATACTTAAAAGCGCTAATTTTTTTAACTAATTCTGACAGGAATAGTTTACTTTATGCCACCTGTCTGTTAAATATAGCCGGATTATATCGAGAACAAGGGGAATATAAAGAAGCTGAACCCTATTCCTTACAAGCAGTGGAATTATATAAAAACCTATTAGGTGAAGATAATCCCGATTATCTTCAGTCACTACATAACCTTGCCGGATTATACTTCTATTTGGATAATTATTCTGCCGCTGAAAAATTTTATTTAGAAGTTATTGAGAAAAGGGGAAGAATACTTGGGAAATTTCATCCGGATTATATAAAAAGCCTTTCTTCATTAGGACGCTTATATACTTTCATTGGTAAAATTGATTCTGCAAAACCCTATATGCTTGAAGCATCCGAAAAGAATAAAAGAAATATAAAAACTTTATATAATTTTCTTCCGGAGTCGGAACGGAATTTATATTGGGAGCAAAATGGAACTGCTTTTGAGATGTTGTACCCTTCTTTTTTCTATGATTTATATAAAATAACGCCGGATTCGATGTCGTATTTCTATAATAATACCTTGTTTTCCAAAAATTTACTTCTGAATACATCGCTTCATTTTCAGGATAATATCTTACATAAAAATGATTCGGTTTCTCTTAAATTGTAGGATGACTTAAAAAATATTAACAGAGAAATTAACAGGCTATATGAAAGGCCCTTAAACCGGCAGGAAAACCTTCGGACTTTAGAAGATCAAGCCAATGATATTGAAAAAGAATTACTTCAAAGGCTTCCTGAATATCAGGGAGTAAAAGATTATAATGAAACTTCATGGAAAGAAATAGCCGGCAGTTTGCCGGAAAATGAAGCTGCCATTGAATTTGTCAGTTTCAGAGATTATCATTACAAAGAGGAGGTTATAAAATATTGCGCTTTAATCGTAAAAAGAAACGCTTCACATCCTGAACTTATTCCACTTTTTGAAGAAAATCAATTGGATAGTTTAATAACGAATTCCGTTGATACAATGTATTCCTACCGAGCCGATTGGGACTTTGAAGGATTCAGGTATGGCGAGCGTTTATATAATCTGATTTGGAAACCGTTGGAAAAATCGTTAGCTGGCATAAAGACGATCTATTACAGCCCTGCAGGAAAACTGAATCAAATTGCATTTGCCGCTATTCCGATTGATACAGCCAAGACATTGACTGATAAATATGATTTGCGACAAGTGACAAGTACAAAAGAAATTTTGAAAAAAAGGACTCCGGATAATGAAATAAAAAGCGCGGCATTATTCGGAGGGATTAAATATGAAATAAAAGATTCCTTGGAATTAAAGTCAGCCTTGTCTTTGGCAAATCCGGATATCGCAACTCGCTCCGGCGGCATCGAACAAGGGAATTCAGGCGGATTTAAGGAATTACCCGGCTCAAAAAGAGAGGTTGAGGGGATTCGGACCGTTTTAAATGATAAAGGGATTTCTATTCGGATATATGATAGTATTCAAGCCAATGAAAAGAATTTTAAAGAACTGAGCGGCAAAAGAAAGGACATTATCCATATTGCAACTCATGGATTTTATATTCCAAAGACAGACGCGGATCGAGAAGGTCTTAAATATTTATTTTTCGGAAGAGAGAATAAATCGGTCGTAGTTGAAAATCCGCTTTTGCGATCCGGATTGGCTTTAGCCGGAGCAAATAAAGCATGGAGAGGAGACACTGTACCGGATAATTGTGAAAACGGTCTTCTTACATCATACGAAATATCTCAAATGAATTTATTCGGAACAAAATTAGTTGTACTTTCTGCTTGCGGAACCGGCTTGGGAGACATCAACGGAAGTCAGGGCGTGTATGGCTTACAGCGCGCATTTAAGATTGCAGGAGTGGAAACCATTATTATGAGCTTATGGAAAGTGCCTGATGAGGCAACTTCCAAACTAATGCAACTGTTCTATAAGTTTTGGATAACTGACCAATCAGATATACATACCGCTTTTCATCAAGCACAAAATGAAATACGGAAAATGAAAGAATATTCAAATATTAAGTCGTGGGCTGGTTTTGTTATAATCGACTAACGATTCCATGGGCTGTATTGTTACCGAATATAGTATCGTCCGATCCCGAACTTGGGATCGTCCGATCCCGGAACAATATACTTAATTTTTCACACAACGGACAGTACGTCCGCTTGCCCGGACGGCGGTTTCCATACGAGCTTCTGTGTGAATGAAGTATAAACCCCATGCCCACTGATCGGCGCTTCGAATATTGCTCCAATAATATCCGAGCACAAGACTGTTACTTAGCGTACCATCCACTTGGTAGCGCCAGCTTCCGGCAGGAAGAAATATTTGGTTGGGCGCTTCGCCGAAAGGATATCCGACCACGTTGTTTTGTAGTTTCCAAGCGCCGCGCGTATTGAGAAGCGATTGTAACTCATCGTAAGTAGGAACTCGCCAACCTTTGGGACAAGGATCATTCGCCTGTTCCCACTCGGTCCCTTCCGGAATGGAATTGTCCCAAACTTTTGCATTATTTGAACTTTGCAATGGATCTGTAGAAGACCATCCTACCTTCCTGTTCCATTGATAATACATTCCGGTGTCTTCCGGTTTAAAGACGAATGTGCCGGGTGCAGCTACGTTGCGGGTTGCCCAAACCACGCCGTTAATTTCAACTCCCTCGTCGGTAGTTGGGTAATTGGTTGCCGGGTCGCTGTTGTCGTCTTTTTTGCATCCGACAAAGATTAAACTGCTGCTTAATAATAAACAGAACAGGAGAGATAAATTTTTCATACTGTCTGAAAAAAGAGGCTGTCTTGAAATTCATCGTCATTGCAAGTCGTCAGGCGAAGCAATCCATAGAATTGATTTTATGATGGATTGCTTCGGGCTTCGCCCTCGCAATGACGGTGTTCTTTCAAGACAGCCTCATCATTAATTAATTATAACAATTTTAATTTTACAAAATTACTTTTTGGGATCATACCACAACACCCATTCAGCTATCTGTATCAAATTCGAACCATAGTTTCTCGTAATATCCCATCGGTATAATTTGTAAGGCGCCGTTTTCGGCACATCGATGAGATGAACGGAAAATCTTGGCCGGTCGGCTGCATTCGATTTCCAATCGACTTGTGTGTCAATGGTGGTCCAAGTAGCGCCGCCATCATTCGATCCTGCAAGTGTCCAATCTCTCGGATCTCTATCATTGGCATCGTTTGCTAATGTTATCTGATACTGAGTGATAGAGAATGGTCTCGGCATTTCCCAATAGATGGAAACCGTATTACGGGCAGTAAGGAACTTTGTATTTGCGTTATTATCAACTAATTTTAGAACGCCTTCATTCGATTCCGGAGTGGCTGTTTTATTGCTTTCATATACTTTGCTATCTACGGTAGTCATCAAGTTGAATTTATCCGGGAACGGAAGCACGTTGATGATTGCAGTGCTTTCTAACCAAACCGGATCTTCAGTCGGGAGATTGTTCATTGCCGGCACTACCAACAATTTGTAACTCATTTGATAAAGTCCCGAAGGCAAAAGGTCTGTCAACGGAATATTAATGTCATTTGCGCCTATTGACCCCGGCAATTGTGTATTTGCCTCATAAACGGTTTTCCCTTCCGAATTGGTGAGTTTGAACTGAATTCCTCCGGCAAATTGCATTAAAACATTGGATGTTCCTACAAAGGAGATAAGTTGTTCAGCGCCCAGAGAGCGTACTACTACCGCCGGAGGCGTTAGTGAACCCATAAAACTCTTTGTCACCGGAATTGCTGAAATTTTAGTCGGAATCGACAGATTTCCGGAAGCATCAACGGTATAGACGGTAAAATCAACACCCACAGCATTCACCAATTTTTCAATCGAAGCCGTATTAACCAACGAAGGATAATCTACAACTGTGCTATCGGGACCATAAATCACTCGAATAGTTTTAGATTTTTGATCTGTTGGATTGATCCAACGCAAAACAACTCTTTCAAAACCGGGCGTGGCTTTTAATGAATCTATTTTTCCCGAATAGTTGCGCTCGCCCACCCATTCCTTATAGTTATCGTGCATTCCATCACAACTGTGCATGAAGAGTGCAATAACTACCGAAACGCTTATTGATAAAAATATATTTTTTATTTTCATATCGCTTATTATTTATTAGTTTTCCCATCCGGGTATTATGCCGGTTAATGTAGCCGGATCATCAATGATGCTGCCATTCGCTTCAGTACCCCACAACGTTATTTCAGATGAACAACCCGAGTTTCCGCTCACGGGATTACCGGCTTGGTCAATCGCTTTGAATCTCAAGTAACGGAAGGGTCTTGTAAAGCGAGGATTATCGGGGTATAGCATAAATTCGTGTCCGCTTCTTGCTGTATAGAGCGCAAAAAGATTCGTACCGTCGGGACGGACAATTCTGTAACGTCCTACCAATTCCCAGTCAGTTAAAACGCCGTCTGTTGGATCCTTGTCATCGCTAATCCAAATCTCAAATGTTCTGACATTCTCACTGGTGTACAACTGATCCCAAGTATCTCGTTGCCAAATTTTGAAGCGGCTGGCAACAATCCGACGTCCCATATCAATAAAATAGGAAAATGGATAGGATTGCGTTCCCGTATGGAAATAGTTCAAATTCAGTACGGGTCGATAATCGTATACATTATCCCAAAACTTTTCAATTCTTCCTTCCACATTCGTTTCTCTTGCATTTTTCAGACTGTCGTCACGGAAAGTGCCTTTATAATCCGCGAGCGGCGTTTGAAATTGCGGATCTTCGGCGCTGCCATAATCCCATCTATTTCCGTACAATAAATTATTACGCAAGAAAGACCAACCCTTTTTTGATATTGGGCCGTCTACGTATGGAGTATTACTTCCAAAATCTTTAGCCTCCGTTTCGTTGCCATAGATGTCTCGAATACGGACCTTAACCCCATGGGGTACTCCGGCAAGATTGGGAATGGTGAACCGGTCAATCACCAGATTGGATGACTGTACCAGCGTGACTTCTTTACTTCCTACTGTTACAGTGGCTAAGACCGTTATTGTTTCTTGGAGCGGATTTTTCCAGTCAATCACAAGCGCTGAAAAACCGGGCTGCACCGATATGGTTTGAAGAACAGCCTTAGTGGTTGGCTCAAGCGGAGTAATCCGTTGTATCAGAGGCGTCGACTCTCCTCCGGTACGATTAACGGAGAACAATTTTACCTCATATTCTTTTACGGTACCAAGACCTTCGATAAAGAGCGTATCGGAATATACGCTGCTTGTTTTTGATATCGTTTGTCCGTTATCCAAAGTGTATTCCGCTCTTGCATAAAGGTAATCTACATTTGACGGAATATTGTAAAGAAAGAATCCTCCACCGTTGAGCGGCGTAAATTTTACATTTGTAAGTTGCCCCGGAGGAGTACCTCCTTCTATTTTCATAGGGCCGTCGTTACAGCTATAAAACGCTATTGCGGCAACGGCCATCATTATTATATATTGAAAACTTTTCATATAATTATTAATTAATAATTCTTAATTTTAAATTCTACCAACCCGGATTTTGTACCAAATTGGGGTTTTTATTTAAATCATTAAGCGGTATAGGCATCAAATAGTCGCGCGTTTGCCATACGCGTGGTTGCAAAGTCATCAAGATGTAGAATGTCTGATAATCGGGACCTAATGAATTCCAGCCTTGAACAGGCGTAGTAAATTCAACTCCCGCTTTCTTCCATCGCAGTACATCATAGAATCTTTGTCCTTCGAAAGATAATTCGATAGCCCTTTCTCTGTGAATAATTTCACGAAGCCCTTCTTTTGTCTTATGCGCGTTCAATACCCTTGAATTGGCAATGGCCGGATTTCCCCATGTTTGTTCTACCGTTTTTAATCCGCCTCTTGCCCGGATGGCATTCAATTTGTCATACGCCGGTTGTCCGGGTCCATTAAACTCATTGTATGCTTCGGCATACATCAAATAGAGGTTGGATAACCGGATGATAGGATACGTATATTTCACTACCCGCGCCCAGTGTCCGGTACCCGATTCGGGATGCACCATTTTCTTGACGCCTATGCCTGTCCAGAAGAAGTCGGTTGTGTGGGTTGAGGATCTTCCGCCGATCTCTCGAGCGGTTGCGGGACTTGCATCAAATTCGTTATAACGCATACCGATTCTGTTTTTCAGGTCGTGGGTTCTGTAAAGACATCCATCTACCATCAACCAGGCGTAATATCTCGGTTCTCTGTTCAGATGCAGTTTAACGGTTTGTCGTCCGCTTCCTAATTGCATATAACCGCGGTGATAGGTATCATTGATGTCCGGAATAGTTGTCAGTGCGCGACGGTTTTCATAATCATAGGTGATGTCGTCTTCTATGGGCAAGCCGTTTCTTGAATAATAAAGCTCTTCCATTTTATAGTTTGCGCCCAACCAATTCCACGCATATCCGGGTTGACCCGGATCGGCCGCAGAACGTATATTTGAACCGTGTGCAAAACCGTCTCCTCCTTCGAAATCAATACCGGAGAATCCAAAAATCATTTCACTGTTCCAATTCTCACAAATAGAAAAACGATTGTTATAACAATACTTTATAATTTCAGAACTGGCAAAATCATCTACGTCCCAATATTTTGGCGTTCCCTCGTAATAATACAATTTCTTTCCGTTTTGCTCCGCATACTTAATTGCATCATCGGTAGCATCGAGCGCATCTTTCCATTTTTGTGCGCTGTATTCCATCGGGAAAAGCAATTCGCCATTGTTTCCCTTAAAAGTGCTGTAGAATTCGGAATTCCCATTAAATAACGGACTTGCTCTTAGAATCAAAACTTCTGCTTTGACTGCTTTAGCTACCTGCATATCAATTTGTCCCAAGTATGCAATCGCTCTTTGCGGCATTAATTCGCCGGAGTTGATTACTTGGTCCATCGATGCGATGATATAATTAAAGCAGGAATCTATGGGTTGTCTTTCCTGTCTTACCTCATTGATGCTTGCAGAAGGTTCAAGATTTTTATCCGCAATCACAATAGGACCATACAAACGAAGCAAATAGAAGTGGTAATAGGCTTTCAAAAATTTTACCTGTGCAGACATATCGGCTATTTCTCCCGGTGATAATCCGGGTACGTTTCCAATATTTTCAAGGAAAATATTGCATACGCGGATACCGCGGTATAAGCCTCTTGCTCCGCCTCCATCTCCCCAATAGTTGAGGATAGGATCGCTGGAGTTGTTCCATCCGCGCATCAGCTTTTCGCCTCTTGTATTCCCTCTATTTTCAGCGACCTCGGCATCTAACCGGCCAACCCACTCATCGCCTGCCAACGACATCGACCAGTGGAGTTTTTCATACTGAGGCATGTACCAATAGCAGGTAGATAATGCCGTCAAGGCACTTTCTCTGTTCTGGAACAAGCTCCCTATTTCCACCGTATTATCGGGCACAATGTCAAGATAATTACATTGTGTAAAAAACAGCATACCAAATAATGCTGTAAAAAATATTCTTATTTTTGATTTCATATAATACTCATTTTTAATAATGTACAAATTCATTAGAAATTAAGATTCAGCCCTACGTTATAGACTCTTTGCAAGGGGTAGTTAAATCCTGACCGACCAATTTCCGGATCCCACAGTTTAAAATTGGTAATATTAAAAAGATTGGTGCAAGATACATACACGCGAGCCATAGCAACCGGCAACTTTCCAAACGTTTTTTTCGGGATGGTGTATCCAAGTTCCGCATTTTTCATTCTCAAAAGGCGTCCGCTTCGCAGCCACCAATTGGATGTCTGTTCATTGTTTGAATTTCTTGATGCGGATAAGCGGGGCCAGAATGCGTGAGAAACCGGATTGTTGGGACTCCAGTGGTCGTCGGCTATGATCTGTAAAAGATTCCTGCCGTTGGCAAATGGAGTGATTCCCTGATAGTGGTCATCGGAAGGACCTTCTCCTCTCGAGTCGATAAAGAACGAAACACGGTCTTGTCCCTGCATAAAGAATGATAAATCCAAGTTTTTGTATCCTGCCGACAGCCCGAACCCGTATGTAATTTCCGGAACCGTGGGGTATCCGATATGCACCTTGTCGTTGTCGTTGATAACGCCATCCCCGTTGATGTCTTTGTATTTGATATCGCCCGGGCGAACAATACTGCCTAATTGCTGAGCCGGAGAGTTGTCTATATCTGCCTGGTCAATAAAAAGCCGTTCTGCAACATATCCCTGCCAGGTATCAATGGGCCAACCGATTTTACTTAAATAAGGATACTTGTACACCGGCTCTTCGTTTTGAACAATCTTGTTATGGGCGTATGTGAAATTAAGACGTCCGGTCATCCACAGATCTTTATTGAAATTGTGGTTGTAATCGATTGAACCGTCCCAACCGGCGCTTGATACTTCACCCACATTTCCGAATACGCCACTGGTAAGACCCATCGTATTAGGCAGGTTTTGTCGTTCTTGATAGATTTGTTTGCGGTTCTCGGTAAAGTATTCCAAAATGAACTTTAATCCTCGGTCTTTCAATAAATCCGTTTCAATTCCGAAGTTTTGTTTTACGGCAATTTCCCAGGTAATCAGCGGATTGGCATAGCGGTTGATGCTGAATCTCCCGTAGTTTGAGTTATAATCTTTTCCCCATCGATATCCATCGTTACCACCCATGTTGATAGCAATATCCGAGAGGAAGAAAAAGCGGTTGTTCGCATCTGCAATTTGATCGTTACCTACTTGTCCGAGCGAATATTTGAACTTAAGCATCGGAATGGTGCTCATTAACGGCTCCCAAAAACTTTCATTCGATATAATATACCCTAAACCCATAGCGGGGAATAAACCCCATCGGTGATCTTTATTAAATTTCTCCGACCCCGTATAGGTTAAGCTTAGTTCGGCAAGATAACGGTCGCCGTATCCGTAATTGATACGTCCTCTCATCCCCTGCAGCCTGTGTGGAAGCGTTCGTTGTATAGTCGCTTGATCTCTACTGTTCGAGTTTTTGTTTTCTTCCTGCGTATAGATCAGCAAAGCCATAATGTCATGCATGTCGTTGATTCTGCGATTATAGGTAAGTCCACCTTCAAAATACAATCTAAACTCTGAAGCTCTTTGTATATCCGGATTTCCGAGTGCATCGGAGCCCCTGTGTACTTCCTGTAAGGTGTACGTATCTGTAAATTCATCATATTTTTTGATAGCGTAGAGGTAGGGGTCATAGCTTCTCTTGCTTTCGGTGGAAGTGTAACTTCTGATAGAAACTTTTGCTCTTGCCAGCAAGCCCTCAGTAATAGCATCCAACTTTTGGTCGATAGAGAACTGAGAGGTAATGCGCGCATTAGAGCCGTCTTTATAGCCTCTTACCATATTCGCGAAAGGATTCCTTCTTGAGCCGGTGGCATCGGTGCCAAACAATGTGTGTCTGGTGTACACATTCGCCGAATCCGGTTGGTAATAGGTAGGAAACTCTACCGGATTTGAATTTATCACACCGCCAAAAACGTCGCTGGCATTATCAAGCTGACCGGTATAGTTTTCAAAAATAGAGTTCATATTAAAATCCAATTTGGTCGAAGCAGTAAGATTAATGGTAATATTGGTAAGCAAGTTGAACCGATTAATATCAATATTATTTTTAAAATTGTTCATATTGTTATTACGCAATAATCCGTTTTCTTTGTCGTACGACGCAGCCAAATAGTAATTTACCACCGATCCGCCACCTGTTATGTTCAGGTTATAATGCTGGTTGAAGGCGTTAGATTTGAACATCTCGTCATACCAGTTTAAATTAGGGTATGCATACGGATTCAGGTTGTTCATGGTGTTTTCAATTTTTTGGGCCGAGTAATAGGGCGGAAGCAATGGGTTGTCGTTAAACTGCGCTTCGTTGTAAAGATTCATATAAGTAAGCCCATCGACTGTTTTCAGAATTTTCGTTGGTTCCGATAGTCTTCCTTCTACTCTGACAGCCACTCGCGGCGCACCGGTTTGCCCTCTTTTTGTTGTTACCATAATTACGCCATTAGCGCCTTTCGAACCGTAAAGAGCAGCAGATGTAGCGTCTTTTAATACCGAAAAAGAAGCGATATTATCGGGGTCTATGCGCGCCAAATCATCTTTGCTTACCTCAAAACCGTCCATTAAAATCAAAGGGTCTTTGGCATAACCGAAAGAGCCGACCCCTCGAACGAAGAACTGAGCGTTGTCGGCGCCCGGCTCACCACTGGTTTGATAGGAAATGACACCGGCCAAACGTCCGGCTAAAGCGGATGTTAAGTTGCTTGTAGGTATCCTCAACTCTCTTGGGTCGATGGTTTCGATAGCAGAAACGACACTTTCCCTTTTTTGTTTAGCAAAAGCCGTAACTACAACGTCTGCTAACTGCTCTACATCATTTTCCATTTTGATGTTCAAAACACTACTTGCGGTAATACTAACGGTTTGCATTTTCATTCCGAGTAATTTAAACCTTAGCGCTTCACCGGTGGCTGCCTCAATTTGATATTTACCGTCAACATCGGTAATAACTCCTCCTTGACGACCGGCAACTTCTACTATGACGCCGGGCAGCGTTTCACCTTTTGAATCAACCACAGTTCCTGTTATCATCCGGCGTGTTTGCTGCAAATCATTCGTATCCGCATGCAAAGAAAAAGGCAAGATGAACAGTATCGTAATAATTGCCAATACATGGGCAATTATTTTAACTTTGCTTGAAATTGGAATTTTTTTTAATTTCATTTCAAATTGAATGTGTTTAAGTGGAGACTTCTAATTATTATTTGATTTAGGGATTTACAATTCAGACTATTAAATTATACAACCGAAGTCTTTTAAAATTGTATAATGAAACAAATCTTCTTTAATTGATGTTACAAAATTCTAAAAATTATTTACCTGTATAGAATATAGACTTATAGGTCAAAATATTATAAGCAAGAAAATAGCATTTTTTCTTACTACTAAAAAAAAGTGCTTCTTCCACGGATTTGCATTCGACAGTATTGTATCAAAAAAATAGGACTGACATGGTTATATTCTTTCTTCCCCCTGACGCAAAAAATCATAAAATTGCATAATATAGATTAAATCGGGTGCAAATATAATTAGTATTTTTATATTTTGCAATTTTTTTAAAGTTTTTTAAATCCGTATGTAAAAAAATGTAGTGTTAAGTTAATTCTATAATGCCGTCAATGCGAGCCTTTAGGCGAAGCAATCCAGCATGTTGAATATCAATGGATTGCTTCGGGCTTCGCCCTCGCAATGACGAGGCGCCAAATTTGAGTTAACATAACAGTAGATACCTTTTATCGTTGACATGGCACTTTTATTCTACGAGGCTTTGCCTATGCCGAGCAGGGGGATAAAAAGCGCTACGCGCTTATTCATATATTTCGTTTTATTTGCAATTTTCAAGTACCTTTCTCTTAAAACTTGATTTCACAATAATCCTATGGAATGGTTTTACGGGAAGAAAATACAATCTTCCAAAAAAATTATTGAAATGAACAATCGTTGTTAAATAAATATATGAATTTATTCTGTCAACTAAAACAGATACTTTGACATTGAGATGCTTGTCGTTTTCGCCAAAGACAATTTCATTTTCATTCTGCTCAATAACGGGGAAAAGAGTCTTTTGACCTTTTCGTATGTCTTTGCCGGTTTTTAATCCAAAAATTCCTACGATAGAATCTCTTATCCCCATCAAACACTTCTCCCATTTTGACTGTTTCAATATGATAGCTGCAATTTCTTCCGCAGTATCATTTGTTGCCTTAACAATACGATAGCTATCACAATAATCTATTGTTCCGAATCCGTTTGCAAGCACGGATTTTTCAGGGATTGTTGATAAACTTGTTATTATTTTCATTAATTTATATGTTTATACACAAATTCATTTTATTTCCTTTATTCATCCATCAATCTCATGAAAACTTGTTTGAACTCCATGATTTCTTCATCTGACAATACCAATTCATTTTCAAAAACCAAATCATCCAAAGAAATTTCCATTATTTCATCGCTTTTTGTTGCTATCGTAAAAAATCTTATCGGTTTATTTAGATTCTTTGCATATACCATTTCAAACATCACCCCATTGGCAATATCTCCAAATACCCACAACTCATCACACATCTTTAGAAGTTGATTATTTGCTCTCCTGATAAGGTCTCTATCCACCCTATCATTAAGAAAATAATCAAATATCATAAATGGATTGACAGGAAGCATTTCCTTTTTGAAGACAAATTCACAAATTGCTTCTTTACAATAAAAAAACGTTTTTGATTGCGCTGTAAAAATTGTACGGAGAGGTTTAATACTGCTCACTCCGAAGTTAAATTTTTCTGCTATCGATTGTATTTCCATACTTTTTTTTGTTTCCTTATTCGGGAGCTTGTTAAGATGTAAGTCCAATCCACTTTGCAACAGTTGCTATCCGTTCCCCATCATCCGATGTATGCTCTTCCAATGATTTTTCTTTTGATTGTATGCAAATGTAAATCATGGGTACATCAGAAGTATTGCATAATCCTCGAATACCTTGAGGCGCCACTCTTATAACACTTCCTTCGGTTATAGGAAAACAATCGTTGTCCACTTGATAATAGCCTGCCCCTTTTAAAATGATATAAGTTTCCTCATCTTTATTGTGAAAATGGAAATACGATAACTCTGTTTTGGGCGGTAAGGTTGTAAATGAAATTTCTGTACCTGAAGCTTTTGTCGGCGCTTTCATGAACACTTTTCCTTTTACTTCTTTTCCGGTTTTAGGGTGCATAAATGAATAATTTGTCAATTCATCAAAACAGCCAATGTTTATAGCTGTATGATTACTGCCTTCCGAAATTTTTTCTGTTTGTTTCATAATTTTAATTATTAATATTTTTTGTAATAGTCTTTGACTTGTTTTGTCAGCCATTCAAGATACTCTTTCCGGATCGTTGCATCCATGCCTCCGTGTCCGGATTTGTTGGTTTTAAAAACAACATTATTATTTTTGGTTTTTAACAAATTAACGAGTTTCAGAGTCAATTCGTAAGGAGTATTCAAATCATTTTCACCATGATATATGAAAATCGGAATTTTATTAAAACCTTTCAAATTCGCTCTGTCTAAAAAATTGAGTTGCGAATCGCCCAACCATTGCGCTGCTAAATTCGGATGCCCCGAGATTACAGCAATTGCTTTGTATGGGTTCGGATTTTCGTAAAAGGTGCGATATACTCCATAGCCTCCCATGGAAAAGCCGCTTAGAATAATATTGGCGGTGTCGATAGTAAAATTTTTGATAACATCTGCGATGGAATTTCTGATATCCAATTGAGCTTCTTCTGTTGCATAGCAATTGGAAACATTTCTTCCGTTAGGCGCCATCGTAATGAAATCAGTCGGTATAAAGGCGGAAGAGGTATTCAGCGCTCTGTCGTCTTGTCCACTGCCATGTAGATAAACCAATAAAGGATATTTTTTATCGGGTGAATAATCCTCCGGTATATGTATGGAATAGGGGTAAAGTTTCCCGTCATTTTTAGACAAATAAGCTCTTCGATACGTTCCTTTTTTCGCGGCAAGCAAATCCGTATCGGATTTTAGGGCTTCAAAATAGCGGTTGAGATCAGATATTTTTTTCCTGAGAGTAAACGAATGTTCATAAGGCTTTAAGGTTGTCAATTGATCAGCAATATCGTCTATATAAAAATTCAGGGTATTTTTACTGCCTTCCGTCAGCGATGTGTTATCGTCGCTTATAATTTTTTTGAGAACGGTGGGTTTAAATTCCGGTAATATGGTCAAATACTGTTCTGCTATTTCAGTTTTATCATGCAAAACAACGATTTTGTATCCTCCGCAGGGCAGGTTTTTGATGTCTAAATTTGCATTTTTTTTACATAATCCCGAATCGAATCGAGCATTCAATTCTTTACTCATTATTCTTTCATTCTCTCCGGAATACAACATTATCGAAAATTTATCGTCGGTTGCTTCGGGGAATTGTTTTGCTATTTGAACAGATACGGAATTTCCTTCAGTTGTATGATTTTCGGATAACATTGCAGCATACCGGGGATGATCGGAATTATCCGGCGTGAATTGAAGAATGCTGTATTCTCGTTTTGATTGTTCATTTTGAATTTTCGGGTCTGACTTTAAAAAATAATTATTATTTTCATTGCTGCCGATCGCTTTAACGAAACACAGATTAAACCCGATCGAATTGGATAACAAAGGATGATAGGGATATACTTTGTACCAGGGCAATAAGAGTTCAAAAGAAGATTTTCCGTTGTGCACGGCTAAACTGAATGCTACATCATCGCCCAAATCAGCAAAACTGCCGAGGTCGATATTGTAATACCAGTAAATTTTTCTGTATCGCGTATTATCGCCTGCTGAAAAACCCAAGATATAAAATTCATCGGTCGGTAGCATGTTTTCCTGAGGTTTTCCTATCATAATAATAAAACCGTCCCCATTTTGATAACCTCTGTCTCGAACGACAATGCTGTCCGATTCTGCCTCGATGTATAAATACAGGTATTTTGAATTGTAAGCTGAAAAGTAGGCGACCTTCACATCCTGATTTGAAGGATCGGATTTTTCTATAATATTTAAGTTATTGACCGGATAAACTGAAAATTGTTCATCGAGTAAACCGTCAATTACCGGTATTTCAGAAAAGTAAACCACTTTTGTCTGCGCCCTTGCTACACCGGCATCCAAACCCGATATAGCAAGTGCAATAAAAAATAAATAAATGATTGTTTTTTTCTTCTTTTCCAAATCATTTACAAACAAAGATATCTGATTTATCTTCATTTCAATTAATTGATTTATTTATAAATTGCAGTATTTTTTCTATATATTCTTTATCTTCTTTGGGATTTTCAAAATTCTCTGTTATAAAATGTATATCTCCGTTTCGTGTAAATGTTTCTATGTGCGACGGTGCATTTTTAAGTAACCGTTCGAAGTTTTTATATGGCACTTGAGTGTCATCCTTACTGTGTATTAATAGAGCAGGTCTATTTCCTAATTTTTCGATTTCATACTTAGGTTTGATGGTGTAACTGTTAGAGCCGAACTTGAGGTAGGTTACCAATGAAATGAAAGGCTTTTCGATCTTCGCAATTATCTTTGGAACGGACTTTTCCATATTATCGTAAAACACTTCTTCCCAAGATGAAAATGCCGATAAACTGATTAATCCGTCAATATCCGGAATTTCACCGATAGCGTTTATTGCTGTTGCTGCACCCATAGACAATCCAAAAACAAAGATGGGAACGTTTTCATATAACGGTTTTTCTTTGATGTATTTTACTATTGCTTTTACATCAAGCCACTCTTTATATCCAACGCATATTTTATTCCCGTCACTTTTTCCATGCGACCTCATATCAAGAATAATAGTTGCAAAATTGTGTTCATGAAACACTTTTGCATGACCAAAATATGCGGTTGCAGAGGGATTGTGTATCCCTGATAAGCAGATAATTACCACTTTTGGTGTATCGACGGCGACTTCATACGCTGAAATATTTAATCCATCCTCTGTTTTTACGAAAAAAGGCTCGGCATTAAGTCCAAATTCTTCTGCGCTCCAAGTTTTCTTAAAGTCAACATGCATGTTAAGCATGGAATTCATTACTACAAAGGGGATTGATATAAATGCGGCGGTACTCAAAAAAATGATTCCGAGTACTGTCCAAATTAGAACTTTCTTTTTATTCTTCATGTCTCTTTTTTTATTGATCTCTAATAACATTCTTTAGCCTAAATCGATTACGTGAAAGCCATCTAATATACCCATGAAATTACATATTTAAATGAATCGCTATTCGGAAAATCTTTCAATATCTCGAATTTACCTCCAATACCAAGTTGTCTGCAAGTCAGTTCAAAATGACAAAGCGCTATTCCCATATCAATGGCGTCAAACATCAGATAGGGTTTTTTATAAAAGTGCAGCGCTTTATCTTCAAGCAATACGCGCCACTCTTGCTTATTGTTCGCCGAAGGCGCTAAACGAACCATTTCAAGCGGTTTTAAGAATATCCCTGCTACGGTTTCTCTCAACGGAATGCAAAAATCCTTATTAAAAAAAAGTTCTCCGAACGGTTTGCGTGATGCATGATTGTTGTCTGCTCTTACGATGTATTTTTCTAAAAACCGCTTGTGGTCGCTTGCATAGCCGATCGGCGAGACAATCCTCAACTTTTCGTTGGGTTTAAGTTTTACTCGTTTTTTAAAATCGCTGCGACTACA
>Ga0209629_10000443_pt1 | contig 22763 bp, 19 predicted proteins | sample TergutCu122P5_FD_187286 | JGI IMG/M metagenome (GOLD analysis project Ga0209629, IMG submission 187286) | Cubitermes ugandensis P5 segment gut microbial communities from Kakamega Forest, Kenya - Cu122 P5 (SPAdes) (version 2) | ecosystem: Host-associated > Arthropoda: Insects > Digestive system...
AATTGTAAATTGTAAATTAAATTTCCCTTATTCATAATTTAAAAACCACCTTCATCTCCTCCATCTGCGCCTCCGTCATTCCTTCGGGTTCAAAACCCATTGATTTGGCTGTGAGATAGATTTGCGCCGACTTCGATAGTGTATCAATTTTATCGAAGGCATCCATAATGTTCTCACCGACAGCGCAAATGCCATGTTTTTCCCACATCACTACATCGTATTCGTTTAATTCACAGATAGTGGCATCGGCCAAATCAAACGATCCGGGGAGGGTGTAAGGAACTATGCCCAGACCGCGCGGACAAAAGGCTCTTGTTTCAGGGATCATACTCCACAGTAAATGAGTCAGAACATCTTTTTTCAAAAATGCTCGATGGTGGGTCATCGCAATCAAATCAATCGGATGCGTGTGTAATGCCGCTTTATAATTTGAGCCTTTGCCAATCAGAAAATTATGCATCGATAAATGTGAAGCTAATTCGGAAGTCGGTTTAACCGGATTATCGGCGATAATGACATAGTTGCTGCAATCGTCCAATATACGAATAATGGAACCGTTTTCCATGGGGTAACGAGCCAAATCGCGCATGCGTAAATTCGTGCCTTTGCAATAGAAATAACAGTCTTTCAAATGCGTAAGCTTTCTGCCGATCGGAATTACCTCACTGATAGGCGGCATTTTTCGAATTTCACTATCCATTAACTCGGTTACATTGACGGTGATATTTCCGCCGTTTCGTTCTGCCCAGCCTTTTTGCCAAAGGTAACCGGCAACTTCGGCAATTTCATCGATTTGTTTTTTAAGTTCGGGTCTGTTTAATATTATCGACATTTTTTATGTTATTCAAAAAAATTCTTAATTTTGCAATGTCAAAAGTAATATTTTTTTTTGAGATATTTGCAGAAAGTATTTTATTTTTTATCTGACAGTCATTTACAAAGTTTGATGAAAAAAAATCATAAAAAAAATATGAGCTTTATGAACTTTTTCCGGGAATAAACGTTTAATAAGTAAAGAGTGTTATTTCATTAGTTATAGTTAAGGGTTAGTAATTCAATTAGGAAGGTTGACGAAGGGATTCGGCAACCTTTTGTGTTTTAGTATCCTCTTTCATCAACTGCATTACATATACGTCTTCAAAACCGTCGGATGTTTTAAGCCAGGATTTCAATAACCCCGCCTGCTTATAACCGCATTTATTAAACAATCGAAAACTCACTGCATTGCTAACAGGAATATATGCATATATTTGATTAAGAAATAAAATATTAAACCCATATTCAGCCGTAAGTTGCAGGATTTCGGCGCCGAAACTTTTACGCCGATAAGCGGCATCCACCAAAATTCCAACAGCGGCTCGTTGCTGGATCGGGTCGTAATCAAAAAGATCAACCGTCCCGATGGTCGCATTTGATTTTTTATCGATAACCATCATTCGCAATTGACCGCTGTGAACAATTCCAAGTAAAGAATCAGCCAAATAGTCGCGTAAAGCAAACTTGGAATAAGGCGTCAGCGTAGAACCGTGTTTCCATAATTCCGAATTATTTTCCCATTGATAGAGAATATCCAAGTCTTCCGGTTCCATTGCCCGTAAAAAAAGATTTTCATTTTCTAAAAAAGCCATATCTGATTGAATAATTGAATAATTGAATAACTGAATAACTGAATAATTGAATAACTGATTAATGGATGATTATTTCATTGGGTCCGATTGTAATTCCTTTATCGGGATGATATATTTTGAATCTTGTCTTTGTTCCGGAATATCGATTCATTGTTCCAATTATATTTTCATAAGACATTTTCGACTTATCGAATGTAAATTCCTTACGGGTTTTTCGAGCCGGGAAAAAAGACTTAAGAGGTTTAATCAGTTTTTGCATTCCCGAGATTATTCCGCAAGCGATGATCGCTGCATGGATCAAGAGTAAAAAAAGCCGATTGGAATGCGGATAATGTTTGTTAAAAAAAATCAGCATTGCTTCATAAAAATGTTTTACATACTTGATATCTTTTTTTGTACTCTCTCCTTTGTAGTGAATGATAGGTTCGGGGAAATAGTAATTCGTATAACCACCTGTACGGGCAATTCGGTAAGACCAGTCAATATCTTCGCCGTACATAAAAAAATGTTCATCTAACATACCTGCTTTATCAATTGCTTTTTTACGGACCATCATAAAAGCGCCCGCAAGAATTGTCACTCGATGAATGAAATTTTTGTCCAAATATTTCAAATGATATCCACCGAATCGTTTTGAATAAGGAAACAGCTTTGACAGACCGGATATTTTGCAGAAAGAATTCCATGGAGAAGGAAATCCGCGTTTCGATTCAGGAAGAAACCGGCCGTACCCGTCCAACATTTTGACGCCCGCTGCACCTGCTTTTGGATTTTCATCCAAAAAACGGCATACATGGACTAACGAGTTTTCACCGATGACCGTATCGGGATTTAAAAGCAAGATATATTCGCCTTGAGCTTGAGCAATCGCTTGATTATTTGCTTTAGAAAAACCGACATTTTCTTGATTTTCGATGTAGAATACATTGGGAAATAAAGGTTTCAAATAATCTATCGAACCATCGGACGAGCGGTTATCAACCACAAAAATTTCTGCATCTATATCTTTAATGGCACGATAGACCGAATCCAAGCATTGTTCCAAGAAATACTTGACATTATAATTGACGATGATAATGGAAAGTTTCATTTAGTATTGTATTAATATTTCCGTATTTTATCATCCCTTATCACAATCCGGTTATTATCTGAAAGAAACCGAATAGCTTCAATCAGGCGAGTTTCCGGATAATCCGTAACTGATGAAATTTCATCCAAGGTCATTTCTTTTCCATTCAATTGATTGAGAACCGTTTGAATCAATCGGTCCATTTCGGTCGAACGCATGTCTTGTTGCTTTTTGTCGATGCATACATCGCATTTTCCGCAGTCCTTTGCATCTTTTTCTCCGAAATATTGAAGTAGCATTTTACTGCGGCATTGCGTTTTAGAACTCCCGTAATCGATGACTTTTTTGATCCGGTTGATTAATTTTTCTCTTCGTTTTTCATATACCGATTGCGGGATAATTATGTATTTGATTTCTTCCCGGTCTTTATTGTAATAAATGGTTGGTATTTTTTGGGCCGGGACATAATGAATGATTTGTTTTTTCGACAGCAGTTTCAATGATTCGTAAACCGTATGTTCAGGCAGTCCTGTTCGTTGTGCTAATAAATTTTCACTTATCCGGACATAATCCGCAAACAACCCGGTATAGGATCGTAAAAGCACTTGGATCAGATTCTCAACCGATTCGCTGAATTCGGAAAATTTGTATAATTCATCCCTCTGAATCGTAAAAATTAATTTAGATTGTTTATCCGTATCCTCTATGTATGTGATATATTCCGATAAATCAAGAATTTTTAAGGCATTATGTACTTGCGTAATACTATATTTATAAGTCGCGCAAAATTGCTCGATCGAAAAATTATGTCCGGTATCCATTCCGGTGTTTATGGGAATTTGAAAAAAATAAGCTAATTTTTCATAGACTTCTTTGACAAATTCCCGTCCGGGAAATTCATCAGTCACTCTTTTTTTCAATTGCGCAACGTCACGTTGTGAAAAAAGGGCAACAGCATAGGCTTTCTTCTCATCCCGACCGGCACGGCCGGCTTCTTGGAAATATTCTTCCAATGAACCGGGCAATTCGTAATGGATAACCAAACGAACGTCCGGTTTATCAATTCCCATACCGAAAGCATTTGTGCAAACAATCACCCGGCATTGATCATTTTTCCAATCGTTTTGCTTTCGTATTTTTTCGTCCGGATTCAATCCGGCATGAAAATAATCGGCGCTGATACCGTGTCGTTGTAATTCGACGGCAATTTCTTTCGTGCGTTTACGGCTTCGAACATAAACGATGGAGCATCCTTGTATTTTCGATAAAATACGGATCATTTCAAAGAGTTTATCGTCGGTTTCGCGGATGATATAAGCGAGATTTTTTCGTTCAAAACTCTTCCGGTAAACATTTTTTTGTTTGAATTTCAGTTTTTCCTGAATATCATCGATAACATCGGGAGTAGCGGTTGCAGTCAGAGCGAGCACGGGAACTTCGGGAAGATATTCACGAATCTCGACAATGCGCAAATAAGAAGGTCGGAAATCATATCCCCATTGCGAAATGCAATGAGATTCATCGATTGCCAATAAACAAACATTCAGATGCGGCAGTTTGGCTAAAAAAAGTTCAGTGGTTAAACGTTCCGGAGAAACATACAAAAATTTATAATTGCCGAAGATACAATTATCGAGCGCAACGATGATTTCTGCATGACTCATTCCCGAATGGATGCATGTGGCTTTAATTCCGAGTTTTTTAAGATTATCCGTTTGGTCTTTCATCAAAGCGATTAAGGGCGTTATCACGAGGCAAAGTCCATCCATCAGCATTGCGGGTACTTGAAATGTCAACGATTTACCGCCTCCGGTCGGCATAAGTCCCAAAGTATCTTTCCCTTCATAAATAGAAGTTATGATTTCTTCCTGAAGTGAACGAAACGAATCATATCCCCAATATTGTTTTAGAATTTCGAGAAACATTGCTACTCATTTATTCGGATATCTTTAATTAACAATTGGATGCTTGGTTTGTTATTGTGTAGGTTTTCTTCAATGGTATAACATATATCAAACGGTTTCCCGCTTTTGATAGAGTCATTGTATGTATACATTCCAAAAGCGATTGCCGAGAAAATATCGCCGGTCGAATCATCTGTTAAGTCCAATTTGAGATGCTCTAAATCTTTCCCTACCAATTTACTTGTACCGGAATCCCTTACATCTAAGGAGCAAAAAACAGGCTTTTGATTATCGGGGCCAAAAGGATTCATTCGTTTCAGATCGGTTAAAAGTTTATTATCTATTTCACTGAATTTCAATGCGACATCAATATCTAAGGTTTGAATCATGTGTTCTTCCGTCATATATTCATCGGCAAAGGTTTCAAGCCGTGATTTGAATAATTCCAAATTTTCTTCCAATAAAGTTACGCCTGCTGCAAAGGTATGACCGCCGAAATTTAGTAAAAGGTCTTTGCATGATTCAATCGCTTTGTAGATATCAAAACCTGTAATCGATCGAGCAGAACCGGAAATATAATTGGCTGATTCAGTTAAAACGATTGCCGGTTTGTAATACTTTTCGGTCAATCTTGAAGCGACGATTCCGATCACTCCTTTGTGCCATTCACGATTAAAAATCACCATGATTTTCCGTCCGGTAATTTCGGGGTTTTCATTAACAATTGCGTAGGCTTCATCGGTTATTTTTTTATCTAATTCGCGGCGATCGTCGTTGTATTGATCGATGTTTTCACTTTTCTCTTTGGCTGATTTAAAATCTTTCGTTAAGAGTAATTCAACAGCTTCTTTCCCGTTCATCATCCGGCCCGACGCATTAATTCGGGGTCCTATTTTAAAAACGATATCGCTAATCGTTATTTCTTTTCCGGACAAACCGCAAATGTCAATAATCCCTTTGAGTCCCTTACTCGGATTATAGTTTAATTGTCGCAATCCGTAAGCCGCTAAGGTACGATTTTCTCCGGTGATCGGAACAATATCCGAGGCAATGCTGACTGCAACCAAATCAAGCAAAGATTTAAGACTTGCAAAATCAATCCCGTTACTGATGGCAAATGCCTGCATGAATTTGAAACCTACTCCGCAACCGGAAAGATGTTCGTAAGGATAGGACGAATCATACCGTTTAGCGTCTAAAATTGCCACAGCATCAGGCAATACATCGTCCGGCATGTGATGATCACAGATGATAAAATCAATACCCAGCGATTTAGCGTATGCAATTTTCTTAATCGCTTTGATTCCGCAATCCAAACTGATAATCAACGTAACACCCTCATAACGGGCATACTCGATGCCTTTCTCGGAAATACCGTAGCCCTCGTCGTAACGATCCGGAATATAATAATACAAAGGTGAAGACGACCAGGTATTTTCTTCCAAAAATTTATAAACCAATGCGACGGCAGTAGTACCGTCTACATCATAATCCCCGTAAATCATAATTCTTTCTTTGTTTCCCAAAGCTCGGTTTAAGCGATCCACAGCTTTTTGCATATCGGGATACAAGAAAGGATCATACAAATCTTTCAAATTCGGATTGAGGAACCGGCGTACTTCTTGTTCGCTTGTAATGCCTCTTTGCACCATCAACAGACAAACCGCAGGGCTTAGTCCGAATTTTTTCGAGAGTTCATCTCTTTTAAGTTTTTGTTCTTTTGTAGGGGGTTGATAATTCCATTTGTCAGTCATTTATGTTGTTTTTTTTCTTTTTTTTTGCGGCAAATTACATTTCGGATCGCTCCGAGTATTGTCATGCAAAGGTACTGAAAAAGTATATTAAATCCTATTATTCCGATTAAACTCGAAAAAATATTTTTTTAACATTTAAATGGATCCGGTATTAGTGTCATGTCAACTGTAAATTACCATCATTGCGAGCGAAGCGAAGCAATGACGGCATTATAGAATTTACTAAACAGTAGGGATCACTTGCAAAAGCCTGTGTTTAGAAGCATCAAGCAAGCAATAATATTGTGTGTGTAACCCTTATTTCTGCGAGTACCCTTAGTAGCAGTAGTTAAAGATTTGATTATTTTAAAAAAGAAAACCTCCCTTTCAACAAACAATTATTGAAAAGAAGGTTTTAAACGATTATCGGGTTTTATTTAAAGTAATCTTTAACTTCTTCATTGGGAATCATTTCTTCTTTGAAGATATAAGCTCCCGTTTTCGGAGATTTTACCATTTTGATTACCTTTGAAAAAGAACGTCCTTCGGACTTTTCGCGGTATCCCGCCACTGTCTTTTTTGCCATGACTTATCGGATTATTTAATTTCTTTATGAACTGTCATCCTTTTCAAAATCGGATTGTATTTTTTTATTTCCAATCGTGCAGTAGTATTCTTTCGGTTTTTGGTGGTTATATACCGGGAGGTTCCGGGCAAACCGCTTTCTTTATGTTCGGTACATTCCAAAATAACCTGAATTCTGTTTCCTTTTGCTTTCTTTGCCATTAGTAGTTCCTCCTACAATTTTATAAATCTAAATACCCTTTTTCGGCCGCTTGCTTAAGAGCTGCATTTAACCCTATTTTATTAATGGTACGTAAACCATTGGCAGAAACTTTTAAGTCAATCCAACAATCCTGCTCCACCCAATAGAGTTGCTTCGCGAACAAATTAACATGAAATTTTCGCTTCGTTTTTCGATTGGAATGCGAAACATTATTGCCCACCATCGCTTTTTTCCCGGTTATTTGACAAATTCTCGACATTGTTTTATCTTGCTTTAATTGTTTTTCTCGCTAATTTTATCTTTATGCTCCATAATGAGCGTGCAAAGGTAAGCAATATTTTTGTTTTATGCAATAATCTCTTTTTTATTTTTATTTATATCTTAAAATTCATAATTTATAATTTGTAATTCCAAAAAAATAAGTACTTTTACCGCAATTTATCATTCATCTAATTTTAAAAAATCATGAGAAATAATATTTTTGAACTGAAAACCGAGGAACTTAAAAGCATTGCTAACAACCTTCAAAAGAAAATTGAAGAAGGTCTTGAAAAAGACGGAATGGAAATTTCGTGTATTCCCACGTACATCGTTCCGAAAAAGGGAATTGACGACGGAAAAGTATTGGTGTTGGATTGGGGGGGAACCAATTTCCGAGCTGCGATTGTCGAATTTAAAGCCGGAAAATCAACGATCCTGGATATCAAAAAGAAAATGTTATCCTCCGTAGAAACCGCCGGATTTAAACAAGACGATTTATTCAAAGCTATGGCATCGCTAATCGGTGAACTAAAAGATATAAAAACAGTTACCCGAATTGGTTATTGTTTCTCTTATCCCGCAAGATGCGAAACAAATGGAGATGCTGTCCTATTACGTTGGACCAAAGGAATTAATATTCCGGAGATGATCGACAAGCCTGTCGGCATGCCTTTAATCGCCTATTTGAATAAGCATATCAATACAGCCTTTACAGATATCAAAGTACTCAATGATACAGTGGCCTGCCTTTTTGGCGGACTTAGTGAAACCGGTTATGATTCTTATATGGGATTGATTGTCGGAACAGGTACCAACATGGCCGGGTTAATGCGCAGGGACAAAATTAAAAAATTGGAGAACAAGGGAGAAGGATCACTTCCGGTGAATCTGGAATCAGGGAACTTTTATCCTCCGTACTTGACCATCGTTGACAGTTTAGTTGATGCCATGTCGAATAATAAAGGTCAACAGCGTTTTGAAAAAGCCATTTCCGGGGGGTATATTGGAGAAATATTTAAAACCGTTTTTGCTCTCGAAAAAATCAGGTATGATTTTGACGGCGGAGCCTTAGCCGCTATGATCAACAACCCGGAAGCAGAAATTGAAAAACAGAATGTTGCACGATGGATTTATTTCCGCTCTGCTAAACTTGTCGCCGCTTCGCTTGCCGGTTTGGTTCAGGTATTAGTTGCTCAGGATTCGTCCATCAAAAAGATTTGTTTAGCTGCCGATGGAAGTGTATTTTGGGGTAAAGATAACGATGATAAACCTCGATTTAAAGAAATGGTCTCAAAATCACTTAAATTATTATTACCTGAAGGTGTAAGCGTTACCATCATTAATGAAATGGCAGAACCCAATCTCATTGGTTCTGCTATTGCAGCGTTGTTATAAAAACCTCCATACACATTCGGGAATTGTGGTAAGGACATTTCCAAAATCCCGCTTTGTCATTCTTACGGTTGGGGGCGCCATCGGCATGAGCGCCCCAAAACCATTCGCCGTTCGTTTGATCTACTATAAGTTGCTTCACATACTCCCAACATTTTTCTGCAACTGCAAGGTATTTTTTATCTCCCGAACGCAACCATGCATGATTTGATCCGACAATAGTTTCCGCTTGAACCCACCAATCCCGATCTGTATGAATACTTCCATCATGTTTTATTTCGTAAATCATGCTTCCATCCGGCTGAAGACCTTCATACGAAGCTTCAACAATTTCAATTGCTAATTTTTTCACTTTCCCGATCAGGCCAATATCTCCTAACACTTCGGCCGCTTCATAAAGCAGCCACGATGCTTCGATGTCGTGGCCATAAGAAATGCCGTCGTCTTCGGAATTCCATTTGCTATCGAAAAAGAGTTTGAGATGTTTGGTTTCAGGATTAACAATACGATTGCAAAACACGTGAATCAACCGCTTTTGCGCTTCGATCAACGCAGGGTCTTTCCATACGCGAAGCAAATTGGTATAAGGTTCCAAAATATGCAAATGCGTGTTCATTGATTTAGGAGCATTCTCGTCTCGTTCGCTCAATCGCATATCGTCGATAACCTGCCAATTTTCGTCAAGCGCTTCAATATATCCTCCGTATTGAGAATCATAGGCCTTTTCTTCGAGTAAATAAAAAATTTCTTTTGCTGCCTCCAGCGCTTCTATTTTGCCTGCGGCTCGGTAAAACTCGGAAAATCCATAGATGGCAAAACCTTGAGCATAGGTTTGTTTTCTTCGATTCACGGGATTCCCTTTGTAATCTACCTCCCAAAAAACACCGCCGTTTTTTTTATCTGTAAAATATTTCCGGATATACGCAAAAGCACGTTCTGCGATTTTTATATATTCCGGATTCTTTTCCAACCGGTAAGCGGCTGAAAAAGTCCAAAGAATCCGTGCATTTAAAACGATTCCTTTACCGGCAGTCGGATGTACCTGCTCTTCGCCGTCAATACGACCGTAAAAGCCGCCATTTTCGTGATCGGGCATTTTTTCCATCCAATAGGGGAGGATATTTTCGACAAGCTCTTTGTGCAATGCGAATTTTAATTCTTGCATACTATCTGTAAATTAAAATACTCACAAAACTGTCTGCGGACATACGCCCCCGCTTGCGTGAAACCGCTTCATTAGCAGAAGTGCATTTTCATCAACTCACAAACCTAATTTGTAAATTCAGTTTGAATATTTGTTGTCCTCCAACAACTTCAACTACTCCAAAATTATGACGACTACTACTTGCTGTTTCAAGTTTTGTGTTGACATACAAATAGTTTTCAAATTCGTTTCGGTTGTAAATGTGATAACACAAAATTTCTCCGTCCTCTTTTACAACCAAGTAACCGCCTGTCGCATCTAATTCGCCTGTCCAAACAGTTGCAGGCATCATTCCCAATGCAATATCTGTCAGAAAACGTTTGATTTTGTAGCAGTAAAACGGGTGATTATTCTCCAAGTTGTAACCAAGCGGATTTTTCTTTGCAATTTCGGCAACCAAATCAGAGATTTTGGAAAAATTAGACGAGAAAAACAACAATAGCATTTCTGAGATAATATTTGGTAATGCGCTGTCAATTAGAATTAAATTGTTTTCAAAAATAGAACTTTCGACTTTGTCAAACTTTAACTTGCCTTTTAAGTTGCTGATTTTCTCAATTCTGTTTTTGATTTTGCTTTTTGTGTCAATACCATTGATTTTTGCAATTTGTTCTGCTGTTAAACTCAACTTTGCAATTTTGTAAATAAAATTTGTTGTTTTTCCTGCGTTAAGCAAAGTAGAAGCCTCGCCAAGTTGAGATTTTATGCTAAACCCGAGTTCAGGATTTGTCCCTGTTCGTTGGTCGTGAATTACTATTCTTATATCGCTTTTTACTGTTGATTTTGCTCTCAATGAATTACTGTTGAATGAGTTGACAAATGTTTCGATTTCAGGGATAGAGAATGTTGCGTTTGTTTTTTCTTTGAGTTTTGTCAAAAGAAAATATGCTTGCTTTTGAAATTCATTCACGGAAATTCTGGTTTCCTCGTCATTGTTTTTAACTATTACCAAATTGTTTTCGTAACTAAATTCAAATGTTCCATTTGATTCATCACGTAACACTTTGATAATAGGGAATATAAAAGATTCAATTTTGTTCAAATTAGCATTGCCTGCAAATAGTTGTTTGTCGGCAACTACTTTCAGTAATGTGTAGACTTCACTCCATTCGCCTTTGTTTCCTGTTATCATCTGATTACTTTTATTTGTTTTAAAATTTCTTTTGCGGCTGCCTGTATTGCAGGAACGGCAACGGAGTTGCCGAATTGTTTATATGCGGAAGCATCAGCGACAGGAATTATAAAATTATCCGGAAATCCCTGTAAACGAGCCCATTCTCTCGGCGTCATTTTACGAATACCCTCACGGTTTACATCGCTTTTTATGTTTGTTGTAGGTGTAAAATCGGTAATCCTATGGTCAATAACTAAATTTCGTTCTCTGCCCATTCCACCAACCACGATTGCATTACTTATTCCATCATCGGGGATAATCTCAAAACCGAAACCGTTTCCCTTACTTTCGTGTCGTGCCTTGTGATTGTGCAATGTTTGTACATATTGCGTTGATAAATAGTACTTCGTAGGAACGGTGTTTTTTTCTTTCACATCAGAAAACTTTACCTTTTTGTCCAATGGTTTCGGATATTCAAATTCTGTTACTCCTGTACTTTTATGAAAACCGACAATAAAAATTCGTTCTCGATTTTGAGGAACGCCAAAATCTTTTGCGTTAATTATTTGTGGTTCCGGAACAAAATAACCTAAATCATTTCGCAAAACATTTAAAATTGTAGTCAAAGTTTTTCCACCATTATGATTTCGCAAGCCTTTTACATTTTCGAGAAAAATGGCTTTTGGCTGCTTGCGTTTTATAATTTCGGCAACATCAAAAAACAGCGTTCCTCTTGTGTCTTCAAATCCACCTCGCCTTCCGGCAATCGAAAACGCTTGACAAGGAAATCCGGCACACAAAATATCAAATTTGTCCGGAATGTATGATTTTGTTTCTTCTTTTGTAATGTCACCAAACGGCGTTTCTCCAAAATTGGCTCTATATGTGAGTTTTGCCTCGCTGTCCCATTCACTTGTAAAAACACACTTTCCACCCAAATTTTGGAGAGCCAAACGAAAACCACCAATCCCGGCAAATAAGTCTATAAACTTGAATTTAGGATTTTCTATCGGTAAAAATGGCGCGTTAAAAATGTCAAAAAGTCCGTATTGTAGGGCATCTTCGGCAACTAATGAAGAAATTTCATCATCAGGATATTTGTATTTCAAAATTTCCTTGGTGTATTCCAAAGCATCTTTTTTATAGAATTTTGCTTCTCCGTTTTGGGAATTATGCAAATAGTGCGTGAGAGCCGCTTCGCTGTTCAATTTTGGCTCAACAACCCTTATTCGTTTTTTTTTCCCTACGAATTCTTTGATTGAAATTTTCTCTTTAAATTCCATATTTCGCTCTCTTATATTATTTTCATTTTTTATTGCACAGTTTTCCGGGTTTTTCAATATGCCTTTTCCCAAAAATCGTAGAACAATCCAACCTTGTTTTTCAAGTTCTGCGGTTACCTCTTCATCAAGTTCGATATTCCTTTTATTTTTCGGAAGATTGCATATTCTTCTTTCTCTGCTCTTTACTCAATTTATCCATTTGGCAAAGATACAAAAAAGTATTTAATAAGTCATTATTTTCTCTGTCAATTCACAAAGGCTGTGTCGCTCTCGTATTTCTGCTTACATACGAATATGCGCCTCCTCTTGAGTGAATCCATGCGTTCGTTAGAGGCGGTGCATTTTGTCAGTTATCTTTCATTCATTTATTTCTACTTTTTTAAGTGTTGAAAATGCGATTTCACGCATTATTAGAACAAATTTTTCAGGTTCTTCCATTATGGTGCCGTGAGCAGAATTTTCAAAAGTAAAAAATGCTTTTTCCGGCGCTTCTATTTTGTCAAACCACTCTTTCGCCAAAGCGTGTGATACCTGAAAATCCCATTTGCCCTGAGTGATATATATCGGAACTTGAAATGTAGTGGAAGATTCAAACAAATTGTCTTCAACAACATCTTTCCATACGGTTTTTTGCGAAAACATCATACCTTTTATATAATTTAACTTTTCAGACAGAGTATATCCTTTAAAAGACATTAAAATTTTCGCCATATCAATCATTGAAATTGTTTTCTCGTGCGCAAATCCGATTCCATATTTATTCATTAATGACATACGAACGCTCATAAGATATTCTTGATTTGGAAAATCAGAAGCATTTTTGTCAAACTTTTTCAGGTTCTTGATAGCCGATTCATCCTTTATTTCCTTTGCGTGTTGCAACATATAATCGTAAGCCATTTTTTCGGATTCTATCTGATTAGTTACCTGTCCGATACCAATATATGCTTTATAGTATTCAGGATATTTTTCAATGGTTTTTACTCCGAGATATGAACCCCAAGAATGTCCTATCAGGTATATTTTCTCTTGATTGAAGCGGTGTTGCAGATACTCCGTCATTTGGCGTGTGTCTTCCGCCATTTGCGATGTTGTCATCGTAGAGGGGTTTATCGATTTGCTGAAACTTATCCCTGCTCCTCGTTGCTCCCAATAACAAACAGTGAAGTACTTTTCCAAACGCTCGGAAATTTCGTAAGGAATTATCATTGGTAATTCCGGACTACCGGGTCCGCCGTGCAAAAACAAAATGACGGGATTTCCGGGATTTTCGGCACGAATGAAAAACCCTTGTCGGATTCCTCCAATTTCAATAAAACTTTTCTCTGCAAGAGAGCCGACAATTACCTTTCCCTCGCTGTCTTTTAATGGCTCTAACTTGCCGGGGCTGTTCACTGCTAAAATTGCCAAGCTAATCAACAAAATTCCAATGAGGGACAATAATGTGATTCCAAGAATCTTAAACACTTTTTTCATTTTTTTTACTCTTTTTTATTTTTAACAATTAATGTTCAATTTTCCAATTTGTTGTCCCTCTGACCCGAGATTTAGATTATCTATATCTTTCGTATATCAATAATTCCGTTATGTTCTTCAAAAACTCTGCTCTTCTTCCATCAAAACCACAAGCCGGCAGTTTTTCTTTACATTTATTATCTTCGTCTTCACCCCATTAACTTTGTCTTTGTTTTTTTCTTTCTGCAAATTGTGCCGCAATCCATTGATTGTTCTCTTTATAATCGATTAATTCTAAATTGTGTTTATGGCATTCATCGGAAACAGCCGATAAATCTTCTTTATAAAAGCCGCTCATAATAAGAGAAGCGCCGGGATTCATACAGTTGACATATAACGGTATATCTTTTAATAAAATATTTCGGTTGATATTGGCGTAAATACAATCATACCGTTCTTCTCCCAACAGGCTTGCATCGCCTAAACGCACTTCAATTTCAGTCGCTTGATTGATGCGTATATTTTCTAAAGCGTTTTCATACGCCCAAATATCGTTATCGATTGCTACGACCGGTTTCGCGCCTTTCTTATTCGCCAGAATTGCCAGCACAGCCGTTCCGCAACCCATATCCAACAGTGATTTTCCTTCCAAATTCTGTTCAAGAAGGTAAAAAACCATCATTGATGTAGTAGAATGATGCCCGGTTCCGAATGCCATTTTAGGATCAATCACAATATCATACGGAAACGACGGAATGTTTTTATGAAAGGAACTGTGGATGATTACTTGATCTTGAATAACAATCGGCTGAAAGAAATTCTTCTCCCATTCTTCGTTCCAGTTGCGACTTTTTATTTGTTCTATTATATATTGAAAAGAAACGCCGGACAACGGAAAGTTTTTCAAAACATCATTAGTTGCTTCCTCCGAAAATGATTTTTCGGCGATATAAGCATCCAAGCCGCTTTCCGATTCGACAAAACTTTCAAAACCAATATCGGCAAGCAGGCCGGAGATGAGGTCGCGATTTACTTCTGAGTTAGGTTTTATTTTTATTTTTAATTCAATGTAGTTCATTCGGTTTTATTCGAGGATCGATATTTAATGTCTTTTTATTTTCCGGGAAATTGGCGAAAGGTCCGGCTTTTCGATTTTTACCGGCTATGTTCTGTAGAAAATCAACTTTGTAATGAGTTCCGGTAGTCACACTTGGAACATCGCCATTCGACAACCATGTTAATGTCATATCATCCGAACTTATTTGGATATCCACATTGATATACTCTCCGTTTTTATCGAATCCCAAGTATCGTTGCCAAGCTCTTAAATCCGGTTCGATTTTTTCGGGGTAAAAAATCCGATTTCGGAAAGAGCCGGAAGAATCGCGTCTTCCATACACATTTCCATCAGCAAAGTTATCTTTGTTGGCAAAGTCGATGGCTCTTGCACAGCGATAAAATAGATTGTTTTCAACTTTATTCCAACGAGACGTTCCTCCCGAACCTGCCACAATTCTCCATTCTGCATTTCGAATCATAATTCCCGAATTTTCACACATCCCTATCAAGTTATGAGCAAAAATCCCTTCGTCGCTTCCATCGACGTGAATGCCGTTTCCTCCGTCTTCGCCGGGATCTCTCGGCACTGCATTTGTAATATCCCATATAATGTTATGGTCTATCATATTTCCCGATTTCGGGGAAGCTTCAAGGTAGATACCGCCGCGAACGGTCTGATGAATATTCATTATAAGATTGTTGGTCAGGCGAGAATTATTACATTCGTAGTCAAACCAAATACCCGGTGCGTTAACCACCTCACGAATCACGCAATTGGCAATTACATTACCTTTTGTTCCGTGTAGTTTGATACCGGCGCTTTCCCAAGTGCGTTCAACATGCTGCCAACCAATGTTTTCAACAAGGCATGACTCGATAAGGCTGTTTACCGCAGACAATCCGGCAATACCGCAAACTCCTGCATCTGCAATGTGTGTACGACGAACGATAGTGCTTCCCACAGGAACAACAGGGCTGTCGGCAGTCCAAGTTTCTCCGCCTATGTCAAGTCCCACAGAGTTGGCATGTCGGATAACACAATCTTCTATGATCCAATGATTACCACGATTGGTAGAAACAAGTCCCCGTTGAGGTATCGGGAGTCCGTTGGCTCCATGTTCAAAAGTGATTCCTTTAATTTTTATATAACCAAGGAATCGTGATTTTGGAGCGAATACCCGTTCGCGTATAACAAATTCAACCTCATGGCGTGCCGGATTCTCATTGCCGTTCAACCGCAAGTGAACAGCCAATCCGTTCTGTTCAACCCAAAAAGCGTCTTCGTTAGAAGCCAGTTCTGAATATGATTCCAATTGTTTCAGTCTGCGTCCATCTACAAAAATCATCCCTCGCCTCAAAAAATGAGGTTTTATTTGTTCTTTGCCATTCTCCCAGGGAAAATACTGTCTGTCGTCGTGCATTAAATTCGACATTCCGAAAGGGTTATAACCCTTAAAATCAATCTTTTCCAAATCATATTGAAAAATAGCCGGTTGATTTCCGGAAATTCTTGTACTGATTCGGTATCCCGTAGATTTTTGCCACGCATCTTTAGAAGCAAGAACCGAACCTTTAACAATCACTTTGGCTCCGGGAGCGGCTTCATAGCTGATAAGTTTATCGGCGCCGATTCCTCCTTGCCGGGGTCTGACCTGTTCGCGGTAAACTCCCGAATTAATAACAACCCGTTCGCCCGGTTGAAGCACTTCGGCTGCTTTGCTGATAGTCAGAAAAGGTTGTTCCAGGGTTCCGGAATTATTATCGGAAGCCTGAGGATTACCATTATCGACATAGTAGGTTTTTGAATAGTTAACAAAAACTTCCCAACTTATATACTTCGTTCCATCGGGCAACAAATAACTTGTTTTGGTCTGCATGTATGCATTTCTCGGGAATATCAGAAACACAATTGTTGTGACAAAGATCATTACAAACCGCGCCTTATTAAACTTTATTTTCATACATATCATTTATAATATTTATTTCTTTTGCACGGTTCCGGTTTGCCGGTAAGGTTTTCCCGGAGCAGGATAATTCCGTGCTGCATCGTCCAATACCAGCACCCAATCAATCATTTCGCCTTTATCGGGAGGAATAAAACTGCGCACTTCCCGGTCGTTGACGAAAACGTCGATTTTCGTTGCCTCGCCGTTGCGCGGATTATACCACCATGCAGTTACCTTTTTAGCTTTGAGTGCCTCCATGCGTACCGAAAACTCACGTCCCACGGGAGCGTAAACCATAGCGTAAGTACCTGCTTCATCGCGGGTAGAGACAAAACGGTAACGTCCTTCGCCCGGCATTGCCGTTGGTACTTCACTTGTGATAACGATTGACTGATCAGGAATTCTTGTCAGAAAAGGGCGTGATTCCATCAGCAATCGACCGTAAATCATCTGTCCCGCTCCCGGTTGATTGATGGCTTTCTGCCATGGCAACAACGGATTGTTGATAGGTTGCCGTTTTTTGTCCGGATCATACATTTGCCAAACGGAATGATGCCCATAGGTGTGTCCGAAAGCTCCACTGAAGAGATCCCAATATAAAGGACGCCTTACATCGGCAGCAATTGAATGTCCAAACTTGGAGGCATTAAATGATACGGGATGATCCTCATACAACGGTTCGCCATCGATGACCGGCTTTGTCGGTTGCAGTGTATAATCGCCGGAAGTTTTACTGTAATTTCCGGTATATTCGGCATTATGCCCATTTTGACGCATGTTGAAGTCAAGCCAATCATCTGTATGAAAATATTCCGACGAACCGCCGCCGCCCCGCGGATGGAAAGTAATCAAATGAGTACTGCCATCCCCTTTTTTCAAACCCCGAGCCAATGCACGAATAATTTCTTTTTGAACATCATTATCCACAGTACGGTCGCCACCTAAAATCCAGATGATTTTTTTATCTTTATAGCGAGCGCCTAAAAACTCTCCGTATTTTTCTGCATTAACGACATTAAATAGCGGTTGATTGTCTAATACGCCCGATCCTTCATGCCAATAGCGCCCCCAAGTAGGCAGAAAACCGATATACATTCCCCATTCATTGGCTTTATTTACAATATAATCCACTTGATCCCAATAATCATTGTCGGGACCATCTTTTATGGACGGACGAGCGGGGTCGTAATCCAAAAGCGGTAAATAACCGTAGGCATTTGGAACTGTATGACCATCTAACTCCGCCAAAGCAACCGCTTGTATTACGGTAAAACCTTTTTTGGCTCTATCGGCGAGATATTTATCTGCATCTTCCCGATCTAATCGATGAAACAGTTCCCAAGCGGTATCGCCAAGGTAAAAGAAAGGCGTACCATCAGCCTGTTGCAAAAATCGCTTATTAGTGGAAACATGTAATCTCCCATGTGAAACATCAGCCGTTTTCACTTTTTGTTGAGCGTTACTTTGAAAAGAAAAAATTAAACATAAAGCAGTGAAAAGAAAAAAGTGTTTCATCTGAATATTGGATTATTTATTTACAAAAGTAAAACTTTTTTGTAATACTGTTTCAAATATGAAGAAAAATCACGAAATTTGCAACCTTTAAGTATATTAAACGAATAAAAAAATTATGACAAAAAGTGCATTACAAATAGCGCGGGCTGCCTATAAACCCAAAGTTCCAAAAACATTGGAAGGAGTAGTAAAACTACAAGAAGGACAACCCACGCAATCGGTTTCCGACCGGGAAGCGATTCAAAAACTATTCCCAAACACGTATGGAATGCCGCTCATTACTTTTGTGTCCGGAAAAGAGAAAAATAAATATCCTCCGGTGAATGTTGGAGTAATTCTTTCCGGCGGTCAAGCTCCCGGCGGTCACAACGTCATAGCGGGAATTTTTGACGGTATAAAAGACATGAATCCCGACAGTCGCTTGTATGGTTTTATTTTAGGTCCCGGCGGGTTAATCGATCATAAATATACTGAATTAACAGCCGATATTATAGACGAATACCGCAATACCGGCGGTTTCGATATCATCGGCTCAGGACGAACGAAATTGGAGACTCCGGAGCAATTCGAAAAAGGATTAGAAATCCTTAAAAAATTGAACATAAAAGCATTGGTGATTATCGGCGGAGACGATTCCAATACCAATGCCTGTATTTTGGCAGAATATTATGCTCAAACAGGTGCCGGCGTTCAGGTGATCGGATGTCCGAAAACCATTGATGGAGACCTGAAAAACGATTGGATTGAAGCCTCTTTCGGATTCGATACCGCTTGTAAAGTTTATTCGGAAGTCATCGGCAATATTCAGCGCGATTGTAATTCTGCTCGTAAATACTGGCATTTCATTAAATTGATGGGACGTTCGGCTTCGCATATCGCTTTGGAATGCGCCTTGCAGGTACAACCCAATATCTGTCTGATTTCAGAAGAAATAGAAGCTAAAAATCTTTCGCTCGATGATATCATTCAATCCATTGCCGATGTTGTTGCAAGAAGGGCAGAAAACGGAAACAATTTCGGAACCGTTTTAATTCCGGAAGGATTAATCGAATTTATACCCGCAATGAAAGTATTAATTAATGAGTTAAACGAATATTTGGCTCACAACATAGAAGAATTTCAACGAATCAAACGTTCTCATCAATTAGCCCATATTAAAGTCAAATTGACTTCACATAATTCAAAGGTTTTTTCTATGCTTCCTGAAAATGTAGCCCGTCAGTTAACAATGGATCGTGACCCGCATGGGAACGTTCAGGTATCTTTGATCGAAACCGAAAAATTATTAGCCGAAATGGTAAGCAACCGACTGTCTGAAATGGCAATGGAAGGAAAATACAAAGGAAAATTTGCAGCTCAGACTCATTTCTTTGGATACGAAGGACGTTGCGCAGCTCCTTCCAATTATGATGCCGATTATTGTTATTCCTTGGGATTTACAGCTGCAGGATTAATCGGATTTGGAAAAACAGGTTATATGTCATCCGTCCGAAACACTACGGCTCCCGCTTCGGAATGGATAGCAGGCGGCGTTCCTATCACGATGATGATGAATATGGAACGTCGGCACGGACATTTGAAACCCGTGATTCAAAAAGCGTTAGTGAAATTAAATGGAGCTCCTTTTAAAACATTTGCCGCTCACCGTGATAAATGGGCAGTAGATACCGATTATGTTTATCCGGGACCTATTCAATATTTTGGTCCGACGGAAGTATGCGATCAACCTACGAAAACCTTGCAAATAGAACAAAGCGAATTACGTCAAAAGTAAACGAATGAAATACATTATTGTGCTTGGCGACGGAATGGCAGATGAACCCATCGAATCGTTAGGAAATCGGACGCCTTTGCAATTTGCCAAAACGCCTTGGATGGATCAGTTGGCAAAAAAAGGGAATAGTGGTTTGCTGGCTACCATTCCCGACGGAATGTCACCCGGAAGTGAAGTTGCAAATCTATCGATCTTAGGATACGATCTGACTCGGATTTTAGAAGGAAGGGGCGCATTGGAAGCGGCAAGTTTGGGAATTGACATTTTACCCGGAGAAATGTCAATGCGATGCAACTTGATTTGTATTGAAAACGAAAAAATCAAAAATCATTCGGGTGGACATATTTCTACCGAAGAAGCGGAAATATTAATACATTATTTAAATGAGAAATTGGGAAATGAAAAGCTTGGTTTTTTCCCCGGCGTTTCTTACAGGCATTTATTGAAACTAAAAGGCGGAGATAAACGGTTGAATTGTACTCCGCCGCATGATGTTATAGGAACTAATTTTCGAAATGTATTAATCAAACCTTTATCTGATGAAGCCAAAGAAACTGCCGATCATCTGAACGAGTTGATTATTCGCTCAAAAGGATTGCTGGAAAGACATCCGATAAATCAAAAACGAAAAGCGGAAGGTAAAGACCCTGCCAATAGCATTTGGCCTTGGTCGCCGGGGTACAAGCCGCAGATGAAAAAACTTTCCGAAGAATATCCGATTCATTCGGGAGCAGTTATTTCTGCTGTGGACTTAATCAAAGGCATCGGAATTTATGCCGGTTTGGAAAGCATTCATGTAGTTGGAGCAACAGGATTGTACAATACCAATTACGAAGGAAAGGCTCAAGCGGCGCTCAACGCTTTGAAAGAAAAAGATTTTGTTTATCTTCATATTGAAGCCAGCGACGAAGCCGGACATGACGGCGATGTCGAATTGAAAGTCAAAACAATCGAAGCTCTCGACAGCCGTGTTCTTAAAACGATTATGGAAGAAACGGAAAACCGGGATGAACCGGTGACGATTGCGCTTTTGCCTGATCATCCGACACCTTGTCGGATTAAGACACATACAAATTCGCCGGTGCCATTTGTAATTTACAAACCCGGAGAAACTCCCGATAAAGTTACAAAATACAATGAGTTTTCGGTTGAAAAAGGAAAATACGGCTTATTAAAAGGGCATGAGTTTATTAAAGCGTTTTTTAAATGAACTATTACAGCACCAATAAAAAATCCCCGCTTGCAAGTTTGCAGGAAGCAGTAACGAAAGGCTTGGCTCCGGACAAAGGACTTTATATGCCTGAACGAATCGAAAAACTGCCCGATGCTTTTTTCAAAGAAATAGAAGACCGGTCTTTTCAAGAAATCGCATCGCTCGTTGCCCAATCGTTTTTCGGAGAAGACATAGAAGCAGAGACTCTACAATCAATCGTTTACGACACGTTGAATTTCGATACTCCCGTCGTTAAAGTTAAAGACAATACTTACACTTTGGAATTGTTTCATGGACCAACGCTTGCCTTCAAAGATGTAGGCGCAAGGTTTATGGCTCGATTGCTGGGTTATTTTATTAAAAAACAGGGAATCAAAGAAAAAATCAATGTTTTGGTTGCCACTTCCGGCGATACGGGAAGCGCTGTTGCCAATGGATTTCTCGGTGTGGAAGGAATTCATGTCTTTGTGCTGTATCCCAAAGGAAAAGTGAGCGCAATTCAAGAATGTCAATTTACTACTTTAGGGCAAAATATTACCGCTCTCGAAATAGACGGAACATTCGACGATTGCCAAGCGCTGGTGAAAGCCGCTTTTTCAGACAGGGAATTAAATGAAAAAATACGATTGACTTCGGCTAACTCTATCAATGTAGCCCGTTTTCTTCCTCAAGCGTTTTATTATTTCAATGCGTATGCCCGATTACTTCAAGCCGGTATAAAAGAAAATATTGTCATTTGCGTTCCCAGCGGAAACTTCGGTAATCTGACGGCGGGATTAATCGCCCATAAAATGGGACTGCCCGTAAAGCGATTCATTGCAGCGAATAACAGAAACGATATATTTCTGCAATATTTAAATACGGGTATTTATACTCCCAAACCTTCCGTTCAAACTTTAGCCAATGCGATGGATGTGGGCGATCCGAGTAATTTTGCAAGAATTTTGGATTTGTATTATCACAATCATACGACAATCACACAGTTGATTTCCGGCTATTGTTGTCCGGATGTTATGATTCGTCAAACCGTCAAAACCTGTTACGATGAAACGGGATATTTGCTTGATCCTCACGGAGCTTGCGGCTATCGCGCTTTGTCGGAAAATCTTCAGCAGGGCGAGACAGGCGTGTTTTTAGAAACGGCTCATCCCGCTAAATTCAAAGATACGATTGAAAGTATTATTCAAATGCCAATCGAGATTCCCGAAAGATTACAGGCATTTATGAAAGGACAAAAGCAAAGCGTCGCTTTAGGAAAAGACTTTCAAGGACTTAAGGATTATTTGATGGAAAAATAAATTATATAGCGCTGAGAATAATTTCAGCATCTATATTTAATTTTTTGTGCATTTTACGGGCTATCTGTAAAGTCGGCTCCGATTTTCCCGTAAGATATTCGCTTACACGGGGAGCGCTTATTTCAAGG
>Ga0209629_10000444_pt1 | contig 22753 bp, 20 predicted proteins | sample TergutCu122P5_FD_187286 | JGI IMG/M metagenome (GOLD analysis project Ga0209629, IMG submission 187286) | Cubitermes ugandensis P5 segment gut microbial communities from Kakamega Forest, Kenya - Cu122 P5 (SPAdes) (version 2) | ecosystem: Host-associated > Arthropoda: Insects > Digestive system...
TGAGGATTTTTTCGCCCCTTAAAAATCTGACGGCTTCGGCCGGGTTTGAACCCGCGAACTTGGGTACTAAAGGCCAGCACGCTACCCCTAGACCACCGAAGCCGCTCTGCTATACTCATGTAACAGATAATATATCACAACTACTAATGACACTGAAGGAACTGAGATAATCCTAAATTTCTTAAGTTGTCTTTATCTTATTCATACATAAGGGCACATTTTGAAACTACAGCCACATGGTAAGCCACTACATACACTAATGCAGTTCATACCAACTGTAACAGTAACAAGATACTTGATAATTGCAAATTGCCCATGAATGACAGTCTATGTTGCATCTCAACTTGACAGGAACTTACAAAACATAATACTGACCTGACAATGCAGTTTATACACAGTAAAAAGTCACAAAGACCGCTATTCCATTAGAATTGAAGGAGTAATATGACAAAATATTATACATTTTCTAATGAAACAACATAATTACATCTCATTTATTCATTTATGAACTATGTAATGTTGTGTAAAGTTCTTGGTATCAAGATGGTTACTGGCACATATGAAGATGTCATTTTGTCTTTGTTATTGGCTGCAGATTTTAGTTACTATGCTGGCTTAACTTTAGGCACAACTTTTCCTTATAAATCTCGAAATAAACAATCAATTCTGCTTATTTAATGACATATATTTCCATACTGTTGGCATGAAAATTTTACTTGCCATCTTTTGTCACCATAACACAGAAATTTTTGTCATACAGAAACTGGGCCCATTACAGATGAGCTTTTGATACTTAAGTAAAGGTGTAGGTGTTTCTAGGATGTTAACTGTTCCTCTGTCCTATGAAACAGTCAGACCACGTAACATCCATTGTTCTTCAATCTTAAGAAAGTAGTAGTTATCCACTATAAATTTCATTATGCAAAATAACTTCTCAGGCAATCCTCTTCCACAGATGCATGCACACCATAGACTTGTCAAAGTGATGGGCCCCATACTATGTAGTTAAAAGTTAACAGCAAAGGTTACTAAACAATGTTGTAGTGGGTTTATGTCAGACAAAAGAGAACCTGTTGCTGACTGAAACATAATACCACTCCTAGTGTTGTTCAACTGAGCCAAAGGAGACAGTAGCGTAGCTAGATTGTTTGGTGCCCAGGGCAAATAATCACAACAGTCACCTCTAAGAAAAACTTGACATAAGTCACAATTATTTATGGAATTTACTTTATTACAATAATCTAAATTTTTGAGAGCTACTTCACATCTGTTTTATTTATAATATTCATTTTCTCACTAACCTTTCTGCCCCTTTGACCCTGCCACCAAGGGCAGTTGCACCACAAACACACACACACACACACACACACCCAACAAGCTACACCCCTGGAAGCAGAAATTACGGGCCTGATATTGAAAGGGTGTACATCACTTTGTGTCGGGATTTTCGCTGGCTTTTCTTGTAATGTTTAGCGATTATGGTGCAAAACATTTAGTAGTAAAGAGACTAAATATAATAACATCCCACTATAATTTATATCTACAAGGTGTGATAATGAAGTTTTCTGACTTTTGTAGTTGTGCAAATGACATCTCCGTTCTTCTTGGATGTGTCTTAAAACAATGGGCACCAATCACCCAGCAATGCAGCACCACATCCGAGAAGAACTGAGGCCTCCATGTGACAAGACTACACTGCCAGGCCCTTTCAAGTGTGAAGTTAGTAGATGGGTAAAATCTGAGCATCCAGCAAACTGTGAATCTGCCTACGTCTTCCTATACCAGAATACCCCAATATCATATATGTGCATTTACACACAAACAGGCATACTTGCCTTTAATGAATCCAATAATAAATTGGTTAATAAGAAATGCCCCATGTGATTCACACCAAGCTGCATCTCAATGCCTTCTTTTGTTTGGCTGTGTGGGCATCTCATAACACCTGCATTATTTATCAAGATATCAAGTCGCTTGTGTTCTGTAACAAATCAGACAAGCTATGCAAATAATCTGTACAATTAAATGTACATATTAGAAACATTATGTCATGCGATATGGTGCCTGAACTGAGTATTAGACTACAATGTTCTCCTTTTGTACAGTCCGGTAACACTTCGTTTAAATTATGACAGCATGAACACACAGTATATCAGAGAATTAACAACAGTCAAAATATTCTTATCCCGGTGCTCCAAGCATCACAACACAATCATATATGGAGGACTGGAAGGACAGCTCCACACTTTCCTAGCCTTGGTACCACATGTTCATGCTCAGGTCACTTTATCCTTTGGAGAAGTATCCCTGGCACCCACTAGATAGAAGGGTGTGTGCAACCAAAAGAAAGCATGGACATGGTGCCTTACAGAAAAACCCTGCCTCTGCTGGGAATCAAAACCCACCATGCAGTTTTTAGTTAGTGACAACAATAACTGAGCTATCCCTATTAACAAAATAATTTATAGAGCATATGTGCAAATACAAACAGCAACTTACCTGATTTAAATCTCTCTACAAATTGCGTTATTGATTTCTGTGATGCTAAATCACAGGTTCTGCAATACACATACCTATTCTTAGTTTGCAGAACAATATCTTGTCGTGCCTGAAAAATTAAACTCAAAGGTACAATATGTACAATGCCAGATTTTCTTAGACACTTCAAATTTTTTACCATCTTGCACATGAGCTATGGTATGCATTGCAGAGTTATTAACTACATGAAATATGGTAAACATGTTTGATGCATATAACTGTAATAGATACTAACACACTCACCTGATACACTTCCATTTATGTCAGTGGTGAGAAACGTTCTGAGCACAAGGGTCAAATCAAGAGAAAAATGCCTGCAGGCCACATTATTAATAATAACCACATTTTTTTCCTCTGTATCAATAATGATAATACCGTGCTGTCAACAGTGCCAATATTGGGGCAGAAAACCTTATTGGAAATTAATTTTAGGAAATTTGAAATTAAACATGCCAAACTTGAAACCAATCTTATGCAATAAGTCCTTACTTGTGTCCCTTTTAAAATAAATTGTCAGTAAAATGAACTGAGACATGTAAATAATTTGTGCTTTCTCTTGCATTTCTATATTCATTGTTTAACAGTGTTCATGAAAAAAGAATTTCAGTGACAAAACTGACACTGCTTATTAGTCACTAAAATGTTAATATCTGGAGATAGTTGAAAGCTGAAACACAAATAAAGCTCCGTTGAGTTGAGTTCTGTATGGACTGTTCACAGTATTCACCAATGAAAAGAACTGTTCCCTAGTGAAGTACTTCCAAAAATGCTTAACATTTGTCACACATGGTTACAGAACAATGGAAACTTATCATGAGGTAAACAGAGTTTACAGAGGTCAAGAAGTGTAGTATTACAAAATTTACTTTCTATGTTTTTGTGTAAGTGCACATAAAATAATTCTTCACTGAATTTAATAGCCTTGTTTGGTGTATCTGAAACTAGATTTCTAGCTGCACTGCAAAGGTAGATGGGCCACACTTTGCTCATTGCTGAATTTTATGGATGGGAGGAATTGCATGACAAACTTACCTCAGAGGATTGAAAGATGGCTAGGACAATTATGGACAACCTACTGAAGTTTAGAGTTAGACAAAAGTAACTGCATCTACAGAGTGTCCATATTAAAGTAAAACCCCCTCACAGAATGAACAATGACAGCCTGCATTACACAATATAACATAAACTAAGTAAAGTAAAGTAAAGTAAATAGAAGTAAAGCAAAGCAAAGCAAAGTAAAGTAATTAAAGTAAAGTAAAGTTGCCCTACACAGGCCATGAAGACATACAGGAGCAGTGGAGGTATAACTCTACTCTTAAACTTGGAATTAGATGGAGATGAGTGGTCAGCCTCGTGCCCTGGCTACTTTACCCCAGCAAAAGAGTCACTACTACCCATGAACAGAAGGCTGGGTGAGTCCCAGAACAGGTCTAAATGTTTTGGAAAAGATATAAATCTTTTGCCTCTGCTGGGATTTGAACCATGGTTCATCCAGCCTGTAGCCTAGTCATTACACAACCCATCTAGATTTCTATATAATATAACTCAATTCATATTAAAGCAACTGTTGAAAATGACCTTCCACAAACCTCAGACATCCCTGGCAATTATGACACATGTTATAGAAACTAAATTTCCTGCCTAGAAATATCCAATACTGAACACCAAATAACTTCCTCACAGTCATCCTGTGTGTGTGTTATTTTCACAAACACTGTCTTTGAAACATCCCCACAGATGACAGTCACATGTCAGACAGGATAAACAAGCAAGCCATATAACACAATTAATGAATTATACATTCCCAAAGCTGTTATGTAAAGTAGCCATTGAATTATTGGCTGCATAGACAGTTAGACTGCCTTGCTGGAAGAACATGTATTCATTCTCCTTAAAACATATTTTTAAAAAATGGTGCAATTATTTATCCACTTTATCCTTCTGTATTCACTGTATCTGAAAAGAAGATGAGTCTCATTATTCTTGATGCACTCACAGCACACCATACTCCAACTTCAATGTTATGTAAGTGCACCTTGTGCATTACAATAGAATTGTCTGGTCACAAGTGTTTGTTATTTTGAGTACTTGTGAGACCACAAAAGTAATCTAATCTGTAAATTCAGTTCACAGTCCATTGACTTCACCATTACACACTGTTTCACACAACTCATTACAAAACCATACTGCTGCTACGAAAGCTTCTGTGTACATTTATTCTGAAGGAAACTGAAACACCAGAAAGACACTCCTAGATTTTCTATGATACATTTTGTACATTTTCTTCCTTATGTAGGTTTCCACACTAAAACCCCTCTCTATTACACACAGTTTCTGAACCTAAGCTGTTTTCAACACCTGTCAATATGCGTGACAAAGCATAAAGAACTGCTGTGTAAATGAATATGCATGCATCAAAGTACAGTAAGGCAGCACTTTAAGTGAATCTGAAAGAGTGTCATATAAAAAATATTAAGTCTCACTTCATGCGAAACAGTATAAATAATGTGAATCCAAAAATTAAATTATTTCAGTAGGGAGGTAGCATATCCTAATTATGTGCCAGATGCATCTTGCATTCCTTCAGTGTCATAAGGATATAATGATCTTACCCAATTTTTTAGGCAGTTTATTACTTTAATTAATAAAACTGCCACTAAATTAAATTTTTCATGTTTTTTTCTTGATACTGTATTTAAAAAGCATGTTTAAAAGGAAACATACACTACAATGGTTGCAGATTTAAGCATTCTGTGAATGCACCCCACTTATACTTGCCATTGTGCTGAGAATGTGTCATGCACAGAGTGATAACACAACCACTGGCACGGGGTTTCAACTTCAACTAATCACACACTTTGTACATCAGCTTACAATCTATTAAGAGGTAGGTAATGTGTGGGCAGATTCTAGGCGACAGTTTCTCCACTGGCCCCCTTAGGTACGAAAACTTTACTGGTAATGACATATTATATTTCTTCACTTCCCTAAATTCTCAAGCCATGCAGCAGCATATTTGGCATAAAGGTGTAAGAAGCCAGAAGTTCACTATGAGGGGGTGCTGATACGTCCTTAGCCCGACATACTTCCCTATGTCGTAGGACAGAATCGTTAGCGTCGTTGGAAAGAGGGGTCTGTTCATGTGCCAAATTGCAAGTCTTTTCTTGTTACAGAGGCTGAAAGGAAGCATGTCAGGCAACGCACGCGATTTCAACAACATCGAGACACGAGCTGTCATTAAGTTTTTTTTTTCCTGCAAGGCAAGGCGCCGAAGGGAATTCACGCCATTCTAAAAGAAACATTAGGGAACATGCACCATCATATGCCACTGTCAAAAACTGGGTGGCCCAGTTTAAACGTGGTGATTTTTCCGCCTGTGTTGCGCCTCATCCTGGACGACCCAAAACAGTAACCATCCCAGAGATTATTGACCAAATTCACAAGCTAATCTTGGACGACCGCCAGATTTCGGCTAAATCAATAGCTGAACAACTGGGCATCTCATGTGAGCAGGTTGGGTCCATCATTCATAAAGATTTGGACATGTGGAAGCTCTCCGCGAAGTGGGTCCCGAAATGCCTGAACATGGATCAAAAACATCAACAGTGCCAGTCGTCTGAGCAACTTTTGGAATTTTTTCGGCGTGATCCAAATGATTTCCTGTCGGGCGCGACTGGTGACAATAGACGAAACCTAGTTATATCACTATGACCTGGAGACAAAACAACAGTCAATGGAGTGGCGGCACAGCAGCTCACCCCACCCCAAAAAATTCCGAGTGCAAAAATCCACTGCAAAAGTTCTCACCTCAATTTTTTGGGATCAAGACGGCATCCTCCTCACTGATTATCTTCCAAAGGGCCAAACTATCAACATGGAGTATTACTCATCTCTGCTGGTGCAATTGAAGGACATTTTGAAGGAAAAATGCCGCAGGGCAGGAAGGTCACCAAGGGGGTCTTGTTATTGCACGACAATGCCCCGGCTCACCGGGCACATGCAACCTAGGAGAAACTGGCCTGTCTGGGCTTCCAATGTCTTGCTCACCCACCCTATTCTCCACATCTGGCCCTGTCAGCCTACCACCTGTTACCTGGACTGAAAAAAACAATTGAAAGGTCACCATTTTTTGTCCGACGTGGAGGTCATTGCTGTTGCGGAGACCTGGTTGGATGGACAACCTTCTGAATTTTTTTTGAGTGGCTTGCAAAAGTTAGAGCAACGGGCTAAGAAGTGTATTGAGCTTTGTGTGGAGTATGTTGAATAAATGCTGAGTTTGGTTGCTGTAGCTTGTTTCCTTCCTGGTCGGGCTAAGGACTTATCAGCGCCCCCTCGTAAAAGTAATTTTTGGTGACACAAATATTGTTTATACAAATTTTCTTTTTTTATGTTTTTTGCACCATGCATAATTATGCAACATAAACTAATGAAATGCACACTTTTCAAATTAATACTTTAAAAAAAAATTAAAAAGAAATGAATTAAAGTACTAATTTGAAAAGTGTACATTTTGTTGATTTACGTTGCATAATAAATTTTCTTGCAAAACTGCCTCTGAAGCAAAGCAGATTATTTATTTACAAAACACAGCCAAGGAGGTTTTTTGAACAGAGTTGCTCTTGTTGTCAGGATAAATCAAAGGAAAGAAATTTCCCAAGTCTTTTGCACTCTACAAAGTAGGTATGAGTTCTAGTGCAACTGAAGTGTAAAGTGATATTTTCCTTATGCTGCATGAGAAAATCTGTCATGGGTTTCAAGAGTGTGTAAAACTAGAGCATGAAGTCTACCTCTTAACCTCTCCTTCCTCCTTTGATGTCAAAAATGCTTCAATCTTCAGTTGGATCTCACTGACCTTCAGAGCAAAAGGCACCTGAAACTCAAGTTCATATCTGTGAAGCTTGGTGAATATTTGGACTGTTATGGTGTCAAAATACAGTAATAAGAAGGCCTTTGGTAGCAAGATGCTCTTTGTACTGGCATTCACATACATCAGTGATCAAACCTTCTCTCTTAAGAGGAACTAGTCAGACATTAGGGTACAGATGACAAAAATCTGAGTGCAGCTCTGAGAAATGAAATATCCACATTTACGCACAAAAATGAGAAGCTTATGAGCAACCACAATTAGCATCATCTGTCACACTGATGTGCTGAGAAGTGGCATTCAGTGTGTACATTTACGTATAATATCTTTCCATGCTTCATAAAATATGTTATATATCATATTTAACCAAATACACAACCAGATTTATTCCATAATTCATCTACGAAATGAGGATAACATACAATGACACACAAAGTTAAACATTTTCTGCAGGGCGTGTATTTTCCTGAACAATTGACACCTGTCAATAGGAGTTATCTGGAGTAATTCCATATCTGAGTAGCATACTGCATTGGTCTCTTTCTGGCCGCGCAAAACACTTACAGCATGTAATCTGGTCCATCAATTACAAAGCTTAATAAACTCATTTCTACATGGAATATCATTCAATTCAGACCCACGCTAGTGGCTGGCTAGCTAATTAGATTATGTACAACTCATTTCCAGCTGCTGTTTGCCAAGCGCTCGGTTACATATCATCCACTAAAAGTTTATTCACACATATCAACCAGACTTCAGAAATGTTAAATTTCATAAGCTGTGCACAACAGAAATAAACTGTTGTTCATGCATACGAAGTAGAGTGAAACACAGGGGGTGTTTATTGTCAAAACCTATACAAGGAAGAAATAATCTAAAAAGTGTTAGCAAATTTATAAGCCAGTTTCCCACAGTTTCAGTTCCTTGAAATCAACAATGCAGCCATGGTGAGCAAATTTAAAACAGGGTCTTTGTTACAGAAGAGAAGGAACTGAACATTTTGTATTCTTTCATAAGAAATATTTGATTATACTGGAATATACTGAAAGCAAGTCCACAACGTTTGCTGTGAGAGTGTGGATTTTAACTGGTTTTGTTAAGCAGTGTATAATCATCAAGTGTCAACTAATTTTATAGATGAGATTACTTTAGCAGTCACATAAATACTTGAAATATCAGATACTAGTTCACAGATAATTCCAAACTAATATACAAGATGCCATTATATAATGCCACTCCTGGAGGATAAGGAAAAATTCTTAAACCACATTTGCAGGTGCATTTGGAAAATTGAGAAAAGCAACTATTATCTTCATCATGTCTATCTGCACAGACCAACTTGGCTCCCACTGCACAGATTTTCATGAAATTTTATATTTGAGTATTTTTTGAAAATCTGTCAAGAAAACTCAAGTTTCAGTAAAATCTGAGAAGAATAACTGGTAGGTGAATTCTTTTTAGAATTAGGAATGTATCAGACATGGGTTGTAGAGAAAATCAAAATACACATTTTATGTTCAATAACTTTTCCTTAAAACTGTGATACATCCAGATAGGCCACAGATGACAATATAATATAGCACATGCGTTTTGCATGCTGGATAACTAAGGCCACAGAAACAAACACAAAATATTTAATACTTATTGCTTGATAAGCAATTAATTCCATTTAATCTCGTAAAATGTTTTACTGCAACACTTACAATAACTGCAAAACTATTTGCAAAACTTATTTACAATCTAATTTCACTGTTTCACCATGCATTTCAATTTCTACATGCAGGTATTCTGTCAACAGAAAGTATTGATGGATGAACAACAGGTTAACGACACGAACCCCCTCTTTGAGTTAGTAAAGATACCGTATACTTTGTGACCCGAATTACACCCAGTCCGGCATACCTCTCCAAATAGAGCACACGTACACACACCATATGGCAAGCATGTTACATCACTGATATTTATTTCATGAAAATTAATCCATTATCACCTAATATATTAATAAATACTTTTTAATAATTCATTTACAGTTATGCTGCCGCATCACCACACTAACTTTTTACATTTTTAACAAATTTTAAAATCAGTGACTTTAAAAAGAAATATATGAGCTCCCTGAAGATGATCTGAATGAGATCGAAACATGTTGGAGCATTTTTAAGTGTTTTAATATGAACATTTTAGACTAATATTTTATTGTATATAAAAGTGCATTAGTTGGTGTATAAAATTCAGTTATTTACAGTTTGTTTAGCCAAACTGTACATCTCAAGAAGGTCATAAGCAAATGAACATTATTTTTCTTCAATGCAGTGTTTACATATAATGTGTGAATGAGTGCAAATTAGCAGGAATATAATTTCTTTTAAAAACCGGTAAGTATAATTTGCATAATTGTTGGTGATATACATTTACCATAAAACCACTGTTGTGCAACCCTAAATATTTTTATGTGGTTGACAGTGGCATGTAAATCAGCAACAACAACAACAACGATGATGATGATGATGATGATGATGACAACAACAACAAAAACAACATACAAAATACATTGTTATTTCCACTGCAAAACAGGTACCAGAACATACCATAATGCTACGTTATACTACATTGCCTGCGTGTTTAATTTAAGCAATAAGAAAGAACATGGATTCTTCCAGCAAGATGGTAAAGTAGGTCAAGTTAAAAATGGAAATGGTTAATAAGCATAAATTTGTTTTCTTCTTACACTGTTTATATATGCAGTAAAGAGATAAACATTATTCGACACTGAAATAAATAATTCAGTCAAATGACAGCACTTTTTAAGGTCAATTATACCATGAGAATAGTTAAACAACACAGTAATAGTAGTGCAGAAAGTGACCAAATGTGGCGTCCCACTTAAATTAAACAAATCTTGCAGTCCTGAAACATGTTCCAACTGAAGAAATTGTTCTTATATTTCAAAATTTCAATGATTCAAAACCCAACATAACATTAATGTACACAGTGTGATGGCATATCTTGAGTAAACACAGAGACTAATATAATATCAGAGATGAAGCAGTGCACTAATTTCTGATGATCAATATCTGTCATGTGCTACAACCTTCACTACTTACAGTTTTGCCTTCCAAAGGTGGCAAAGCTTTTTAAGTATTTTATGCAAGAGTAGCACATAATATGGTACCCTCCTAAAAATATACTTCACATAACTGTGAACTTTACAAGTAGACACACAACAATTTTTAACAACCGTCTTGGAAGGGAATTTTGTACATATACCTGTGCACATATGTGTGTGTGTCCTTAATAAAAGAAACGGAGCAGAAAATCTTTAACTGAACTTTTCTTACCAATTCGCATTTTTTTGTATCTCTACATGCCATAACGACATATGCACCCCTCTTTGCTAATTCCAGTGCTGTTTCCTTTCCAATTCCTGTATTTGATCCAGTAATAATAACAACTTTCTGGTCTAAACGACTCGATCCTTCGTATTTTCTTCCACCAGCATAATCCCTGAAAAACATTTTTTTTTTCATTTAAATCTTCAAGAATGTTATCCATTTTCAACTGTGAATTATTACACAATAACACTAAGCCACACTAAATCAATATTATAAAATTTTGTCCCTGAAGCAAAAAATGGGGAATTTATTGACAGGCTCCTAACCTTACATAAGTTTCAAAAATGGCCCATTATCCGTAAATGGTGTCAGTATTTACAAATGCTTAAATAAATACGCCATAAAGCACGTCTTACTTCATCAAACAAGCCAGGCCAACGCATGTCGCTGCAGCACTTATGTAAACAACCTTCCTGGGTGGATTCCACATTATGATTACACATGTACATACTTCCCACCATTACTAGATAATCTGTGCTAGTATTAATCTGTGATCTGTGCTTCGAACCCATGCTTCCATGGATTACAGACCGCGTGTTTCCAAAACATTTACAATTACATTACATTACCTCGCCACGGATGGATCAAAGGGAACACCCACCTCACGGAATAAACAAGGCACAGCATAGAGGTACATCCAGGTAAGGCCAGGGTACGTGAGGACACATTAGTGGCGTCAATAATCGGATTCTAGTTAACTCGTAGGTAAAATTCTGGGCAGTTGGATAATTAGGTCCAGCACTACAGTGGCGATTAAACTCATGCGAAGAGCTGTTGCTCGAGCCGCCGTTCGGCGCGTTTTTGCGATCAGAAGCTGTATGTTTTCTAGTTTGTAATTCCCTCGTTTGTTGCTCCACTTGTCTTTGATTGAATCATTTTTCTCAATTCCGTTCGAAACCCAGGTTTTCCAGATTTTATTATTTTCCCTGGAGTGTCACGTGTGAAATGCCTGAGTTTTTGTTCGGAAATCACGAGCACTGACTTCTGGGAAGTAAATTCTTTATTTCTTGTAATCCTACATTCTTGTATTGTATAACCCAAGCTATTTGTAAATATCAAATATAAATTTACAAATATTCTCACTGTTTACTGTCTTCACGCGGCATTTAGCAGGGAAACAGTACAAGCACCGAGTCACACGAGGAACTTAGTGCAACTCGCCAACTTGCTTTCATCTATTGATCATGACCAACGAAATGTAGCTTTTTTTGCTCTTTACTTGGTGTCAAAACTCTACATGTTTCGGACGCCCTTTGCGTCTATCATCAGGAGCACTATAAACTGTAGCAGCAGCCTCTGGTGTTTGTCATGAGTAGGGATGGAATAAATTCTGTATGTGCACAATCTGCTTGCGCACTGCAAATTCTCAAAAACCAGCATGAATACGGACCAATGAATGACAAAATGACCCTCCTAAAATATGAACAAAAAACCCCTATGCTAATCCCGTATGAACAGCTTTTTATCCAAACTTATCACAGAAACGGACTCCTTATACCTCAACAACACATAGGTAACACCAACCCACTGTTTCAATTAATTATTAACACGGTCACAACCAACACACATAAACACTAACAGAAACTTGCCAACCCACCCACGAACACGGTAGAAGCAGGACAGGCATATATCCCTTCACAAGCTCTTTGACAACCTTTCAATACCCAACGTCCATAAACCCCCCATTCCCCCACTCGTTCAATGACCCAGATACGACAAAATACACTGGCACCCTACTAGAGAAAACCCTTGACCACTTCCACAACCAAGGCATAACTGCGTCAACCATACTCGGCATTACACGATACTAAAACAGTAATACGAAGGATCAAGCCACCACAATTCATAGTGCACACCACCCAATGGACACCCAAGCCCACACCGATCCAAGACTCACCAAACACGTAAGTACCATACATGTTTCTCTATCATCTACAAGAACCCAAAACACACAAAAATCTAACATACCGCTACAACAATTCACAGATACAGCACGCAGCAAACTAAGAGATAGACTCTACAACAAATAAATGCGGCTCCTGAAGGTATCCCATCCGAAACTGGGGACCACCACGCAAAACACAGCACGCCCGGTCAACAACCTAGATACACCAATACACCCCGGTATCCAAATGGAAAAATCCTCACCATCCCCAAAATCAACAAATATCCGAGTGATCTACAATCAACAATAGAAGATAGTGCAAAATGACACTAGTGACCCACACCAACACAGTGTAAATAGTGAATGACGCCACAACTCACAGCATACACCACCAAGACTGCTATCCCATCTTGGCCATGGAATAGTACAGTGCGTACCGACTTTGACATCTACACAGGATTTATTCCATCCCTAATCATGACAAACGCCAGAGGCTGCTGCTACAGTTTATAGTGCTCCTGATGATGAACGCAAAGGGCGTCCGAAACATGTAGAGTTTTGACACCAAATAAAGAGCAAAAAAAGCTGTATTTCGTTGGTATTTATATGATCAATATATACTAAGATGCACGGTCCCATGAACATAAAAAAAAATTGCTTTCATCTGGCCACGGAAGTTTGATCTTGCGACGAATTGCTTGTTGACTTGCCTGCTCGAGGGCAACAGGGAACTTGTCGGATCACACTAAACATTCAGCGGAGATCACTATTATTTGCCGACTAATGCACTTAACTGTATAAAACTCAGAAGGTTAAAATCTACATGTATCAATATTTTAAAAGACAAAAACTCCGACATGTTTCGGATCCTTTGGGATCCATCCTCAGGGAGTAATAAACGTGCTTCACTGAAACATGTCGGAGTTTTTAATTGTCTTTTAAAATATTGATACATGTAGATTTTAACCTTCTGAGTTTTATACAATTAAGTGCATTAGTCGGCAAATAAAAGTTATTGACTTTAAAAATGCACGGTGAAAACATGAAATTATTCAGCGGAGAGTTCAGTTGCCGCTTTGTTTAGCCTCCACTAAAATGTTCCAACATGACTCCGGCTTGGATCATCTGCTCGGGCGTGACATCCCTGAAAAATGTGTCGACAGGAATTCATCTGTGGTGAAGACAAGCTAAGTACCACGGTCATTTATGAACTGTGGCATCACGAGTATTTGTCAGAGATAATCCCTTATGTTGACAGCATTGTGTAGAGTGAGAAGAAATCGCAGTGGTTATGTAATTTGGGTTTGTGTGTAAACAGCCTAAAGAACGATCATCAAATCAATGTACACGAAAAAGTAACACGGCTAAACGTTATAGTTACAATGGCGGAAGAAACTTTTACCAAGAAAATGAGAAGTGCAACTAGGGAAATTCATGCTATCAGTGACTCATTAGTCAACGCCAAACTTGCCTTTGGTGAGTTGTTTGTTGCGGTTTAGATCAAAATGTTCCTACTCCTAATGGTTATTCTTGTTAGTGTATGTTTTATTATGTAACAGTAAGGCCGCATTCACACTAGGGATGCTGGAATCCGATTCGCGAATAAAGGATACAAACGAAACAAGGAGGCAAGCGGCGCCGTTCAGACTACGATTCCGGTATGCGATACGTATGAGATTCTCAAATCCAGCCGCTCGGCATGGCCGGCCGCCTCGATTCTTTTAAGAATCAAGCGACTGATGTAACGTTGTGCAATACGGGCTCATTCAGACTTTAGATTCCGAAACTGTCGCGTCGCCGTCACTCACCCTGTTCGGTATTATTTACCTATACTTTAAAATGGAGAATAGAGTTTTTGACAGTGATGAATTCATTTCGATGGTGCAAATGCATCCCGCATTGTGGGATAATAGTGATGCAGATTATGCTGATAAAATTAAGAAAAACAACGGATGGAGAGCGGTCATGTCCTCGATGTACGGAGATGAAGAAGTGCAAAATTGGGATATACAAACGAAAAACAAGATTGGTAAGTTAAGAAATTTATTACGCATTATTAAATGGTATTTTTGTACATTAGGAAATAGGTACATTTGGTACAAATTAAATATTGTTATCCATTAATCAACATATACAGTAGGTAATCATTTGTAACATGAAAATGACTAGTCAAAAATTAAGTTGTCATGGGCAACTGCCACGGTAATTTCCCTTCTTCTACAAAATATCGAGTGAAATACTCTCAAATCATGGTTGGCCCAGTGCCGCCGGAAAACCTGGTGGTAACTTCATCATTATCCAGTAAACCAGTGTACGATAACGTGTCTTGATGAGAATAACCGTCTCTCACACGCACAAAATTGTGAAGAACTATACATGCTTTGACAATATCGACGACCATATCTATGTTGACATTTAGTGGTCTGTGGAAAATTCTCCATTTATTCATAAGAATACCAAACGAACATTCAATAAACCTGCGCGCTCTCGACAGTCGATAGTTGAACACTCTTTTATTTTCACATAAATTTTTGCCGCTGTATGGGCACAGCATTGCGTTTGTCATAGCAAATGCTTCGTCCCCTACTAAAACAAATGGCATTTTCATGTCGCTCTTCCCAGGCAAAAATGTTGCATCTGGAATGTCGAGAGAACCAGCTCGTAGTTTTCTATTAAACACTGAATTGTTGTGAATAGAAGAATCGTTATTTTTTCCGAAATCCCCAATATCCACATAAATGAAACAGTAATTAGCATCACAAATCGCTAAAAGCTGAATGGAAGAGTAACTTTTATAATTGTAATATAACGAACCGCTATGTAATGGCTTGACAATACGAATAGGCTTGCCGTCTACCGCACCGATGCATTGGGGAAAGTCGCTGTTTTCCTGAAAACCTTGGGAAATACGTAACCACTTTTCCTTGTTGGGTTGAGGCATGCATTCTTCCCTCTAACAATTCCATATGGCTTGACAAACCTGTTGAATTATACCTATTATAGTGGAGATACCCATCCTGTACGTATAATGTAGGTCGGCCATTGAGGAAACACTTTCAAGATATCTAGAAATGAAAATAAATCATTTTGTACTTAACATTTTGTACTCATATTTTCAACATTTACATTAAACTGCAATAAAACTAATTGGTCACTATATCGCATAAATAGAGAAATAGCTATTCCAAACGGATTAAAAGAGTATTTATTATTATTCTAGGAAAAGAACTTCAAAAAAATGGAAGAATTTTCGCAATAGTTTTGCGAGAGAAATGGCGAAAAGGAAAAAGAACCACTCTGGTTCTGGTACATCCTTCAGGACGTACATGTATTTTGACCAGTTGTCCTTTTTAGTGCCAACCATGAGACATGACGCGTAAGTTATTTAAAGAGAAAATTCTTTGTTCTCTAGACTCATTCTTGGGTCGGAAAGGTTCTGTGTATTATTATTTTTTTATGAAATTTAATGTAATGTATTTTCACTTCATTTTATTTTGTTTTCGGTTCCTACAAAAAGGGCTCAGTCAATCCTCAATCCGATTGACGAGGAGGAAGGTTCTGAAAGCGAAAACATTAAAGGCGTTCTTCCAGTTCCACAATCTGGTTCTTCTGAACGACAGACAAGGAAGAGAAAACGAGATCAAGCTGACATACAGGTGGTTGATGTTCTTGCAAAAAGCCTCACGTGGAGGCAAGAGAAGGATGAAAGTTTAGAAAAAGATCCAGATAGGCTTTTCCTGTTGTCTCTATTGGAAGAGTTTAAAAAGGTTCCAATTATCAAGAAAGCGGCTGTCAAAACTGCCACCATAAAAGCTATAGACGATGGCAGAATCGAGCACCCCTATCGTCCTCCATATGACGCAATTAATTATCCTTCACCAACTCCTGTTCAAAAAACATCTTTTCATTACGCAACTGATGATTATTATGGTCCTTCCCCTAGTACATCATCTGCTTCTCAAAACTGGAGTTGTAATGTAAACAAAAAAGTGTAGCTACTCCTCCCCCATTGACCCCACAGAATCTGTCTGATGATTCCATATTGTCTGAAGGATTTGTTTAAATATTTGTTTTCAATATTCCGAAATCCTATAGTACTCTTAAATCCTGTTCTACAAAATGTGTTGTATTTGTGCAAAAATATTAGTGTATGAAAAACTGAAGTAAGAATTTTAAAATGGTCAAGATTTCTCGTTATTTTTCTGGCACTTACCTTAAAGTTAAACAAAGCCTTTCTTGCGGCGAAATACTCTTCCGCAAATGGGTATCCTGCATCTGAAATGAACTCCGTACTTTCTCCAGCAGCTCCTCAAATGATGATGGCGTCATCCGGAAATAATTGAAAAACTTTGTGCAATCATCCATAAGTTTTTTGTACAACAAAGTGTATGCACCCTTTTCTCCACGGTTTTGGTTAATGGGATGCACCCAAGTTTTCTATTACATTTCTTATTTGCTTTCCTAGCCAAATACCACACTGCTAAAATCTCTGCCTCGTCCATTTTCACATTGAAAGATAACACGAGGTTGAATTGACTGAGGATGGAGGCCCGTCCAAAAGTCGGAGAGTGGGAGCAGAAATGGGGAGAGTGAGGGGAGGAAACCGCCGAGTGACTCAATCTTGATACTTTTTTTAATCTTATACGCGAATCGCATTCCGGAATCCTAGTGTGAATACGGCCTAACGGTGTTATTGAGGAAAGCTCGTCGCCGTGGGCTTCGCCAGCAATTTTGGTCCCGAAAAGATCACCAGATGGAATACCAAAAATATAGATTTTGTGTTGATTTACACGCATTGAATGCGGTGACACAGTTCGACACTTATCCCCTCCCTTTGTTTGAGGAATCAGACTCAACCTTGCATGGCAGGAAGTATTTTTCTATCCTTGATTGTTACTCAGGGTTCTGGCAAATAAAGATAGCTGAAGACGTTACACTGAAGACAGCCTTTTCGACATCATTTTAACAGGCTGCCGTACGGCTTGTCCAACAGTCCAGCCAGCTTCCAAGGTTGATGGACGTAGTTTTGAGGGATTTAACTGGAACAGAATGTTGGGGTTTCATCGACGACTTGATACTTTTTTCGGACACTATTGAAGAGCATGCACGACGGTTAGAACACGTGTTACGACGCCTAGACCGAGCCAACTTACAGTTGCAACCAGCGAAGTGCGTATCTGCGCAAGCACAAGTGCAATACTTGGGGTATGTAGTGTCACGGGATGGGATCACCGCCTCCCCTGACAAGCTAGAGGCAGTGCGGCGGTACGCAGTACCTAAAAACGCCGTAGATATTAGATCCTCTTTAGGATTGGCTTCGTTTTATAAACGCCTCGTACCCAAGTTCGCGGAGATAGCCAAGCCATTGACAGAACTGATAAGGAAAGACGTACAGTTTAAGTGGGAAGAACGCCAACAAACAGCTTTTAAGAAGATAAAGAGATTTTGTGTTCAGAGCAAGTTTTGGCCTACCCTGATTTTAACTCAGTTTGTTTTGACTACCGACGCATCTCGCGTAGCCGTGGCCGGATTATTGTCACAGGTGCAAATGGGGTGGAACGGCCAATCAGTTACTCGAGCCGGCAATTGAATGCAGCCGAGAGAAACTATTCGGCTACGAAAGCAGAACTTATAGCGGAGACCTGGGCAACGAAGCATTTTAGGTGTTACCTCTAAGGGAAATGATTTGTATTCCGTACGGATCATTCAGCACTGACCTACCTTCACAAATTCGCAGAAAACAATAGCAGGCTAATGCGATGGTCTTTGCGCCTCGCAGAATTTGAATTCGAAGTGCAGCATCGAGCAGGAACTAAGATTAAGCCCGTCGACGCTTTAAGCCGGCATGTGCAATCGGTGACCGTCAACCAATTCCCCTCTAAAGATCGGATTCGGGAAGAGCAAAAAACCGACAGATTTTGTAACACGTTAGAGGTAGGCGGACCTAAGGCCCAATCTGAGTATTTTTATGACGAAGAGGGAGTCATATACAGGAGGCGGAAAAACGCGGAACACCAGCTGTTGGTCCCCAAAACTTTGGCTACAGAAGTGATAGCACTAAATCACGATCCTATACTCGCAAGTCATACAGGACGCAAACGGACTCTTGAGGTTTTGCGTTTACGTTACTATTGGCCGGGAATGAGACAGGACGTGAAATATTACGTCAGTAAGTGTGACGAGTGTAGAGGAGAAGACAAAGAGGGGAATATACCGCACCACTAGGCGAGGTCCGACAGCCCACATATCCCTTTGAAATCACTTGAATGGATATCTGTGGACCATATCCCCTTACCCAGAGGAAAAACAAGTACCTTTTGACCTTCATTTGTCACTTTACTCGATACACAGAAGCAATCCCCATACCCGATATGAGTGCAGAAACATGTACGCGGGCTTGTGCGGCCAACGTCATTGCAAGACACGGCACAGATTCTATTTTGGTGACCGATCAGGGACGGTCATTCATGTCAGCCCTGCTGAAGGAGACTTGTAAAATTTTAGGGATAAAGCAGATGAACTCGTCAGCATATCACGCTATGGTTCAGGGGACGATTGAGCGATATCACAAGACCATGGACCAAGGACTCAGTCACTATGTGAACGCATCGGGCACAAACTGGGACACCCTTATTCCATTCTACTTGATGGCATATCGAGCCACTCCACACGGCACAAGTGGATATAGCCCCTACTACTTGTTGCATGGCAGAGAGACGATCCTGCCAACTTCACAGCATCTCAAAGCTAAATTAACTCCGGAAGTTAGAGAGACAGAGTACGCTCCCAGACTGGAAAACTTGAAATCCTCAATTCGGTCAGCGTACAAGCTGGTCCGAGAAAAAAGTCGTAAGTCGCATGAAACAAACAAAAGGTATTACGATCGAAGGGCCTAGGAAAGGATATTCGAACCAGGAGATTCGGTATATCTATTTAGCCCAGCCAGGAAACCGGGACAGAGTTCAAAATTTTGGACCCCGTGGACTGGACCTTATGTGGTTGCGGCCCGCTTTTCAAGGCTGAATTACCGCATAAGGAGCACCTAGGGTAAAAAGTCTGTAGTGCACGTTAACAGAATGAAAGGGCCTATAAGCAGGGAACCTTGAGGGCTAAAGGAAAATGCAGAAATTACAGGAAGCACCGAAGAAGAGAGCAGGAGCTGGAAGAGGAAGACCCAGCTGTACTTGCTCCCGGTCCCATACAAATTTCCACACCAAAGGTTGACAACCGCCAACCGGGACTCAGAAGCCTCAACAGGAATTCTCCAAGAACTTTGGACACCCCTGCGACTGGACCGCTCCATTTGGATGCCCCTGGATCGCAGCGCGCAGACCCGGCATACGCACCCCCCGATACGCCCGAACCAGACGCGAACTCGAGGCCAAGAGGCAGAGACCGCCCATCACTCGTCTTCGTTCTAGACTACAGGCATTGCAAGAGGCACCCGACCAGGAAGATGACAGATCAAGCGAGCAGTTAAGTGAATCAGAGAGGCCATTGTACAGGTAAGTAAATTAGCACGCGTGGTGAGTTGACCACATGACAACAAACGATGAAAAGCAGAGAGCGAGAGGTGCTCACACGTTTTCCACTGCGTGTTATTAGTTAGACTTTTGTTTGCAGTTTGAAGTAAGCATGATTTAAAACTTGTACATTCACCAAGGTTATGTCGACTCTTGACTACGATGAAAACTTCTCATCACGATATATCGTGAGTGTTGGTAGTGGAAGGCGGATTTTAAAAATGGCCGCCGGGCATCCACATGCTTCATGAGCACAGCGGGACGAGGGGAAGAAGGGTAGTTTTACGCCAACCCTCCCACTTGCCAGTGGTTAATAAGACAGTCGTTCACGCCCACTTAGGTGACCGCCGTGGACCTCCCACCCCTCGCACCGTGTAAGACAGTGACGACACATCAGCTGAGCGCACGACAACAGCTGATAGCGGTCAATCCCCCAAGCGGACGGAACACAGAAAGAAGACGCGTCGCAGCTGTTTTCTTACAGATTTAAATGTAACGATACATTGTTACCGGAAATAGTGGATTATGAGAGTTGTATATGTTGCAGGCATGCTATGGTGTACGCATGGAGAGGATGTCATAAATGCACACAGTCCTCACATGTCCGGGGGGTGTGCAAACGCACAGTGACCACTCATCCAGCAATCCCCGGGCTGGAGCGCCATGGAGACGTAGTGTTCTACTACCTGACGGAACCCAAGCAATTACACCTCCACCATGACGTTGGATGGGGAGGTGTCCTCCAAAACGCTGAGTCTTGCTACCTTACCATGCAAGGACTACAGTTGTACCCCGCATTGAGAGGAGAGCCAGAGTTTGCTGCCCAGACTCCCGTACTGGTTACAACATTCGTACCAACCGTGGCTTCTGACCGTGAGATGGAAGTCCTGAGGCAGATGTCAATCCTAAACGGAAAACATCTGGACCGGCTGACAACCGGCATCTCGTCTCATCACATCCAGGCAGATAAAAACACACTGTTCAATTTACACGCGTCCAACCTCCAGCACGCCAGTAAAAATAACGGGACAGTCCTAGGACTGATCGTGACAGGGGTTGTGTTAATTTTGTTTATGTTATTACTTTACTCATTCCTATATTTGGAATCTATTGAAGACATGCATTGTTACTAGAAGTAACTCCGTGGATAACGGTGTTCAGAAGAACCGAGATGATAATCCCTCTCCTTTACACCCAGATCCTATTAAGGTAGATAGCGAGGATGTAACTGATCATGTTCCCCAAACCAGATATTCCATTTACTCGCTATAGGCAACCTAAAAGTTATTTGATGAAGGGTTACTTAGGAAACTTTCGTGTGTAACATGGTTTTGATTAAGAAGTATAGACGAATTGAATATCAATAATGTGAAAAAAGTGAAATGGTGACTAAGTTTTGATTGTGGAAAGAGACAAATGATTTGAGAAAATTATTGGTATGATGGGTAATGTGTAGCATTATATTGAAATGTGGAAATTACATTTGCTTGTACATGGTAAACCTTTTCCCAGAATCCAGCGGTTTCAATTCAACCGTCGATATGTTCTGAGGGGTGACCTTTTCTTAACCGGAAACAAACTCGGGGAGAGTAGACATTCATTTGAAGATGTAACAGTAGCAATTTTTTTTATTGTTTGTAACTTAGATAGTAGAGTGTTTTGAAATTGGGAAATATTTTGATTATGATTGTTAAGTGACTACTCCGTTATCGTTACGAGGATGCTAATCTTAATACGACTAATTTGGGGGACCAAATCGTTTAAAAAGGGGCAGATCTGTAATGATTAACGGAGATAGCAGAATTTTATGTCTATTGTTTTTAGTTGTGATTGATTTGTTGTTAATACGTGTGGAAAATTTTGAAAGAAGTTCTAGTTTCCCTTTGTTCTTTTGGGTTGAGTGTGTGAAGAGCTTGTCAGCACTTAGGGTTGAATTACGCCGTGCGAAGTTTCCCCAGGTTTGCTGCACGTGGAAGCTTCTAGCGAGGCTGTGGGGCGGAGTTCGGCTTCGCCGAGGTGATAAAAGACTGCAGTTTACGAAGGAGCTCTCTGCTGTTCCGGGTTGGTGCTGACTTAACATGTAGAAAGACGCGCACCTCTCGGCGCTTGAGGCTCAGTGAATTTATTCAGTGCTAGTATACTTGTTTGGTGACAATGTGGTGGATATATATTGCAGCAGGTACGTGTTGCAGGGAAATTGGTGATTACAAATAAGGGAAGAGAGAAAATCTTAAATGAGCGGAAATGATGAGATTGGAGTGGAGTTGATATTAATTCAAAACTAACAGAGATGTTGTGTAACTACAAGGATCTTACAACTGTTTAAGCCTGCGGAAATACAGGGAGAGAGTGCTGTTAAGAAGGGTAGTAGTAAAGGAATAAGGGAACTAGGAATAAAGATATGCGTGAGAAAGTGGAAGAGAAGGAATGGTAAACAATTTGTTTTGATGTTAGTAAATAGATAAATTGTGTTAAAACTTGTGTTGCATTTTATAAGAGAAGGAGTTAAAAATATAGAAGTGCTATTATTAGTTATTGAAGGGCGTACTTA
>Ga0209629_10000445_pt1 | contig 22752 bp, 10 predicted proteins | sample TergutCu122P5_FD_187286 | JGI IMG/M metagenome (GOLD analysis project Ga0209629, IMG submission 187286) | Cubitermes ugandensis P5 segment gut microbial communities from Kakamega Forest, Kenya - Cu122 P5 (SPAdes) (version 2) | ecosystem: Host-associated > Arthropoda: Insects > Digestive system...
CCGCCTCCTCTTGGATGGTTCTTTGAGAGTAAATTCTTTGTTCCCCCATCGAATTTTACCTCTTTTTCCCTTCCAAGGGGAGTTTTTTATTGCGATGATTTTTTGCTCGTCAGGGCTGGCCGGTTTTTGAAGTGCTTGACAACAGAGTAAAATCATTGTATGATTCCGGGAGTTAAATTGCTAATCGGACGCTCCCAGGAGATTAGGACCGATTCTCCGGTGAACAAAACCCAGTAAATATAAGGATGGTAAGGGCCCTTAGCTCAGTTGGTCAGAGCACGCGGTTCATAACCGGACGGTCCGATAGCAGAAATACTCTCAAAATGTGGTTAGCAAAATCGTGGGCCCTTAGCTCAGTTGGTCAGAGCACGCGGCTCATAACCGTGCGGTCCCGGGTTCGAGTCCCTGAGGGCCCATCCACGATTCGCTGGAAATGCCGTAAAATCAACATTTACGGCATTTCTTTTTTCTTTTTTGATGCAAAAACTCTCGTTTTTTGGTTAGCAGATTTTTTTGCTAACCGGTTTTCATGTTTTTGTGATTTCTTCTCTCTTTTTTAACCGATTGGTTCGTCATTTGGTTGAGCGATTTTGCTAATCAAAATTTGAATTTTGCTAATCGCCTTTTTACATAAAATCTTTTTTGTTAATCGCCGCCAATTTGCTAACCTAATGTCAGATTCGTCGTCATAATCTCCTCTGGCATAAGAGCCATACAGGATAACGCGGTCAAGCTTATCGCCCAGGCATTCTCTGGCGGCACGGACAACTTTGTTTGTTATCTCGTTTAATATTGACTGACTGCACATATAAATCCCTCGCTTCATTTCATATTATACCCAATTACAGCGATTACCGCAAGGATCGAAACTGTGTTTATCCCGAAAATCCATTTTCTTTTTGTTGCTTTTTCGTCAATCTTTGTACTTTTTCAAAGCCCAGACACCGCGCTCCGGGCTGAAAAAAATATCCGGATGATATTGCAGCGTCTGGCGAACTTTATCTTTCCAGTGCTGTTGTTCCCGCGCCCGTTTATAACCTTTGACGTTGTTCCGATGTAACGCGCTGAACATAATTCCCCATATTCTCGCGCCCCTCTTCGGACAGAGTCCCGTTGTCGTCGAAGTCCAGAATTTCGACCTCGACGTCCGATTCCAGTGTGGTGTAAACGTTCTGCACCATGCCGCCGGAAACTTCGATAGTGATCCGGGGAATTTCGTTTGAGCGTTTTCCGCCATCAATCTGATGATGTGCTTCCATAGTTACACTCCTCAATAGGTTTTTGTATTAAAAACGGGGCGCCGCTGGGCGTCCCGGATAATAGAGTTATGCGGCCGGGTAATAGCCGCTTTATGTAATCGCAATCATGCCTTCCGGCCTTCATGCGTTGATTTTGCCGCGAAGGCCGGAAAAACAAAAAAGTGCCCAAAGGACTGTATTGAAAAAGGTTGAGCGCAGAATGGCAACCCTTGACGAGCATATACAGCACAGCGGAAACTTCAAAGCCTATCGGGGCGTAAAGGCGCAGTATCAAAAGCTGTACGCGCAATACACGGACATCAAAAAAGCGGGGGGATTCGGCGCGGAACGCAAAGCGCAGCAAAGCGCAGAAAGCACTTGACGCCGCCAACGAATACTACGAAACCAACCGCCCGCAAATCTCTATGTACGACAACGCCGAGAAGTATTTGCGTGATGTGCTTCGTGAGCGTTTCGACATTAAGAAACTGCCGCCCGTGACGGCGTGGCAGGCCGAGCGCGACAAGCTGACCGCCGAGCGGAACGTACTCAATCGGGAGTATATCAGTTTGAGAAATGAGGTTACGGAAGTAGACCAAATCCGGCGCGACGTTGAAGATTTTTTCCGTTCGGAAAACCGCAGGGAGCAACCACACAGGGCGCAGGGTATGGAGTTGTAGGCACGGCACAGGGGGCGCAAAACGCGCCCCCTGTCTTGCGTAGATAATCCCGATACACAAGCGGCAAGTCGGAGAAAGGCGGCAAGGCGCTTTTTGCTTATACTATTCGCAGTCATATTTTTCGGCTTATTTGCTTTCGCAACGAAACGGTTCTTTACAAAAATGTCGGTTAGACATATACTTTACACAAACGATTATAAACGCGGGAGGAATTTACGATGCTGTTCAATGACCGTTTGAAACAATGCCGGGAACAGGTTGGCCTAACTCAAGAAGAAATAGCGGAAAAACTTCATTTGACGCGTCAGGCTGTTTCCAAGTGGGAAACGGGGAATCAACGAGCCTGATATAGAATCTATTGTCCGCCTGTCGGACATCTTTAGTGTTCCGATTGATAATCTACTTCGAGAAGATTTATCCATCGTCAAGAAGTTGGCGGTAAAAGAACGCTCCCATAAAAAACTTATTATCGCCGTAATCATTTTAGGCGGGGCTTTGTTGCTTCTGCTTCTATCACTCAGCGTTCAAATTCAGCATTAAGCATGAAAGGCGAGTTTGTGATAATGGACGATATGAATTTCTCCCGGAACAGCAATAAAGAAAAATATTTTTTTATCGTTTTTTTATGCTGTTATATTGTGATCTTTGTGGTCAGACTACCGAAAATGCTCCAGTCCAGCATTATGATTTCTCCCATCCAAATAGTTGTGATTCAGGCAATCACTTATGCGCTGCTTTTCCTTGGTACGGTTTCCCTTTTTCGCCGTGAATTGCTTGGCAGTATTAGGGCGTGGAAACTGGCGCCAGTCAAAAATATGCTGTGGTTGCTTGGTGCTTTGGTTGCGGAACAGATACTCCCCAGCATTGCCGCATATCCCGCATATGCCTTGGGTCACGAGGAAGCGGTCACGGCTAACAGCGCAGGGATACTTTTATTGTTCCAGGCAATCGGAAAACCGCTTGCCTTATTGGTTGTCGGGTTGGCCGGACCTGTTGTCGAGGAAAGTATTTTCCGCGCTTTTCTCATTGGACGGGCAAGGGCTAAAATTCCTGTATGGGTCTGTATAATCATATCGAGCTTATTGTTTGCCTTAACACATATGCAAGGATTCACGGTGGTGGATTTACTTGGCGTACTTCCATATTTCGCCACGGGAACAGTATTCGGTATAGCTTATGCTGTGACTGGAAATATATCGTTGCCATTGATTTTGCATATCGCAAACAATATGATGGGGCTTAGCGTTTTGTAATAAGGATAAAATTTAATACACATAAGAAACGCACTTTACAGCCTATTCCGTGAGGTGCGTTTTGTCGTGTCATGGTAGATAATATAAATTAAAGCGCCCATCCGAACGGCACGACCACGCCGTAGAAAAGAATTGTACTATTCTGAAAACGGATATGTACAAAATCCCATAATCAGTATAGCATAAAATCGCGGAAGATTCAACAAAAAACGCAAATCTCAAAAACGCCGTTCCGACTATCCAGACCGTCAAGGGACGGGTAGTATTTTTTCGCTTGTATGCGGTATGCGGCGAAAAATCTCCACCCTTAAACCCTTGACAGTCTGGATTTTTGCCGTGCCATTTCGCTGCCGAAAACGGGGAACAGGATAAAAAAATCCTGTTCCCCGTTTCCGTCTGCTTCATTATACGGCAAAACCGTCTCCACTACTGCGTGGGTAATTGTAGGCTTTGCGGTGGCTCTGCCCCCCGTGCCCCCGGTTTCATCCAAAGAACAGAATGGAAAACCGCATGAATACAGGCTTTTCAAAAAAAGTTTCCTGTCTTGAAAAAGTTCCTCTTGACAAAAGTCCTAAAGGCAATATGCCCATGGACGCTGTGTATACTCGGATAACTTTGATTGCAGGCGCAAATCACTGATACTCTATATATGTCAATATAAATAATGTAAAATAGTATTTATCTTGACATAATAGCCGATACTTAATATAATTGATTCAAGGGAGGTTTGGTTATGCGCAGAAAAATCGAAGAACGCCTTGCCGCGTGGAAGAATCGCGGTGAAAACCGGATGCCGCTTTTGCTCTACGGAGCCCGGCAGGTGGGTAAAACCTACATCCTCAACGAGTTCGGCGAAAAGTATTATAAGAACATCGTATATATAAATCTGGAAACGAACCTTGCGGTCGCCAGGTATTTTTCCGATGACATAAGCCCGGAACGGCTGATACGGTTTCTGGAGACAACCGCCAACGAAGTGATAACGCCCGGTGACACGCTGATTGTTTTTGACGAAATACAATCCTGCGAACGGGCGCTGACCTCTTTGAAGTATTTTTGCGAAAACGCTCCGGAGTATCATGTGGCTGCCGCCGGCAGCCTGCTGGGTGTTGCCGTCAACAGGGAGAAATATTCTTTCCCCGTGGGCAAGGTCGAGAGCGTGACTCTTTATCCGCTGGATTTTGAAGAGTTCCTATGGGCTGTTGGCGAGGATCGGCTGGCATGTGAGATACGCGCTTGCTACGAAAAACTTGAACCAATGCCCGAAGCTCTCCACCAAAAAGCTGTGGAGCTGTACCGCTGCTATCTCATCGTGGGCGGGATGCCCGCCTGTGTGGCAGCCTTCGCCAAAAACGGCAAGACGGTGCTGGTACCGACAATTCAAAATGAAATCGTAAACAATTATATGGCGGACATGGCGAAATACGCGAAGCCGGATGAAACGGTAAAAATCCGCGCCTGCTACGACTCGGTGCCCGCGCAGCTCGCCAAAGAGAATAAAAAGTTCCAGTACAAGGTGGTGCAACGGGGCGGCAGCGCAACCCTGTTCGGCGCGTCAATCGACTGGCTGGTGCAGGCGGGCGTCGTGCTCAAGTGCCGCAAGATCAAGCAAGCCTTTAATCCCATCGCAGTTTACGAGGATTTGTCCTCGTTCAAGCTCTATCTTAGCGATGTGGGGCTGCTCACTATGCGGTCCGGTATCCCGCAGCAGACGGTCCTCTCCGGAGAAAGTAACTTGTTTATGGGCTCAGTCGCCGAAAACTATATCGCGCAGGCCCTTACCGCGAACGGGCGGCCGCTGTTTTACTGGGCGAGCGAGTATGCTGCCGAACTGGATTTCGTGATGCAAAAAGAAACCGAAATTATCGGCGTGGAAGTCAAGAAGGGAATCAAGACGCGTTCCAAGAGCTTGAGCGTGTTTACACAAAAGTACGAACCAGCGTATGTTATCCGATTCTCTGAAAAGAACTTCGGCCACGAAGGCAATATCCGGGCTATGCCCCACTATGCCGCTTTCTGTGTATGAAAGTAAAAACAGCCTGAATTAGCTGTTTTTTAGGACAGCATACTGAAAAAGAGAAACGCGACGCGTCCCAGACTGACCCTGAAGAACAGCCTGTTCCCCAGACTGGGAATAAGCCGGCGGGCAAGCTCTTCGCTGCGGCAAAACCACCAGAGGAGTTTTAAAAGAACCGGGCAAAAACCCGGCTCTTGAAACATGAAAACCTTACTCCGACAGCAGGAAGTCGATGATGTTCCGGTAAAGGATACCTTCATGATCAGTTATATAAGTTTTGTCCATTGAGAGGATAGTTTTTTCATAGTTGTCAGGTATCGCGGCGAGAGGCGCAATCTCCCTGTTCCTAACGCTTTCGCCCAGCATACTCATCGTGACCTGATAATACTTCCTGGTAGTTTGCCGGATAGCCAGGAAGTCTACCTCGCTGTCGTACCATTTGCCAATGTATACCTCGTAGCCGCGGCGCAGCAGCTCAAAATATACCACGGTTTCGAGAACATGGCCCATATCGCGGTCCGAATAGCCCATCAGCATATTTCTGATACCCGTGTCCGTGACATAGAACTTAGACAGCGTTTTTAGCTGCTCTTTGCCTCTGATGTCATAACGGTTCACCTGGTAGACGATATATGCCTTTTCCAATGTGGCCATGTAAGACGCGATCGTTGAGGATTTTATTGATTCGCCTTTTTCCTGCGAGCTCAAAAAGCCGCTGATTTTATTATAAGAGACGATGCTGCCGGTATTGCCGATGACATAACGCACCAGTTTCTCCAGTAACTCTACGTCCTTGTTTTTAGTCCTCGCAACCACATCTTTGACGATTACGGTATTGAAGATACCTCGCAGGAACTCGTTGATCACAGCATCCTCCTGCGGCAGCGTCGTCACCGCTGGCAGGCAGCCGTATTTAAGGTATTGTCCAAATTTGTCTTCCACCCGCATATCAGCGGGAAGATGGTTAAACAGCAGATATTCCTTGAATGAAAGCGGCAGCATTTTTATTTCAACATAACGGCCGGATAATAGGGTAGAAATGTCAGACGACAGCATATGGGCGTTAGACCCGGTGACATAGATATCCACGTCAATATCCGTCTCGACACTCAGACTGTTGACCGCTTTCTCCCAGTGTTTCACTTGCTGGATCTCATCAAGCAGTAGATAGCATTTTCCGGTTAGCGGAATCATGCCGCGCACTAAAGTATAAAACTGGCGATATTCGCGGGTTTCATCAAAAGCCATCAGTTCAAAGTTGATGTCGATTATGTGGCTGGCATCTACGCCAGACTCCAGCAATTCCTGCTTAAACAACTGCAATAATGTGGACTTACCGCAGCGTCTAAGTCCTGTGATAACCTTAATCAGTTTATTGTCCTTGAACGCCTTCAAACGCTCCATGTATTGAACTCGTTGGACCATCATTTTCACCTCTGATGACATTATACGGGAAAAACTTAAATATTTCAATACTTTTACCAGTGCGAGGCGAAAACTTTAAAAAACAGATACATCATACAATAGAGTGTTCAAGGTTTCTGTATATGATGTTAGAAAGGTTATATTTGTTTATGTTTTACCTTCATAAAGGTAAAAATAAAATAATTTTATAAGCGCTGTGCTATTCCCGCCCTGGACTGAAACAGAAACAACGGAATTCCAGGCGGACAGACCCGGTCTTCAGGCCGGCGCAGCCTCTGCGCCTCGATACCCCAGACCGAGATGGAAATCATTCAAAAACAGGAGGATAACATATGCGTATTTTAGATTCTGTTGCGGTATTGTGAGCCAGACGCATTTAGAACATGGGACCCACCCCCTTCCGGCTGGAAAATAAACAGGCCTCGCAATGATCGTGAATCATCGCGCGGCCTGCCTCTTTTAATAGAACAAGTATATGAAAATGCAGCTACTTGTTTGCCAGTAGCTGCATTAGAATGGTATTTTTCAGTTTTTTGTAATTTTCGTCGTTTGAGGTCGCTATTGTTTTTGAAACAAAGATTGATTTTATCAAGAGTTTTCGGTGTTTGTTAGTATAATTTATGGGTAGGGTTGACACTACCCGACAAAACGAGGAGGGGTTCGAATGAACCGAATTATAACCTTAAAGGCGCGGAACGCAAAAACCTTATACTGGCTATCATCGAGGTGACGGAGCCCCTTTTTACTTTAAATTCCGTTCGCCGCCAGCGTCACCTGAATAAAATACCACTCGTCGCCCTTCAAATCTGCGAAATGGATCTTTATATTTTGAGGAGGCGTTTTGTCCCCCCAGCCCATCATCTTGTTGACGACGGTCACGGCTTCGGCCCTCGTGATCTTCCTGTCGATACCGAAGGTTCCGTCGGGATAACCGGATATCCAGCCGTCGTTGTAAGCCGATTTGATAAAGTCGTAGGCCCAGTGCCCGTCCGGGACGTCGCTGAACGGCATCCCTCCGGTGAGATTCAGCTCGCCGAATTTCGACGCTATTGTTACGAATTCGGCTCTTGTTATTTCATTGCCGCCCTTGTACGACCCGTCCTCATATCCTGCGATGACCCCGGCCGCGACCAGGCCGGCCACAGCCTCCGAATACCACTGGCCCGCCGCCGCGTCGTCCGGAAGTTTTGCGTTCGCCTTGTAGTATTCCCTGTCGGCTTCCGGCATGAGCGCATAGAAGATCATGGCCGCCTCGTACCGCGTGATGCCGTTCCCAGCCCGGAACGTGCCGTCGGGATAGCCGGAAATGTAGGCTTCAATACGGTCTTTGTCCAGCCTCGGCACGGTAGGTGCGGCCGGACCGTCCGGCTGATCCTGCGCCGTTTCGCCGGACCGGGCCGGGGCGGAAGGCTGCTGATAAACGTACGCCGGCCCGCCGCCGCCATTGCCGCCGCCGTTGCCTTCATAACGCCACGTGGCAGTCACAATCACATTTACCTCCGGCATCGTGAAGGTTGTCACGGCGCTCTTCGCGTCCGTAAGCGCGACGCCGCCCTGGGAAACCCATCCGGCGAAAACGTAACCGCTCCTGGAACCGGCGCGGATCGTGACCGTCTCGCCCGCCTCATATCGGCCGGCTCCGCTCTGCGCGTCGCAGCTGTCCTTTACCGTTACGGAGTATTGCCCGGCCGGCGCGCTCAAAACGCGTACTTCGCAAACGTCCGTGAATCCGCCGGTTTCGGTCGTGACGGTGATTTCCGCGACGCCCGCCATATGCGCGGACACCGCGCCGTTTTCATCGACGGTGGCGACGTCGTCGTTCGACGACGCGAACCGCACCCGCTTGTCGGACGCGTTGTCCGGCGTCACCGTCCAGTTCAGCGTCGCCGCATCGCCGGCATACAGGCTCATCGAGTTCTCACCGAGGCTCACGCCCGTTACCGGGACGAGGATCTCGGAGGCCACGACGTGAACGGTGAAGGTGTCGAAGGCCCCGCCGTCCTCCGCGACAGCCGTGACCGTCGCGTCGCCCGCGGCGATTGCCGTGACCACGCCGTTCTTGACGGTCGCCGCCGCCGGGTTGTCGGATTTCCATTCCAGGTTTTTATCGGTCGCGTTCAGAGGCTGTATTTCCGCCTCCAAATAACCCTGCGAACCCGCCTCGAGCGTGATTTCCCGCGTAAGCGCCGTCACGCTCTCAACGGGGACAAAATTGTCCTTCGCCGGGACTTCCGTCTGCTGATCCAGATCAACGTACCCGGAATTCAGCAAATATATATCCAGCGTTTCGTCGCCGGTAAGCTGTAAACCGCTGACGTCCCAGGAAACGGCCTTGCTTTCGAAAGCCGCCAGCCGGACTTTCTGGCTCAAACTGTCTATCAGCTCTCCGCCCCTGTAAACATCCGCCTGCATGAACACGTCCGACGCCTTGCCGTTGTTTTGCAGCCCTGTTTCGAGCTTGTTGCCCTTCAAGGCGCTGTACTGCATATTGACCAAAGTGCGGTCCGCGCGCCCGGTGAGCGTCACGGGTTCGTCCGGGTTGCCGTCGGCGACGCCCGTCGGCTCTTCCAGGGATTCGATCCGGACGACGCCCGTCCCGCCCGCGGGCACCTTCGCGTCATACGGGACGAGCTCCACAAAGAAACTCGTGGCTGTCAAGCCCTGAAAATCTATCTGATTGATCGACAGCATAAACGGCACCGTCAGGGTTTCCCTCGCGCTCACCACGACCTGCTGGCTGAGCAGCAGCTTCGGCTGGCTGTTGGGAACGCCCTGGTAAAGCCGGACCTCCACGCGGACGTCCTCATAGCCGATGTTCCGGACATCGGCCAGCACGACGCGGTCTTCCCCGCTCTCCGCGAGCCTCGCGCCGGTAACCGTAACCGCGCCGGGGTTGACCCTGAGGGAGGTTTTCCGCGCCGAGAACTGTCCGGCCGCGTGCGCGCGCACGTCAAGGACGAGCTTCGAAACGTCGTCCGGCATCGGCGCCCGGAAATCAAACACTTTTGAATTGCCCGGCAAGACGGACTGCGTCATCGTCCCGCTGTATAACACCGCGCCGCTCGCCTGGTCCGTCACGGAAATGATCGGGCAGCCTTCGGTCAGACCGGTATTTTCGACCGCCGCGTGCATCGTAAGCGTCGTGTTCGGCTGCACGTCCGTTTCATCGCGCCACACGCCTCCGTCCGCGATTTGGAAAGCGTCGCCGGGGGTTATGGAGCATTCCACGATATCAGACTGCGCATAGGGGCTTTGCGCCGCGCTGCCGGTCGGGCCCGCGTTTGGCTTGAGCACGTTGCGCAGATAAACCAGCTTGTATTGGCCGTTCTCGGCGTAGGCGCAGATCGAACCTATAGAGGAACCGTCGTCCAGTATCGCCACGGGTTTGTTGTCCGCTATGCCGTCATTGAGCAGCATCCCGGTGACGACCTGGGAGACGCCGTCGGAGCCTATCCAATACAGCAGGGGGTCCATGCCGCCGCCCTGCGCCGCGTAAAGGGCCGGGATCATCCCGCCTCCCGCGTACAGCCTCTCGGAACCGCCTTCCGCCGTATAGCGCCAGATTTCCGTGGTGACCGAGCCAAACTCTTCGTTTGCTATATCTTTCAGATAAACCATTGAGCCGTCATCTAGGTACACCGGCGAAAATCCGGGGAACGTGTCGCCGCCCGCGTTTATAAAGGCTTCCATGTCGTCGAGACCGCCGCCCTCGTAATAGCAGTAGGCCGGCTTGCCGTCGATCATGCCCATTCCGCCGATCATCTTGCCGTCGATGGGGTTCCACGCGCCCGCCGTGAAGCTCCGGGACGCGCCGTCGTATACGGCGACAGAGTACGAGTTGTTTCCATCATAGAGCAGCGCGTCCTGCCGGTCGTTCGACAGGAGCGCAATGCCGTCCCCTATGACCGCGAAACTCAGGACGGAATGCCCGCCCTGGCCGACCGCGCTCACGCTTTCGACCTCGCCCGTCGCGGCGTCGACGCGCGCCGCGTTCACGGCCATGCTGCCCGTGATGTCCCCGACGGTATCCTGCGTCAAAATCTCGGTGCAGTTCTGCCAAACGACGAACACCTCGCCGCCTGACGTCAGCATCGGCCGCGGGTTCGCGTCTATCGTGCCGTCGTCGCTCACGAGCGCCGGCGCGCTCCACATCCCGGTTTTCGCGTCATATAAGCTGTAATACGCGCCGATCCAGTTGTAGTCGTCCCGGCCGGCGACGTTTCCGCACCAGGTCATTATCTTGTTCCCGCCGGGCAAGGCCAAAACCTGGGGATTGGCTATCTCGCCCGCGTTCGAGATCAATACGCTGTCGTTCCTGGCCGTGAAAGCCCTGGCTCTCACGTTCGCCGGCAGCTTGGGGACGTCGGTCGGCCGGCCGGATCCGACAGGGATCCCCTCGTAGCCGTCGACGGGATCGCTCTTTATCGAATTGTAAAATTTCTTCCATCCCTCCGGATACAGTTCAAATTCGTCCGAATATAATTCTACCTCTCTCTTAAACAGTTCGAACAGAGCGGAATACTCAAAAGAGAGTCCTATCGAGCCCTTCACCTTCAATTCGTCGAGTATGTCCTTGTCGGAAGCGATTACCGTGCTCGCCGAAATTCCCACGCTTCCCTCTATGCGGGCCTTCGCCAGCAGCAGGTTGACCTCGCCGCCCAATATCCCCGTCAGCGCGGTTTCGACATAGCCCTCCAGCTCGATGTTTTTAAGAGGCTCAATTTCAAAGTCATCTATCACCGCCGTCAGACCGATTCTCCACTCTCCCTCGAACGTGGCGTCCACGAACACGGCGGGGTAGATCATTTTTTTAGCGCCGAGGGAACCTTTGTACTCAAACCCGATGCAGCCCTCGAATTTGTCAAACATACCGTTCTGCAGGTGCGACATGAGATACAGGATACAGTGCGCTTCGCTCTCCGGCAGTTTAGCCCCGACATATCCCGGGGTTTCGTCATATTGGCCCAAGTGGTCGAAGAAATCCTCCGCGGATTCCGCGGCGTCTTTATTCCATTTCTTCCATTTATCCATGTACTCGAGCGGATGGTATTTCAGAAGCGTCGCGTCCTCAAGGCCCGAGGTGATCGTGAGCACCGCGGTGTCCGGGTTATATCTGACGACATATGAATTGGAAATGCCCTTTAAGTCGATGCCCATTTCAAACGTGTTCAATCCCCACGAGGTCGTCTCAACATCTCCGCCGGGAGTCTCTGAATCATGCGGGAACGCCGCTTCCACACCGGTTCCGCCCACAAGGTCCTTGGTGACGAACGTGGGCATTTCAATATCCACCGTGCACTCCGCGACTATGCTCTCGTCATAGGCGTTGACGGCCGTGATCGTGACCGAGCCGCTATTCTTTGGCCACAGTTTGCCGCCCGCCGAAACGGTGCAAACGTCCGGGTCGCTCGATATCCATTCCTTTATCCGCTTGTGCGACGTTTCCTTGGAATCGAACACCAGCAGATTGTTCAGGTTCAGGTCGGGCTGTTTTTCTATCCAGAAGATATAGGTATCCCGCGTAAAGCTCATAGACCTCAGTTCGTCGGGGTCACCTTCGACCGTCACAAACAGCTCCGCGGTCACGCCGTCAACGGTGACCACGACGATCGCGCCGCCCGCGCTTACGGCGTGCAGGTCTACGCCTTCGCCGAATTGCTCCGCGGTCAGAACCATGCTGTCCTGTCTTACAAAGACCGTGTACACGGAGCCTACGTTTTTATGCACGAGCGGCACCGTCTTGTACTCGTTTAACTTTAAGGTTATATTGTCCGGGGCGAACTCAAACACCCGCTCGGGGCCTTCGACCGATATGACGCACTGAGCCGTCAGCCCGTTCGCGAAAATCGCGGTCACGACGGCCTTGCCCTCCGAGACGCCGCGGATAGTGCCGGGTTTCGTGAATTCCGCGACGATCCCGCTGTTTTCATCATCACCGGCTGTGTCGGCTTTCGCCACGTCCCATCCCAAAACCGTCTTATCCGCCGCGCTTGCGTCAAACGGCAGGAAGACCAGCTCGTCGGACAGGTTCAGTGTCTTCTTCGGCGATATGGTATAGCTTCCCTGCCTGAAATACACATCCCGCAGACCGTCGTCGGCGCTGCCGGGACTCTTGACCTGAACGTCCGGACTGTCGGCATCGACCCACGCGAAGACGATCTCGACCTCGGCGTTCGAGCCGGGCCTGGACAGCGAAAAGGCGTTCATGAGCTGATATTGCGCGTTTTGCTCGTCCGCGTCCAGATCAATGCCCTCCGCGAAGCTGGTGTTCACGTTCAGCGTCAGGGACTGCCCCGGCTTCAAAACCGGCACGTTCACCGAGTCCCCGGCGCGCAGGTCGGAGGGGACGGTCATCATGTCCTCCAAGGTATACGCCTCGCGGTATACGGTTCCGTCCACTTTCAGGTTCACGTTGTAAAGCTCGACGTCGGATTTGTTCTGCAAATCCAGCCGCACGTTATATGCCTTTCCGGGCGCCGCGTATTTCGGCGCCGTCACTATCATCCTCAGCGCGCTTCCCGACCAGACCTTGATCGGCTCCGCGCCGCGGAATTCCATGTTCAGATCGGAGCCGTCGGCCCACTTGCCCTTGACTGAGCCGCCCAGCATATACTCGCCCTGCTTGTCGCCGCGCAATATCCACTCCGCCGAAGCGGTTTCGCCGCCCTTGAGCGTACCGATTTCCCGTCTCAGTTCGCTGACGGACGCGAGGCTCAGGCCGTCCGGCAGCGGATCCATCTCCGCGGCCAGGTCCGTGATGTCGAGCTTCAGCTCCTCCGGGCTGGTGTTGATCAGTATAAGCGTCGCGTCGAAAAACTCCTTCGTCCACGACGTTTCGCCGTAGATCAGCAGATAAACGCCCTTGGTCGTCCCGTCGTCGCTTTTGCCGAGGCTGCCGCAGGCGACGCCGTAACCCTGGCTGCCGGTCACGACGGCGCTTCCCGCGTGTCCCGGAATAAACGCGGCCGTGATCGGAACTTTATTGAACTCCAGATTGACGGTCCACAAACTCGTGTTGACGTTGGCGGGGTCGTTGATATTTATCCCCTTTTCCGCCGCCTCGTCCGGCGTCAGCCTTCTTTGGCTGAAAACAAGTTTCATATAGTCGTTTGGATCCAGCGATATGGTTTTATAGAACGGATCCGCGCTGTACTGCGAACCGAGGTCGAGCACGACCCGCTTCATCATATAGCCCGCGGCCTTGACCGACGCGGCGTACTGCCCCGGCGGAAGCGATATCGTGACCTTCCCGGTATCGTCCCCCAGGAACGTGGTTTCGCTCCCGTCCGGCATTGGCACGAGGACGGCCGGGGCCTTAGCGCCTCCGGTGACGGTCAGGATCATGACGTTCAGATCGTCGGTCACTTCCACCCGGCAGTACGCGGTGTCCTTGTTCCCGGCCCTGTCCGACACGGTGAGGCTGACGGTTTTGATACCGGTCTGGGTATACGTATGCGTCGGTTTCACATTGACGGAACCGGTACCGTCGCCGAAATCCCAGTACCGGGACACTATGCCGACGTTATCCGAGGACCGCTCCGCGGAGAAGATGACTTCCGCCCCTTTGGCCGCCTTCTGGTCGCCCGGAAGGATCACCGCGGCCGGCGGCTCCGTGTCCAGGCCGTCCACGAACACAGAAACCGCGTTCTCTCCGGGGCTGAGGTTCCCCGCGGCGTCCTTCGCGATGACCTTGTAGGTGTATTCGCCGCCTATAAGGCCGAGGTCGCTTATCCCAAACTCATCGCTCATTACAATCGCGAGCGGGACAAAACCGGACGAGCCTCTCGCGCGGTAGACGGTGTAGCCGACCACGTCCGCGTCCGATTTGCTCCATGACACATACGCGTCGCATTCGTTCGCCGCCAGGTAAACTTCCGGGTCTTCCGGTATTTTCAGATCCACGTTGTAGACTGTGGTCTTGGAAACCTGTCCGTCCGCGCAGACCGCGTTCACGGTGAAGGTATACTCCCCGTCGGCCAGGCCGGACAGTTTTCCTTTGGAGAAGCCGTACACGCCCGTGTACGGCGGATCGTACAGAGTGTCGATGACCGCGTTCCCCGAGGCCGTCTGCGCCGACAGTGTCAGCGACGTCAGCCGGGACGGGCTTTTCACGGAGACCGTGACGCTCGTTTCGTTATTGATGAAACTGTCGTAGGAAGGCGAAATGGCGTTGATCTTCATCGGCGCTTCCACGGGCGGCTTCGCGATGCCGACAGGCGCCTCCGCCTCGATGATGACGCTCTCGACGCCGGATTGGGAAACCGCGCTCACGCCGTAGCGGTATGATTTGCCGTATTCGACCGTCTCGTCTATGTAGGATTCCGTTTTGCCCAGGGCTCGGATCAGCGTGTAGCTGTTTTTGCCCTGTGCCTGGTCCCACTCGATCGTGTAGACGTTGATATTCGCCAGCGACGCCGGGTTCTTCCACGTCAGGACGGCGTAGTCGTCCGCCTGCGCCGCCTGGAGATTGCTTGGCGGCTGCTGTATGGTGTTGTCTATGTGCAGTAGGAGCGTCTCAGTTTGCTCGTTCCCGCTCCCGTCCGTCAGCGTAAGCGTCACGGTAAGATCCTCTTTCGCGAGGGCGGAGGAATCGAACCCGTAGGAGAACGGCGCGGCCGCGACGGAAAGAGGGATCGTCTCGTCAAAATAGGCCGAAACGAGTCGTATGCTCATGAGGCCCGTGTCGTCCCGGGCTATGCCTTCGAAACGGATCAGGCCGTACACGCTGTCGCCGTTTTTCGGGCTCAGCGAGACGAACTCCGGCGGTGTGCGGTCCTTGGCCGGACGCCCGACCGCGTCCGAGTTTTGCGAAACGCCGCCCTTGCCGTCATAGGCCGTCACGTAATAGGCGTATCCGCTGTCGGCTTTGAGACTGCCGTCTGTGTAGAAAAGGTCCGCGGTGTCGCCCACCATCGAGAAGCTTCCGCCGTTTTCGCTGCGATACACGCGGTATCCGGCCACATATTCCCCGGTCGCGGCGTCCCAGGTAAGTTTCGCCTCGGTGTCGCTGATCTCCTCGATTTTCAGGTTTGCAACCGCGCCTGGCGTCCGGTTCCACAGATTCAGAGTGATGATTTTTTCGCCGGTGTTGCCCATCAGGTCGGCGGCGGTCGCCCTGACCGTCAGCGACGTCCGGTCGGCCGGAAGCGTTCCGGTGTCGAACGCGTACTCCGCCGTCCCGCTCTTAAGATCCCGCATCGGAATCCTGCCTATCACCGTATAAGCCCCGAGCGCGTCGTCATAATAGGCGAACTCGACATACGCCAGCGCGGCGTTGTCCGAAGCCGCCGCTTTCAGAAGGATCGCTCCCTTATATGTGAGAGCGGGGTCGAGGCCGGTGAAATCCACTTCCGGCGGCGTCGTGTCGGCGTCTATCATGAGCGTCGCCGTCGCTTCGCCGACGCAGCCGTCGTCGTCGGTCGCGAGGACTTTGACCGTTACCGCGCCGGAGACGGCCATGTCCCTCGTGAGCGCCAAAGCCTGCGTGAAAGTGAACACCCCGCCGGCAGCCGCCGGCACGTCGTATTTTCCGGCGCTGACATAAGCGTCCTGCGAGTCCGCGCCGCCCTGTTTATAAAAGAACTCCGCCGTCAGGCCGCTTCCGTTGCCCGTGTCCGCGACTTCCGCGGTAAAGCTTACGCCGGTCACTTCGGGGTAGCTTACGGTATCGCCGGGCTGGTCATGCTTCAGCGCGTCGATCCTTGGATTTTGCGGCGTCGCCGTCACCGGTTCCGAGGCCCCGGAGATGTTCCCGGCGGCGTCGCGCGCCGTGACGGTGTATATGTAAGACGTTCCCGCCACGAGATTGGCGTCTTTGTATTCCGAGGCCGTCACCGTGGCCACGGGCGCGCCGTCGCGGTACACGGTATAGTCCGCCACGCCGGAGTTGTCGAAAGACGAGAAGGTCATTTTCACGCTTTTGCCGGTGACGCCTGTGATCACGACGTCCGGCTTGGTTGGCGCGGCCGTGTCTTTGCCCTCGACGGTCAGCGACGAACCCGCCGCGCCCTCGCTCACGTTGCCCGCGCCGTCCACGGCCGCTATCCTGAACACATACGCCTTGCCGCCCGTTTCGCTCAGGTCCAGATCGACGACCATATAGCTTCCGGCGGCGTAATTGGCCTCTATCAGGACGCCGTCGCGGTAGATCATGCAATAGGACGGGTTCGCGTCGTCCACGTCCCATGCGAAGGAGACGGTCGTATAGGTCTGGTTGGTAACGCGCAGGTTCTTCACGATCGGCTTCACGGTGTCCACCGTGAACGAGGGCGTCGCGTCTCCGGAGACTCCGCCGCAGGACGCCGTAACGGTGTAGTTGCCGTCCGGCAGATAGAATGTCTTTGTGAAATAACCGCCGGCGCCGCATACGGCTGTTTCGGAGACGGCGCCGCCCGCTTGCGGCGTCACGTTCAGCGTCACCGTCTCGCCTTCCGCCCAGAAGCCCCGGACGGAGACGCCGTTTGTGTTGTACCACGCCTTCATGCCGGTGAAGGTTATGTAGGAGACGGGATCCAGCGTGACATACACGCTCCGCGTCTGCGATTTTATGCCCACGCCGTCCACCAGGTAAAAACGAAGCTCGTTGACGTTGCGCATCGCCTGCACTATCGCGACGGAAGCCGTCCATGTTTTTGTGCCCGGGTCAAAATCCCGGAGCGCCAGAGCGCCGTTTGCGCCGGTCACGCCGGGGACCGTCACCATGGAGTAATTGTCGTAAAATTCCACGAAGGCGTTGGACAGGCCGTTTTTCACCTCGAGCGAGATGTCGAGCGCGCCGGCGCACAGAGCGTTCGCCGCCGGGCTCTTTATGCTGACGATGTCGTCGGCCACGGAATTCAGGATGATCCCGCGCGTGAATATGCGCTCGCCGCCGGCGGCGTCTTTCAGCTGGAAATACAGCGTTTTCGCGCCGTCGCCGCCGGATAAATAATAATACATGGTGTAGTCCGAGTTAAACGTCTGATAATAAGCGTTCGCGAGCGCGCTCTCCGACTCCGCCACGCGCCACTGGGTATAACGGAGACTGACGACCTGCATATAGACATAGCTGTTGGTCACATAGGGGTAGTTGGGGGCGTTTGTGAAGATGATCCGCGTCTCGTCCGACATATAGGCCGCCGTCAGGCTCCGGGAATCGACCGGCACGCCGTTTTCGCACAATATCAAAGTGTAACCCGCTCCGCCGGTCAGGCCGGCCGTCTGGGCCGCGTCGAGGGTCAGCTCGTCGCGCCCGGCCGTTTTCACGAGCGCCAGGCCGGCGTATAAGTTCTGGTACCCGCTGCCGGAGTAGGATTGGATATTCGCCGTGTATACGGCGCCGTCGCTGAAATTGAAGCCCGTCAGCGCGTAAGCGCCGTCCTTGTACACCACGCCGGTCAGCACGGGCCGGTCGGTGCAGCTGAAATTGCCGCTGGCGGCCGTCGCGCCGCCGTATTGGCAGTTCAGCGTGTACCGCCCCGCGGGAAGCGGCGCGTCGAGTTCCAGGTCGGCGTTGAAAACGAAGCTGTAGCCGCCCTGGGGCGTTATATTCGTCCACTTGACGGGGAACGGGACGCCGGCCACGTTCGTCAGGGAAACCGACGCCTGGGCGAGGGTCTCGGCGGTAAAGCCCTTGGCGTATGTATACACCGGTATCGCGGCGGTTCCGGCCCGCAAAACGCCGGAACCGGATATGTCGCTGTCCCGCAGGTACAGGTATGGCGAAGAGAGAGAATCGGAGCCCTGGGATATCGTTATTCCGTAGTATGTGTCGGCGAACTCACTGCCGCCCGACGCGATTTTGAGGGTGTAACCCGCGCTGTCCGCCGGAAGGGACGAACAGTCGATGAAACACGAGTAGTCCCCGTACATTCCGCCCCAATAGCTCGCGTCCGTCGTCATGACCGCGGAGGCCGTGTTGACGCCGTTCGTGAGGACGGCCGTCACATCGCCGGAAGCGCCGTAGACGTATCGCGCCGCTATTCTCAGGACGGAGTTTTGGGGCACGCTGTAAAGAGTCCGGCTCAGGCCGCTGTCGTAGCCTATGTAGTTATAGTTCCCGTTAAAATCCACCCCGGAGGCCCACAATTGGCCCGCCGGCGGGGTCGTGGGAAAACTGTAGGCGGACGAGTTGTTGTATATCCTCACTGTGTAATCGGCGTCCGGCTGTATCGGCTGCGTCAGCGTGAACGTTCCCGTTATCTTCACGCCGTCGTCACCCGCGTATTTGCCTTCGCGCGTAAGCTGAAAGCCGGGGTTCATGGAGCCGACCTGCGTATATGTATACGGGTAGCCGCCGTTTGTGTCCCTGCGCAGCAGCTGCACGGTCACGTCCGCTCGCGGAAGCCCGAGCAGGACCATATAGCCGCCGTTCGCGTAGAGAGTCATGTCAAACGCGCCCGCGCCGACCGGGAGTATGTCCGGAACGGCGGTGACGCCGGAGTAATATGACGGTTGGGAGGGGACGTACAGCGAGCCGCTGCCGATGCTCCCGTCCTCCAGGTTGCGGTAGACCGCGACGCTGTAATTCATTCCCGCCGCCAGCGGCGCGCTTTTTCCGGCGTTGGTGAACTGAAGGTTATAGTAGCCGGACGCGTCCGTTTCCGCTGCGCATTGCCCGACTTCCACGCCGTTCAGGGAAAGCACGAATATCAGCGGCGTGTCAAAGCTCATGTCGGTGTATACGCGGGCAAGTCCGCGGCTCGCGTCCACGACCGTCCAGTCATAGGAAGAAAACCAGGTCGATTCGTACACGGTCGCATACGCCGCGGAGGTCTTGCTCCTGAGGGCCCCGGAGGGGTCGGTTATCTTCAGGTAAAGCTTCTGTCCTACCGTCAGCGGGGCGGCCGGCTCTAAATATACCTGGACCGAGATCCTGCCCTCGCCGGAATTAACGCTTGTGACGACCGTCCTCGTCGCGGACGCGGCGGCGTTCCCGTCTCCGTCGACAAGCGAGATGTCATAATTTGCCAAATCCTGCTCCGAGACGCGCGAAAAGGCAAGCCACGCCTCGATCTCGCGCGAGGCGGTATACGGAGAATAGACCGACGCGCCGAGCAAAAGCGGATCGGCCGTGGCCGTGATATCCGAACGCAGGACCACCTCCGCGCCGCCCGTGCCGGACACGCCGTATAAGGTCAGCGTCTCGCCCGGTTTTATGCTGTCGGTGCAGTAGAGCGTCAGGCCGGATATGTAATAGAAATAGTAGTAATACGGAAAACTGCCGTAAGAGGTGGAATATGACAGAGACGGTATGTCTAAATAATCGCTGTTGCTGTAAGCGGACGAAGACGAGGCGGCCGCCAGTTCGCCGTCGCTCCGCCGGAGCAGTAACTTGTCAAAGCTCTTTGAGCTTGCGTAATAGCCTATGTTGCCCGTATCAAAGGACAGGCTCCCCGCCGGCAGATATTGTGAGCCGGAGTCCTTTTCGTTTCGGAAGACCGTCCGGGTTTCGGCTGAAAATAAAAGCGCGCCCGCTTTTTCCGCTTTCAGCGAGAGGGTGTATGTACCCGGTTCAAACGGGGCCGGGCGGGCCAGCAGCTGGAACGCGTTGGCGCCTTCATATGTCTTCCCGACTCTTATCGAGCCCTGCGCCGTGCTCAGGCTGTCGAACACGCTTGTTCTGACGATTGTCCCGCCGTCGCTTACCTCCACGGTAAATTTGACCGAACCGGCCTGCACGTCACTGATGAAGCTGTCCGGAACGCCGCCGCCCTGTATAAAGACCGGGACTTCCGCGCCGTCTTTCGCGAAGAGAGCCCGTCGGGCAGCGTTACCTCTCCGCCCACCGGGAGCGGCAAACTGGCGGCCTGGAACGCCCGCGCGCCTATGGCCTGGCTTTCGCCGCCATTTATGTTTATCTTCTGCGTGGATGTGGACGGGTCAAACTGATTTTCCTCATTTTGCTCCTCCACGGGTATGACTATCGTGCCGACCTGTTCCGACACGGGCGTGTTTACCCTTGCGAAAACAGTCTGCTGCGCGATGATGGAAAAAACCATCGCCGCGGCGAGAAACAGCGCCGTTATTTTCCGCATTTGCCGCCTTCCTCCCCTTTTCTCTTCCTTTTTCTCTTCCTTTTTCTTCCTTTTTTTATTTCCCCGTAAATATTTTTATCTGAGTGTAAGTGTACAAATATCCATCATAGCATATCATGCATAACCGAACATTTCAACAAAAAATACACGCTCGGATGCAACAAATAAATGGAAATAAATGGAATATGCCTCTCAGAGCTGAATGCAATCAAAAAAGACCGCTTTATCAGCGGCCTGAACAAATAGCGGATGCACTGGTCGCAGATAAATCCGAACTGCGCGGATTTATCTGCCGCTCGTGCCCGCATCCTGCCCGAGACCGGACTCGAACCGGTACAGGAAAATCCTACCAGATTTTAAGTCTGGGGCGTCTACCGTTCCGCCACTCGGGCTTGTGTTATTGTCGTTTCGTAAGGAGAGATATTTCGGCCGTCACCGTCACAGAATACACCAAACCTGCGGACAAATCAATAGTCTTTATGCCAATCCCCACGTCAGTCTTATTTATGTCTTAACCTTATATCAACTAACACCTTGACAAATAGACATAATAAGGTAAAATTCATATATAAACGTCAAGAAAGGAGGAAAAACGCGCAATACGGTGAAAACGCCTGAAAAAACGGCGCGTTCGCCGACATCATCAGAGGGGACAAAAACCCTGCGGAAAAGAGGGAGAACGTGAAACGGCAAGACGGAAGTCGAGCTATACCTCCTGAGAATCGGTTTATCAAGAGGTTTATCGGCTTTATCATGGTCTTCGCCATGGTATTGGCGATAACCTCGATCACGGCCGGCTCTCTGGCGGCGGCGGAACTCTCGCCGGAGCGCCAGGCGGCGGTCGTCCAGTCCGACAACCCCGCGGCGGGCGCGGCCCAAAACCTGATACCGGATGAGACCCCGGATCAGACGGCGGACCTTAAGCCAGGCCAGGGCACGGCGGATCAGGAGCTTGCAACGGATCAGGCAACCGGGCAGACATCGGATCAACCGCTCGCATTGGATCAGACAACCTGGCAGACATCGGATCAACCGCTCGCAACGGATCAGACAACCTGGCAGACATCGGGTCAACCGCTCGCAACGGATCAGACAACCGGGCAGACATCAGGTCAACCGCTTACAATAGATACAACCCCGCAGCCTTTGAATGAGGATCAGCCCGCCGGACAGACGGCGGATGCGGCCGCGGCAAGCGCGGCGGCGGCCCAGGCCGATCTTTCGTCCCAAACCGCGATTGCGCCCGCGGGCGCGGCGATAGTTCCGCTCGACGCTCCGCTCGACACGTGGACGGTCACATTTGACACGGCGGGAGGAAGCGACGTGCCCGCCCAGGACGTGCCCTACGGTTTGACGGCGGCGCGGCCGGACCCGGACCCCGTGAGGGAAGGCTATACGTTCACCGGCTGGTACAAGGGCTCCGCGAGCGCGGCCTACAACTTCTCGGCCGCGGTCAACGCCAGCTTCACTTTGACGGCCAAATGGACGCCGATCACCTATACCGTGACGTTCGATTCCCAGGGCGGCACGGCGGTCGCGGCAAAAAAGGCCGCCTACGGCGCGGCAATCGCCGCTCCCAAGAACCCGACCAAGGCCGGAAACACCTTTTTGGGCTGGACGCTCGACGGCGCGGCGTACGATTTCGCGTCGCCGGTGTATTCCGACATAACTCTGACGGCCTCGTGGGACGCGAGCATCCTCAATATAGTCTTCGACTCGGCGGGCGGAAGCGACGTGCCCGCCCAGCAAGCGGAATACGGCTCGCTGGTCCAAAGGCCGGCCGACCCCGTCCGGGAGGGCTACACCTTCGGCGGCTGGTACTACGGCGTATACGCCTATACCTTCACCAAGCCGGCGACCTTTGAGTTCACTTTGACGGCTAGATGGACTCAGATAACCTACATAGTGACCTTCGATTCCCAGGGCGGCACCGCCGTCGCGCCCAGAAAGGTCAACTACGGGGCGGCCGTTGCGGCCCCGGCGAACCCGTCCAAGGCGGGGAACACCTTCGCCGGCTGGACGCTCGGGGGAGCGGCCTACGACTTCTCAACGCCGGTGTACTCCGACTTCACGCTTACGGCGTCCTGGAACACCGGCGTCCGCACGGTCACGTTCGACTCGGCG
>Ga0209629_10000446_pt1 | contig 22740 bp, 18 predicted proteins | sample TergutCu122P5_FD_187286 | JGI IMG/M metagenome (GOLD analysis project Ga0209629, IMG submission 187286) | Cubitermes ugandensis P5 segment gut microbial communities from Kakamega Forest, Kenya - Cu122 P5 (SPAdes) (version 2) | ecosystem: Host-associated > Arthropoda: Insects > Digestive system...
TCAATTTAATGGCTTTATGTCACTCACAAGTTACTTTGATGTTAAGTACAGATATTAACATTAGAGAAACCACATATTCCTGCCAGTTTCAATATGAATTTGGCAATCAGTAAGTGTGTAACAGCTGTCAAAGTTTCAAACTTCTCTTGCCATTATCTCCGTAACCGTTCAACTTTGGATACAGGTGTTTTGGGTTATATCGGTATAGTTTAACATAAGGAACACCCTCCCGAAGTTTGGTCCGTTCCTCCTGTGACACCTTGTATATGTATTACCCAAAGACACCAATATGTCTACTTAATTTGAAGTTAAACATGACTTCATGTTCATTAATTTTCTAAGACCTGTGGCTTGCTAGCTGTCCTGCAGTGGCCTGGTATCATGTACCATGCTGGTCATTACCCGTATTTTTATCCTAGCCATTCATCTAAAGGTACAATACCAGTCAATCACTTTTATTTTCCGACTAATACAGTTAATTGTATAAAACTCATAGGGTTAAAATCTACATGTATCAGTATTTTAAAAGACAATTAAAACTCGGACATGTTTCGGATCCTCTGGGATCCATCCTCAGGGAGTATTAAAAGTGCTTCACTGAAATTACTTGTGATGTTTTGTGTACGTAGTTGGTGTTTGGCAGCATGAAAATTGTACTGTAATATGAAATGGAATGTCAAATTTGTACGGTATAGTTCCAAAATTACTAACTTGGATAATAACTGATGTAGTGGATCTGGACTTACCCTGTGGTGTGTGTGTCTGGTGCGCTGAGTTGAGAACTACTGTTAGGGGAAGTAGCCTGTAAGTCACGTGGGACGGTTGCCAAGTTGAATAACGGGATATTATCTGTGACTTGTTGTTCAGAGATTAGTAGACCTTGTTTGTAAAGTATGTTCATATATAATGTTTCCCAGCAGTTCATTTTTATACCTTTATTGCATGGCTTTAAGAGTTTTAGTGTTTCATCTGCTGGACCAAATTGGTGCCTGTTGTGTAAGATGTGCATGGCGTAAGCTGAGATGGGATTATTATTTCTTATGTACCAGAGGTGTGCTTTATGTCTTAAAGATATAGTTGTACCGGATTGTGCAACAATACCAGTGTTGTTAAGAGACCAAGTGTATTGGTTGCAGTTCTAGTATTTGGCATATGTTTTTTTGTATATGTTGCATATGTGATGTAAAATTTATTTGTTAGAATGCAGTCCACTATATTGAAATACCACAAAATACATTGACCAAATAAATTTTACGTCACACATCCATCACTTCCTTGTCTCTCAGCTGAGCAGTGACTCCTCTGTGAAATTACATAAAACTATTAAAATTTGCCCAATAATCTGAAAACACATTTTACACACTTATCTCAATGAATGTTTCTGTTTATAAATTGTAGCTTTTAAGCTGTATTCACATTTTGTTTCACAAAGAATTCAAATTGGCCACACACACAGCCCATGTGCCGCCACTTTGACATACTCACTTTAGAAAAACAAATTTTTTGCAAAACATGCACAAATGTACATGAACTGTCATGGTATCTTGCGACCCCTTGTCTGTCTATTCCATCAACTTCTTCAGCTATAATGACTCCAGAAACACTGAAGAGGACCTCGATGACCCTTAACCAGCAGATGAAGGAGATATCCAAATAGAGCACTCCTCTGATTGGTTGTATACAGCCCAAGTATAGGAGCAGTAACAAATAATCACCTGTAGGATTGTTGCATAGATAGGTACCTGTATGATAATCTGGAATATTTGATAATTTGGCACCTGTCCAGTCCCATATGAGTTGGATTAACAGAAATTTGCTGTATGTACATATGCTGCTCTCATATTAACCATTAAATAGGAAGGGCTTTGGAGTAGTGTACTAATAGCAGGTTTAGATCCTGGTGGACTGGTTGGGAGATTTATGAATTACGTGCCTGTCCACCAAGATCCTGCTCATTGCACATCACCACCTTTGGCTTACCACCCCCAATCATCCTTACTCATGATTTGTACCCATATTTTCTGGGTTGGCTGGTGTTCTTGGACTGTGCAATCTTGAACTGTGACCCTTCAAAATGTCTACAACTGTTTGTTGGTTGACATTGTGTAACATGTCAGAAGACCTGAAATCCTCAGTATTACCACTGTGAGAACCACAGATCTTGCATCACACATATTTGAACAGAATGTCAGACACTTAGATTCTAAATAATTAAGTGAAATTCTTGTTTTCAGGTCTGTAGTCTGTTGTGCTAAAATTGTCTGCACTGCTTTGCCATATTTGAGATTCTTATACTGGTGACTATGCAGGTAACTTGTCTGTGGGAAGTCTTGTAATGCAGATATCTGTTCTAATGATGGCAGCACATACCTTTGAAACATTTGTACCAGAAGGCATGGCATCTTGTTTCAGAAGACCATTATCTTCTTACCAGAGTTTTGTTTTGCATGCTTATAAATAATTTAACATAAAGAGTGTCTATGTGATCACCCTATGTACCTTGTTTGTTCAGACATGCTTCGTCTGGTAGGAAAACCTCTTTTGGGAGACAGATTTGGTTCACCGAATCACATATAGTTTTAGTTATTTTCTTTTTTTACTTGTTGTTTTATTTATTCATTTTATTCTTGGTATAAAAAAGTCATGCTGTATCCAGTTAAACAACTAAATCGTTTTTGTAAAATAACACATTCACTTCACTGTACTCCCTCACTTACATCACTCTTGTATGTGACTGCTGTCTCACTGGACTGCTAGTGTCCGTTATCTGCAGCCATCCATTTCCCCGTTTAAATTTCTCCCCATACAACCCCTCCTACCTATCACCAACAGTTCCTGAAGATACGTTGACAGTTTAAACTTCTAACGTATGGCCATGAACTGTCCGTAACTGACTCAAGCAAACCTAAGAAACAGATATGCCAAAAATGTTCAGCTACAAGTGGTTTCAACCCGAATCAGATTTTAATTTTGTTCATTACTTTTTGTAACACCTTCATGTCCTTGGATTTCTGTGGAACTTATTTTGAACATCAGTGATGTCAGTTTTATCACTTCATAGTGAAAGCAGAGTATGACAGTATTGTTTTTGCAGGATGCATGGTATTATGATGAACTAGATATGCAAGAAATGGAAGGTTTTGATGATCCTGACCCAGATTCAGACTATGATTATGAGGAGTCATACAGTAAGCGGAAGGGCAAGAAACGTACATCCAAAGTTGCCAGAAATACTGATTCCCCTGCTGCTAAGAAACCCAAGGTAATGTAAAAAGTGTTTAAACAAGGGAATTTTGAATTGTTCAACTTTACGTTTGTAACATCCTCCACTATGTTTGTGGAAATGCAAGCTACCAGTTCAGTGTTTTTTTATGTCTGTACATCATAGTGAGTTGTGAGCAAATTCCAAATATACAGTACCTGGTTTACTGGTTTAATGAACTCCCAGTTAAATAATTTTTTCCCCGTCATGTAATGGTGCATGTACACTTTCAAGTTTCTGGAGGTAGTCCATGTTGTTGCTCACTTTACCAACTCTTTTGTATTCAGGCAGGCATTGCAGGAGCGTCTGCTAGGTATGGCAGTGTGTTGGGGTGAACATAATTATTTTTAATGTATTGCAGTTAGTAATGGTCTTAAAAGAAGGAGCTAGAAAGTATTAGTTCAGTGTTTTGCAGGTAATACTGGATTTTTAGTCACCATATTTAAAAGAGGTGCTGGAATTGATTTCCTTCACCTTCATCCTGTTTGTCTGTCTGCAGGTATCAATTTGGCTCCCACTTAGCAGATTTTAATGAAAGGTGATAGTGGAGTCTTCCATGAAAATCTGTGGAACAAATCTATATGTGGTTAAAATTTGACACAAAAGTCAGTTCATGAAGACCTAGGTATGTTTACATTGTTGAAAGGTGGATGACATGTTTTGTAGCCGAACAACATTTCAAAGCAACAAGCGAACCCAATGTTGCATTTCCATGGCAGTGCTGAAATTTTATATTTTTGACAGTGACATGCCATTTAACAATCATAAGGAAACTGAGTGTTCTGTTTCCATTTCAGTGTTTCTGTGACATAGCTCAATTCACAACACATTGTTGCATTTCCCTGACAACATTGATATGTGAACACCACCATATTACTTTGTAGGTACTCTGCCTCTCCTTTCAAATTATTTTCATTGTGACTGTCACTAGTATATGCACTGTCCATATGCCCAACAAATAAAGATCTCTCAGGTTAAGGTCTAGAAAATGTGGAGACCACAGTCCCCTCCTTGGTATTCTGGTAGCAAATCTCTCTAAACAAGGCACAGAATTGTTTGCTGTGTGAGCTTTGGCACTGTCTTGGTGAAAAAAATGTGTAAATATGCAGTTGGTCAAACAAGATAGCTATTATGTGTATAATGGTACATTGTGGTGTGTTGGCACTGCCATTGTTGCTGTGGAAATGCCTCACTGTGTTCTCTGCATTTTGTTTTGCTACATGTGTTATTTTCAGTGATATAAGAACATTGAATTTGTTGTTACTGTTAGCAGTAAAGTATTGAAAATGTTGCCATGGAAATGCAGCATTCAGTTTCCTTTATATTATTGAGCTGCATGTTACTGTCAGCAGTTAGTAGCTGTTGAGTGTTGCCATTGTAGTGAAGCAATGGGTTCACTTTGAATTATTGTTGAGCTACAAAATATTTTGTACAGCTGTCAACAGTATAAATATACCTAGGTGTTCGAGTAAACTGTTCGATATTTTTGTTCACTTATAACACCAAACTTTGGAATTTCTCAACACATTTTCATAAAAAATCAAATTTAACAAAAATCCATTAAATAGGTGCCATTTTGGTACATGCGGATGGACAATTGGGTGTACAGACTTGATGAAGCTGAAAGGTGCTTTTGAGTTTGAGTGAACTTGCGTAGAAATTCAATACTATAAGGTTTTGATGTTGGTTTGTAACATATAGGTACAATTTTCTACTCAGACCTTGTTGATTGTCTTTAACAGATTTTTTTAAAACACTAAGTTTTGGAAGCTGGGTCTGCTTATTTCTTCAGGCAAGATGCACCTAACCTGCTGGACCCCTTATTGATATGTACTCTGTCACTGGGTATTACATGAACGTTAAATTAGTGCAGATAAGCTCCTGAGAACAGAACTGGTCTGCAGGTTTTAACAGAAAATATGCTACAGAAAAATTAAAAACAAACACAAGCATCAGAGAATAGTGCCTGAAGCACACCACAAATTTAAACCATTGAAACTATATTCAGAGCTATGAACTCAAAGTGATCAGACCATAGACACATCATACAGAACCATAACACATGCATTGAAGATCCAAACATCACTAACACCAACTGTGGAGAGGTGAATCTTCATGGGATCAAACATATTAGTAAGACAGTTCATTCCTGATCAAAGGGTGTCAGATGGGGAAACTTCTAACACTGGGTCGGCTAATAGGATTTTATAAACATGCTGTGTAGACCACTTCCTTATACTTCCTGTACACTGGTTTCTTTTCAGTCTCTAAAATCATTGCTTCTTACCAAAGTACATGGTGATTCTCTTCAGATGGGTGCTGTGCTAGTCTGGATTTTTCCAGGTGACCTACTTCCAAGTTTCGCATGTGTTCCCTGAATGTCACCGTGCTCGGTCTGCCTGTTTCCTCATTGTAGCTCCTGCCTCATTTGCAGGGGATACAATGGATACAATCTGCAGTGTCCTGTGGAGCACTTATTGGCCCAGTTCTCATAAATGAGTCTCTCAGGGTGTGACTCGTTTTGAAAACAGTTTTAATATTGTATCTTTTTGCTATACATTTGAACTTTTCCGAGACATCTCTTATAAAAGGTGCACCTACTTCTTCAGGCGAACATTTCTTGTGGGTCTGTTGGTAACAGAATTAATAAATCCAGTGGGGTAGGTATTAAGCTGTAGATTGTATTTTAAAGTAACAACCCTGTCGGACTGGACCTGTTGCTCGTGTTGTATGATAGTATGTGGTATAGACTCTGTACAACTAATCTGTTAGACAAAGGACAAGGAACAAAAGTGTAGAAGTGCATCATGTTTCCTGTCACTTTTTATTTACCAACAGTCAGTGCACACTCTTTGTAAATTTAATGGAAAGTGACGTTGCCTAAGAGTGATGTAAGAATGTTTATAACATGTCATAGTGCAGTGATGGTCTCACAAACAGTTTAGGCCCAGTAATCCTGGTTGCACTTGAAGCATACCACACATTTATTGATAGTGTCATATTTCATGGATTAACATGGGATTTTTTGTTGATCAGTATGTGATATTATGAGGTGAAATAAAGCATCATAGCTCAAAAAAATGGGTGTAGTGTATATTTCTTTGGTTGAATTTATGACAGTACTTTTTTTTTAGGAAAGGTTTTTAACATTGCATTGTACAGAAACACAGTGTCACTGGTATTCCCACTGTGACTGAAGACTGACTTCATCACCTCAGACATGTATCAACCTCTTAGCAACAGATTGGGTTTTAGACAGCTCAGTGAGGCAGCCAGGAACCATGTATTAAGGGTAGCTGACATGAAGTCACCAACAGTATGGGCCAGTTAAACTAAATGTGACATAGGTGTTTTTTCTGTATGGTTTAAGAAAATGTTGCTTTCAATTAAGAATCACATCTCAAAGACCACTGTGTCAACACTGTTTGTCACTATCCTGATTAAGACATGCCATTCATTTTAAATTCACAAAGTTGGTTGTTCAGAATCTGAAAATTCATTTCACGCTTTCTCACTGTTTATATGAGCCATTGTACACTGACAGGTTCATATTTGTTTTGAAAAGTGTCTCTATTTGGAAAATGGTGATATTTTTTGTCTAATTTGCCTGTTTCCATGTTGAGCAGAATGTAGAATGTGAATTGTATAAGGTACAAAAAGGCTAAATTACATAGGTGGTGAACATATTGCTCTTCTGCGTTGTTTCTCAGCTGTGGTATCCACACAAGAGTGTGTTGGAAATAACACCTATATTAGCCATAGCATTTTAAATTGGGATGCTTGTGAACATATTTGTTAATAACACACAAAGTTTTTTTTATAGTTGTCAGATCTTAGTCACCTTGTTGTTTTGTGTCCGTGACCAGTGCTGCTGTTTGCTGAACTGTTACTGCTCTCTCTTTGTCTACTTCATTAATTTTCTTACATGCTGTGTTCTAAAAATAGCCACTTTTAGGGACTATTTCTCTTAGGTTTTCATGTACAAAATAGTGTTAGTCTCTTAAATGTTTGTAGGGACTAACAAGAAAATTGTGTAACTTGAAAACCTGGCAAAGTGTGAATATAGTTTGTGCAAAATCAACTTACAGTAATTCAAGATTTAGTGTGTCACGAGATGGTGGGGCTACCCAAAAATTCGGGTAATCTGACCCCCCAAAAAAAGTTTCCACCATCTCCTTTGGAGTAGTCCCGTTGGGGATGTATACGGTGATCCCAGCATGTTTCCCATGATTTCATGCATCCCTGGAAGTTCTCAAATGTGTGTTGATAACCTCAGTCATGTCAAAACAACACCCTTTCAGCCGTAATTTCGTCTTGGGGAATAGGAAAAAGTTGCAGGGGGTGATGTCAGGCAAATAGGGGGGGTGGGGAATCACTGTAATGTTTTTGGAAGTCAGGAATTGTCGAGCAACAAGTGATGTGTGAGTGCGTGCGTTGTCATGGTGGAGAAACCAATTGTTTTTCTTCCACTTGTCTGGACATTTGCGCCGCTTCAAAACCTCACAGTAAAACTTGCCATTGACGGTTTGATCAGGGGGTACGAATTCCTTGTGGACAATGCCTTGGATGTCAAAAAAACGATCAACATGGACTTGACATTGCTGCGAACTTGACGCACTTTTTTCGGCTGTGGTGAATTTGACTACTTCCAATGCTTAGTCTCAGGGTCATAACCGTACACCCATGTTTCATCACTGGTTATGATATTGGAGATGAAGTTGGGGTCATCTCTGGCTTGTTGTTCGAGTTCCCTGAAGACAGAAATGCAAAGGGCCTTCTGGTCGTTGTTCAGCAGTCTTGGCACAAATCTCGCAGAAATGCGTCTCATGTTCAAATTGTCTGCCAAAATGCATTGTACAGTCCCGTATGACAGTCCTATTATCTCACAAACATCATGGATAGTTTTCCTACGATCTGCAAGGATAGCCTCATGAGCTTTTGCTATGTTTTCCGGTGTTGTGCTTGTGGACGGTCGTCCAGAAAGCTCATCATCGTTGACAGACGTTCGTCCGTCCTTGAAGTGTTTGTACCATAAAAAAGTTTTGCTTTGGCTCATGGCATTATTTCCGAAGGCTTTCTGTAACATTCGGTGGGTTTCTGTAGCACTTTTTTTTTAAAGATTGAAACAAAGTTTGTTGCAGATTCTTTGCTCCTTAAAATTGGTCATATTAGTTGTAAAAAAAAATTTGCTGGATCACTAAAACATAACCTCACAAAGATGCACTGAACTTAATAACATGTCCTCTTAGCTTCACAACAGCTGGCACACAGATTCACAAAGCATACTGCTAGCCACATATAGTGGTGGAATGGCATATGACAACCGGTTTGGGTGCCGTGTTTAAATTCCCAGAATTTTTGGGTAGCACCACGTATGTCACCAAATGAGGAAGGTTGAGAAATGCTGCTGTAATTTTCGTATTGAAGTTTTCATTAACAAGTGAAGTTTGGAAGAGCAACTGCTATATATGAGCCTATTTAATATCTTCGATTATCAGTCATGGTAAACACACAGTTTTCTTACAGGGACCTGGACGAGGGCGCAAGAAAACCAACTATGATGCATTGACTGATGCAGAAAAGCCCTTCTCCTGTGAACGTAAGTTCAACCTTTACTACATTTAATATTGAAGTTGAGATAGTTATTAGCTTTGGTCTCGAAGCAGAGCAAGTTATATTGAAGGTATTATATGTTTTCATTGCCTGAAGGAGAAGTTTCCAGAGCAACATGTAGACAGTTAGACAGTATCTTTCACTGCCATGTGTATATTTGATGATCACAGTAATTCAGCAATATTTGATGGTACAGTCTCCAACATTCATGCATGAAAATGGCCATGTTGTCATTGTTTTGTAGATGTAAGAGCTTTCCAGATTTGGATGAGGTACATATAAAAATTTTTCAATTGTGTGTAGGCAGTACATGATGTAGAGTGGCAGACATTTCCCTGTGCTCAGTCTCTGTCTCTTGCTCTCTCACTTTCTCTTGACTTGAATTGCTTCATCTTGCTGCTCCTGCCTCTTGCATCACAGCTTGTGCTACAGTATTGAATGTTGTATGGTGGAGGCTACTGTTGCTGCTCATGCAAACAATTGAAGAAAAAGTGGCAGTTTTGCAGTATGATCGAAGTTCAGTGATGAGGCAAAATTTTTCAGGGTTTGTAGGTCTGTGTTAGACAAGAACTTGAACTTGATGCATCACATTTTTTCTTCAATCACTTTAGTTGGGTGATGGATCCTAAGCTTATGCTTATGTGCCTACTTGGGGTTACCTTTGATGTGTTTGGTTTCATTTTCTTTCTTGTAGGACTAAGTAATAAAGGTTTGGCCAGTGGTGGCAGGCTTTCTTTCCCATTGCACACAAAGTGTACAGTTACAGATGCAAAACCTTCCTTGACATGAGAAGTTCAAGTGTGAAGGATTAAAACATCTTATTATGGTCTACATGATTTTATAGAAAGGGAACACACTGCAAACATAGTTTATAGAGGTATGTCACTGCACCACATCTCAGAGAGCAAAACCACCAAGTTACTATTGCTCCCTCCTATTTTTGGGGGGAGGGGGAGGTTGGGGAGTTCCAAGTGCTAATGCTGATTGAAGGTCGCTTATTTTTTGGCCACTTTTGGCCTTGAACTGTAGGCTGAGTTTGTTGCAGTGTGTGGAGCTCGCTACAAGACTCGCCCAGGCCTCACCTACCACTACACACATTCGCACAAGGACCGTGATGATGAGGATTGTAGCAGCAGTGGTATGGGTGGCCCGGAGGGGGGTTCAGTGGGGTCAGTAGACCGTGGGGCCTCCCCCAGCATGAAGCAACAGCAACAACAGCAACTCCTGCAGCAGGCACAAGTGGTGGCATCCCAGGCACAGGCCACTGCAGATCCAGGAGCAGCGGCAGGTTGGAGCAAGTTCCAGGACAGTTACCTCACCTTCCTAAAGACCCCCGGTATGCTCACGTGCTGCCTCTTGGAACCACTCGCCCGCCCGAGCCCTACTTACTGAACCCCATCATTTGCAAAGACTTGGGTGTGGTCCTCTTCACCTTGGGATTGGCAACACATTCCTCATGGGTTTGAAGCAGTTACTTGAGTTTGAACACCATTACCCTCTTTTCCTTCTGTTGGGTTTGAGCAGCATTAATACAGTTTCTTCTTGTTTTCTTGTGTTTGGGCAATGCAAGTTTTAACTCACTTCCTGCTGGCATAGTTGTGACCTTCCCTATCCATTTTTCGCTGGTCTGGCCATTTCATCTCTTGCACACCCCAAATCCCTTCCTTTTCTCAGTATGGGGTTTGTGTGATTTGTGTCAAATGTATTGAGGTCACTTCTTTCTTTTGCACATTCATTTGACATTTTGTAGTCCTTTATCATCGTCTCATTAATAGCATTATTCCGGTTGGCACAGTTGTAATGTTTGCTGTCTTGTCTTCAGTTTGTATATTCCTTTATCTTCAGAAGTATTTGTATTTATTTTTTCTATACTGTGTGCAGAAGTTACAGAAAACTTTTATATAATTTGGTCTTGTTTGGATAGTTTTCAATGTGTGCTTGTTGTTGGTTTTTTGTTCTACACTAACACAAGGCACTTGTGACTTGAAGGAGTGGACTGTTTTGGAAGTTAATAGAAGGAACTGTTAATAATGATAAGGCTGTGACATGTGCTGTGAAAAGGTGTACACCGTTACTGTAGCATTTCTCTGTCAGGCTGTTCTTTCAGCAGAAACTATTTTTTTTTTTTGGTTCAAATGTGCATATCATTACACTTCATCCTCCTCCTAGTGTCACATTTATCTGTCTACTCTTATAGGTCTTACCTGGCACATTCAAAAACTGGTAAATGTGGTGTGGCTTGGCGTTCTTGGATTTTGTTGGTGGCAGCATGGCAGAGTGCAGTTTACTGGGGGCTCCACCCCATTCTAACCCTACATATAACCCTCATGATTGTCAGCAACATCCATGGAGTAGAATTTTTTAAGAAATTGACTGGAAGTTGAACTTGAACATAACTGTTACATGTACAGTGAAACTTCTGTCCACCATTTCTGAAGGGACTGAGGAGAAAAACAATAAATGCCAGAAAATGACAGTTGTGGGAAGCATGAAATGTGTCAAAAACACAAACAGCAACAAAAAGTGAAAATTACTCATTTTCCATGTAGACCTACAAAATTAATAGGAAAATAAAAAGTTGCTTTAATACCTGTAAAAGAGAATGTCTTGTGGGGAGACCACATGATCATCTGTCAGTGAACTAGTACCTGTGACCAAACAGTTTGGTGGATTACAATGAAGTTTGGTATAGAGGTCTTTACAAAATGCTGTTGAGTAAGCATGAATTCTGTGAAAATATCCCCTGCAGTAGGCATACTTACGGTATAAATTAAATTTTTCGAATATTTGTATATTTTTGCCCAGTTTTTGATTTTGATAAAGAACATGACCACAATGAGTGTTGGCAATGTTCGTGGAAGTGATGCAGTGAAAGCCATACTTTTTGTAGTGGGATAAATAAATTTCCATCTGCACTTCCCACATTTATTGTGTGATTTGGGTGAAATTCAGTTGAAGGGATCTGAATGAAATGCTGATAATTTTTATGAATTCCATGAAAATCTGTGCAGGGTAGGCTGCACTTTTCTTGTGGGCATAAGGGGAATTGTATTTATGGGCAAAAGAAAAATTATATTTATGCATGTACTGACTTTCTCAGTACCTCCCTTGATCCCCACCATTCCACTTCCATTCGTCACTTGGTTTACGCATTGTGGCATTTTGTGCATACTGTTATGGCTGTAGCAGTAATTGCCAGTGTTGGTGGGTTACCACTACCATACTTTTCAAAAATATTATATTACATTTTTTTCAGAAGCAATCATTCCAGGTAGACTTTGGGTCATGACCAAAATTACTGCAGGGTTGATATGGTAAAACAACAGTCCAAGGAATGATGTGTCTGATGCGGTTGTGACTTGTTTATATTTAAGATTTTTTGGGACCATAAAAAATGAATGATAGTCATGGGATGATGACACGGGCAGAATGGATAGAGGTTTCACTGTGTATTGCTTGACTGTGATTGCCATTTTTAATCAGAAGATGCTTGTGGTTTTTCAGACAGTTTCATTCATTTTACTGGAATTAGGGTTTTCCATTTGTACAGTCTCTTCACTGATTGTTGGTTTTAAGCCATTTTATTTCCTTCTGTGTCATTCTCAGCTTTTAAACACACTGAGAATTAAATGTATGGTTGTGGTGATACTGTGTGTGTTGTGTCTTCATATTTTCATCTGTGTGCTTTAACTGGCAGTAGCATTAAAACTGTTTTGCCTGTGACCTAGGAGTTTGTTAAGTGAGCTTTGAACATCTTGCAACACTGATTTGAAGATGGTTGTATTGCAGGATGTGATGGGCCTTGTAGTCTAGTAAAAGGGGTGCTTATGTTTCAGAGGAACTTGATGCCTTCATTTTTAGGTACGTGGGATATGTTAGGACAGCAGGTGATCTGAAATATTACTAAATTTCTACCAGACTACATGGTGCCACAACTGGAAGATAATATTTTCTTAGGAAGTTGATAATTTGGACTCAGATATGTATTCTTCCCCAGGTTCTTTGAAACAATGAGTCATTTTTACCATCAAATATAACCAGGTGTCTTTGATCACAGATCATTTCATTATGCTTTCCAGGTTTAGACCATTGTTTTATCATCAACGGCTTTGTGTTTTTGATGACTTAAGGTTTTTTGTGGTGTATGAGTGGCACACAATTACTGACCCTTGGGGTTGTCAAACATGTGAAGCCCTTGGTAATGAACCATTGGTTTGAAACATGGTGAGCATGATGAAATGATCAATAGCTAAGGATAATGGTTGTATTTGAACAATAAAATTGTATTTGTCAATAAGTACAGCAGCGTGTTGTTGAAGGTCAAGGCTCTTAAGAGCTTTCATTGATCAACTACTTATACTCTCTCTATTCCAAATCTCTGTAGCCCAGGTTATGATCTATGTGTACACTGTCTGTGATTTAACATCAAGAAGGAAAATAATTTGTAAAGGAATTCTTAAGTATAGTAAACTAAAATGTGATGCACCGGTAATGGTCATATTTTGTGCTCAGTGCATGATGTACACGGACAACAGTGTGAAGTGACAAAGCCAACCTGTCTTTCCTTTTGTATTGTCTCACATATTGCTTCAGATTTTGATGACATTTCATGTGAGGGGTGTACACCAAATGTCATTGCTTAGATTAGTTTTTGGTGCACATTGAATGTGTATAATTGTACATTCTTTGAAGCTCAGACGAAGCCTACTGAATTATTGTAAATGATTTGTTATATAAAAAAATAGGAAAGGCACACAGTGTGTTAAAATTGTGGCGGAGTTAATTTTTGCTTAATTAGCTTTAAATGTTCTACGGTTGTGGAAAAATTCATTGTGTAAAAATGTGTGTTTCATTTTTCACTATAATTTCTGTTTGAAAAATTTTTACTCCAGTAAACATTTAGTAAATTAAATGCAAGAAGGGTGCAGAGATCATGTAGGTTTCACATAAATTTGAATGTGTTGACATAGTTTTGAATATCTACAGCCATTCTCAAGTTGCTAAATGCAGACATATGGACAGACTAGGCAAAACTAATAGGCACATTTTTAAAACTTTGTGCTGTGAACACACCAGAAACAGTTAGGATGAAATGTGTGTCTCATTAAGGTATGTTGAAGCCATTTAATAATAATTTATGATTTTAGATGAATTTTATTTAATAGCACTGCAGTAGGACCTGTTATTTTTGATCACTTGTGTTGGTGTTAGACTTATGTGTAAACTAAGGGAATTTGAAGTCAAATTTAGGATTTAGAATTGCTGAGAAGACATGCAAACTGTTGTACACTTTCCATTGTTGAAGATATGATTGGTTTCAGTTTCAGTTTTCCTGTTCTGTCCTTTGAATTTAAATGTTTGCATAAGGAACTTGTGAATCCAGTGGGTACCAGGGGTTTTTCCCAGGGTTAAAGTGGCCAGGGTGTGAAGTTAACCACTGTCATTCACCTAATGCTGCGGTTAAAATGAGTGGAGCTGTACCTCTGCTCTTCCTATATGACTTGATGACATGGACAGGGAAATCTTTACCTTGTTATATGGAACTTGGCAGTGTCATGCTTGTAGGATCTTCTGGGACCGAATATAGACTGTGCATTTACAGCTGCTTCTGATTTGCCTCATAACCAGGTTTTAGCTTCAGATAAAAGGGTCTGTGATATTTTTGAACAGTAAACAACACTGATCTTTATTTGTATGCCTTCAGTCCTCTAATGTGTGGCACTTGGACACTAGGGCATATTTATTTTTTACCCTGTACAATTCTTGACTGGCACATATTCATGATGCCTCAGTTTGGCTTTGTGTTTCTTATTTGAATGTGAATTACGAAGGGATATTACATAGAGTCTGTGTATCTGAAGATGTGCATTGTTGTGAATAAGATGAGTAATCAGTTCTGTTAAAGTTTGAAATGTATGGTAAAGTTTTGTTCCATCATCAACTGGCATTTTTGGTAATGAAGAAGCTTCTGAATGGATGTTGCTGATAAGGCAGTCTGTTGAATGTAAGGTGAACATGACAGTGTTGGATTTTTTTGGTGGTAGGAATGGCATTGTCTGATTGATGTCTTGTCAACATTATCTTTTGTGCACTGCCATTTGTTACATGGTGTAAGTTGCAGTTTGCTGTCCTGACTAAATTGATTGGGAAAGAGACTTGACTTGGCAATCTGCAGTTTTATATTATCAGACTGAGTGCCCTGTCCTCCTATTAAATCCTTGATGCACTTCCTGTTTTGTTCAGAGTAGCATTTGTTTCATAACCCATCCTAATATTTGGTAATATTGTTCTAAAATTTACATAAATGTTTTATTTTAAATTCATTGTCTGTTTTTTTCATTTTTCATAAAAATTTTGTTTGTACTTAGTGAAGGGTTCAATGAATGTTATGATCTATTATTATTATTATTATTATTATTATTATTATTATTGGCTGTTTGGGAGCTATTGCCAACACTCAAGCATGCAACACGTTAGTCAGTAGGCTTTTGCAGCTTGGGTTGATTCAGCTGTGGAGGAACAAAAACTTCACAGCACTGACCTTTTTGTAGTACTGTGGATCAGATGCTAACATAACTGAAGTGTTTGAAGTAGGTGTTTGATCATGGCAACAAATTACATTGAGTAACCTGAAGGAGTGAAGTTTCCACACTGGGCATTTGACAAGAGTTGAATTGAAGAGTGAGTTACATATGCACCTTGAATGCAAATTTCAGGCTGTATGTTTTTGTTTTTGTAGCTGTGCGTTTATGTGTTAGCTACATTTGTCATGCCAGAGCATGTTGTGCTTAATATGTGTATTCTGTGCTAGCTGTATTTGTTTGTTTCTTTGTTTATATTCTCACAATTTGTGATGGCATAGCATGTGTTTTTATTTCGCGGACTATGTAAAAATCATTTCCTAGTTTATGAAGATTTATGCTAATTACAGTCCAGTATGTATTGTGCATAATTATATATTGTCATTTTACATCAGATGAAAATCTTTCAGATGTGATTGTAAGAAATTTCCAACCTAAGCTACTAAAAATATTACAGCTTTTAAAATTGGCTTTGAATTGTAATAGGGATGGCATTAATGCCTGGAAAGTTCTTACTTCAGCTGATGGTTGTGTGTCACAGACTTCTCTGGGTCACACATCTGGTGTAAGCAGCTTGTAATGATACATTGATTGCCATCCAACAGGTGGCAGTTCTCGTCGTGGACGACAAGGCTCCTCTGTGTCTCAGCATGCCACAAACTCAGTGTCAGTACCATCTGTGGCTGTAGCCCAAAGTTCAGAAGATACACCACCACCTAGCGTCGCCATATCTGGCCTGGAAAAGAAACCTGAGGTGATAAGTTCATGGGTTATGCATTTTCACAATACCAATTGCAACAGTGTATGAATGTGTGTGTGTATATATGTATATAATACACACACACACACAATATATATATATATATATATGCTGGTCCCAGTGGCCACACGGTCTAAGGTATAGGTCTATGGCCGCTTGCCTGCTGGGATTGTGGGTTCGAATCCCACCGGGGGCATGGATGTTTGTTGCGAGTGTTGTGTGTTGTCAGGTAGAGGTCTCTGCAACAGGTTGATCACTCGTCCAGGGGAGTCCTACCGACTGTGGTGCATCGTTGTGTGTGATCTAGAAACCTCGATATGAGGAGGCTAAGGCCCAGTACGGGGCTGTGAAAAATACAACCACATTGGGTTGTAATGCCAAGAAAACAAACAACAACAATATATATATATATATATAGCAGATGGAAAAATAATGGGAACAATTGTGAAAGACAACACATTTCTTTATTAATATGGAGTTGGGCCATCATTTACCTGTAATACAGCTTGTATCTTTCTTGGAATACACTCAAATAAGTTCTGAACAGGTTCTAACAGAATATTGGACCACTCTTCATGGAGAACAGCTTCTAGTTGCTTTTGACCCACTCTCTAAAACGGACCACAGTGTTTCAGTGATGTTAAGTCTGACCAGCATCTTCATGCTTCTCAAACCAAGACTAAACACTTGTGTGTGTGTGTGTGTGTGTGTGTGTGTGTGCGCGCGCGCGCGCGTGCATGTGTGAGCGCGCGCGCGTGTGCGCCCGTGTGCGTGAGCGTGCACACGCGAATTGTAATCTTGAAAAATTGAATCATTGTTAGGAAACAACATCTGGACCGTAGGATTCACCTGGTTACCTGTCCACCTGGCAGTAATTCGACAATTTAGAGGAATTATACCAAGATATTGCTGCCCAAATCATCACATATCCACCTCCACGTTTCAGAGTTGGAACCAGGCATTCAGGATTATAGGCTTCCTTGGGTGTTCTCTAAACATAAACCTGGCCTGATGTTGGGAACAAGGTGAAGGAAGACTCTTTTGACCATAGTACATATTTTCAATTATCAGATGTCTAGGTATTATTATAATCACACCATCTTTTAGACCTTTTAGCATTGTTTTCAATAATCAGAGAGATATAGCAATTGCAGCTCTACTGCTGATATTGGATTTGTGGAGCTCTTGTCCAATTGTTTTTGTGGAAACAGGGTCTTCAAGATGAATACTGAGTTCTGCAGTCACCTTGGCTGCAGTATTTCTCTGATTTTTAGACACAATCCTGTACACTTTGTTTGGTTTTCAGTCACTGTTCCTCTTAGCTGATGATATCTTCCTATGATTTGTGTATGCCTTAATGACCTTGGAAACTGCTGCCCTGGATATACCTAATAAAGTGGCTGGTTTGGTTGCAGATGTTCCAACAATCTGACAAGTCTCCCATTTTGCAGTACTTTCATATGAGCTGTTACAAAACAGAATCTGTAATGCATTGACACTGGCACTACACAGCATAAAGAAACAAAAGAAAAATGAAAGATACTCACAACTAATGTTCTTTCGGTGCAGCCAACACAAACAATTTTATTTCTGTATTGTCTAGTGTTTCTCCCATCCCACTGATGAACATAACCCCTTGGATTGAGGCCTTCTTAAAAATTTGGTAATTGCTGAGCTGATAAAAATTCCTAACCTTGTGTTGAGGTGGAAGGGCCATTAATTGCAGTGTTTACAGCAGCATACTTCTCCCCCTCTTTGTGCCACTTGAATTGAGTCACACCCTGGGAGTTTGTCTGTGTTTTAATATTGTCCTCTTTTTGTTGCTTGTGTCTTCTAAATGATCTGTTCATTCCCAGAATTTTATATATACAGTAAAACCCTGGTTTTACGTTCCTGCATATTGTGTTTTCCACGACTTTACACACTTTTTTTGGTCCTTGCCAAATGCCGATAAGAACAATGTTTCCCAAATTTTTTGCCATTTTTAGGTGGTCTCCACAAAAATTTAAAATTGGCAGTTTACTGTGTATTGTTGATCTCTTAGGTGTGCTGCTTATTTTACTCATCACATGCTGTATATTATGACCACTATACTAGTATAAATTTCATAGCTCATCATTGTGCAGTTTCTCCTTCATCCTGTTACTTCTTGTCTGTTTTTCTCCCTAAGAGTGACAAACCATGTTTCATAGTCATAAAAAACCAGCTACAAATTGTGCTTGTGTATGTAAAACTACCACCTTTCATTTCTCTATGTGCTGTTTTCCTCAACTATCATTCATTTCTTGTGGTCCTGAAATTATGCCCATATATACAGTATATAATGTTATTGGGTACATCTTTGCTGAAGTGTGATTTTACCATGTCAGTTACTCAGAATTCTTGGTGCCACGTCTCATTATTTCTGGAATGATCATTTTTGTAGGGAAAAAATGGTAAAAGTAATGTGATGATCCTATGCTGACATTTACTCTCTGCATACAAAATTTTATTGGCCAATTGTGAAAGATGGTTGAGTGGTGTGGTTGTGGTGGGGGCTAAAGTTGTAAGATGGTAAACCTGGGAAGTATGTTTTTTGGTTGGTAGTTGTGTGATTGAATCTGTTATTATTTTCTCTTGTTGTTATTCTTGCTGTTCATGGTTGGAAAATAAGTTGAAACTGCGTGTTGCAAAAACATAAAAAATGCCTTATCTTTATATCTGCAGCACAGACTAGAAGCATATGTGTTATATCAATTCCATTCCCTCCTGATGTTTGTGGCCTTTGCTGATGATGTATTTTCAGGTTGAGTTTGAAGCGAATTTCAATAAGGCGTGTTCTTGTTACAGACCATTCTGAATAGTAAATGAAATGACAAATGTTTTACTATACTTTGATTGAATTACATTTTAATTAACCATTACTGCTAGTTCCTTGGCTGTGCCATATTCATTGAGAATGTTTTGCATTTTCTTCTCTAAGTGATGTCTGACGTGCTGTCCTGGTGGACGGTATTTGAATGGTGTTTGAAATAGGTGCATATATGAGCCAGGATAGTTTAATTAGTATGTTGACTACATTACGGATTTTGTTACTGGGGTTTGATTTTCAGCAGGGTCACAGACTTTTCATTTCATCACCCTATCTGTACCAGCTTTGGATCCACCCTGCCTCTTGTTTAGTGGGTAGTGGAGGCAATTCCCTCTGTGAAGAAGTGGCTAGGGCATGAAATTCATCTGACCATAGTGCCAGGGTTAACAATCCAAGGAGCTTTACCTCACTTTCCCTTTACATCATCACTGAGAACCTGGATAATTTCTTTAGATGCATGTTGCAGTGTTTTTAGAAAATAAAAGCACTATCTATTGCCAGAGACTTTCACCTAGCAGTGTAAAAATGTATTAAAATTGTGTTAGAATATGCCATACTTTTGTCTCCTTTATGTGCAATATAAGAGGTGCAGAAAATTTTACGCTCATGGTACCGTGCATCCTTAAAATATTGTGTAAGTAAATAACCAACGAGATGCAGCTTTTGTTTCACTTGGTTTAATATCACTCTACATGTTTCGGACACGGTTTGTGTCCATCTTCAGGAGTAGTATACAAAACTGTAGAGGCAGCCACCAGTGTGTGTCAATGCGTGTGGGGTGGTATCTGTAAATGTAATAACGACTTCGTTAAAAATGTGTGCGTTCTGTGTTATTGTGTCTAGTAAAAAATCGTGAGTTACTTACGTGTACGTTGAATCAGGGTAGGGTGTCCATGAGGATGATGTTGCAGAAAATGTTTGTATCTTGAATGACAGTTCAGTCATTTTGTGATAGAGGTACCATATGGACACACATGAAAGGTTTAAACATTTGAAGAACACCAGATGTGGTGTGTGGAGTATGTACTGTTGTGAAACATACTGCCAGCATTGGATACAGCTGTGATGCAGTAGGTAAGTGCTGCTGAAAATGAGCAGCAGTTATTTACTGCATTGCAGCTGTACTGGACATTATCATCATAATAAGTGCACACAGAACTTTTCTTTGGGGGTGGGGATGGAATGACCCTGAGGCTATTTGTAATTTAAGTTTTATTTTAAAAAGTATGTTAAGAAAATCATGTCAATCTCCAAGCCAACATTTAGGTAGGTTACAGGGAAAATGAAATTGAAATGAAAAAGAAAAAAAATTAAGTTTTTATAATATTTTTCAGTATTCCACTATACCAGTCATATGCTGATTTAGCATATCTACTAAATCTGCGTTTTATAAATGTGATAATAATCATCACCATCAGGCTATTTGTTTATCAGTTCATTGTTTGCTGCACAGCTATATGCTTTGCAACAAATGTAGTAGTTGCAGATTATACAAATTTTGTTATCACTGGTCATGTAATTTTAGGCCGTGCATTCACCACAGAACATTTTTTTTCAAAAGTTTTGCCATAGGAATCAGAGGGCAGAATTCATTCTGTGGTTTTTATTCTCTCTGTACCTCTCAGTGGAGCCAGGATAGCTTAGTTGGTATGGGCTAGATATCCAAGGAGTTTTGGTTTGATTTCTGACAGGAGCAAGAGCTTTCTTTCTACCATAAAGGATCCAGACTTGCTCTGGGGCCCACCTGGCTTTCTGTTCAGTGGGAAGTCCAGGCTCTTCCTGGGGGCAAAGTAGCTGGGGCATGAGGTTGACCACCCATATTTGTCTATTGCTGAGGTTAAGAATGAGTGGAGGTGTACTTCCATTCCCCCATTTGCCTTCATTGTGTGTTCAGGAACAGCTTTCCCTTTACCAGAACTGTGTGCAACAGAATGTTCAGATATAGGGATTTGCAATTGTTGAATTCATTATATGTCCACAGTGGTCTTGAAGATGTACATTACACCTGAAACGCTTACTTATGTGGGCTTCAAAATTCCAAGCCAACAGTTATGCTGGAAATTGCAGGTTCATATTGTAAAATTAACGCAAAACTTGATGTGTGTGACGTCAGTGATATGGGTTTCAAAGGAATGGGTAAGGGACTGTCATTGCCTGATTCATTCTTGGACATTATATTGTGATTATTGATTCACCCATAGTTATAATGATTGTCATTGTAGATGTTTGAGATTTGGCATTCTCATAGCAGTGGATATTAAGATTTTGGTCTTCTGAGACATAAAGGTGTGTGGTTCTACAGATGGGTATCCGGAGGAACCTGCTTGCTCCAGCTTCAGGACAGAACAGATGGCATCCCAGAAGACTGTAATTATAGTGTTGGTAGTGTCATTGACTGTACTATGACCAATGTCACCTAAGCTGTTTTGTGAGTTTGTGCGGTGAATGTTGCAGATGTTGCTCCCTATGCCTGGCAGTGATGAAAAGGAACGTGCAGCCCCATCACCATATTGTGATTTTTGTCTTGGCGATGCTCAAGAAAATAAGAAGACGGGACAGTCTGAAGAACTGGTGTCTTGCTCAGATTGTGGACGTTCAGGTAGGGCTACTACTCGGCCTAACAGGGGGTGAGGAAGGGGGCATGAAAATTCTAGACCTACCCAGTAGGCAGTTGTACTGGCCTTTGTCTTGAAGGTAGGAAGAAGCAGCCAGCCTTTTTGTAAAAGATACTTCAGAATTGTTATAAAAATGTGTTCATGTCTCCATGAAAATTACATGACATTTTTCTCTATATTAACCAAACTTGATTTTTCTGGGCAGATTTTTGTAGAGGTCCCCAATATAAATTTTAATGAAAATATGCTCAGTGGGAGCTGAGTTGTCAATGCAGGTGGATGGACATTATGAAGCTAATAGTTGCTTTAAACACCTCTGCATACATGCCTAAAATGTCTTCCCTTCACACCTTACAGACAACCAGTGTGACCCAAATTGCAGTGTTCACAAGGCTGAAAGTTATGTGATTTTGTCATATACAGAGAAATGAGAAAGGAACAGAAAATTTTGGAAGAACTGATATTCAAGATGGACGTAACAGGTGTTCCAACTGTTTACATGCCAGTAAGGTACTACCAGAAGGAGGAATGAAGAAGTCGGTAGTATAACTTTTGCTGGGAAAGGGGATTTATAACACATAGGGTTAGAGCGTGGATATGCTTGAATGCTTTAACCCTTCAGCGTGGGGGCATTTAAACCCCAGTTCATACTGTGATGTGGGAAGGTTTTTCTACAGGGTATTTAAATTTTGAGCTAAATTGTGCAGGAATTTATTCAAAATAATGTAGTTTTATTAATAGTGGTTGGATTTTGACGAAACTTGAAACAGAATATTTAGGAATGTCTAAGCTTTTCAAATATGCAATACAATCTTACTTAAAAAATTTAGCTTGGTGTGGAATGCCTTGAAACATTCTTCAACACATAGTTCAGCTTCACATTCGGGGTATCAAAACACTGTCTCCTTCCTTCTATTGTTTTTATAACACACTACACACCTCTTTGTTGGCCTGCCCTTTTTTTTTTTTTTGTCGGTGGTATTCTTTCTGGAAGACGTCTTTCAACAAGCCAACACACATTTTTGTCTGTGGAATGATGGCCTTGAAATTTTCTGACA
>Ga0209629_10000447_pt1 | contig 22696 bp, 28 predicted proteins | sample TergutCu122P5_FD_187286 | JGI IMG/M metagenome (GOLD analysis project Ga0209629, IMG submission 187286) | Cubitermes ugandensis P5 segment gut microbial communities from Kakamega Forest, Kenya - Cu122 P5 (SPAdes) (version 2) | ecosystem: Host-associated > Arthropoda: Insects > Digestive system...
TCAGTTCATTACGTAAATATTTATCCCTTGACCCGAAAATCAATATTGAAACGATCCGGGGCAAGGGGTTGGTACTTAATATAGCGTAAATCTCAGTTAGCGATTAATTTACGATACCGCATCCGTTTAGGTTCTACATTACCCAAACGCAACTTTTTATTTTCTTCATATTCGGAATAGGAACCTTCAAAGAAGAATACCTGCGAATCGCCTTCAAATGATAGAATATGTGTACAAATCCGGTCGAGGAACCAGCGGTCGTGGGAAATTACTACCGCACAACCGGCAAAGTTTTCCAATCCTTCTTCCAGCGCCCGCAAGGTGTTGACGTCTATGTCGTTGGTTGGCTCGTCTAACAGAAGTACATTGGCTTCCGATTTCAGTGTTAAAGCTAAATGCAGCCGGTTCCTTTCTCCGCCGGAAAGGATACCGCATTTCTTTTCCTGATCAGCGCCCGTAAAGTTAAACCGCCCCAGATAAGCCCGCGCATTCACTTCTTTTCCTCCTACACGGATAAATTCCGTTCCACCGGATACAACTTGAAAAACCGTTTTTTCGGAATCGATTTCTGTATGGCTTTGATCGACATAACCGATTTTTACGGTTTCGCCCACTTCAAAAATTCCTTTATTCGGTTTTTCCATACCCATAATCAAACGAAAAAGCGTCGTTTTGCCGGCTCCGTTGGGTCCGATAATTCCAACAATACCGTTGGGCGGAAGCATAAAATTTAAATCTTCATACAGCAATTTATCTCCAAAAGATTTGGCAACGTGAATCGATTCAATGACTTTATTTCCCAGCCGAGGACCGTTCGGAATAAAGATTTCCAATTTTTCTTCCCGCTCTTTCGTATCTTGATTCAGCAATTGCTCGTATGAATTTAAGCGCGCTTTCCCTTTGGCATGTCGGGCTTTAGGCGCCATTCGCGACCATTCGAGTTCGCGCTCCAAAGTTTTCCTGCGCTTGCTTGCCTGCTTTTCTTCTTGAGCCATCCGGGTGGTTTTTTGCTCTAACCATGAAGTATAATTTCCTTTCCATGGAATACCTTCGCCGCGATCTAATTCGAGAATCCAGCCGGCAACGTGGTCTAAGAAATATCGGTCGTGGGTGATGCAAATCACCGTTCCGGCATATTGCTGCAAATGTTGCTCTAACCAGTCGATAGATTCGGCATCCAAGTGATTCGTCGGTTCGTCTAATAAAAGAATATCCGGCTGGCGCAACAACAAACGGCATAAAGCCACTCGTCGCCGCTCGCCTCCGGAAAGCGTTCCTACGATTTGTTCTTCCGGCGGACAGCGTAGAGCATCCATAGCACGTTCCAATTTACTGTCAATATTCCAAGCATCGGTAGCATCGATTTTATCCTGTAACTCCGCTTGACGGGCGAAAAGCTTGTCCATTTTGTCCGCATCCTCATAATATTCCGGAAGACCAAATTTTTCGTTAATCGCTTCATATTCTTTCAGAATATCTATAATTTCCTGAACGCCTTCCTGCACGATTTCCTTTACCGTTTTCGTATCATCCAACTGAGGATCCTGTTCCAGATAACCCACTGAATAACCTGGCGAAAAAACCACTTCACCCTGATACTCCTTCTCAACTCCTGCAATAATCTTCAACAAAGTTGACTTTCCAGAACCGTTCAGACCGATTATTCCGATTTTTGCTCCATAATAAAAGGAAAGATAAATATCTTTAAGCACTTGCTTGTGGGGAGGAAAAGTCTTGTTCAGTCCCACCATTGAAAAAATAATCTTCTTATCGTCAGCCATAAAATGTCTATTACATTAAATTTATTTGCAAAGATAAAAAAAAATATCTACCTTTGCACCCGCGTTTAAAAAAACAGCAAAAAGATTTGCTAGCTCAGCAGGTAGAGCACATCCCTTTTAAGGATGGGGTCCTGGGTTCGAGCCCCAGGCAGATCACGAAGGGGTCAAAAGTCGCTACGACAAGACCTGCAAGAACAATGACAAAGCCTCCTAAAATCAACATTTTAGGAGGCTTTTCTATTTTCTGTCTGCCAAACATATTTAATTAGTGAAAGAAATATATAGCAGACGATTGCCAAACATATTCCTAAAAGTTGAAAAAAGGCGGTTAGAATTAGTGTTGTTAAAATTATAATGTATGGAAATTGATTCCCTTCCCACTTGTAATGCGTGAATTTCAATGAAAACATTGGTATTTCAGAAACCATTAATAAGCAAAAAGTGATAACAAGCGCCACAACAAGAAACATGAAAAAAGTGTGATTGGTTTCCGAAAGCGGAATGGAAGGAATCAAAGCTCCCCAGAATAAACCGTTGGCAGGAACGGGTAATCCCAGAAACGAAGTAGTCTGCCGGCTATCGACATTAAATTTTGCCAATCGTAAAGCGGCGAAAATCGGAATTAATAAAGCAACGAACGGAATATTCGCAGCATGCGAAACATCAGCAGAGGAACTTACCAAAAAAGAATAAACAATGAATCCTGGCGCTAAACCAAAACTGATAACATCGGCTAATGAGTCTAATTGCGCTCCAAGCGAAGAATACGCTTTTATCAGACGGGCAACGAATCCGTCGATAAAGTCGAAACAGGCAGCCATTAGAATAAAAATGAAAGCGCCTGTGTAATTACCATATACTAATGACATTATACAAGCCAGACATCCGGCATATAGATTCAAACAGGTGATGATGTTCGGAAGATTTTTCATTTTAAGAATTGCTTTATAATTGGGCAATTACCGTTTGATTACCTTTTGTGCAATCGCCTAATTTCACTTCGACTTTTGCGGACAAAGGTAAAAATACGTCCACCCTTGACCCAAATTTTATGAAACCCAATTGCTGATTAATATGACAATCGTGCCCCTGCTTCACGTATGTTGCGATACGCTTAGCCATAGCGCCGGCAATTTGCCGGACTAAAATTTGCTCGCCGTTTTCCCGTTCAATCACAATGGTTGAACGTTCATTTTCCGTACTTGATTTCGGAAGGTATGCCGCCCAAAACCGTCCGTTTTGATGCGAAGTATAAACGACTTTCCCATCGCAGGGTACCCAGTTGACATGGGCATTAAACAAACTCATAAATATGGAAACCTGCAATCGTTTCTCCTGTAAATATTCGTTTTCCATCACTTCTTCGATAACGACTATCGTTCCATCGGCAGGCGCCACAACCATTCCTGCTTTATTGTCGTTGAATACTCGCTCAGGACATCTGAAAAAATTCAGAATCAGAAGGAAAATACCAATCGAAAGAAGTAAAATCAAGTAAAACCACAACGAATGATTAGCTAACCTGAAGAGTATCCAGTTTAGTAACAGCAAGGTGATGAATGTGTAAACAACAATGTTTTTTCCTTCCTTATGAATTTTCATGCTTTATTGCATTTTCAAGACACAAAGATACGTCATTTTTTTAAAAATGCCTATCTTTGTATATAATAAAATAAGGAATTTTATGAAAATAGTATGTGTTGGGATGAATTATGCCGCTCACAATAAAGAGATGCAAAATGCGTTAATAATGAATGAGCCTACGATTTTTATGAAATCGGACGCATCGCTGCTGAAAGACGGAAAGCCGTTTTATATCCCCGATTTTTCGTCGGATATGCAGTACGAAACAGAAATAGTTGTAAAAATTAACCGGTTGGGTAAAAGTATTCACCGGAAATTTGCATCTCGGTACTACGATGAAATCACCGTAGGAATTGATATGACAGCGAGAGATTTACAGCAAAAACTAAAGAAAGACGGTTTGCCTTGGGAAATCAGTAAATCGTTTGATAATTCGGCAGTAATCGGTAGATTTGTTTCATTGCAGGAAGAAGGCTGGAGCATCGACGAGATTCCGTTCCGGTTGGATATCGACGGAAAAACCGTGCAGCAAGGCAATACGGCAAATATGATTTTCAAAGTGGATGAAATCATTGAATATATCAGTAAGTTTATTACTTTGAAAATGGGAGATTTAATTTTTACAGGAACTCCGTCGGGAGTTGGAAAAGTGGAAATAAACAATCAGTTGCAAGGGTATATTAATGACAAGAAACTGCTTGATTTCCGGATAAAGTAATTAATGATTAATGGTTAGTTATTAGTGGTTAATGATAGAATATACAAAATATAGAAAATTTGTAATACCAATCCTTTGTTTGTTGGGATTTACTTCGTTTCTTTCGGCACAAAAGGTGAACGACGGAAGCCGGTATGCGGCAAATTCCGTATTGGCTAACGGGAAATGGATACAGTTAAAAGTAAAAGAAACAGGTATTTATAAGTTAACGTATGACGATATTAAAAAACAGGGAATCGATCCCGCTAAAGTAAAAATTTATGGTTATGGCGGTTGGATTCTGCCTGAAGATTTTATTCAACCCTATATCGACGACCTTCCGGAAGTTTCCGTATATATAAATAAAGGTAGTGACGGCGTTTTCAGTTCGGGCGATTATTTGCTTTTTTACGGACGCGGAACAACCAAATGGACTTACAATCCGTCAAGCGATACCTATCAACATGAAAACAATCCATATTCTACTTATGGATCTTATTTTATGACAGAAAGCGAAACGGGTCCTAAAGAGATGGATACTATCCCGCTTTCCTCCGGTTTATCCAATCCGCACCAGTTAAATGTTTTTGACGATTATGCCGTATATGAAAAAGATTCCATATCACTCCTTAATAGCGGACGGGAACTGTTCGGCGAGAGTTTTGTTATCAACGGAGGAAAACAATCCTATACTTTTACAATTCCGGGGATAACATCCGATCCGGGAAAAGCTCGCCTGTCGTTTGCAGGAGCGCCACAGGTTGCTACTCCGGTAAAATTGGCAATCGACGGGCAAGACATTTTGAGTTTGCAGGTTGATGCTATTAATCCCGGAAACACCAATCAGAAAGCTTATTTAAGAGAAGGTTGGGGTAGTTGGAACGGAACAAAAAATGAGAAAGTAACGGCAACAGTTTCATATAATTCAGCCGGTCAATCTGTAGCTTATTTAAATTTCATCGCTTTGAATATGAAACGGGCTTTGCAATTCTATCCTGTCGGATACACTTTTTTTCGCAGCAGTCAAAGTCTGAATAATTCAGTAGTGACTTATTCCATCGGCAATCCATCTGCTTCCTGTCAAATATGGGATGTTACGCAAAATAATAATACCCAATTGATTGAAACAACTTCGCAAGATGGGCAGATGCAATTCACAACGCCGGCTTCCAATACTTTGCGGGAATTTGCAATGGTCGATTTAAGTAAATCATTTCCGGCGCCCGAATTTGCCGGAACTGTTGCTAACCAAAATTTACATGCGTTGCCGCAAATGGATATGATAATTATCGCTCCGACCGTTTATTTGCCGCAAGCCCAGGCATTAGCCGATAAGCATCAGCAACAGTCAGGACTAAGAGTGGCAGTAGTAGATGAGAAAACGGTTTTCAATGAATTTTCGTCAGGAACTCCGGATGCAACTGCCTATCGGAGATTCATGAAGATGTTTTATGACAGGGCGGCTTCCGATGTGGATAAGCCTAAATATTTACTTTTATATGGAGATGGATTATTTGATAACCGTCACCTCACGAGCGCCGGTTCGAAATTAGATCCTAAGTATTATTTATTAACTTATCAAGTAAAAGAATCCTTAAATGAATTAACCTCTTACGGTACGGATGACTATTTTGGATTCTTAGACGACAAAGAGGGAATAAATATTGCTGCCGATGGTGTGGATATAGGAATCGGCAGGTTTCCGGTGAGTTCCCTATCGCAGGCGACAGATGCTTTAAATAAAGTAACTTCCTATATGGATAACAAGCAGTATGGAATTTGGAAAAGCAAGTTGATTTTTACGGCAGATAATACTGATGAATACCCTTCAGGATATGCCGTTCATGCTACTCAAGCCGATACAATCGCTCAATACATCAATCAAAATTATCCGGAATATTTGTTGTATAAATATTATGTTGATGCTTATAAGTTAGTTAGCGTAAACGGGAAAAAAGTTGCTCCGGATGCAAAAAAAGATTTGCTCAATCAATTGAATGCCGGTTGTTTTCTTTTGAACTACACCGGTCACGGGAGCACTACCGGTTGGTCTGCTGAAGACTTGCTGAATATAGCGGATGTCAGGCAAATGAATTTCAAGAATCTCCCGCTTTGGATTACGGCGACTTGCGATTTCGGATGGTTCGACGGGTTTGCTGCTTCCGGAGGAGAAGAGGCTTTTCTGAATAAAACCAGCGGAGCAATCGCTTTGTTTACTACCAGCCGAGTAGTTGAATCTTCAGATAATGCGAGATTGAATTCTAAATTTATACGAAACATGTTCGCAAAAAATGGAGGAAAACGCCTCCGTCTGGGGGATATTATGAAATTAAGCAAAATTCAAATGGGCTCCAATGATAACAAATTAAACTATGTTCTTTTAGGTGATCCGGCATTGACATTGAATTATCCCGAATGGACTATACGGCTTGATTCGATTAATGGGAGTCCAATCTCGGATGGTGAAACCTATACGTGGAAAGCATTGGATAAAGTTACGGTATCCGGAGTGATTACCGACGATAGCGGTGCGCCTGCGGATAATTTTTCAGGAACTTTGAGCGCAAATATTTTCGACAGTCAGCAAACCATGCCATCTGTAAGCGGCGTAGATAAAGACGGTAAACCTTTTACTTACAAAGATTATCCCAATATGATTTATTCGGGGAATACCGATGTAAAAAACGGCGCTTTCAGTCTTTCATTCAATGTTCCGTTAGACATATCCTATTCGACCGGCAATGGAAAAATTGGTATGTATGCTTATGATGCAACGCAAGGAAAAGACGCCATCGGCAGTTTTATGCAATACAACTTATCGGGTACGGGAGACAGTATAGAAAATACCGGCGAAGGTCCCACTATTATAGCTATGTATCTGAATACCGAAAGTTTCAGAAACGGCGACAAGGTAAACGAAACTCCTTTCTTTTTTGCTCAAGTTGCGGATGATAATGGAATCAATTTGGCAGGCGGTGATAGAGGGCACGACATAACAATCATTATCGACAACAAAAAGAATTGGACTTATTCCCTGAACAATTATTATCAATCTATTGATCTTACTCAGGGAACCATTGGATTCTCTATTCCGGAATTGCCGGCAGGTAATCATACGTTATTGTTCCGTGTGTGGAATAATTTAAATAATTCATCAACTGATACGTTGAGTTTTACGGTAGTCAAAGGATTTAAGCCCACTATTTTGGATTTGCAGGCGAATGGAAATCCGGCTCGTACCAATACTTTTTTTACATTGATTCATAATCTGCCGGAAACAGTGTTAAATATAGAAATAGGAGTTTACGACTTAACCGGTCGAACTGTTTGGATTTACACAGAAAAAGGTTCTTCAGGATTTTTGCAGCAGTATCCGATTGAATGGAACTTGACCAACAGCGCCGGAAACAGGGTGCCTCCCGGAATCTATATTTACCGTGCAACTATCCGGACGGCAACCAGCAGTGAAACAACAAAAGCAAAAAAAATTATAGTTTTAGGACAATAAAATGCAGACAAAGATAGTTTATACAATAGGTCTTTGGAGACAATTACAAACTCCAAACTAAAAAAATAATCAATGAACAAACTAAAAATTTTATCAGCGTTTTTTTTATTTATTAGTGCAACATTAGCGCTTGAAGCGCAAAAAGAGGCATTTAATCCCTTAATTGTCGGTGTCCCTTCGTTGACTATTGCTCCGGATGCCAGAGGAGGCGCTATGGGTGACCTTGGAGTGGCTACCGATCCGGATATTTATTCGCAATACTGGAATTTGGCTAAATATCCTTTTGCATACAGCAAAGCGGGAATCGGTTTATCTTATACGCCCTGGTTGAAACGCTTGGTGAACGATATCAATTTGGTTTATCTCTCCGGATATTATAAATTGGGTAATTCCGACCGGTCGGCGGTTAGCGCTTCTTTACGATATTTTTCTTTAGGTCAAATCACTATGACAGATCCTAACGGTGCAACACTTCAATTCGTCAATCCGTATGAAATGGCATTAGATGTTGGCTACTCGCTTCAAACGTCGGAATCATTTTCCATTGGTGCAGCTATGCGCTTCATTTATTCCGATTTGGGAAGCGGCGTGGAAGAACTATACCCCGGATCTGCCTGGGCGGTTGATATAGGAGGCTATTACCATAAATACGTCATGATTGGAAATGCTGAAAGTTTGTTAGGATTAGGAATAAACGCTTCCAATATCGGCAGTAAAATTTCATACGATCAGGGAAATACCAGCAATTTTTTACCAACTAATTTAAGATTAGGCGGTTCTTTACTTTTTCCGATGGATGATTATAATAAAATTGCATTCAATTTGGATGTAAATAAATACATGATACCAACCCCTCCGAATACGGAAGGTATGAGCCCTGACGATAAACAAAAAGCTCAACAACAATATTTTGCAATTTCGCCTATTTCAGGTATTTTCAAATCTTTCACCGAAGCTCCGGGCGGAGCGGCTGAAAAGTTCAGAGAAATCATGTGGTCGGTAGGAACTGAATATTCCTATACGGATCAGTTTTTTTTGCGGGGTGGTTATTATTATGAGAATCCGATGAAAGGGAACCGGCAATATTTTTCGGTAGGCGCCGGATTTAAATTGACTGCATTTCAGTTGGATGTCGCCTACTTGATTTCCACTGTTCCGTCGAATCCTTTGGATCAAACGCTTCGTTTTTCGCTCAGTTTCGACATGGATGGTTTAAGGCTCTTAGCGAAATAAATTCATGCAGGCAATTCGGGTCGGCATGGGTTTTGACGTACATCGTTTTGCTCCGGAACGAGCGTTGTGGCTGGGCGGAATTAAAATTGAACACGAAAAAGGATTATTGGGACATTCTGATGCCGACGCTCTAATCCATGCGCTTTGCGATGCCCTGTTAGGCGCCGCCGCTTTACGTGACATCGGTTTTCACTTTCCCGATACGGACGAATCTTATAAAAATATCGACAGCAAAATTTTATTGAAAAAGACGGTGGAGTTATTACGTTCCAAGTCTTACGAATTGGGAAATGCCGATATAACCGTTTGTGCAGAAACGCCCCGATTGAATCCGTATATTCCTTCGATGATAGCTTGTTTGGCGGAAACAATGCAACTTTCTCCAGACGCTATTTCCATTAAAGCGACCACGTCCGAGAAAATGGGTTATGTCGGTCGTGAAGAAGGAATTGCTGTTTACGCTACGGTATTGATTTATAAAACTTAAAACTTAATACATAAAGTCTTTTACATATACATCCAGAGGAACGCCAATAAAATGATATACCTAATTATTTATCCTTGCGTAAAATTTTTCTCTCTGAATCGCTGAAATATCGGTGATTGTTTGGAAAATTCAAAAAAAAATCGTTTCTTTGCACCGCTTTTTAAAAAGGGAGAGATGGCAGAGTGGTCTATTGCGGCGGTCTTGAAAACCGTTGAACTGCGAGGTTCCCGGGGTTCGAATCCCTGTCTCTCCGCATGTAAAACTCACCAATTCAGTGAGTTTTGTTGTTTATAAGCATTTTACGTTATTTTTATTGCGACAATATGAGACATTTTAAGAAAATATAAGACATTATTTTCGCACTTATTTTAAAATAGTACGAAAAGTTGTGCGAAAATCCAAGCATTTAAATTACATTTGTGCGAAATTTAATTGTAAAAACATGGATAGGATTTGGGAAACAATATAAAGAAAGTTTTGCGTATAGCAAAGAGGAATTTTACAATTTCTTAATTTCTGATTTTAGAATTGATTGCCAATAAGCAAATTATCTCCTATGAAATCTAAAATATTCTTACTGCTCTTGTTATTCTCCCTTTCCTGCGGAAACCACAAGCAAGAAGTCCCAACAGATGAAAATGCCCAAGTGATGATATGCACCGGTTATTATTCGCACCGTTTCCATTCTCATATATGCAAAGGGCTTGAATCGTGCGGGGGCGAAATTGAATATGTCACATTGGGAGAAGCAGAAGATATGGGTAAAACACCCTGCGGATACTGCTACAAGAAACATAAACCTTTATCCAAATCCGACCCTCATTACTATGACGATTGGGACGATTAATCCCCCGCCGCATCCTTCCGCCGCCCCGCTCCGGCTCAAAAATGAAAAGTAAATAAAAATTCAGGTTTTTCTAATACATCAAAATTATTTATCTATCTTTGTCGGAAATTACAATACACAATGGAAGTCGCAGGAATAAAATACACAAAAGACGTTTCCGGTAATAACCGTTACGTACAGATAGATTTGAAAAAGTACGGAGAAAATCAATTGCTTGAAGATTTCTTAGACGGATTGGAAGTAATGGCTTGTAAAGAAGAAGAAACGGTTAGCCTTGATAAATTTAACAGATACATTGATAAAAGATTGAAAGCAAATGTATAGGGTGATTGTCAAGAAAAAAGTATTAAAATCATTGGACAAAATCCCTGTTGCATATCTTTCAAGCATAAAAGAGGCTGTAAATGATTTAGAAACTAATCCACGTCCGTTTGGTTATAGAAAGTTAGAAGGGTTTGAAAATTCCTACCGCATCCGTGTTGGAATTTACCGGATTATCTATACAATCGAAGACGACATTCTTACCGTTGAAGTGATTAAAATTGACCACAGAAGTAGAGCGTACAACCAAATTTGATTTATCCGCCGCCCGCTCCGCTTTTTATTATTGAGATAAGCATAGGGTTATCAAATTTTTCGATAACCCTAAAACGCAGTAAGAAAAAATAATTTCTTTCCGTTAAAAAATTCAGTACGTCAAAGAGCGCTTTTGTTCCCCGAACCCCGGCAAAGAGGTTCGGGGATTTTGATTATTGAATAAGCGCTCCGAAAAATTTATAATCTCACTTAAAATTTCATCGGTTAAGATGCGGAGCGCTCATTTTTTGTTACCTTTGTAATCTCACTTAAAATTTCGTTATTATGGATATTAATTTTACTTCACAGCTTGCATTAATTCGTTCTACTATTGCTTTGTCTGCCGTTGTTTGCTTAGCAGAAGTAGTATTAAAAACAGAAGAACAACATGCTGAATTCAATAAAATATTTGAAAAATCACTCATAGATTTATTGAGTTCTCTTTCCGGGATTGTTGAATCCCAAATAATCGAGCAACAAGTTCAGAGCATAAAAGAGTTGCTTTTGTAATTTGTTCTTTATTATTTTCTTCTCGCTTCTTTTTTTCTTCCATGATAATTTCTCGTACTATCGGTTCGAGGAGTTTTTTTATTATCCTTTTCATCTCATTTTTTTATTATCGTATTCTTTATCTATCTCTGTTTCTAAATATTTAATTTCCGATTTCTCGTTGAGCGTTCCGGCAAAAGCAAATATAAATTGACGGTATTTAGTTCTGCTGAACAGTCCCATGTCAAAATCTTTTCTCGTTTCTGGATTAACCTTAAATCCTTTCAGCGCACGGAAGTTCACTTCATCAAGCGAGAAGTAATTGAGTATGACCGCATCTACCGGATTGTACAAAGTTGCTCTGAAAAACATCCGTTCCAGTTTTTTGAAATCGGTTGTACCGAAATTCAGTGGGCGGGTAACAAGCGAAACATACGCATCTTCTGCGCCGGATTCGGCGTAATTCTTTACACTCAATCCTTCATTCATTGTTTCAATTACTTTGAGTTCTGGAAATGTATTGAGAACAAGTTTATCTATCTTTTCCGTTGATAGATAAAATTGCTTGCTGTCGAAATTCATCACAAAGTTGAAAGGTAATTCTTTGCATATAACAATCACTTCATTTTCGTGAGGGTCATATATAATAAAGTCAACGCCTTTCAAGTATTCGGTGAATATGGTACTTCCGTAATTTTTCAACAAATCATCAAGTTCTGGAGTTGATTCTATGCTTAACTCTTTTGGAGATTCCCGCAGTTGACCGGTAAGCAACTCTACACTCTGCCCGCTGATTATACATATACCTCTTTGGGAAGTGAAAATGACTCCAAAGGGCGTTTGGCAGATGATTGTAGTTGATATTTTATTGATAGTTTGAATAATAGGTACTTCGTATGATGTTGGCGCCGCTTCGGTAGCATATACTACTCCTGCGCTTCCGACCTGCAATGAGTAAATTCCTTTGTTGGTGAAAACATATAGAGGGAATTGTCCGAACTGTCCTTCGGCTATCCTTATCGCAACAGATGCCATATTAAGAATGACGCCATCGCTGACAAGATAGGTTTGTTCATTTGGAAATATAAAGGGGTCATTCAAGGCGGACACTTTGAGTTTATTTGTTTCAGAATAACTTGGTGAATCAGGGGGAATAGTAATTTGTTCCCATCCCGAAGCGTTATCTTTTAATATAAATGCTTTTGCATTTTTATCTATATCGGTAAAGGTAGAAAGTATATAAGAGTTATTAATAAATTTATTAGCTGTTAAATCATATTCCGCAATTAGATTATAATAATCAGAGGGGTATATACTGCTACTATAAAACCTCACTTTTGATGCCCTTGTATCAGGGTAACTAAAATACGGATTTAACCAAAAATACAGACCGTTATTTTTACTTACAGAATATACAGTATGTATTTTCCCATTTATATTCAAATCTACTGCAATTATTACATAATTAGTTACAAGTAAATGCCTCCCCCATCCATTAAATCTAATATCCTGAATCCATTCTCCTCCATTCATATTAAGCGTTCCATCAATTGGATAAGTAACATTTCTATCTTTACAAGAAACGCCTTTAAATTTATCCGGCAATAGAAAATAATTAACGTTAAATCCATTAAACAGAAATGTCTTTATATTTGCCAAATGCAAACGGTTATTATAAGTATAAGATGTGTTTCCGGTTATATTTACATGAGAAAATGTATCTATTGGTAATTTTTCTTGCATAATTAATAAGTCTAAATTCCCTAGAACAGATTTTTTTGGAAAAGAAAACATCTTATTCATATTTTGGGTAGAATCATCAACGTATTTACTGATTGTTCCTGTCGGAATACTGTCTATTAAATAAAAATTTTCATTTAATTTTATGTTTGAAATCATCAAACTATCATCTTTCATTAAATTTAAAAAAAAGTAATTCATATCAAATATATTTGATAGATCATATATATTCATTTCGTCTTTTATGTTTGCTTCTGAGCATTTTCCTAAACCATTAGATATAAAAACATCTACCGATTTTATAATATCTTTCCATTTTTCCAAATATGACAAATCAAATTCTAAATATATTTTATTTGCATTAATTCCCATATAACCTTCAGTTAAATGCATAATAGGAATAAACATTAAAAAATTCACATTAACTATTTCATATAAATTTCCGCAGAGAAGGACAGGGGATGTTTGTTTGATATAATTCCCATCGTATAAACGAAATGCAAATACTAACAAATGGCTATCAATAAGGCAACCATCTAAAGCATCATACATTTTTTTTCTAAATACATTAAATAACCCAATGGTCATATCTCTAAAATTATCGTTATTAATAGTAGAAATATCATATTCATCTTTGTAATCTTTCGTATGATAAAATCCAAAATTAAACCATTTTATTGGCTGCATTTCGGGTATTTCCCCAAGCCAGATATATTCATTTTCGTTGAATAAAGCGTAAAGTATCCTTTTGTCGGTAATAAATGACAGAGTATTTCCTATTTGCTCTATATTTATGACAGTATCATCCAATTCAGTAATTAATTTTCCATTTTGCTTATTGTAAATGTGATAAATTTTGGTCTTTTTGATGTCGTCACAGTAAATTACTCCTATCCAATTTTCGTAATCATTGAATTGATGCACGAAAACAATATCGTAATAATCGTCAAGCCAATGTTCTTCCTTGCGCGGAGTTACCGGATGAAGCATTCCGTTCTTTTTCCTCGAATTGACCAATGAGTAGCAGTCCCCTTCTTCAAAAGAAGAAGTTGTAGTAATTCCGTTTATGTTTGTTTGAATACGCATAATAATTTTTTGTGCTAATTTAGACTTTCTATTTTATTTCAAATGTACTTAACATGAAAAAATATCCAAAGCTTCGAGATGCTGGTTAATTGTTTTGTCCTTTATATCCAAAAATCCTTTGATTCTATTGATTCCATAAATAATAGTAGAATGATTCCTTTCAAATTCTACACTAATGTTAGTCAATGAAACTCCTTTTGAGAATAAATAATACCAATATACCTGTCTTGGAATGGACAGATTAGATTTATGCGAATTTCCTTTCAGGTAATCAGTAGGAATTTGAATCCTTTTTGCGTACTCTTCGATTGAGTAAATTTTGTTTGTTTCCATATTAATCAACTATTTTTTGTATAAATCCGTCATCTCCGAATATCGGTTTTTGCGGATATTCTTTTTTATACTCGCTAATAAAATCCAACCCTTTGTCGGTCGAAAAGTATTGCTTTACATTTTCTCCCAATCCTAAGCTGTTTATTACATCGTCAGCATCAAATAGAAGTTCTTTGGATACCTTGTCTTGCATCACGTTTATTTCCTTTCCTTTGAAAACAAACGTATAATAAATATACTTTTCAGATTCTCTTGTCTTTTTCATTTTTTTCATTTCCGCTCAATTGGGCGCCAAGCAATAAATGTAACATCTATATTATCATTTTCAAGTAAATCTTCTATAAAATATCCAAAGAATCCAGAGCCGTCGTATTGTGCTTCGACAACATACTCACAATCATCAATATCTATTAATACAAGGCACCATCCTTGTCCTTCTGGCATTTCATCCTCACATTTTATCCACTGCTGTGCAAATTCGATACCTTTAATAAATCCGTCCTCTGCAATCAATTTATCACTATCTGAAAGATATTGATTTACATAATCTTTCGCTGCTTCTTCTACTGTTTTCATTTTATTTCTATAAAATTGTTAATAATTCAAATTTCATTTTATGCTTTCTGAAATTGCTTCCGCATTTATGCGGCATAGGCTTTATAAATAGCCTGCCGCAATGCGTGCATCTATACGTTTTTTCCATTATCGCTTTCTAAAATGTCCAACAATGCGTCCAAGAGAGCCGATTCGGCGAGTTCGTAAGTGTCAAAATATTCAGTTTCATAAACATTTCTTGGACAGAGACGCTTATCCAAAACGTCTGTTATTCTTGAAACTTGATACCTTCCAATATATCTTGGAGAAGTAACATCAAAGAAACTAACGGCATTTGATATTTTTTTCTCATCCCTTATCCATTTCAAAGCCAAAGCGACAGTAGGAGCTGCATAGTATTCTAACGGATATAAATTTCCGTGATTTAATTTTTTATCCATTGGTTCATACCAATTGTTATGGGCAAAAGCATTCCAAATATATCCTGCTTTTTTCAATCTTTTCGCTTGCTCGTAATTTACGAGTTGTAATTCTTGTGAGTTCATAATTTTTGTATTTTAATTGTTAAAAATATTGTAATCTCTATTAACGCAGTTGCTCGGTAATTCAGAACGGTCAATGCCTGCTTGCTTTAATAGGCTGTCTTTGAAGTAGAATTTTTGCTCTTTGTTTATTGGATAATTTCCAAATTCGCAATCTGCAGTAAAGTCATAAACAAGATTTCTAACAAAGAAATTCGCCTCGTCTTTATCATACTTTTTGCCACTCATTAATCCTACTTTGTACAAATCGCAAAATCCATAAGTTGCACAAATCATTTGCAAACTACTTTCAAAATCAATTACCGGTTCAATTGATGCCCATGTTTTGAAACCCGCATCATGGAGTTTTCGCATTGCTTTTATGCGCTCGGAGTTGGTAGAAGCGTTTGTTTCGAGTTCATCATGTCCGGTGAGAGTGAAGCCAATGGCTATAATTGTATGTTTTGAAAATCCATGCGTTTTATCAAGTAAATGAATACCCCAATAAGATGTTTTAAAAAAATCTGCTCTTTTTGTTAGAATTTTTACAGGAACATTATTGTTAGCGCATATTGACATTGCTTTTGTTGTTAAATATTCCGTTTCTTTCAAAAAGGGGTCGCTTGTAAAAGTAAAAAATAGCCCGTGTTTTTGCAATTCCGGTAAATTCGCTTTCAATTCCTTTTCAAAGATTTCCAAAGCATGTTGCTCGTCTTTGAAACACTTTTTAAGAGTTGGTACATTGCTTCCCATTGCGCACGCTAAAACTCCTTTTTTACAGTAGCAGTACTCACATCCGTTGGAGCATCCAACGTAGAAATTACAAGCCCAATAACTGTATTCTCCGGCTTTTCCGCTTGGGTTATAAATCGCTTTTCCTTTGAACTTTTTCATATCAATTCCTCTATTTTTGGCTGTTCGGCGTTTAGAATTAATTTACTATTTTCGTGAGGTGAACAATACCAATCATATTCACCCCAACAATTTTCTCTTTGCCTTTCGCAAAGCTGGTCGGCGAAGTTTTGCATGATTTCTGTGAAATACTTTGTAAACATTGATAGAATAAGAATGGCTCTCTGTTGGTCATTAATTGGTGATTTGTATGCTAAATCACACATTACTATTATTTTTTTTGCTTCATAATCGGGCAAAAACTTTTCAATAAATTCTGTAAGTTCCATATCAATAGTCTTTTTCATTCAACATTTCTTTCAATTCTTCTTTCAATTCTTTAATTTTTTCGTGAAGCTCCTTTACGCCCTTCGATTACGGCGTTAAACATCGGTTCTTGGAATATTATCCATTTCATTTTTCGTACTTTTTTAAAAGTTCATCAACTCTAATTCTTGATTTAGAATTATTTAAGTTTATTTTTTCACTCTTTATAAATTTTACCAATTCGTCAATTTCCGGCTGCCTGCTTTTGCGACCATCAATAAAACTATTTTCGTTAGTATTCAATACCATACTTAACGAATTGACAAGTATGTCTATTTCCGGCTGACAGAACTCTGCGCCGGCGATAAAACCTCTTCTTGCACATTCTTTCGGATCGAAAAGAATGTCATCGCATTCTTCATTCATGAAATCCGTTCCTGCTTTTTCTATTTCTTCTTTTTTCATAACCTATAATTTTTCCAATTAAACTCAATTCTATTTTTTAAATAATCACGCTTAAAATCATTTGCGTATGCTTCACGCTCCATTGGGTGATTCCTGTATCCGTACTCAATCCACAAAAATAGATAGGAAAGATAAAACAGCAACCAACCGCCTAATTCTTTTGCCTGTGCTGCGTGAATTTGCTCGTGTCTTACCGTTTTATCGGTTATCGGTTCAAACTCTCTACGTGCCAAAATAACGCCAAAAAACGCCATTGCCGTAAATCCTTTTACCGGAAGAAATTTGTTATAAACTATTTTCATTTATTTCAATTATTAATTTTTACTCATAAATAATCGTTAAACCTGAATTTGCCTCAATCTCGAATACAAGTTTTTCGTCAGTGTAGCCACGATAAACCTTCAAATTAGCATAGTTTGTAATTGGATTACTTTCTTCACGGATTTCGTCAACCGTACAACCGACTGTGAATAGCTGTGATTCCGCTCCCCATCCTTTTTCGATAGATTTGATTTTCATCTTTTACATCTTTTTGATTTTCGTTTACCTTTGGCAGTCAGCTTTATCGGATTGCCGTTTTTGTCAAATTCTCTTTTCTTTTCAGAATCATAATAACCTTTCTGTATTATACTTTCAGAACGGTCGCGATAAATAGGACTATTACCACTTAAAGCAAGTCATAAACTCAATAATGTTAATAATCTGTTATTCATTTTCTTAAACTTTTTCCTTTAAATTCAACTTGTTTTGTAGTAGCAATAATCCGTTCAAATACACGCTCTCCGTACTTTTTTATAATTTCATCACCGGAAAGATTTGTAGAAACAATGATTAATTTTCCGTATTTTTCTACAGCATCCATGACCTCAAAGAAAGCATCCCGTTTGTTTCCGTAATCAACGGAAATTCCCTCAACCCCTATTTCATCAATAGAAATCATTCGCTTTTCAAGAACAAAGTCAAGTTTAGCGTTCATTTCCTGAGAATCGTAGCAGTAAATTATTTTTTTACAATACTTCAGAATAATTGCCGGAATCACATATCTTGCGAGCATACTTTTACCTCTCCCGCAGGAACCGTAAAGAAACAGTCCAAGCCCATTGTTATTTTCCAACCAATTTACAATCTCATCATATTCCGGCTGCCAAAAAAAATCGACATTCTTAAACGAAAGAAAATATTTGAAGCAATTCTCGAGAATTGTTTTAGCTCCTGAAATCTGAATAATTTCTCGCTCTACAGGTATTTTCATACCAACTTCTTTCATTCTTTCGTATGTTTCAAAAAATTCACTTATTACCCCACCGTTCGTCATTTGTCAAATTGTTTTCATTTTTGAAATGAGTGTTAGCACTAATCGGATTAATGTTAGCATTTATCTGATTAATGTTGACATTAATTCCTTTCCTGCGTTTCCATTTTTCGTAATCGTCAGGAGTGTTCGGAAATGTTACCCCCTGCCAATCACCCTCAATAGATTTTTCAATCAGTTCAATTGAAAATTCCTCATCATACTTACCAAGCGAATTTAGAGCAATTTGCAACGAGTGATTTACTTTCTTTTTCCATTTCGGCATCTCAACAAGTTGCTTCCATGCCAACATAAATTTTTCAGAATTGAAAGGAAAAATTAAATCATTTTCTTTTTTATTTTCTTTTTTAAATTTAATTTTTTTTTCTCTTTCTCTTTCTCTTTCTTTTTGTTGATTAATGTAAACATTTATCGGATTAATGTGTACATTAATAGGAATAATGTTAACATTTTCGATTTTTGAGACGTCAATGAGCAAATATTCAGATATAACATCGATGGTTTTATATCGTTTCGCAGCTTCAAAATATCTGTTTTGAATGCCTTTTGATGTTAAAATACCAAACCTCTCAAAAATGCTTCTTTCAAAGAACCCACGTTTGAGCAATTCATACACTACATCCTTCACGCAGGAATCCAGACATCCGTCTCCGACGCCTTTTGCAAACAATAGCGCTGTATCATCATCCCATTTTGTATAATAACCGTTTCTGTATATCTTGCATAATAGCTTTATAGTTATAGCTTCCCCTTTCGTCCCAAAACGGGCGCTTACGAATTGAATCTTTTCATCCTGAAAAAAATCAATGTCGAAAGGAAAATAATCTATACCTACTTTATTCGTTCTCATTCTTCCCCTACTTCTTCAAAATTAAAAAGTACACTATCGCTGTCATCTTCTTTCAGCGATTTACGGTAAGATTCCAATTCCGAATCTTCAATCACTTTGTCGTTAGGCTTGAGAATTCTCAAACCGTCTTTCGACTTTACATTTGCTCTTAAAATTCTTAGTTTCATATCATAATCTATTTTATCCAATCGTTTAACTTTCCGCTAAGATAAATACTATATTGATATACAGCAAGTTATTAGAGCTATTAATACTTAAACTATCCATATCTTTTCAAATTACTTGCTACTATGAATGGATTTGCCCATTCACGCTGAAAGCGTTTCCAAGTCAAATCATACTTTCCTTGCTTATCTCGGTAAAGCATGGCAAACGGGAAAAATCCGGCATTCCACGTTTGGTGCAATCGCTTTTCTGCATTTTCAAAAGTATCTTTCTTATAGCCAATCAAGACATAACATCTCGCTATATGATTATCCTTTGGAAATCCGGCATCTGATAAATACTTTCCGGCTTGTACAAGCGGTTCATAATCATCCGGCGTGTCATAAGCAAAATACATTGTAACAGGATTAAGTCCTTTCAGTCTCTCAGCCATTTCTTTGGTTAATAATTTTGCTTCCAAACCGCCGACAAACTGCGGGCGTTTCGGTTGGCGTTTAAGCATTTCAAAAACTTTGTCGATATGAGTTTGAGAGCATGCCAAAAGATTATCGTCAGTTACAATCCAACCGTCAGTAACCGGTAATTCACGCAATACTCCTCCTTCCCGCTTTGGAACTTGGCAAAACCAACAGCGATTCGGACATCCGCGAGAAGTTATCACATAGCCTTTTTTCATGTATAATCCGGGAATAAATTCTCCGCCTATTTCATTATAAGCCGGACCGCCTAACTTAACCGGTGCAACATATTTCCATTGATTTTTCAACCATTCGGAACGCGGAATATCCCATGTAAACGCAACAGAAATATGTACTTCATCCGCTTCATCAAATAGCGAAGGAGTTGTATCTATCCGTACATCTGCATCGTCAGGCGTTGCATTCGTTCGGCGCGGAAATACCCGTATGATTTTCTTTTTGCTCATTATTCAAATATTATCTCTTTTCCATAAATCTTAGCCGCCGCAAATTCCAATTGACAGCCTTTGCTTTCGTGCCAGCCACGAAAGAAAAAGACGGCGTCGCAGGCATCGAGCAAATACATCATATCATGCCCAATAATTGAACCGTATTTCAATTCTTCATCAGCGCCTTCTTTCAGAATCTCATAAAGACTAATCGGGTCAATTATCTTATAATTACTCAAATACTTTTTGCTAACCACTTGGATATGATTCTTAACATATTCAAGTTCATGTCCGGTTATCGGAATGGATATGTACACTGCTTTCATGCTTCTACCTCCATTTCAATTAAATCAAACAATGTAGGCGACAATACGCCAAGTTCTGCTTCCCGCAGGTAACTTAAGCCGTCTTTCCAATAGTCATAATTCAATTCGGTTGACAGCCCGAACCTACCCATCTTTATTGCGCAATAAGGTACCGTTTGAATACCTCCGAACGGGTCAAAAACTACATCTCCTTTGTTTGAATAGCGCTCAATCAAACGTTCAACAATATCGAGCTGAAGCGGGCAAATGTGCATCTGGCGTTTCTTTTGCGATTGTTTTGAGTTAAGCGTTCGCATCCTTGTTACATCATCCCAAATCCATTCTTTTTTGCTAACAGGATCAATTGCCATGAAAGTCTTCGGAAGTTTATTTTTACTCTCAAGAAATTCGGCAAAATGTACATGCCTTTCGTAATTGTAAATATTTTCACGTTCAAAGTTTCGGAATACGGTACGGATTTGCGCTATATCCATTTGAGAAATATCGGATACATCTAAAAGCGTGTTGCCGGACGATTTCCAAGAAGCGTGTGCGTCGATTTGCCACTTTGCAAGCGAATAACCTGTTTTTGATTTCAGAACCGGAATATCGGCATAAGCATTGGTTGTATCAGTCGGAAGTTTACGAAACAACAGAATATATTCCGGACATCCGACTCCCATTTTTGAACCGTCTTTGACCATTTCAGAATATCCCAATCGGTAAGTTTGATTGTTTTCACGAACAACATCCGTATCAACCGTAATCATTCCAAACAATTGAAATCCATGCTTCAGATAGTGTGAAATGCACATTGAATGAAACGGGTCGAGCGTAGGGAATCCTTTGCCGGTTGCATTTCCGAAAAGGATACGGTCCTTAACATGTATTGCCATAACCCGCCCCGGATTCAATATCCGCAGAAGTTCGGGCGTGAGAAAGTCCATTTGCTCAAAGAAACGGTCGTTATCGGTATTATGCCCGAAATCATTGTAAGTCGGCGTGTATTCATAATGATTAGAGAAAGGAACGGATGTAACAATCAAATCGACTGAATTATCCTTCATTTCCATACATTCCAAAACATTGTCATTATTGATTGACCGGTATAGCTTTCCGGAATGTTCTTCCCGCGATGCGAACATCCAACGCATCATTTTCTTTTCGGCATTGATTCCGAAAATTCCGTTTTCAATAAAAATGTCTGTTAGTTTTTGAATCATTTCGTTATGCTGTTTCCATTTTTGCATGAACGATTTGAATATTTCTCCTTCGGATTCGGCATAAACAAACCAAATTGAAACATCGTGTGCCTGCATGAAACGGTAAATCCGGTGGATTGCCTGAAATTTATCGTTAAACCGGTAATCAATCAACATAATTGCTTTGTGGCAATGGTATTGAAAATTGATACCTTCGCCAAGCATTTCCGGTTTGGCGGCAAGATATTTCAGTTTACCTGTTTTGAAATCATCCACTATCCGGTCGGCTTCATCATCATCTTGTGAACCGTAAACCGCTTTACATTCGGGAATAGCTTTGCAGATAGCGTGTCGTTCAGCTTCCTGATCGTGCCAGATAATGAAATGGTCATCCTTGTTTTCCGGTCGATTGATTATTTCAACAATACGCTCAATCTTTTGAGGTAAATTGTCTCTTTTCTCTTTGGCGGCTTCCTGTAATCCGAGCGCCGAATCACGGTATAACTTAGCCTGACCGTCGCGGTCGAATCCCGCAGTAGAATGGTCAACATTTACTATTTCTTCAAATGTCAATAAATTGGGGAGAATATAGCCGTCATCAGGATAGCCAATGTCCGACGGCTTGGTTATCACAAGCGCCCAAGTTGACATCCACAGCCAGAACTCCTTCTCCTTATGTGGATACAAAGTGAGATTGTTCGCTTTTGTACTGTCTCGTTGGAAAAAGCGCGTCAAAGCTTGTCCGGTATCCATTATTCCCAAATATCCGGCATAATGGATTAACTCTTTGAAACGGTTCGGCGCCGGAGTAGCTGTCGCAACAAAACGGTATTTGACTTCCGAAAACAGCGGAAGAAACTCCTGATAGGTTTTTGTTCCGTAATTTCGGAGTACC
>Ga0209629_10000448_pt1 | contig 22641 bp, 17 predicted proteins | sample TergutCu122P5_FD_187286 | JGI IMG/M metagenome (GOLD analysis project Ga0209629, IMG submission 187286) | Cubitermes ugandensis P5 segment gut microbial communities from Kakamega Forest, Kenya - Cu122 P5 (SPAdes) (version 2) | ecosystem: Host-associated > Arthropoda: Insects > Digestive system...
CGTTTTCCCATACTGCGTTTCAGGATCGTATCCGTTGGAAACATAGATGATATTCTGTTCTACATCTTTTTTAATCACAAACCATGGACCGCCGCTCAGGTACAATCCTTTTCGCTGACCGATGGTGTGAAACCAGTAGCCTTTATGTTTTCCCAGCACTTTACCTGTTTCCCATTCGACAATTTTACCCGGACTTTCGCCCAGATAACGCCGGATGAAATCGTTGTAATTGATTTTACCGAGAAAGCAAATTCCCTGACTGTCCTTGCGGGCGGCGCTCGGAAGTCCCTGTTCAACAGCGATGGCGCGCACTTCCCTTTTCTGCAAATGACCAATGGGAAACAGAAGTTTGGAAACCTGCAAATAGCTCACCTGACCAAGAAAATAGGTCTGGTCTTTGATTTTGTCGGCGGCGGTGGAAAGGTATATTTTCCCGCCAACCTCAGTAGTTGTTGCGTAATGACCGGTTGCGATGCGGTCGAAATCGTGTCCCCATTTTTGTTCAAACACGCCGAACTTAATCAGTTTGTTGCACATCATATCGGGGTTGGGCGTCAGTCCGCGCCGGACAGCATCAATGGTATAGCTGACCACGTTTTCCCAATATTCTTTATGCAGCGAAACCACTTCCATTTTGCAGCCGTATTTTTTAGCGATGTAAGTAGTAATTTCAATATCTTCTTCCGAAGGGCAATCGATAAATCCGTCTTTGCCTTCCATTCCTATTTTTATATAGAAGATAACAGGGTCGTATCCGGCTTCTTTCAGCAGATGAACGACTACCGAACTATCGACTCCTCCCGATACCAATGCTGCTATATTCATTTGATAATATTTTTACTATTGAAATCCTCCCCCCGCCCCCTCCAGAGGGGAATAAATGGTAAATCCCGATGAATCAGCAAAGTTAAATAAATTCCAATCAGAATGGTTCTGAAACTCAAGCGAAGCCAGAGATTTTCTATTGGAACGAAAATAGCTATGCAATACAACAACATAGCTACACCTACGTAGAGGAAGATATTTTTTAAATCATATTTTATCGGATACCGTTTTTGTCCGATAAAATAGGAAAGCGCCATAATCAAGCCGTTACCGGCGAAAGATGCCCAGGCGCAAGCCATATAACCGTATCTGGGAATAAATACCATATTTAATATAACAATTAACACAAAGCCGATGGTTGAAAAAATGGTACCCCAATAGGTTTTATCCGTCAGTTTATACCAGATTGACAGATTAAAATAAACCGCAAAAAATAATTCGCCCATCAACACAATGGGAACAACCGGCAAGGCGGCGAAATAGATGGGTTTGATGAAATATTTAATAATGTCTAAATAAAACATAGTCCCCAGAAAAACCAATAAACCAAGAATAATGAAGTATTTCATAACATCTGCATACGATTGATTGGCATCTTTTTCTTTGCTCTTTTCAAATACAAAAGGTTCGTAAGCATAGCGGAAAGCTTGGGTAAACAGCATCATGATTAAGGCAATTTTGAAGCAGGCGCTATATATTCCCAATTCGTCAAACGCTTTGGTTGCATCGGGATAAACGGCAGGAAATACCAATTTATCAACGACTTGATTGCTCATTCCGGCAAGTCCCATGAGCATTAAGGGAAAGCAGTAGCGAAGCATTTTCTTTGCCAGCGTCCAATCGAAAATGTATTTAAATCCTGTTACATCCGGTAATAAGCAAATGGTTTGGATGCCGGTTGCAAGTAAATTGGATATGAATACATAACCTAAGTTAAAATTATCTCTCCAAAACCAAGCAATCAGATTCGGATGATAATTATTAATCCAAGGACAGACTACTAAGAAAAATACACAAAACAAAGTATAAAGAACAACATTCAGAATATTCAGAATTCCAAAGCGGATGGCTCTTTTTTTATAGCGCAAATAGGCGAAAGGAATCGCACAAATCGTATCAAAACACAGAATAAAAATAACCAAACGAATGTAAACATTTGGAATTTCAGCGCTCCAGAGGATAGGACGTACTTGATTGAAAAATCCAAGAAATATAATTAAGAAAAGGATTACGATTGACGTTACATTTATTAAGGAAGTGGCATATACCGTAAGCGGTTTATATTTATCTGTTTGAGAAGCGAAGCGGAAAAAGCCGGTTTCCATGCCAAAAGTCAAAATAACCGTCAATACAGCAACGTATCCGTAAAGATTGGTCATCATTCCAAATTCACTTTTGGCAAGCGTATAAGTAAAAAGCGTGGTCAATAGCCAATTGACCATTTTGACTAAAATTGTGCTTCCCCCGTAAATAGCGCTGTCTTTTACTAATGCCCGTGCTTCTGCCATTCGTTTATTTTGTTGCCGGAGGATGTAGAATTATTCTCCTCCGGTATCAGGATTTTCTATTTGCGTATTATCAACCGCAATTGCAATTGGATACGGAACATTGTTTATATCGTTGGATATCAGATAAACTGCCTGATAAATCTGTTCATTCGGCATTAAACCTCTGTCGCAGGTGAATACTAAGGTTTTAGAAGAATAAGGCGTCAAAAATCCGCTTGTTTCAGAAACGCTCAACCATTCGGGAAGAGAATCAAAATGCCATGTCAATAATCCTTCGCCCCTGTTGGATATTTCTAACGATTGAGTAACTTCTGTTTGTCCGAAATCCAAAGGGGTATCATCGTATTGTAAGACAGGGGCGCCGCTATCGAAATAAACATTAACCGCTGTTTCGCTGTGATTCCTGTCATTACTTGCAATCACGATTTGTCCTTGCATATCCGGCGAAGTAATTGATTCGATACGGCAAGATAAATCAACTACAAATTGTCCATTTTGAGGAATCATAAATGTACGATTATTTAGAGACTCAGGAATAGAAATCCAGTCCGGTTTTCTTGCCATTGACCATAACAAAATTCCCTCTCCCGTATTCCTGATAACTAACGAAGCTTTATAATTGTTGCTATTGGAATTATATTTTAAAGCCAAACCGTTATCAGTTGCAACCGCAGGATTCCCCTGTGTAATATAAGATACGGGAATCGCAAGTATCCCATAGCCGTCAATATCTATTACCATAGATGATTTGTAAATGCCTGTTGCTGAAAAACCGCTTTGGATGGAAGCGCTGCAATTGATAGTTGCAACATTGTCCGTAAATTGACCCGACAAATTTTGGATATTTAGCCAATTGGGAACTTGAACAATAGTGAAATTAGCATTATCAACCGGAGCATTGATGAAATAATCCTTTGCCTCCCATTCGGGTGAAATCAAGATTTCTGAAGTAGAAGTAAGAGATGATGCTTTTGGAACTTCCGATAGAAAATTGTTGTTACAGGCAAACGCAATTATACTAAGGAAAGAAACTGAAATATATTGAATTAAATTTTTCATTGTAAACAGAAATTATAATTAGTTAAAAATGGAAACGCACGGAAAGGGAGCCATCTACCCTTGTTAAGTCGAGAGAATGAGATTTGCCTAAAGTCTCCTCATAATTCGACCCGTTATTATCGGAAACATTCAAAGAACGAAACATAACCGGAACGCCTGCTGCGCTCAACCCAAGGGATATGTAGGGCGCTGGATAATATTCAAAAGAAAGTTGAAAAATCCCGCTATACGTACTTCCTTTTTTTAATACGTTATACTGTTTCTGATTCGTTACCGGACTTACAAACACGTATTGATAAGGATCGAATTGTATCTGGTCTCTAAAGAAAATATAGCCGACAGATAACTCTTCGTTCAAACGAAATTGATGGCTGCTGCCCAGCCATTGTTGCAAAAGAAAAGAAGGACCGACATAATTCAGATAAAGTTTTTCCTTTTCACCCGCAGAATAATAGGTTGGAATTGCAGCATTATTATCTTTCACGGTATAATTCATTTGGACTGAAGATGTAAATCCCGAATATTTCACGCCGACTCCCAAAGTGCGGTTAAGCAGATAATAAATATCGGCGCCGGCAGACAGTCCGTTTCGGAGCTTATAATAATAATCATTTGCCTGAATGTCCGGAACGACTCCCAAGTCTTTCATTGCCTGTCTGGAATGGGCTAAAGAATTTATCAAATAAGACCCGCCTCCCTGAATGCCTATTCTCCAGCGGTAAAAAGACTCTGTTTCTTTTGTATGATACGAAGCCGGTGAAAAAGGGTCTGTCACTTGTTTCTTATTTGAAGGGGGAGTATAAGGAATTGGTTGTTCTTGCTTTTTTTTCAAAGGAGCAGGAAGAGGTTTTGCATTTGGAGTTCTATTGAAGGGCGTCTGAGCAGATTCTTCCGAACGCGGACCTAATGAATATTCCTGTACCTGCCTCATTGGAACAGAATAATTCACGGGCGTCTGGTTAAGGTCTTTCTGTTCATACTTAATAAACTCCAATGATATGGATACTATTTTACAAAAGATAGTATCCCCTTGCGTAGTTACGATTTTGTCCTGACCTTTTGCATAACTGAATATTAAAAGCAAAAGAAATACGGTAAAAGTTTTTTTTCTGTTCATTTCAAGTCGGTTTTTGTTTTTTTGGGTGCAAAGGTATTTAAATCTTATCATTTATACAAGTTTTTTTGCAATACTTTCTCATTAGAAAAAAGAAAAAACCGGAAAAGAATATACAGGCAAATTCAAAAAGTTCACCCCATTTATACGCAAAAACCTAAAACTCCGTTATTAAATAAAAATAATGCTTGAATGAATATCCGTTTCGTCTTTATTTCATGTTTAATTTTTATATCTCTAACCGCTCAGGCGCAGCGGGCGAAAATTTACGGAGTCGTTTCCGATGAAGCCGGATTGCCTATCGAATTGGTTACCATTCATGTTAGCGGGACGGCTAACGGCGCTTTTACAGACGAAAAAGGGAAATATGCTTTGACGGTGAACGTAGGCGATTCCTGCACTTTGGTTTTTTCCTGTTTGGGATACAATAAAACCCAGCGGATTATTCCCGAAGTAACGGGAGATATATCGGTCAATGTGAGAATGCGGTCTTCCGCTTATGAATTGTCCGGAGTTACAGTGACCGGCGCCAACCGAATGCAAACCAATACGATGGAAAAAATTGACGCCAAGCAAGCCCGTTTAGCTGCCGACGCTACCGGCGGAAGTATCGAATCGTTTGTTATCACAGCCGGCACAGGGGTTTCTTCTACAAACGAATTGAGTACGCAGTACATGGTAAGGGGCGGAAATTACAACGAAAATATGGTGTATGTCAATGGGATAGAAGTCTATCGTCCGATTCTGATTCGCAGCGGACAGCAGGAAGGACTGAGTTTTATCAATCCCAACTTAACGGAAAAAGTAGAATTTTCGTCCGGCGGATTTGAAGCCCGCTATGGCGATAAAATGTCATCGGCGTTGAGTGTGACCTACAAAAAACCGGAAAAATTGGAAGGAGGCGAGACCGCAAGCATGTTGGGCGGAAATGTTTATATAGGCAGCTCTTCCGGAAAATTCACTCAAATAACCGGCTTGCGTTACAAAAGAGGAACTACGCTATTGAATACGTTAGATACAAAAGGCGATTACAATCCTTCGGTGAGAGATATGCAAACCTATATGACTTATGCTTTTACGCCTAAACTTGAGTTAAGTTTTCTGGGAAATTACAACGAGAATGTTTACGATTTTAATCCCGATTTGCGGCAAACTACTTTTGGGACGCTCGAATCGGTAAAAAGTTTTGACGTGTATTACGGCGGTTTTGAAAAAGACCGCTTTCAAACCCTGATGGGAGCCGGAACGCTTAAATACAAAATTGCCGAAAATGCGGACATTTCTTTGCAACTATCCGCTTTTCAATCGCTTGAACAGGAGAATTACGACATCAACGGCGCCTATTGGCTGAGTAATGTGTTGGAAAATGAAAAAGAGATAACCGGCTATGGAAGTTTTCTGAACCATGCCCGGAATTACTTGAAATCCAATGTGTATAATGCTACGCTTAGCGGTAGCGCCGGTCTCAATCAAAACACTTTCCGCTGGGCGTTGTCCATGCAAAAGGAACAGATAACCGACCGGATTAAAGAATGGGAAATGCAGGATTCGATGGGTTATTCTTTGCCTTATAATGAAGACCGGATTCAGATGCGCAGTAATCTTTTTTCCCGGAATGATATTCAGTCAAACCGGTTTTCGGGTTATTTGCAGGATACCTACAAATATCGGATTGAGCAGGGAATATTTTCGTTAACGGCAGGCGTTCGCGGTTCGTATTGGACTTTTAACCGTGAATTTCTTTTGAGTCCCCGCGCTTCATTGGGATTTATTCCTTCTAAAAACCAGAACTTTACCTTTCGTTTTGCTACGGGAATCTATTATCAGGCGCCTTTTTACAAAGAATTTCTGATTACCGGCACAGACGATAATGGGAATAACTACATTACTTTAAATCGTAAAATTCATTCCCCGCGTTCCATCCATTTCGTATTGGGCGGCGATTATGAGTTTAAAACCGACAACCGTCCGTTTAAATTTACCACTGAATTGTATTACAAAAAATTAGACCAATTGATTCCCTACTCGGTAAATAACGTCCGGATACAATACCTCGGTTATAATCTTTCCAATGGTTACACTACGGGAATCGACATGAAACTGTTCGGGCAATATGTTCAGGGAACAGATTCATGGTTAAATTTTTCATTGATGGAAGCCAAACAGAACCTCTATGGTAAAACATTACCCCTGCCTACGGAGCAAGTATATAATATTACTTTGTTTTTTACCGATAATTTTCCTGAATCTTTCACCAAGCTAAATCCGAATTTTAAAAAAATACAATTTAATTTGCGTGCAATCTGGGCGGCTGGACTTCCTTTCAGCGTGCCCGGCAAAGAATATACTACTTCGATTCAAACGCCGCCTTACCGAAGAGTGGATATTGGAATGGCTTATCGTTTATTAGATGAAGAAACACGGGAAAATAAGCCGGCTTTCTGGAGAAATTTCAAAAATATATGGATAGGCATTGATGTATTTAACCTTTTAGACATTAGAAATGTAAGCTCTTATTCATGGTTTTCCGACATCAACGGTTACCAATACGCAGTTCCCGATAAGTTAACCGGACGGCAATTGAATCTGAAGCTTATTGCAGAGTTTTAAGGGGTGCATTTCAAATTGTCGTTTTTATAATGTACCGTCATTGCGAGCCACTTGTGGCGAAGCAATCCATTGTACAAGATTTCTGGATTGCTTCGTCGTTCCTCCTCGCAATGACGAGGCGCGACAATTTGAAATGCACCCGTTTTAAGCAGTTGTTGTCATTTTAAACAATTTTTATTTGTTATATTTCATTTTTATAATTTATGTTGTACCTTTGTCGTGATTATTCAATGTAATGCAACAATTAACATTTACAGATAATAATTGTGGCATGATTATTGGTAATAATAATTATGTGTGTTGAATGTATGAAATTTATACTGGACAATTAATATAATAATGTTTTTTAACAATAAAATTGAGAATAGAATGAAAAAATTATGTTTTAACTTTTTTATTATTATCTTATTTTGTGTTTCCGGATATTTTAATCTGGCTGCTGCGGACGACCTGCGTAATTCTGCAGGCTCGTACTCTACATATATGCAAGGTTCAAGCGGCAATCAAAAGGCGCCTCCGTCAACGGGGGGGGTTACTCCTGATGCAATCGAATTTCCAATTGGTCCCGGTTTTTATATTTTGATAGGACTCAGCTTATGCTATCTGTCTTATGTAGTATTAACTAATTCAAAAAAAGAAAAAAAATGAAAAAGATTATTTTTATAATTCTTACTCTGCTGATGGTTTCGCTGTCGCAAGTGTTTGGGCAAAAAGCTCCTGTTCCTCCTAAAACCGGAGCTAAATTATTGTATTCGTATGATTTTGGAAGTGATAATACCACTTCTAAATTAGAGCATACGGGAGCGGAAATAACAAGTTTAATGAATACAGATAATTGGACAACAAACTTAACTCCCCATGTATTTTCTGCTACCCAGCCGGATAATAGCTATTTTACTATTGCAAAAATAACTACAAATGCACCTTTTGGAGCTTGGTATAAAAATTATAAAGACCATACCTACGGAGATGGCACGCATGGATACATGTTGGTTGTAAATGCAAGTAAAAAAGCGGATATATTTTTTGAAAAAACCATCCCGAATAAATGCCCAAATACACGTATAATGTTGAGGGCTTATGTCGGAAATTTAATTAATCAGTCATATAATTCTACTATTGTTTCTAATAGTAATTATAGAGCTGATCCTTGGTTATATTTTATTGTGTCAGATCCAGCCGGCACAGATCCAAATCTACCGCAAGAATCAGCTCCACAGAGAATAACAAAAGCGGCAGCTAATACATGGACGCCAATTACTATGGAGTTTACAACAGGAAACGAGGGCAATTTTCTTTTTCAAATTTCAGATACTGTAACAAATACAAATGGAAATGATTTTGTGTTAGACGATATTGAAGTCTGGATGGTATCCCCGACTGTAACTATTAATGGGTCTCATTCTTATTGTGTGGGGGATAAATTGAGTTTGGTAGCAAACACAGTAGATGATACCGGAACTTTCTCTACTCCGACAGTCCATTGGAAATTTTCTCCGGATAATGTAACATGGGAAGATTTAGGCACGACGGGAAATACCCTCGAAGAATTGGCAAGAGAAGGATGGTATATGGCTGTTTTTGGGTCGGCGGACAATATGGGAAGCGTTTGTTCAGTAAACGATATAATACAGGTCAATGTGGCTCCTAAAAATTCCACCTTATATTGGAAACCAACTGGTGGAGTAAATCAGGACTGGACGAATGTTAGCAATTGGGAAGATGTTAATGGAAGCCCTGTGTCGTTTTATCCAACCGAATGTGTAGATGTGCATATTCCGGGTAATGCAGAACGATATCCGTTGTTATCCACGCTGCCTACTGCAGGCGATTCCCTTGCCTGCCACGATATTTGGTTCCATTTCGGCGGCTTGATAGGGCAACCTCATTTGCTGAAATACCATTATGCCTACGTGCAATACAACTTTGGAATGAGCGATGGGAGTAACAACGATAAAGGATATGCCGGCAATGTTAATACATTAAATAATGTTCTTTTTTCGACAACTCCTATGAACAGAGGTCAATGGTATGCCTTGGCGGCGCCTTTGCAAAAAATTGCTTCCGGCGACTTCGCCATTGGCGGATATCCCAAAACATGGCAACAGGGCTTTATGGCTTCGAGTATTCAGAAATCCGGCGCCAACGACGGTACGTGGTACACCCCTGTAAATACCGATGACTGGGATGTGGGACTGCAATATAATGCAATTGCCATTTGGGCGGGAGAATCCGCGGATTTGGGATTGTTGGGTGAAGGTCCCGATTTTCAAACAAATTTAAATGGTTTGAAAGGGATTCTTGAAATGCCTTATTTTGAAAACAATACAATTATACCTTTTCATACCGAATTTTATCATTCCGGAGGAACCAGTTATTTTCCCTATTTTTATAATCAACTGAAGACTCCGGGCAACAATGCATCGGGCTTTAAGCCTACAGGCGCCTACGGCAGTATGCAGCGCGGACCGGAAGCCTATCGTTTTATCATCGAAGGACCTCCTTTCACGAAAGCAGCGGGGACTAACGTATATACAATGGCTGTTCCTGCAAACACAGAAATCATGGTTGGCAATCCGTTTTTCTCCAATTTGGATTTTAATGCTTTTAAAGTGTTAAATCCGGGTGTTACATCCTATCGTTTGTATGTAAATAATAACTATGCAGCTTATGGTTCGACGGCAGGAGTTGGAAATTGGGATGATACAAATCCTCAGTATATTGCTCCCTTGCAAGCATTCTTTATTACTACGCCAAGTTCAGGCACACTTAAATTTGATGCGGATAATATAGCGATGGCTAATGAACCGGGCGCTACTAAGTTGAGATCATCTAATTCCAGCAATGGTAACACAAAAGCTGATGTGCTTTATATGAAAGCGGAAAGTCCGGCAGGGAAAAGTTATTTGACCCTTTCGATGCAGGAGGTAAATGAAAAAAACCTGATTCTGCTTTTGCCGGACGGTTATCCAGAAGTTCCCCAGATTTATGCAACCGACCAAACCGGACAAAAGAATGCCATTCAGTTTGAAGGCGGTTATGTAAAAAGCGTTCCTCTGGGTATTCTTTCCACCGATAACGCCATGGTTACGTTGACCGTGCAGAACGCAGCGAACATGGCGGTGGACAGCTTGATTTTGTGGGATCAGTATTTGAACAAAAAAGTCAATCTGAAAACTGCGGATACTTATACCTTCAAAAATGTGCCTTCCGTTTCGGATCGTTTTACTTTGCTGGTAGGCAATAAGGTGATAACGGGAATTACTGCTCCGCAGGCTAATAATTCGGTTCGCGCCAATATTTCCGGCAATACGCTTTACGTGAGCGCCGCTTCGCAAATTGCGGATGTATCTGTGATTTCGCTTCAGGGAGTCAAGATTTCAACGGACGTTAATATCGGAAAAAATACTTATACGAAAGCGATGAATCTTCCGACTGGCGCCTATCTTGTTTCTGTGAAATTAGCAACAGGAGAAACGAAAGTAGTGAAGATAGTGAACCCCTAAATCCCCTGAAGGGGACTTTACTGAGTGATATTATTTAAAATCCCCCTTCAGGGGGTAGGGGGTAGATCGGGCGCAAGACCATAATTCCGGTGCATGTTTGAATCATGAAGCAATAGTCAATCAACGATTGTTGGTTGACTATTACTTTTTTAGCGGTAGAAGAAGCATGGATGAACGTAAGTTCGCCGTTGCGCCAATAAGCAATAGCTATATGTGAAACATCCAAGCCGGAGATAGAAGTTGTGAAGCAAATGATGTCCCCGTTTTTTATCAGCGATTGGCGTCGGGGAATTTCTTTTTTGGGAATATAGTAATATGTATTTCGCGCATTGATTGACTTTTCAATAGAAGCTATTTGCTGCACAGCTACCGAATCATTGGCTAAATGCAAATACTTTTGAGGATTTTCGGACATGAAATACACATTCGGTTTGAATTTACGTCCGCCCAAAGCGTAAGTTATATCCTCGAAAATTCCTTTTTCCACATTGTCGTAAATCCAGTCGGTAGTATAATGTAACCGTGAAGCATAGCCGTTAATCAACCCTTTCCGGTAGCGGATTTTCTGCAATTCCCGCAGGAAAGAATCATAATCCGGCGAAGGAAGCTGCAATGTTCTCGACAGCGCCAAACAATTCTCGACAAAAGTCGTACAATCCAATTCACGCAGATTGACAACCAATGCTTCTTTGACGGAGTCGGATTGCTCCAATGTTCCGGCAACGTAAGGCGTATTCAGAAAATAAAACGCCGCCTGAATCATAGTGTTGTCAATCGTAGTTTTCGTCTGCGATTGAAGAAATGTTTCCGCAACGTTCCGGTCGTAGTCTGTTTGAGCGAAAGCGCAATTAAACGCTAACGGGAGGAAAAGGGAAAAAAGTTTATAATTCATAACTCAATCGCTCGCCTTCTGAATGAAATAGTGATTCAACTCTTCAATCGCTTCGGGAGAATTGCTTTTATCAATCAGAATTAATCCTTTTTCCAACAGTACGAGGCGATTGGAAATTTCGGTCGTATAATTCAAATTGTGGCTGGAAATGAGGACGGTCGTTCCCAATTCTTTGTTTAATTTCAAAATCATATCCCGTATTTCGATTTGCGACGATGGATCAAGAAAATTAAACGGCTCGTCGAGAATCAGGATTTCCGGACGAATCATCATAGCCGCCATAATCCCGATTTTCTGCTTGTTTCCCGACGAGAAGTTGCGGATGTATTTCTTCTGTCCCAGAATCTCATCGTTCATAAAACGATTGAAAGGTTGCAGGCGTTCAAGAACCGTATCTTTGTTCATGCCGTAGCATTCTCCCACGAAATTGAAATATTCTTCTGGAGTCAGAAATTCAATCAGAAAGCGGTTGTCGATAAACGAGCCGGTGTAGGATTTCCATGCTTCGGATTTACTTACATCCGCATCTTTGCTTAATACATAGCCGGTATCGGCTTTTAGCAAGTCGAGGAGCAAGCGGAACAAAGTGGTTTTACCCGCGCCGTTGTTGCCGACCAATCCCAACAAAGTCCCTTTTTCTATGTTTAATTCGGAAATATTCAATGCGGTTTTGTCTCCGAAACGTTTTACCAAGTCTTTAATTTGTAATTCCATATTTATTTTAATGATTAATGATTAATGATTAGTGATTAATGATTAATGATTAATTTGCACGAAACCCTTCCATATTATTATATTTTCGCTTCAGAAAACGGCTATAAATCCACGAAAGCCACCATTTTGAAGTGAGCGTAAATGCCAATCCCGTTATCAGCATAAAGCTGTAAGTCACTGTTGCTCCAAATATGGCGTTGATTATCAGCATCAAAATAACAGGCACAAACATGGTAATCATTGTGATGGCAACCATATTTCCCGATTGTCCTTTCCAATTCCACATCCCTTTGTCGAAGAGGTCGAAATAGGTTTTGTTGTAAACGGCATTTTGAAAGATAATGAAATAAATAGGTCCCGTCACATAAAAGAATAGCGACACTAACAGGAAGCCGCTTATTTTCCCCTGAAATGCGGGAATCAGCAACAAAAGCGTTACCAATAATGAATAGGAACAATATAAAATGTATTTGCTTTTCAATAAATCAAATAAGGATAGTTTGCGTGCCGCCAACCCATCGAAAAAAGACGATTCGGATGTGAAAAGATATTGTCCCATGATAGTGCCCATCAATCCGATTGCCATAATTCCGTATAAGAAAAAAACGAAAGGACCGCTCCCACTGCGAGTAAATACATTATTTGGAACATATAACATAAAAAAGAATAAACCGATAATTAAACATCCCGAAAAAACCACCTGCTGTTTCAATCTTGGCGAGCGGATAATCATTCTTAATTCCAAATTGATAAAATCGCCGATTACGCCGAACCGGTCTAAAAATGAAAGGCTTGAAAAAGAAGAAATTTTTTCTGCTTTGTCTCCCTGCAATTCAAAGTATAACCTGTCGCGCATCTGAAAGCGGTTTACAATCCATAAAGCAGAGAAAATCAGAATGAAAGCGGCATAAATCCATAAATTATAACTGAGAAACCTGTCTCCCAATTGAGCGATAAAATTGCTTAAATCAATCTTACAAACGAAAATCAGGAAAAAAGGCATCACAACCCTGACGGCAGCTAAAATATAAAACCAGGCGCTTTTACTGATAAAATTGTTGATGATGCTCACCACGAGGCTGTTTACCACGCACAAAAGAAAGAAAAATAAAATATACAACACTGCGGCAAAGAATCCATAATAGGGCGTAACTGCCATAAACGAAAAAGGAATAACCAAAAACAGGAGGTAGAAATTCCAAAAACTCGTAAACTCTTTTCGTAAAAGGAAGTCAAATAGCTTGTTCCGTTTAATGGGCAACGATAGATAAGGCGCTATTTGCATGGATTCGTTCGTCTTAAAGAAAAATTTAATGATAAAATCCACAACAAAAATAAAAGGCAAAATGGAATTGAAAGTGTCAATGGCGCGCTCGTAGGAGCCAACTTTCAATAAAAGTGAGTTAAGAGCAAATCCAAACCCCAAAAACTCTAAAGCTAAAAGTCCGAACATGAAGTACATGAATATCCTCACGGCTAAGTTCCGTTCAAACATGGGATTTCGCCGGAAGGCTTTCCATTGGTGTTGTCGTAATTCTTTTTGTATCATAAATCTATTTTTTAGATATTTTATTAGTCGTCTGAAATATTGAAAATGTCACATTTATTTCCAAACGCAATTCACGGGATATTGTTTAAAAGCATCATCGGAGCTGACAAGTGGCATATTTTCAGCTATAGCTTGGGCAATGATGATACGGTCGAATGGGTCGCGATGAATCATTTCTAAACCGGATAGCGCAACTAAATGTTCACGTTCGATAGGCAATATCTTAAAACCTTTGAATATAGCCTTATCCATTACTTCGTCAATGTTTCCAATAGTAGTAAGTTTTCTCAAACTCGTTTTGATTGTGATTTCCCAAAAACTTGCTATGCTAACCACAAGTCCGTTACTTTTCTCCATATATTGTTTTATAAAGGCGGGAAGACAAGGGTTGTCCTCACAAAACCAAATTAACGTTTGAGTGTCTATCAAGTCATTCATTACATATAATCCTTAAAATCATCTAATGGCTCATTAAAGTCATCACTCATCCATATAAAAGTTCCTTTCATACAACCTGCGTATGGTTTTACCGGTTTATGAATGCAATATTTATATAATAAAAAATCCACATAATCAACAATTTCCTTTTGTGCTTCAGGTGGTAATTGCTTTACTTTTTGTTCTAAAACTGCAGTTTCCATATTCATATATTTGCAACAAAGATACAATTTTTTAAACGAAAATATTATTTTTAGTTAAAATATTAATATTCAGTAATGACGAGATAATTTATACTCACTCCTTATAATATATTCTTTTTACTCGTGGAGAAATAGAAGTCAGAATTTCGTAAGGAATCGTCTGTAATTTTTCCGCCCAGGCGCCGATGGTAATTTCTTCGCCGAAAAGGATTGCTACGTCGCCTTCTTCGGCTTGAACATCGGTAATGTCTACCATACAAATATCCATGCAGATATTCCCGACGGTCGGACATTTTTTCCCTCGAATGAGTACCGACAGATTTCCGTTTCCCAAGCGGCGATCCAAGCCGTCGGCATAACCTATCGGCAGACATGCAATTCGCGAATCGCGCTGCAACGTTCCTTTGCGGTTGTAGCCTAAGGTTTCTTCTTTTTTTACATTCCGAATCTGTAAAATCCGTGTTTTCAAAGTAGCTACCGGTTTCAGGCTTTTTTGATCAACGGCAGAAATTCCATACAACCCGATTCCCAATCGTACCATATCGAATTGCGCTTCGGGAAAACGCTCGATTCCCGCCGAATTAAGAATATGTTTCAGGAACGGATAATTCAAAGCCTTTTCCAATTCGGAAGTTTCTTTTGTGAAACGATTGATTTGCTGCTTGGTAAATTCGTCGAAAACCGGTGAGTCGCTTCCTGCCAAGTGAGAGAAAACCGATTTGACAATAACGCCCTGTTGAGCATTCAATTCTCGCGCAATAGCCGGAATCTCAACCGCATCGAATCCCAAGCGGTTCATTCCCGTATCTAATTTTATATGGATTGGATAACGCAATATTCCCCGCCGGCGGGTTTCGCGGATAATGGCATTCAGAATACTTCGATTATATATTTCCGGTTCTAAATTATATTCAAATAAAGTATTGAAAGCATGTTCTTCGGGATTCATCACGAGAATGGGCATAGTGATTCCTTCCCTCCGCAATTCGGCGCCTTCGTCGGCTACGGCAACCGCCAGATAATCGGCGCCACGTTCCTGCAAAGTCTTTGCCAATTCGTAAGAACCGACTCCATAACCGAAGGCTTTGACCATACAAATCACTTTGGTTTCTGGACGTAACCGCGATCGGAAATATTTCAGGTTATGAATCACCGCATCCAAATCTACTTCCAAGACCGTTTGATGCGCTTTTTCTTCCAATTGTTCCGAAATCCGTTCAAAGCGGAATTGCCGTGAACCTTTAATCAGCACAATCGAATCTTTCAAGTTTCGCCATCGCCCCGATTCCAAATAGCTTTCGGTAGTCGGATAAAATTCTTTCTCCATACCGAACAAACCGGAATGCGACATCAGATTCGGACCGATACCGACGATATGCTGCACCTGTTTTTGACTGACCAATTCGGCTACATTCCTGTAAAACGCCGCCGGAACCATGCCCGATTGCAATATATCGGAAAGAATCAGCACCCGCTTCGCCGGATTATCGGTCGAACGCCGAGCCATGAAATCCAATGCGATGGACAATGAGTTAATATCGGAATTATAAGTATCGTTAATAAGTACGGTATTGTGAATCCCCTTGTTGACATCCAAGCGCATCGCCACGGGGTCTAATTTTGCAAAACGTTCAAAGGAGGTGAAAGGTGAAGGGTGAAAGGTGAAAGAAAGAATCAGGGCTAAGCAGTGGATTGCATCTTCGATAGAAGCATCATCCGTAAAAGGAATTTGTATTGACCCTTCACCTTGTACCTTTAACCTTTCACCTTGTACCTTTAACCTTTCACCTTTCACCTTGTACCTAATGTTTGTTCGGTCAATTTCTTTCCCTACACTTGAGATAAAAATATCGGCATTCGGATTGGTTTTCGACCATGAAAAGGCTTTTCCGGCAAACCCTTTCTTCTCCATGCAATAGCTTATCAAAGGCCGGTCTTCGTTATAAATAACTTTTTCAGCCGCTTCAAACAGTTGCAATTTTTCCAAACATTTTTCTTCCATGGAAGGAAAATTTTCCTGATGGGCTTCGCCGATAGTGGTGAAAATTCCGATTGTCGGAAGAATAATCGGTTCGAGTTTTTGCATTTCTTCGGGCAGAGAAATACCTGCTTCGAAAATACCCAATTCGGTTTGTTTGTTCAATTGCCAGACCGACAGGGGAACGCCCGTCTGTGAATTGTAGGAGCGGGGCGAGCGGACGATATTTAACCGGTCGTTCAGTAATTGATACAGCCATTCTTTCACAATGGTTTTTCCGTTACTGCCTGTGATGCCGATTACCGGAATATTGAACCGTTTCCTGTGAAAAGCGGCTAATTGCTGAAGCGCCGTTAATGTATCGGAAACCCTGAGAAAGTTGGCTCCCGGCATTGTTTTCGTTTCCGCAAAATCATGATTTATCACAAAATTCCGAACGCCGCGATTGTATAAATCATGGATATAGCGATGCCCGTCGTTGTGGGCGGTGGATAAAGCGAAAAACAGACTGCCCGCAGGATCCGACAACGACCGGCTGTCGGTCAAGAGAACGCCGATTTCCGCTTCACGTAAACTGGATGATTCCGCTCCGATGATTTGGGCAATTTCGTTAATGGAGTAGGTCATTCCACCTCTTTCTCGATTGCATTGCAATAATTCCAACTCATTCCGGCATAACGTTTGAACTGTTGAATCATGCGTTGTTTGAAATCCGTATAATCTCGTTTCGATTGCGGCGACCATCCGATTTCGGCAACGGCAGCGCCACGCGGAAGTATCATATATTCAACATGATCGGTCGTGGAAATGTATTCCGTCCAGAGATTTCCCTGAACGCCGCGAATATGTTTCGCTTCAGCCGGAGTTAATTCCGCAGGGATGGGATTATAACCGTAAACTTTCCACAATGGCACAAATCCTCCGATCGAAAGCGGTTGCGTCTTAGGATCTGCTTGATAATAATCCAAATAAAGATACGAAGTCGGAGTCATTATCACATCGTGATTTTGCTTTGCCGCTTCAATTCCGCCGGCTTCTCCGCGCCATGACATTACCGTTGCATTGGGAGCCAATCCGCCTTCGAGGATTTCGTCCCAGCCGATGATTTGCCTTCCTTTGGATTCTACGAATTTTTCAATTCGTTTGACGAAATACGATTGCAACTCATGCTCGTCTTTCAAACCTTCTTTTTTTATGAGGGCTTGACAGTGTGCACAGTTCTGCCAACGCAATTTGGGCGCTTCGTCGCCCCCGATGTGAATGTATTTCGATGGAAACAAATCGATTACTTCCGACAAAACATTTTCAAGAAAGGTGAAAGTTTCTTCTTTCGGACAATATATGTCATTGAAAATTCCCCATAATCCTTCGACTTCAAAAGGACCGCCGGTGCAGGACAATTCGGGATAAGAAGCCAGCGCTGCCATTGCATGTCCGGGCATTTCAATTTCGGGAATAATGGTGACAAACCGTTTTTTTGCATACGCAATCACTTCTTTTATTTCGTCCTGAGTATAAAAGCCGCCGTAACGCGTGTTGTCCCATTTTCTATTCTCAAGAGAGGAGGTATAACGACCTTCCAACGTACGATTGCGATAAGCGCCGATTTGCGTCAGCTTCGGATATTTTTTGATTTCGATTCGCCATCCTTGGTCATCCGTTAAATGCCAATGAAAAGTATTCATTTTGTGGTAAGCCAGCATATCAATGAATTTCATTACAAATTCTTTCGGCATGAAATGACGGCAACAGTCGAGCATCAATCCGCGATGAACAAAACGAGGCAAATCTTCAATTTCTACACAGGGAACAATCCATGAAGTATTACTTGAAAACGGTCGTTCTATCTGAAACGGAAGCAATTGACGCAAAGTCTGCATACCATAGAAAATCCCTTGCGGCGTTTGCGCTTCCAAAGTAATCAAATCTTTTTGCACGGAAAGTTTGTAGCCTTCGACATTGGAAATTGACGGATTCAGTTTACAAACAATCGCATTGGAAGATGCCGGAGACGTGGTAACTTGCAAACGGAAACCGGCCGCCCTGTTTAACAGGTTGTTAAACAAGGCAACTGCATTCTGCATTTCCTGATTATCGGAAGATAAAACAATGGATGTATTTGAACGAATCACAAACTGTCCCTGATTGATTTTCATCGTTGCCGGAAGCGGCACTAAATTCAAATCATTCTTAGTTTGAGCCTGCGTACCTAAACCGAACAAAGTAATCGTTAATATTAACAAAACTTTTTTCATAATAATTCATTAATCATTAACCATTAACCATTAATCACTATTTCTCCACTCCAAACTTATAAATGGTATGGCTTTTATACACGCTGTCGGGATGAAGCTCGGTAGATGGGAAATTCGGTTGATTGGGTGAATTTGGGTAATGTTGCGTTTCCAAACACAATGCCGTTCTCCGTTGATAAGCGATTCCTTTTTTACCGACGTCTTTTCCGTTTAAAAAATTACCGGTATAAACCTGAATTCCGGGTTCAGTGGTATAAACGTCCAATGTAATTCCGCTTATCGGTGAAACTGCCTTAGCGGCTAAAGCGCTGATATTTCCCTTAGTATTCAGTACAAAATTATGGTCGTAACCTCTACCCAATTTGATAGCTTCAAATGTTGAATCGTTGATGCGGCTGCCAATTGCCGTAGGTTTAGTAAAATCTAAAGGTGTACCGGCTACTTTATCTATTTTTCCGGTTGGAATTAATTCCGCATTCGTGGGCGTATAAGCGTCTGCATTCAGATAAAGGATATTATCCAGAATAGTATTTTTCGGGTCGCCCGATAAATTGAAATAGGAATGATTGGTCAAATTAACTACTGTTAACTGGTTAGTCGTTGCTTCATATTGAATATCAATCGCATTGTCGTTGGTAAGCGTATAAGTGACAATAACAAGCATATCGCCGGGGAAGCCTTCTTCTCCATTCTTTGATAAATATTTACAAATCAATTTACTACTATCTGATTGTTCAATATCAAAATAGCAGGTGTGAAATCCGAGAGGACCGCCATGCAAGGTATTTTTTCCGTCGTTCGTCCGCAATCTGAAAGTCGCCCTGTTGCTGAGCATGAATTGACCGCCTGCAATTCGGTTGCCGTAACGACCGATGATTGCTCCGAAGTTGGTATTAATCGGGATATAGGGTTGAATACTGTCGAATCCCAGAACAACATCCTGAAAATTACCGGTTTTATCAGGTGCCCAAATAGAAACAATTCGTCCGCCGATATTGGTTACGCACACTTCGATTCCGTTTGCATTTTTCAATGTGTATAAATGCGTTGTTTTTCCGTTTTCAAGTTTTGTTTCAAACTTTGATGGAAATAATCCGGATTTAGTGGGTTGTTCTTTCGCTTCTTTCTTTACGCAGGAAACGCATACCGCTAATACAGCTAAAATAAAAAAAATCTTTTTCATATACCTATAAAATTATTGTGTGTTATTAAAATTTCCTTGCTTTTAATCTCCTTAGACTTTTATGTGTCCCCAATTTTCACCTGTTCGTATCCGTTGTAAAGTCATTTCCGTTACTCCATACTGTCTTGCGAGTATTTTTAACCGTGTTTTTCGATTGGGATCAAGAAGTCTCTTTTTTAGCAACATCACTTGCGTTGATGTCAATTTATTTCCTTGTTGTTTTCGTTTTTCTTTAAGCTCTGCAAGTTGCTTTTTTCTCGCTGCAATTACATACGGGCTTTTCTTGCCATGCAACAACATTTCTGGGCGGGTTGCCCATTGCAAGTTCTTTACATAGTCATCTGCCCTATTGTAATTTAAATGCAAAACATAGACTTGTTCTTCGGAAGTTTTAGGAATAAAATATTCCGCTACAAGTTTGTATAAAAAGATGTATTTGTGCCTGCGTTTGTTATTCTCATCACGAACAGAAAAACGCCAAATTCTGTATCCGTCTTGCTTACCTCCTTTTACAAATCTTCCTTCTTCTATCTTGTCGGTAAAGCTCACAAATCGACCAAAATTTGAAATCGCATAACGAAGTTGCAGTTTGTCCGCAATAGAGATTTCTTTAAAAACTTCTTCCTTATAAAATCGTAACATATATTTTTGTTTAATTTTTTGCTTTTCTGCGCCACAAAATTACACTATTTATTTTTTGTTGCCAAATTCTACTGATAATAATTAAAGAATTATGAACTGCATTATGTTTTTTTCGCCAACTTCATGTTTAAAAATTCAACCAATAGAGAGAAAGCGATAGCAAAATAAATATATCCTTTAGGTATTTCGTTTACAGTAGTTCCAAAAACTGATAGTTGCGATAAATGTGCAGCCTCTACAATCAGCATAAGCCCGATTAATATTAGAAAAGAGAGTCCCAACATTTGAATAGTCGGGTGAGTGTTGACAAACTTGCTGACAGGTCCCGAAAATAACATCATAACAAGGACTGCTAAAACAACCGCAGTTACCATAATCGTCATTGCCCCGGCATATCCAAACTCATTAAAACTCACTAATCCAACAGCCGTCAATACGCTATCGAAAGAAAAAACGATATCAAGCGCTCCAATCAAAAAAATTATTCCCCAAAAACTTTTTTTTGACCCCGTTTTTATAGAATTATCGGCATGTTCCAACTTATGATGAATTTCCGTCACACTCTTGTATAATAGGAAAAGTCCTCCGAAAAAAATAATAATACTTTGTCCGGATATGGAAGCGTCAAACCATTCCATATCAAAACTTATAATCGGCTTTGTAAGTTTCATTAATAATGATATACCAAACAACAATGCGATGCGGAACAGCATAGCCAACGCCAGACCTCCGATGCGAGCTTTCGGTTGCTCTTCTTCCGGCAGTTTGGCGGATACAATCGATAAAAAAACGATATTATCTACTCCAAGCACAATTTCCAGAAAAGATAAAGTAAGCAATGCAACCCATGCGCTTGGTAAAAGAAATGTTTCAATAAATTCCATACAATAACTTTTAATTCTTCACTGCAAATGTACTGATTTTAGTCGAATCACAACAACTTTTATCTTTATTATGAATAATGCAGGCTAAATATCTATTAATATTTTTTTGTTAATTATAGTTAAAACTAAATATTATAGTTTGTAAACTAAATATTATAGTTATCTTTGCCACGTAAATTTTGTAAAACAATAAACATCATGAAGCGACTTACTGCAAAAGAAGAAGAAATCATGGGCTTTTTCTGGGAAAAAGGTCCACTTTTTGTTCGTCAATTGACTGATGAATACAATGAACCCAAGCCGCATTACAATACGCTTTCCACGATTGTCAGGGGATTGGAAGAAAAAGGATACATCGGCTACACGGCGTTCGGGAATACCTATCAATATTATGCCTTAGTTTCCGAAGAAGAATACGGCAGGAAAAACTTGAAGAATGTCATTTCAAAGTATTTTGATAATTCTTATACTCGTGTCGTATCCACCTTGATAAAAGAAGAAAATATTTCGATTGAGGAATTACAGGATTTAATTCGGCAAGTTAAAAATCAAAAAATCGAATGAGCTATTTCCTGATTTATATTATCAAATCAACGTTTTGCCTGACGATTTTTTATCTGCTGTTCAAAGCGCTGTTAAGCAGGGAAACATTTTTCCGGTTCAATCGATTCGTATTGCTTGCGGGAATGACAGTCTGCGCTGTTTTTCCGCTCATCGAGCTTAAAGTCAGCCACGCAACCGCAATTCAGGAACCGGTTGCAAAAATCGAAAATCTATTCACGGTTCCGAAGCCGGCGAATGAAAAAACATCATCCAATGTTCATTTTTTGATTGAAAATAAAATAGAAAAATCTCAATCACAAGGAACCGCCGAAGAAATTCCGGCAGCGCCCGCTACCGCTTCGTTTTCGATGGTCGAGAAAGCTGCAATCATTTACGTAGCAGGCATTTTCATTATGCTGGTTTTATTGGGCGTCTCTATTTTCAAAATGCTGCGAATCATTCGCAAGGGAGCTAAAATAAAACGGGGGAAAACAACGATTGTATGTGTTTCCAAGCCCATCTGCCCGTTCAGTTGGGGCAGGTATATCGTGTTAAATGAAAACGATTACCGGCAAAATCCCGATGAAATCCTTATCCACGAAGAAGTACATATCCGCAAACGCCATTCGTGGGACTTACTGTTTGCCGAACTTTTTATCTTGTTTCACTGGTTTAATCCCGTAGCTTGGCTGTTGAAAAGGGAATTACAGGACGTGCATGAATATGAAGCGGATTTGG
>Ga0209629_10000451_pt1 | contig 22566 bp, 18 predicted proteins | sample TergutCu122P5_FD_187286 | JGI IMG/M metagenome (GOLD analysis project Ga0209629, IMG submission 187286) | Cubitermes ugandensis P5 segment gut microbial communities from Kakamega Forest, Kenya - Cu122 P5 (SPAdes) (version 2) | ecosystem: Host-associated > Arthropoda: Insects > Digestive system...
CGGTTTTTCCGATTTTTTACCTAATTTTGTACTCATAAAAAGTTCTTGTTGGATTACGCGTTTTTGCCTAAACAAAAGTAATCTTTTTTCAAGAACTTTTTATGTTTTGAAAGATGGGACAGTTATGGGGCAATTGTATGGTTATTTGCGATATAACGTACCTTATAAATTATTTCGCCGTCTTTTAGCGCTGTAATAAAAAATATGTACCAATGTGTTCTCTTGTTTTTTCTTATAACAATATACTTCATTCCCTTACCATATTTTTCAAAACGTTCCGGCGCAGATCTATGTCTTTGAGTTGGAAGTTGTTTCTCAATTTCGATAAAAATTTCATCCACGTATTTTCGCGCTGTTTCCTCAAAGCTGAAATAACCCAATTCATGTAGTTTTGGTATAAGGATTTCAAAATGAGTACGAACTTTTTTAGAGTATATTATTTCCATTTATTTGCGTAAAATTTGTCAATGTCCTCGTATATACCCGCAAGTAATTCATCTTTTGTGATATAATCATCGTCGAGGTCATCTGCATCATTAATATAATTGTCAACCGTTTTACAAATAAGTTGAAAAACATTTTTACCTCTTTTTATAAAAAGTTCATCATTGATTGCCAAGTCAAAATATGTATCTTCATTGGTGACAAACTCCTTGCTGCTTACTATTGTCATGATTTTACATTTTTATTTCTACCGCAAAGATACAAAATAATTATAAATTATGAAATCAGTTATTCAATTATTCAGTTATTGAAAAAGCGTGTAAACCAATATGCCAAAGAGCGCTTAACTGATGCAACAAAGGTACTGCCGGTAAAAAAGCGTGTCAAGCCCTAATGTTAGGGGGTAGAGACCCCTAATATTAAGGGTAGGACACCCCTAACATTAGGAGGTACGGAATTTGAAAATAATATGTAACTTTGTATCTGGTTCAAAGTTCAAAGTTTAAAGTTCAAAGTTCAAAGATTTTTTAAATTGTAAATTGTAAATCGTAAATTAATATGATACAGATAATTATAGTGGACGACCACCGGCTGTTCCGAATGGGAGTAAAATCGCTCTTTGAGCGCCATCATCCCGATATTTGCGTAACAGGCGAAGCCGAGTGCGGCGAAGAACTGTTTGCCGTTCTTAGCGTCACGCCTGCCGACCTTGTGTTGTTGGACATTAACCTGCCCGATATGAGCGGCGCAGCAATCGCCGGTCGTCTTCGCCGCGAGTACCCCGCTCTGAAAATCCTCGCCATATCGGGTGAGAATACTTCGGAAACCATTCGCGCGATGCTTGAAGCGGGCATAGACGGCTTTATCAGTAAGCAAAAAGGCGGAGTCGATGAACTTGCCGCCGCTATCCGCACGATTATGGACGGGCTTGAATATTATGGACGCGATATCTCGTCCATCATTTTCAGCGTGTATGTATCGAAAAAGAAAACAACCGACGTGAGCGCCGAATTTACCGAGCGCGAACGCGAAGTCATACTTGCCTGCCGCGACGGACTGCTGTGTAAGGAAATCGCCGACCGGCTGGGTATCAGTACGCATACCGTGAATGGCTATAAAAAAATATTTTCGCTAAACTCGGCATCAACAATACCATGGAGATGGTGCAGTATGCGTTGAAAAGGGGAATTATAACGCTTATTGTTTGCCTTATCGCATTGACCCTTGTGGCGGGCTGCAACGGTCATAAGCAAAATGAAAAGAATACTTATCACGACTGGAGAAATGTGAGCATTGATTCTTTGGAACAGGCATTGGCAACCAAGACGCTGACCGATTCAGACCGTTTACAAATCCATCTGTACTTAGCGATGGGTTATCAACAGTCGGACTATAATGTTCTTGCATCGAACGATCCTTGATTTGGGATCGGACGATCCGGCTTTCGGGATCGAGCGGTACATTTTTCGGGATCGTGCGATCTGTATTCAGGGGATGGCGGGTCAAGCCCGTCATAACATTTTCAAGCCGTTTTCTTCTTCATCCCTTTCCAAATCGCATAAGCAACTCCTGCAAGTATCAGCAATAATACAAAAAAGGAACTGAAAGCCGAAACGTATGAAGCAGTAATATAGCCTTGCGGACGGAAATCAAATTCTATCTTGTGCTCGCCGGCAGGAACAAGCATTGCACGCAAAATCCAATCTGCCCGGAAATGAGGCGCTGGCTTACCATCGATTGTAGCGTTCCAGCCGTTTTGATAATAGATTTCCGAAAAGACAGCCAATTGTTGAGAATTGTTTTTTGAAGCATAAATCAAATGATTCGGACGATAAGCAGTCAGAACAATACTTGCTGCAGAATCGGGTTGCGAAGGCGTAAATCCTTTCAAATCGTCGGCAAAACGTTTATCGACCACAGCCGTTTGCAAGGGATTGATGGTATCCAATGCGGCAATTTCAGCATCGGCATTTTCCGCTATTCTCACTTCCGGCACAAACCACGCATTTCCGAAAGCCTTCTTATTTACAATGGGCGGATAATCAGGCTGAATTATGAGGTAACGCGTGTTCAGCATATTTAACGAAGGAGTCAGATTAAAGGAAGAAGGTGAAGAATCTATTGCTGATTGAATATCGTTTACAGTGAACCGCCCTTGGATAGTTGAATCTTTCTGAAACGACTGTATTATTGTCTGTAAAGATTGATGGATAATCCCCATTTCTTTTGATAACCTGTGGTCGATTAATTCCTGATAACGCCTTAATTTAACCGGAGAATACCCGCCGATAGAGTGGTGGAAATAGGATACGGTCGTTTCCTGAAAAGGATCGCCGGCGAGCGTTAGCACACGATAGGACAAATCTTTGTCTTTCAGTATTTCCTTATCAGCCACCGATTCTTTATAGGCATCTTCCAATTTTGCTTTTTTGAAATTACTGTCATTTAAATAACGTTTATCAACCGTCCATAAATCGACTAAGGTTAGAAGCATGATTCCTATACCGACAATCAAAGCGCCTTGTTTTTTATTTTTTGTTTCCATAAATATAAAAACCAGCGCTGCGCTTAACAAAACAAAAACCAGCGAACGGAGCGCATCGGAAGAAGCCAAATGCGCGCGATCTTGCAACAATGCATCGTACCATGTCTGTTGGTCATATTGTTGTTGAACGTCAACAGTTGATTGAAAGTTAAAGAAAAGAGTAGGAAACCACCAGATAATCAAGCAAAGTCCGCCCGTAATGGAAAGCGACCAGATGAATCCTCTCTTTAACAGTTTTTTATCGACTTTTTCTTCGAGAATGTCTTTTAATCCCCAAAATGCAATAACAGGGAAAACCAAGCCCGGAATGACCAATGACATTGCAGGCGTCCGGAATTTATTGTAAAATGGGAAGTTGTGAAAAACAAAAGTATTCAGCCAATCTAAATTTCTTCCTAACGATAAAAGTATGAGGAAAAAAGCTCCCGCAAAAAGCCACCATTTCATTGGATTTCTTACGACAAACATTCCCAGCACAAATAAGAAGCACACCACTGCCCCGAAATAAACCGGACCTGCAGTACCGGGTTGATCCCCCCAATACGTAGGCGCTTGAACATCTTTGCCCACTTTGTAACCTGCGTCGCGTAATGTTTTGTAAAATTCGGAAGAACTGTCTAAAGTTTCGCCGGATGATCCTCCGTAAACATTAGGAATAAGCATTGTCAGCAATTCTCCTCTTCCTTGGCTCCACATAAAAGCATAATCTTTATCCAAACCGGAAGATATTTTTTCGCCGCTTTGCATTGTGGTAGTCAATTCGGTTGCGCCGCGAAGCGAAGTTTTCCCTAAATCCCATTGCGTATATAATGATTGGGCGCTCGGCAAAATTGCAAGTATGACGCATGCGAGCATTATTCCGGTCGCTTTAGCTAAATCTTTCCATTCGCCTTGTTTAAGTCCTTTTATAAGATAACCGGTATATATGAATGTGCAAAGCAACACTAAATAATAAGTAATCTGGACATGATAATTATAAATTGATAAAGCGGTTCCCAGCAAAAACAAAATACTTCCCCATAAATATTTTCGCCTGAAAAGTAAAATCATACCGGCAACAGTAATTGGCATGAAAGCAATGACGTATGCTTTCGTAATGTGTCCGACCATGATAATAATAATATTGTATGAAGCGAAAGCGAAGGCAATAGATCCGGCGACAGCCAGCCATCGCTTCACGCCCAAAACACACATCAAAAGATAGAAACTGAGTAATCCCGCAAGAACCATTCCTGCATTCATATAACCGATCGCTTTGACAGGATTTTGCAACCAATCAAAACGGGGCAATTTCGGAGCAGGGTCTCCATAGACAGAATTATAGGGCATTCCACCAAACATGGCATCCGACCATGCGCCAAATTCTCCGGGCTTTGCCGTCTTCTCAAACTGTTTCGCCTGACTGCTTCCCATTCCCACCGTGTGAATCATATCCTGTTGCTGAACGGTTTTACCTTCAAATACCGCCGGAGCGAAATAAATCACGGTTAATCCTAAAAATACGAGTATAGCAATAAGATGCTCGCCTGCTTGTTTTACTATGTTTTGCATATTATTCTGATATTTTTCGCTACAAATGTACGTTTTTTTTGAATATATTCAAACCGGTTTCTTTAAGATACTGTTTTCTTTGTCCATTTAGCGGTATAAAAACGAAGAGCAAACCAGATATGACGAATTTGCGTAGGAATTTTGCCATAATTTTCACACATAATCTGATAGCGTTCTTTCAGAGCTTCTTTCCGGTTGGCGGCGCTCAATCCTGCTTCCAAAAACCGAGACAGAATGAGATGCGTATTAAAAACTTTATCCGCTTTTTTCAGGCAACGGATACACCAGTCATAATCGGCAGTGAACCGGTATTGCAAATCATAAAGCGGCGCTATTGTCCGCTTGACGAGAAACGATTGATGACAAACCAGCATTCCCATGCTGAAACTTTTCCACGACAGATTTTCCGGGGCTTTCAAACGGCGCATGGCTAACGTGCTGCCTTGCGCATCGACTATTTTTGTTTCACCATAAATTATATCCGGTAGATTTCCGGCGCCCAGCGAATTAACAATTTCTTGAAGCGTAGTATCGGAATAAAGCGTATCGCCGGCGTTGAGAAACCAGACATAATCGCCGGAAGCTAATTTCAGCCCTTTATTCATTGCATCGTAAAGTCCTTTGTCCGGCTCGCTGACGCAGTGGGTTATTGATGTTTGGTATTTTTTAATAATATCCCTCGTTTCGTCGGTTGAATTTCCGTCGATAATAATATACTCAATTCGCGGATACGATTGTGAAATAATGCTTTGAATAGTTCGTTCGAGCCATTGACCGGCATTATAAGTTACCGTGATAATAGAGAAAAGCATAATATAAGACAAAGGTAATAAAAATAAACAGATTGGATAATGAAAAAGTAAAAAAATTCCTAATTGATTTTGCTGTTTCTCTATTTTCTTTTATCTTTGTGTTCGTAGAAAGATATAAAATGCACGAACTATCCATAGCTCAAAGCATTGTGGAATTAGCAGAACGGGAAGCGGGAAGCCATCAGGCAAATTCCATTGAAGAACTGGAATTGGAAATCGGGTCTTTAGCAGGAATCGACTTTGCTGCTTTGGATTTTGCGCTGGAAAGCGCCGTCAAAGGAAGCATGTTGGAAAATGCCCGAATTGTTGTGCAACGAATTCCGGCAGAGGGTCGGTGCGGCGATTGCGAGAATCTGTTCCCCGTGAACAATCTTTTTACCTTTTGTCCCGCTTGCGGCTCGTATGCGGTAAAAATTATCAAAGGTCGGGAATTAAGAGTTAAATCGATAATAGTTAAATAATATAATTCCATTAACAATAGTAACCCCCAATGAAGCGAAGCGATTGGGGGAACATAAAAATAAATATTATGTGTGCAACTTGCGGATGTGAACATCATCATCACGAACACGATCATTCTCATGAAGAAGACCGGTTGATTACTGTGGAACAGGATATTCTTCAGCGGAATAATCTTTTGGCGGAACGAAATCGAGGCTATTTTGAAGCCAAAAACATTTTTTGCCTGAATTTAATGAGTTCCCCCGGCTCGGGGAAAACCACTCTGTTGGAAGAAACAATACGGCAGTTGAAAGCTAAAAAATCTATTTACGTGATCGAAGGCGATCAGCAAACTTCAAACGATGCCAACCGGATTGCCGCCTTGGGAATTCCTGTTTTTCAGGTAAATACGGGAACAGGTTGTCATTTGGACGCCTCTATGATTAATCACGCTTTGAAACATTTAAATCCCGAATCGGATACCTTGCTCTTTATCGAAAACGTAGGAAATCTGGTTTGTCCCGCTCTTTTCGATTTGGGCGAAGCGGAAAAAGTCGTTATTGTCAGCACTACCGAAGGTGATGATAAACCGCTTAAATATCCGCATATTTTTAAGGAAGCAAGCGTATGTATCATCAACAAAACGGATTTAGCGCCTTATCTTACTACTAAGATTGAAATACTACGTGAAAATTGCCTGAAAGTCAACCCGCATTTACGGATTTTTGAAATGTCGGCGTTGAAAAATGCAGGGATGGAAGAATGGTGCAACTGGCTGATTTCTAATAATAAAAAATACAATTAAATTATAACTCTTATACTTTATGATGACAGGAAAAGAAAGAATTAAAACAGCGCTTTCGCATCGTGAACCCGACCGGATTGCATTGGATTTCGGCGCAACAACCGTTACGGGAATTCATGTTAAAAAGATTGCCGAATTTCGACGCCATTACGGTTTGGAAGACAAGCCGGTGAAAGTTGTCGAACCTTTCCAGATGCTTGGCGAGGTGGACGATGAATTAGTAAAAATCTGGAATGTGGATACGATTGGCGTAGGCGGTCGAGGAGATATGTTCGGACACATTCAGGAAGATTACGTTGAGAAGAGGATGCCTTGGGGACAAACGGTATTGTTACCCCGAATGTTTAAGATGAAAGAAGAAAACGGAAACATTTATGTTTTTCCGCAGGGTGACGACAGTTGTTCGCCAACATCGGTAATGCCCCAAGGAGGATATTTTTTCGACGCCATCGAACGGGGTAAGGCTACCGAACCGGATGCGGAACTTAATATCGAGGACAATCTGGAAGAATTTACCTTGATGACCGACAACGACATGCCGTATTGGAAAGAAAAGCTTACCAAAGCCCGCGCTACCGGAAGAGCAGTTGTTGCAAATATAGGAGGAACGGGATTCGGCGATATTGCATTGGTTCCGGGGCTTAATCTGAAAAATCCGAAGGGAATTCGCGAGCTGACCGATTGGTATATGTCCACCGTGATGCGGGAAGATTTTATACGGGAAATTTTCGACCGTCAGTCGGACATTGCCCTGCAAAATCTCGAAAAAGTAAACCGCGTTGCCGGCGATTGCATCGACGTGCTTTTCGTTTGCGGAACCGATTTGGGTACGCAAGAAAGCCAATTCTGTTCGGCTCAAACCTTATCGGAATTATACGGACAAGCATACCGGAAAATCAATCACTGGGTACATACTCACACTTCGTGGAAAACCTTTAAGCATTGTTGCGGAGCTATTGAGCCGTTGTTGGAAACATTTATCGAATTGGGATTCGATATTATCAATCCCGTGCAAATCAATGCGGCGGGTATGGATCCGAAATTACTGAAGAAAAAGTACGGCGACAGGATTTCATTCTGGGGCGGCGGAATCGATACACAACGGGTATTGCAAACGGGTACGCCGGAAGACGTTAAGAATCAAGTGCGTCAATTGTGCGAGATTTTCGCTCCCGGCGGTGGCTTTGTTTTTAATACGGTACATAATTTGCAAGCCAACGTCCCGTCGGAAAACGCTTTTGCATTGATGGACGCTATTTGTGAGTTAAGAGCTAAGAGTTAAGAATTAAGAATTGTAAATCGTAAATTATAAATTATAAACTATATATTATGAGTAATTTAATAGAGCAAATATCCGAATGTGTGGAAAACGGGAAAATTAATCTCGGTTCACCTTATCCGCCCCAAATGAAAGGACAACCGGGCGCAGACGAATTAACCCGCCAAGCGCTCGCCGAAGGTATTACACCCGACGACATCCTGAATAAGGCTTTAGTGCCTGCCATGGATCGCGTAGGGCAGAAATACACCGAAAAAAAGATTTTCGTTCCGCAAATGTTATTGTCAGCCAAGGCAATGTCGGTGTCTATGGAGCATCTCAAACCCTATTTCCAATCCGGTGAGGTGAAACGTAAAGGCGTGATGATCATGGGAACGGTAACCGGCGATCTGCACGACATAGGCAAAAACTTGTGCCGCATCATGGTGGAAGGCGCAGGCTGGGAAGTGATAGACTTGGGAGTCGATGTGAAACCCGACCAATTCGTCGCTGCACTCGATTCGCATCCCGGAGCCGTCGTCGGTCTATCGGCATTACTTACTACTACCATGGTTAATATGAGTACGATCATATCAACCCTGCGAAATAAATATCCCGATTCAAAAGTCATTGTAGGCGGAGCGCCCGTAAACAGCGACTTTGCCAAAAGCATCAATGCCGACGGTTACGGAAAAGATCCGCAGGAATTAATCACTTGGCTAAATTCCCAACCCGTCGGTAAATGATTCTTCGACAGCCTTGGTTTGCAGGATTATGGAATTAGGGGGAACGCTGTGCGTCAGCCAAACGTTTCCTCCTACGACTGTTCCTTTTCCGATAGTTATGCGACCGAGAATGGAAGCGTTGGAATAAACGGTAACATTGTCTTCCAGAATCGGATGACGAGGTACATCGATCGGATTCCCCGCTTCGTCCCTGACGAAATTCTTTGCTCCGAGAGTAACTCCCTGGTAAAGGAAAACATGATTCCCGATAATCGACGTCTGACCGATCACTGTTCCCGTACCGTGGTCGATGCTGAAATATTCGCCTATAGTCGCACCGGGGTGAATATCTATTCCCGTTTCGGCATGCGCCATTTCAGTAATGATTCTCGGAATCAGCGGAATTTTCGACAACCACAATTCATGCGCAATCCGGTAATTCAATAAAGCTTTGATTGCCGGATAACTGAAAATGATTTCACCGTAATTTTTTGCTGCGGGGTCGTTGTCGCACATCGCTTTGATGTCTGTTGATAACAGACGTTTGATTTCCGGTATTTTGCCGAGAATATGCCTTGATTTTTCTTCCGCCGCCGCTTCGATTTCTTCACGGTTTTCTTCAAAAGCCAACGCTTTACGAATTTGTTCAAACAGCAGATAATACAATTTCTCGGTATTGACACCGACATGATATTGAACGGATTCTTTCGTTACCACCGGATTACCGAAATATCCGGGGAAAATGATCTTCCTGATCACATCCACAATTTCCCGTACCGTATGTACAGACGGTAATTGTTTATCATACATCGGAATATAGCGATAGTCGGGATTATGTATATCCGACAATTTTTGTATGATATTATTTATATGCCCATGTAAACTCATAACTCATAATTCATAACTCATAATTCTTAACTCATAACTCATAACTCATAACTCATAACGGATACTCCTCAAACGCATATAACAAAGTAGATAAATATCTCTCACCCGTATCAGGCAGGACAACTACTATTTGCTTGTCTTTATTGTGGGGTTCCTTCGCCAACACAACAGCGGCAGCAAGCGCCGCGCCTGAAGATATTCCCACAAGCAATCCCTCTGTCTTTGCGACTTGTCGGGAAGTGCGTACAGCTTCGTCATTGCTAACGGTAACGATGCGATCGACAACGTTTTTATCGTATATTTTCGGAATAAAACCTGCGCCGAGTCCCTGAATTTTATGAGGACCGGGTTTTCCGCCGGATAAAACGGCAGAATCCGCCGGTTCGACCGCAACAATTTCAACGGACGAATTCAGTTCTTTTAATCTTTTGCCTATTCCGCTTATTGTTCCGCCGGTTCCTACGCCTCCGACAACTATATCCACTTTGCCGTCGGTATCCCGACATATTTCTTCGGCGGTGGTTTTATAATGAATTGCGGGATTAGCGGGATTTTCAAATTGATTGAGTATGATTGAACCGGCAATTTCTTTTTTCAGTTCTTCCGCTTTGGCAATGGCACTCGTCATACCACCCGCTCCGGGCGTAAGGATTATTTCTGCCCCCAGCGCTTTGAGCAACGACCTGCGTTCCACGCTCATCGTTTCGGGCATGGTGAGAATCAGCCGATAACCTCTTGAAGCGGCGACAAGCGCTAAACCTATGCCGGTATTTCCGCTGGTAGGTTCAATAATTACGCCTCCTTTTCCGAGCAAGCCTTTGTTTTCGGCATCCGTAATCATAGCAAGCGCAATGCGGTCTTTTACGCTTCCGCCCGGATTGAAATATTCTAACTTAGCAATTATTCGTGCATTTATCGAATAATGATTTTCAAACGAAGTAAGCTCCAAAAGTGGAGTATTACCGATTAATTCTGTTAAGTTTTTTACTATTTTTTCCATAATTGTTTTTATTGCAATTTGATGCAAAGATAATAAATATTTGAGATATGCAGCAAAAGAAAAAAAGTTTGAGATTATTGTATTAGTGTATTGTCAATAAGGCAGGTTAAGATCCTGTTTTGTGCCGTGAGCGAAAGACGGGACTCGAACCCGCGACCCTAACCTTGGCAAGGTTATGCTCTACCAACTGAGCTACTTTCGCGTTTTGTGGGTGCAAAGATACAATGTATTTTCGTTTTTGCAAAAAAAAATCGTAAAAAACAGCGATTTCGAGAGAAAAAAATTACGAAAGGATAAATGAATTTGGACATTGATAAAAAAAGATATATTTTTGAACAATTTTTTAATACATATCCACAATGAAAAAAGCATTTTTATTACTTTTATGCGGATTAATGGCAATTTTTTCTCTTACTTCCCAAAACAATGTTATCAAAATCGGCAACGATGGGAAAAGTTGGGACATAGTCACCCATTCATCCGGATATCGCATAGCGGTAGATGCCAATGGCGACGTCAAGGCAGCTTATTATGGGAGCAAAACAAATTTGGAAATTCCCGGCGGAACTGTAGCGCCAGAAATTCAAGTACGCGGCGGCAACGCGACTTATATGGGGCGAGGACTGCTTTTGCCGGCAATTGAGGCGGTTTTCCCGGATGGAGTTCGCGAGATCGAACTTACATACAAAACTTCCGAAATTTCCGAAACCGACGGCTATCCGACCTTAAAAATCGTTCAAAACGATAAATTTTATCCATTGGAAGTTTCTTCTTTCATCCGCGTATTGCCAGAATACGACATGATTGAAAAATGGGTGGAAGTAGTCAACACCGGTAAGAAAGGCGACATCCGGATAGAAAACCTGATGTCGGGCTCGGTGTTTTTGCCCAAAGACGCTTACGAACTGACTCATTATTCGGGGATATGGGGATATGAATTTATACCGCAAACCACAAAACTTACACAAGGAACCAAAACCATACAGGTAAAGGATTTTAAATCGTATGGCGCTTCAACATTCATGGTGCGTCCCGAAGGCGAAAACGACAAATATACCGGAAAAGTTTGGTTCGGTTTATTGAGTTACAGCGGTAACTGGCGCATCGATTTCGAAAAATTCTTCACTGGACAGGTACAAATTATTGGCGGGATGAATTTTTGGGATCAGGAAGTGAACCTGAAACCTCTGCAAAAACTTGCAAGTCCGCGTATGTTGTTTGGCTACACCGAAAAAGGAACTGAAGGAGTCACTATATGTCTTACATCCTACGCAAGAGAAAAACTTTTGCCGGTATCGCATCGCGACAAAATTCGCCCCGTACTTTACAACAGTTGGTATGCCACCACCTTTAATGTTAATGAAGAGCATCAATTGGCGCTGGCAAAAGTAGCCAAAGAACTTGGAGTAGAAATGTTTGTAATCGACGACGGATGGTTCAAGGGTCGCGTGAACGATAAAGCCGGCTTGGGCGACTGGACGGTAGATAAAAACAAATTTCCCAACGGGTTGAAACCCATGATCGAAAAGATCAACAACATGGGATTGGATTTTGGAATCTGGATTGAACCCGAAATGGTCAATCCCAATAGTGATCTCTATCGCGCTCATCCTGACTGGGTATTTCATTTTCCTAACCGTCAGCGCATAGAAGGTCGTAATCAGCTGATGCTTAACCTCGCACGCGAAGATGTTTATCAATATCTGTACAAATATTTTCATGATTTACTAAAGGAAAATAACATCAAATTCATCAAGTGGGATATGAATAAACCGCTGACTAATCCCGGATTTCCATCGGCGCCAATCGATGAACAGCGGTCTGTGAGAATCAAATATGTGGAGAATTTGTACCGTTTGGTTGAAACGTTGCGAAAGGAATTTCCCGATGTGTGGTTCGAAAATTGTTCCAGCGGTGGCGGGCGAATCGATTTCGCCATGATGTCGCGTTTCGATTTCAATTGGGTCAGCGATAATACCGACCCTGTGGATCGTATTTTCTTACATGATGCTTATCTGACCCTTTTCCCTGCCAATACCATGATTTCGTGGGTAACGCAGAGTGAATGGCATCAGCAAAATTTGCCGCTCGAATATAAATTCGATGTAAGTATGGCTGGCGTTTTGGGCGTGGGCTACGACATTACCAAATGGGACGACCGGCAGAAAAAAATCGCAACGGAAAAAATAGCGCTCTACAAAGCTATTCGCGAAATAGTTCAAAAAGGAGATGCCTACAGAATCGTGTCGCCTTTTGAAGAAAACCGGAGCGTCATCCAGTACGTTGACAAAAACAGACGAAAAGCAGCGCTTTTTGCGTACAATATAGCGGATTATCCTAACAATTCGGTAAAAGAAAATCAGCAATCGCCGGTGATCAAATTGCGGGGATTGCTGCCCGATGTTCAGTACAAAATAGACGATTTCAAGGGAACCTTTACAGGAAAATACCTGATGGAAGTCGGGATTACTCTTCCGTTGCAGGGCGCATACAAAAGTAAAATATATGTAATTCAGGAAGTTAAATAAATATAGATTCACAATGAAAAAAGCATTTTTATTTTCAATTACTATTCTTTTAATTACAGCCTGTTCAAAGTTTACGGGCGAGGAAAACAAAATCAGTCTTACGGGAGAATGGGGCTTCAAAATCGACACTGCCGACACAGGCGTCCAGCAGGAATGGTTTAAACAGAAATTCGCCGAAAAGGTGAATCTTCCGGGATCGATGAATACCAACGGCAAAGGCTTCGATGTGGACGTAAATACCCCTTGGACGGGCAATATGTGGAACAAGGCATGGTATGAAAGCGCTGAATACGCAAAATACCGTGAAAAAGGCAATACCAAAGTGGTATTCTGGCTGCAGCCCGATAAATACTATACCGGCGTTGCCTGGTATCAAAAGGAAATAACGATTCCATCCGATTGGAAAGAGAAGCAAATCGTTCTTACACTCGAGCGCTGTCATTGGGTAACTACCTTGTGGTTAGACGGAAAACCGCTTGGAAGCAAAAACTCGCTCGCTACTCCTCACCGGTATCTTTTAAGTGACTTGAAACCCGGCAAACATACTTTAAGCATCCGCATCGATAACAAGGTTCGGGACATCAATCCGGGATTGGATGCACATAGCGTTTCCGACAACACGCAATCGAACTGGAATGGGATAGTGGGAGCAATGACATTGGAAGAGCGTCCGCAGGCGTTCATTTCGTCTGTTAAAATTATTCCCGATATTGCTAAAAAACAGATCACTGCCGAAGTACAGATTCAAAGTTTGTCGGAACAGGGACAGGCAACTTTATATTTGCAAGCATCGAATAATACCGATTCGCTTGAAAAGAAAAAATTTGACATAACAATTCGGGCAGGAGAAAACACGGCAACCTTCACCTATCCGATGGGCGATAATCCGGAGCTCTGGGATGAGTTTCATCCGAAACTCTACACTTTGCGAGCCGAGTTGCAGTCGAAATCCGGAAACGACCAAAAGGAAACGACCTTCGGAATGAGAGAATTATCGACTCATGGAACTCAAATCACTGTGAACGGCAATCCGGTTTTCATTCGCGGAACGCTTGAATGTTGCATCTTCCCGAAGACGGGATTCCCTCCGACAAACGTTGCCGACTGGATGCGGGAAATAGAAGTTTGCAAGAGTTATGGTCTTAACAATCTTCGTTTTCATTCATGGTGTCCGCCTGAAGCCGCATTCATCGCTGCCGACAGTCTGGGATTTTATCTTCATATCGAATGTGATACTTGGACGCATAGTCTGGGCAATGGCGATCCGATTGACCAATATGTAATGGATGAAAGCGAACGGATTGTTCGAGAATACGGCAACCATCCTTCATTCTGTATGTTGCTGTACGGTAACGAACCGGGAGGTACTAAACATGTTGCATGGCTCACTAATTTTGTAAAATATTGGAAATCCAAAGACCATCGTTTTTTGGTGTGTGCTGCAGCAGGCTGGCCCGATTTACCTGAAAGCGATTACCTCTGTACGCCTAAACCACGCATACAGGCATGGGGAGCAGGCGTCAAAAGTATTATTAACAATACTGTTCCGGGAAGCGATTATAATTGGAGCGACAGCATTTCAAAAACTCAGCCTACGGTAAGTCACGAAATAGGACAATGGTGCGTTTATCCCGATTTGAAGGAACGCAGCAAATATACGGGTGTGTTCAAAGCCAAGAATTTTGATATTTTTGAAGATCGACTGAAAGAAAGCGACTTGTTGAATTTAGCAGACAGTTTCTTGCTTGCTTCGGGTAAATTACAAACGCTTTGCTACAAAGCCGATATTGAAGCGGCGTTGCGTACCAAAGGCTTTGGCGGTTTTCAATTGCTCGATCTGCACGATTTTCCCGGACAAGGCACGGCGCTCGTGGGCGTTGTCGATCCTTTCTGGGATAGCAAACCTTATGTCACTCCCAAACAGTACTCGCAATTCTGCAACCGGTTAGTTCCGCTCATCCGCACGAAACGCTTTATTTATTCCAGCGGAGAAACTTTAAATGTAAATGTAGAAGTTAGCAATTTTGCAGGACAAAATCTTACCGCTGCAAAAGTAGTATGGAAACTGACCGGAAGCGATGGAAAAGAAGAAGCCAAAGGCGAATTTACAAGCGACATACCTGCCGGAACGCTCACCGAAATCGGAACTATCACTCAGAAAATGACGACCGATGTTCCTAAACAATACCGCTTGGAAGTTTTTGTTGATAATTATAAAAACGGTTGGGATCTGTGGGTATATCCCAACAACAATGTTCAACCCAAAGATGTTAAAGTGGTAACTAAATTGGATGAAACAACCGCTTCATTTCTCGAAAAAGGCGGAAAAGTATTGTTGATGCCTTCTTTCGGCACGATGAGAAACGAAGGGAAAGATTCGGTCGTAGTAGGATTTTCTTCGATATTCTGGAACACCTTGTGGACGAGCGGTCAAGCGCCAAATACGCTGGGAATACTTTGCGATCCGAAACATCCGGCGCTATCACAATTTCCAACCGATTATTTCAGTAATTATCAATGGCAATACGCTATGTCGCACTGTAATGCCATACCGCTTCACAAGCTTGGTGATAACATACAGCCGGTTGTAAGAATCATCGACGATTGGTTCACCGCCCGTTCGCTGGGGATGATTGTGGAATTGAAAGTTGGTGAAGGAAAACTGCTTATTTGTTCTGCCGATTTGAATACACCGGACAAAAACCGTCCCGAAGCGCGACAGCTTAAAAACAGTTTACTGAGTTATATGCAGAGTGCGGCTTTCAATCCTTCTCAATCGGCTAAGGTTGAAAATGTGAGGGCGCTGTTAAAATAAAGTTTTGACGATACTACGCAAGGATGCGTTACGCATTTTTGCGTAACGCATCCTTGCGTAATTTCAAAATAATGCTTATTTTTGCCTGCAAATTATTGTATTATGAATCCATTTTCTTACGGCACAGCAGTAAAAGGCGGTAATTTCTATGACAGGAAAGAAGAATGCGCCCGTATTGTAAACACGCTTTCCGGCGGTAATAATATGGTGCTTTACGCACCTCGTCGTTTTGGTAAAACTTCATTGGTTTTCAGAGCAATAGAACAACTGGAAAGTGCAGGATTTGCTTGTATCTATTTTGATTTCATGCCCGTCTATTCGCCGGAGTCATTTGTAAGACTTTATACAAAGGCATTGTCAGCAAAGCAATCGAACTTGAATAAATTTGCCCAAATGTTTACGTCGATAATTAAAAACATTCGTCCGATTTTGACTTTTGGGCAAGACGGGATGCCTGAATTTTCAATTGATTATGCAAATGCTAAAGTAGATGAGACCATGATTTCACAACTTTTGGATATGCCGGAAATGTTGGCGGGGGAAAAGCAAACACTTGTTTTTTTTGATGAATTTCAGGAAGTTGAGAAATTAAAGAATATCAATTTTGAGGCTTTACTGAGAAGCAGAATGCAGCAACAGCAAAAAACCAATTATTTGTTTTTCGGCAGCAAAACTCATTTACTCAAAGAAATGTTTAACAGTAAGAAAAAGGCGTTTTACAATTCTGCTTCACAAATGTCAATTGGGGCTTTGCCTCAACAGGATACCATAGAATTTTTACAAACACAATTTTCCCGGTCAAATATTACTCTTGATGATGAACCGGCAAGATACCTCATTTCGGTAGCCGGCGACATACCGCACTACATTCAACTCTTGGCTTCGGAAATTTGGCAAAACATGATTAATAATCAGACTGTTATAACTAAATTAATAATTGATGAAAATGTGCAGAACGTACTTGCTCTCAAAAGCGATTATTATATGGAGCTTTTCGATCATCGGTCACAAAACCAGAAGCAATTGCTTAAAGCGCTGACCTTTGAAAGGAAAAATATTTTTTCGGTTGATTATATCAACAAATATCGATTGTCTGCGGTCAGCACTCTGCAACGTTCCGTTAAAGTATTGATTAATGATGGAATAATAGAAAAGAAAGGCGATGAATATTTTATTGCCGACCCGTTTTTCAAGTTGTTTGTCGAACAGAATTAAGTTTCCACGTCAATCCGGCAAAAGTACAATATTTAACTTAAATATCAGTTTAAAAGGTACAAATAAGTATGAATGAATAAGCCGCTCGCTTTTTTATTGTGTTTGTTTCTCTCGTTTTTTTCCTGCAAAACTGCAAAATTAAGTGATGGAGTAGCAAAGGAAGAAAGAGGAGAATATAATGACGCCGCCATGGTTTACCGGAAAGTGTATGCTAAAACTTCACCGAAAAAGACGTGGTTGCGCGGAAGCATTGCTTTTCACATGGCGGAATGTTATCGCAAATCAGGGAACGTACAACGAGCGTTAGGCGCTTATTCCAATGCGATTCGCTATAAATATCCCGACAGTTCTTCCGTTTTGCGGATGGCGCAAATGTTGCATAAATCAGGAAGATATTCCGAAGCTATAAAACAATATCAAGCCTTTTTAGATAGCGTTCCCAACAACGTATTAGCAATCAATGGAATTATTGGTTGCGATTCTGCAATTCTTTGGAAGAAAAATTCCACCACATACATAGTGAAGAAAATGGATAAATTCAACTCCCGGTATGGAGATTTTTCGCCTATGTTCAGCAGTGAAAAATATGACCAGTTGATTTTTACTTCTTCAAGAAAAGAAGCTACCGGCGATAAGAAAAGCGCTATTACAGGATTGAAAAATAACGACTTTTTCTTAATAAAGCAAGACGAAAAAGGGCAATGGATGAAACCGGTAAAAATGGACAGCACGCTCAACACGGAGTTTGATGAGGGCGCCTGCTCTTTTTCCCAAGACGGCTCTAGCATGTATTACACCTACTGCGCTGAAGAAACAGACTATCCGAAAACCGCCGAAATTCGTAAATCGGCGCGGTCCAGTGCGGCTTGGAGCGCCGGCGAGAAGGTGGAAATATTCAAGGATTCATTGATTATGGCCGCTCATCCTGCGGTAGGGAAAGACGGTTATTTATACTTCGTTTCCGATGCCAAAGGCGGCTATGGAGGCAAGGATATTTGGCGCATACTCATTGCTAATATAGGTACAGGTTATCCTGAAAATCTGGGTTCGGATATAAATACTCCGGGTGATGAAATGTTTCCCTACATGCGTGACGATGGAACGCTTTATTTTTCTTCCGACGGACATCCTGGAATGGGTGGACTTGATATTTTCAAAGCTGTACAAAATAAAGATGGAAGATGGGTAGTCGAAAATATGAAATCGCCCGTAAACAGTATGGGCGACGATTTTGGAATGACGTTTGAAGGGACAAAAGAAAAAGGATTTTTCAGCAGCAACCGCAACGATTCTCGCGGAGCTGACCATATATTTTCTTTTGAGCGTCCGGGAGTTCAGTTCTTTGTTGAAGGCTGGGTGTTGAATAAAGACGAAGAAATCATCGACAGCCTTGCATCTGTTCGGATGGTTGGGAAAGATGGAACCGACCGGCGCGTATTTGTCCGTAACGATGGCACTTACAGCGCCGAAGTTACGCGAGGCATGGATTATGTGATGATGGCAAGCGCTCCGGGTTATCTCAATCAAAAGCAAACCTTGTCTGTACTGGATGAAGAAAAAAGTGATACGTATTATGTCGATTTCTATTTGGCATCTGTTTCTAAACCGGTTTTAATCGAGAATATTTTTTATGATTTCGATAAAGCAACGTTACGCCCGGAATCAAAACAGGCTTTAGATGAACTTATCGCTTTGCTGAACGATAATCCGAACGTAACCATTGAATTGTCGGCACATACTGACCGGAAAGGTTCGGATGAGTATAATAAAGATTTGTCGCAACGGCGTGCGCAATCAGTCGTGGACTATTTGATTAAAGGCGGAATTGAAAAAGATCGGTTAACGGCGGTCGGTTACGGTAAATCGAAACCCCAAACGGTTTCTAAAAAGGTAGCTGCACAATACGATTTTCTAAAGGAAGGACAAGCATTGGATTCCACTTTCGTAGATACACTTTCGCCACAGCAACAAGCGATTGCCGATCAACTCAATCGCCGAACCGAGTTTAGGGTTTTAACGACCGATTACCGTTTGTATTAATTTTGCAGCGTTTAAAATTTTTTTAATGTTAAAGTATTATTTACAAAAAATTCGTATATTTGCAATGATGTTCATTGTGAATCGAAAAAAAATAATGTTATGAAAGATAATTACTGTGTTATTATGGGCGGCGGAATCGGAAGCCGTTTCTGGCCCTTCAGTCGGGAAGACCATCCCAAGCAGTTCCTTGATTTCTTTGGCGTTGGACGATCATTGATTCAACAAACATTCGATCGATTTAAACAAATTATTCCTCCTGAAAATATCTATATTGCAACGAATAAAAAATACGCTGCATTAGTGAAAAAACAGTTACCGGAAATTACTGATAACCAGATATTATTGGAACCAACCCGCCGGAATACGGCGCCTTGCATTGCTTATGCCGCTTACCGGATACGCGCCATCAATCCGAATGCTAATATTGTGGTTACGCCTGCCGACCACTTGATTCTGCACGAACAGAATTTTCTTATGAATATTCAAAAAGGGTTGAATTTTGTAGCCAAATTTCCTTCTTTAGTTACTTTGGGAGTAAAACCCAATCGTCCGGAAACCGGTTACGGCTATATTCAGACTCAGGAAGGCGGATCGGACAATATCCAGAAAGTAAAAGCCTTTACCGAAAAACCCAATATCGAAATTGCTAAAGTGTTTCTTGAAAGCGGAGACTTTTTCTGGAATTCAGGTATTTTCATCTGGAATGTTCAAACTATCATTGATGCCTTCCGAAAATATCTTCCGGAAATGGCAAATCGCTTGGACCAAGGGTTGGATAAATTTAATACGCCAAATGAAGCAGCTTTTATTGAAGAACACTACCCGATGTTTCAAAATATTTCCATCGATTACGGTATTATGGAAAAAGCAGACAACGTGTATATGCTGATGGCTGATTTTGGATGGTCGGATTTGGGAACATGGGGGTCTTTGTACGACCTTTCCGAGAAAGATGAAAATCAAAATTCCACTTTGAAATGCAAATCCTTATTTATTGAAAGCGAGTACAATTTACTTATGCTTCCTGAAAATAAATTAGCTGTTGTTCAGGGACTTAATGATTATATTATTGCAGAATCGGACGGTATTTTACTTATCTGTAAAAAATCGGATGAACAACGAATCAAACAATTTGTTGCCGACATCTCGATGAAATACGGAGAGAAATATCTCTGAAAGAAGAACACGCTTCAATATAAATCTCACTCTTTTTAATCCGAATCCCATAAATAAAAAATCTGACAATTAGTCAGTAAATAAAACGTATATATGCTTGGCACGGCATTTGCTTAACTAATCTGCGTATAGTTACGATAATAAATAAAAAATATAAACGCTTAAAAAATAAAAATTTATGGGAAAGATAATTGGAATTGACTTGGGAACAACCAACTCGTGCGTGGCAGTGATGGAAGGAAATAAACCTGTCGTCATTCCGAACAGCGAAGGCAAAATGACGACTCCTTCGGTTGTCGCATTTTTGGATAACGGCGAACGTAAAGTAGGTGATCCCGCTAAACGTCAGGCGATAACTAACCCGACGCGAACTGTTTTTTCAATCAAACGGTTCATGGGAGAATCTTACGACCGCGTACAGAAAGAAATTGCCCGCGTACCTTATAAAGTAGCGCGTAGCGATAACAATATGCCGCGAATCGACATCAACGGACGCTTGTATTCGCCTCAGGAAATATCGGCGATGGTACTTCAGAAAATGAAGAAAACGGCTGAAGATTATTTGGGACAGGAAGTAAACGAGGCAGTTATAACCGTACCTGCATATTTTAACGATTCGCAACGGCAAGCAACAAAAGAAGCCGGAGAAATCGCCGGTTTGAAAGTTGCCCGTATCATCAACGAGCCGACAGCCGCAGCTTTGGCTTACGGATTGGATAAATCGAGCAAAGATATGAAAATCGCCGTGTTCGACTTAGGCGGCGGAACATTCGATATTTCCATACTTGAATTGGGCGACGGCGTGTTTGAAGTGAAATCGACCAACGGCGATACCCATTTGGGCGGAGACGATTTCGACCACATCATTATCGACTGGCTGGCAGACGAGTTCCAGAGAAACGAAGGCTTGGATTTGAGGAAAGATGCAATGGCTTTGCAACGCTTGAAGGAAGCGGCTGAAAAAGCAAAAATCGAACTTTCAAGTTCCACTTCAACGGAAATTAATTTGCCGTATATCATGCCGGTTGACGGAATGCCGAAGCACTTGGTGGTTACTTTAACCCGTGCTAAATTTGAACAGTTAACGGACAAATTGATTCAAGCTACAGTGCCTCCTTGCGAAAAAGCGCTGAAAGACGCCGGCTTGAAAGCATCCGACATCGACGAAGTGATTCTGGTGGGAGGCTCGACACGTATTCCTGCCGTTCAAGCAGTTGTGGAGAAAACCTTCGGGAAAGTTCCTTCCAAAGGCGTGAATCCGGACGAAGTCGTAGCTGTCGGAGCATCCATTCAAGGCGCAGTACTTACGGGTGATGTAAAAGATGTATTGTTGCTTGACGTTACTCCGCTTTCGCTGGGTATTGAAACGATGGGTAGCGTCATGACCAAACTGATTGAAGCCAATACGACCATCCCGACTAAGAAATCCGAAACATTCACAACGGCAGCCGACAATCAGCCTTCGGTTGAAATCCACGTCCTGCAAGGCGAACGTCCGATGGCAAGAGATAACAAAACGATTGGACGGTTCCACTTGGACGGAATTATGCCGGCTCCTCGCGGCGTGCCTCAGATTGAAGTAACGTTCGACATTGACGCCAACGGTATTTTGAACGTTGCCGCAAAAGACAAAGCGACAGGGAAAGAGCAAACCATTCGTATTGAAGCATCCAGCGGTTTGAGCGATGCCGAGATCAAACGGATGAAAGACGAGGCGGCAGCCAATGCGGAAGCCGACCTGAAAGAAAAAGAACGCGTTGATAAGCTGAACCAAGCGGACAGCATGATTTTCCAAACGGAAAAACAACTGAAAGAATTTGGCGACAAACTTCCTGCCGACAAACGCGGAACCATCGAATCGGCTTTGGAACGCTTGAAGACCGCTCATAAATCCCAGGACATAGCGTCTATCGACTCGGCGCTGGCTGACATCAACACTGCTTTTCAGGCTGCAAGTCAGGAAATGTACAACGCACAGGCACAATCGGGAGGTGCTCAACAACCCGGACCCGATCCGAATGCAAACCAAGGCGGTCAATCCGGCAGCGGTAGCGGCGGAGTAACGGATGTGGATTTTGAGGAAGTGAAATAAATAGCGATTATCAACAATAATCAATAATTAATAAACCGTAGTAAACAATTGATTTACTGCGGTTTTTTGTTTTTAAATAATTATTGATTTTGCTTGTTTGTTATTGATTTTTATCGTACATTTGTACCAAATTTGTTCCGAAACTTAAGTAGTGGTGAAATGGAACTTATAACTACTTATAGATACTTATGAGTACTTAAAAAACGGTAAACAATGGCAATAAACAAGATT
>Ga0209629_10000452_pt1 | contig 22562 bp, 23 predicted proteins | sample TergutCu122P5_FD_187286 | JGI IMG/M metagenome (GOLD analysis project Ga0209629, IMG submission 187286) | Cubitermes ugandensis P5 segment gut microbial communities from Kakamega Forest, Kenya - Cu122 P5 (SPAdes) (version 2) | ecosystem: Host-associated > Arthropoda: Insects > Digestive system...
AAGGGCCTATTATATATAGAATATCTGTTGAAATAACGGCGGATTAATTGTATACTCCATCGTACGGAAAAGACAAGGAAAATTTTCGGAAGGATAATTATGTCCGACACTCCCTACCTCATCTGGCTTTCCCAAATCGACGGCCTGGGCCCGAAAAAGCAGCTCGAGCTCGTGCGCTTCTTCGGCTCCGCGCGGGCCGTTTTTGACGCGCCCAATGAGCTGCTGCGCACGGCTCCGTGCCTGACCGGCCAGAACATTGCCCGCCTGACCGAGCGCCGCGACCGCCAGGCCCTCGACGACTGCTCCGAAAGGCTGGAGCGCGCCGGCATCGGCTATATCTCCTACTTTGACCCGGATTATCCGCCGCTGTTAAGGGAGATACAGGATCCGCCCGCCGGGCTCTATATCATCGGCGAAATGCCCGTATCGGAATTCCCGTCCTCCGGAGGGCCGCTTGCGCGAAAAGAAAGCACGCGGCCGGGCGGCCATGCGGAGGAACAAAAAGCAGGGACGGAAGAGCAAAACGCCGTGGTAACGGGGCAAAACGCCGGGGCGTCAAGGCGAAGCGCAGAGGCAGCGAAGCGAAGCGCCGGGGCGTCATGGCAAAGCCCCGTGGAGTCTGGGCAAATCTCATGGGTGTCGCGGCAAAGCCCTGGGGCGGCGGAGCGAAGCGCCGGGGCGGTTTTCCCGCCGATGGTGAGCGTCATAGGCTCGCGCCGCTGCTCCGAGTACGGCCTGTCCGTCGCGCGGAAGCTCAGCCGGGGCCTGGCCGAAAACGGCGTCGTCATCGTGAGCGGCATGGCCAAGGGCATCGACGCGATGGCCCACCGCGGCGCGCTGGAGGGCGGCGGCAAGACGGTGGCTGTCCTGGGCTGCGGCGCGGACATATGTTATCCCGCCGAAAATAAGACGCTTCGCGAGGCTATAATCCGAAACGGCTGCGTCATATCAGAATATCCGCCCGGCACGCCGCCCGCGCCCGGGCATTTCCCGGCGCGCAACCGGATAATCAGCGGCCTTTCTTCCGCCGTCGTGGTCGTGGAGGCCGCGAAGCGCAGCGGCACGCTGATCACCGTGAGCGAGGCGCTGGAGCAGGGCCGGGACGTGATGGCCGTGCCCGGCAACGTGACCAGCCGCCTGAGCGAGGGCACGAACGCCCTGATAAAGGAAGGCGCCGGCGTCGCGACTTGCTGCGAGGACGTGCTGGAGTTCCTCGGGATCGAGAAACGGCGGGAAACAGCCGGCTCCTCCGGGGCGCTCGTGAAAGAGGCCGTGAAAAGCCTCGCGCCCGACGAGAGGATCATATACGACGCCCTGAAGGACGGGCCTGCGGCGTTCGACGAGATCGTCGCCAGGTCCAACTCCCAGGCGCAGACGGTGGGGTACGTGCTGATGATGCTGGAATTGAAGGGCTTGATTAGGAAACTGCCTGGGATGAGGTATGAGAGGGAGTAGCGCGGCGGGGCCGCGCAGTGAATAGATGATAGTGAAGAGTGAATAGTAATGACCGACAATCTAGGATTTGTGCTTTGGAGGGATTCAATTGTCTGAAATATTGGTAGACCTGGAGGATTCAATTATTGCAATGCTATCTGTCGAGGCGAAAGAAAAAGGTTGCACTTTGTCCTGTTATGTCTCGTCAGTAATCGACAACTATTTAGCGGATAAAGAACACGGGAAAAAGATAACGGACAGATCGAGATGATTATTCCCGCCTTATGCAGTCATTAGGCACGATATTTTATGGAGGAATTACCTTGCCCACCCCACGCCAGCTCCACACCCGCAACTTCTGCATCATCGCCCATATCGACCACGGCAAGTCCACCCTCGCCGACCGCCTCATCCAGGGCTGCGGCCTGCTGACCGAGCGCGAGATGCAGGACCAGGTCCTGGACAACATGGAGCTCGAGCGCGAGCGCGGGATCACCATAAAGGCCCAGGCCGTGCGTCTGGTGCATAAAGCCCCGGACGGGGAGGAGTATGTACTTAACCTCATCGACACGCCGGGGCATGTGGACTTCAACTACGAGGTCAGCCGGAGCCTGGCCGCCTGCGAGGGGGCCGTGCTCGTCGTGGACGCGACCCAGGGCGTGGAGGCGCAGACTTTAGCGAACGTCTACCTGGCGCTGGAGCATAACCTGGAGGTCGTCCCGGTCATCAACAAGATCGACCTCGTCGCCGCCGACCCGGACGAGGCCGCGCGGGAGATCGAGGACATAATCGGCCTGCCTGCGCGGGACGCGCCGCGCATTTCCGCCAAGACGGGGCTAAACGTCGACCGGGTGTTCGAACGGATAATCTCGGACATCCCCTCGCCGGGCGGCGACGAGGACGCGCCGCTTCGGGCGCTGATCTTCGATTCGGTCTACGACGCCTACCGGGGCGTGATAGTGTTCATGCGCGTGCTGGACGGCAAGGTGCGCAAGGGCATGAACGCGCTGTTCATGGCCACGGAGAAGGTATTCGACGTGGTGGAGGTCGGCGTGTTCGGGCCGGGCAAGTTTATCCCCTGCGACGAGCTACGGGCCGGGGACGTGGGCTATCTGACCGCCAGCATCAAGAACGTCGCCGACACGCGCATCGGCGACACCGTGACCGGGGCCGACAACCCGACCGACGACCCGTTCCCCGGCTACAAGAAGGCCAATCCGATGGTCTTTTGCGGCATATTCCCGTCGGACGGCGCGAAATACCCGGAGCTTCGGGATTCGCTGGAGAAACTGAAGCTGAATGACGCCGCGCTCTCCTTCGAGCCGGAGACTTCCGTGGCGCTGGGCTTCGGCTTCCGCTGCGGGTTCCTGGGGCTTTTGCACCTGGAGATAATCGAGGAGAGGCTCGAGCGCGAGTACAACCTTGACCTGGTGACAACCGCGCCGAGCGTTATATACAAGGTCTTTCTGACGGACGGGACTTCCTTCGACCTTACGAACCCCACCGACATGCCGGACGTCTCCAGGGTCGAGCGGATGGAGGAGCCGATAGTCAAGGCCGAGGTCATTTTGCCGAAGGAGTACATCGGCGCGGTGATGGACCTTTGCCAGGAGCGGCGCGGGGAATACGAGGGCATCGAGTACGTGGAGGACACGCGGGCGATTTTGCGCTACCGTATGCCCTTGAACGAGATAATCTACGACTTCTTCGACACGCTGAAATCCCGGACTCGCGGCTACGCGTCGTTCGACTACGAGCTGGCCGGGTACCGGGAAAGCGAGCTGGTGAAGCTCGACATATTGGTGAACCACGAGGCGGTGGACGCGCTGTCGTTCATCGTGCACGCGTCCTCGGCCTACGAGAGGGGCCGCCGGATCGCCGAAAAGCTGAAAAAGGAGATACCCAGGCACCTGTTCGAGATACCGATACAGGCCACGATCGGCTCCAAGATCATCGCCCGGGAGACGATCAGCGCCCTCCGCAAGGACGTCCTGGCCAAGTGCTACGGCGGCGACATAACGCGGAAGAAGAAACTGCTGGAGAAGCAGAAGGAGGGCAAGAAGCGGATGCGGCAGATCGGGGCCGTGGAGGTGCCGCAGGCGGCGTTCATGAGCGTGCTGAAACTGGAGGAAGAATAGCAAAAACAATAGCAAAAACAATAGGAGGAATGGAAATATGACAAGACTTGAAATACTGACGCTTCTGCTCTCCGTCGAGGCGTTGCTGGACACCGGCAACGTGGACAAGGCCAAGGAAATTATCAAAGAGGTGATAAGCGAGGCAAAAAAAGCCCAGAAGAATCTGGAATGACCGGTGAGATGAAGCCTTCCGTCGGCGTCTATGTCCACATCCCTTTCTGCCTGGCGAAATGCGCCTACTGCGACTTCCCGTCCGTGCCTGTAGCCGGCCGGGAGGCCGAGGTCGGGGCGTATTTCCGCGCGCTCCTCGATGAGATAGAAGCCGGCGAAGAGCTTCGCGACAGCCGGATCGACACGGTTTTCATTGGGGGCGGCACGCCGACGGCGGCGCCGTCTTTTTGGCTCGCGCGCGTGCTCGAAGGGTTACGGAGGTTCGAAATCGCGCCCGGCGCTGAGATCACAGTCGAGGCCAACCCCGGCACGCTGACGGCTGAAACGCTCCGAACCCTGAAATCCGCCGGCGTCAACAGGCTCAGCATAGGACTTCAGGCCTGGCAGGACAGGCTTTTGAAAACGCTAGGCCGCGTCCACACCAAAGACGAGTTTTTGCGGCAGTATTCGTCCGCGGCGGAGGCGGGCTTTTCGAATATAAACGTGGATCTGATGTTCGCCCTTCCGGGCCAGAGCACATATGACTGGATGGAGACGCTGGAAAGCGTCGTGTCGCTGGAGCCCCGCCCCGCGCACATCTCCGCCTACGGCCTGATCCTGGAGCCGGGCACTCCGTTTTGGGAGAAAAACGAAAAGGGCCTGCTCGTTCTTCCGGACGAGGAGACCGACAGGCGCATGTACGAGGACGGCGTCGGGTTTTTGGGAAGGAGCGGCTATAATAGGTATGAAATCTCCAATTTCGCGCGGGACGGTTCCGTTTGCAGGCATAACATGAAATACTGGAGACGGGAAGCGACGCTCGGCTTCGGCCTCGGCGCGCATTCGTTCTTCGGGGGGGCCAGGTGGAACAACCCGTATGACATGGCGGAGTATATTCAGCGCGACCTAACGGCCAACCGCCGCCCCTGCCGCATTCCCGTGCCGAAGAGCGAAGCCGTGGAGGAGACCGTCTTTCTCGGGCTTCGCCTGGCCGAGGGGATCGGCCTTCCCGGGTTTGAGCGCGAGTTCGGCGTCCGGTTCGGGGACGCGTTCGGCGGAAGGGTAGGGGAGATGGCCTCGCTGGGCCTGCTAAGCGTCGAAAACGGAAGGGCCGCGCTGACTGACAAGGGGTTCGGCCTTTCGGAAAAGGTCATCGAGAGGCTGCTGGCAAGCTAGAAACTAGAAACTAGAAACTGGAAACTGGAAACTGGAAACTAGAAACTAGAAACTAGAAACTAGTATATCATCCCAAAAATAACTACACATTGTCATTCTGAGGCGAAGCCGAAGAATCTTAGATCCTTCGCTTTGCTCAGGATGACAAACCGCCCAACTATTTTTGATATGCTGTACTAGAAACAGGAAACTAGAAGCTGGAAGCTGGAAACTGGAATTTACAAAACCCTGATTACCGTATATAATATGTTTACACCGTAAATAATCGGTTTTTCCAGTTTCCAGTTTCCAGTTTCCAGTTTCCAGTTTCTAGTTTCCAGCTTCCAGCCTCCAGGAGGTACATATGGAACACGCGATCGTCATCCCCGCCCTTAACCCCGACAAAAAGATGCTTGTTTTGGTAGACGAACTGACCAAAATGGGTGCCGGTAGGATCATTGTCGTGGACGACGGGAGCGCCGACGCCAGCAAGAAGGTCTTCAGGCAGCTGAGGAGCCGGGAGAACGTCGTGCTCCTACGGCACCTCGTGAACAAGGGAAAGGGCGCGGCGCTGAAAACCGCCTTTTCCTACTGTTTCGAACACCTCAGGGACACCGTGTCGGGCGTGATAACCGCGGACTGCGACGGCCAGCACACGCCGCGGGACATATTCAGGATATCCGAGGCTTTGGCAGCGGCCCCGGACTGCCTGATTTTGGGCGTGCGGGATTTCGCCGGGGCCGCCGTGCCCAGGCGCAGCCTGATGGGCAACAGGGTCACGAGCCGCTTTTTCAGCCTGATGTACCACGTATACCTTCCGGACACCCAGACCGGGCTCCGCGGCATACCCGCGTCCGAGCTGGAGTGGATGACGAAGCTGACGGGGCAGAAGTACGACTACGAGATAAACATGCTGATACAAGCCAAGCGCCGCAAAATCGGTTTCAGGCAGATCGGCATAGAGGTCGTGTACTTCGACAACAACCAAAATTCCCATTTCAAAACCGTGCCGGACACGGCGCGCATCGCCAAGACTCTGGCGTTCAACTTCTTCCTGCGCTCCTACGAGCGGGAGAGGTTCTACGGCAGGCTGTTTTATTTCACCAGGAGTATCATGCGCCGCTTCAACAGGAAACTTCGGGTCGTGGGCGACGTCCCGCAGGCCCCGGCGGTCTATATCGGGCATCACCAGAACATGGCGGGCGTCCTCGGCGTGATGATGTGGGTGAAATTTCCGGTGCACATATGGGCGCTGTCGTGTTTCCACGACGAAAAGGAAAGCGCGCGGCAATTCGGGGAGTACACCTTCACGGAGCGGCACGGCTGGAACAAGACGTTCTCGGCGGTCTGCGCGCGCCTCGCCGGGGGGTACGTCGCGAAGCTGGTCCGCGCCGCCAGAGCCGTGCCGGTGTACAGAAATTCCGTGCGTGGCCTCAAGGCGACCTTCAACCAGTCCGTGGACATCCTTTGCAGGGACGAGAATCTGCTGATCTTCCCGGACGTGGACTACGCCGGGGAATCCGCGGACACCGGGGAGATATACACCGGCTTCGTCGCCCTCGACCGGTACTATTTCGCGGAAACCGGCAAGCATGTAAATTTTGTGCCGATAAAGGTCAGGCTGGACGCCGGCGAGATACGTATCGGGCGGCCGATTCGCGTCGCGGACGGGGAGGATTTTGCCGCGGGGAAAGAACGGGTCTGCAAAGAGATCCGGGAGCGGCTGAACGGGATGTGATCGGGAGAGCGATATGAAAAAATGCAGAAAAATGCAGGGAAATGCAGGGAAATGCAGGGAACGGGTCATGTCGGGAATATCGCGCTGCTGTTGCAGATGTTCTTGATATATCTCATCGTGACGATAAGCACATGAAATTTTCCAAAGAATTGAAGGTAGTCCAGTCTATGCCTGTATTATAGCGGAAAACGCGCCGGAAGGCAATGTAAAACATTACCCAGCGGCGCGATTTATATATCGAAACTGTACTGATTTGTACTTGATTCGTTGTAAATGATATTCCTTATCAAAAAAATTTTCTTTCAATCTCATCATTTTTCACGTGCCAATTTTTCAACATTTCAGTTATCCGGTTGTATTCCTTACTATTTATAATTCGTGAATTATTTAGAAACATTCCTTTTTGCTTGCTTTTACTGTATATATGTAAAAATCCATGTTCAAAAATAAAGTGCCTTACCAACTTACTGAATTCATAATTCTCTTGGTAACAATCAGCTGAATTCTTGGAACCAACTCGCGTATAAAGTAAATACTCAGGAGAAAGAGGAAAAATAATTTCAACATTTTTTTGCATTATCCCCCCTTCAAAATTATAGTTGTTCTCGCCTCTGTTGCATAAGCGAATGACGGGATCATCGCTCGTTGGCCATTCAATACCTGGTGCAACTTTAATTATATGCCAACAATAGGTTTGTAAGACTGAAGTGTGCGTTGTAGCAACTCTTTTTATCTGAGATAACAGCATAGAACGCCCTACCGCAGTTTCAAAAATAAGATTTGATGCTCCATCACTTTGCTTTTCCAATGATAGTTTCATAGGCAACCATTTGTCATTTATTTCTTCGGATTCTCTTGGCAATAGTTTCCTATTTTTTATAGCACTTTTGATTTTACGAGGCAAATCTATTGCCGTTTTTTCTACAGCTCTTGGAACACCATTTATCCATTCTTCATGTTGGTTTACATAATAAGCGGGAGTACGTACCATCTGCACTACTGTAAATTTAATTAGCGCAAACAATTCGTCTCGAGATAGCGTATAACCAAGCACTACCTTTTCAAAGGCTGGTTTCGCTGGTGTCTCCACTTCGTAATTAAGCCATTTTTCAAACTCATCTGATACACTGTTGTTTTCTATGTGAGAGTAAAAATGAGTTGAAACGGCGGTATATGCTATCGATTTATATTCCCACAATTTAACTTTGCTGGATGATACAAGTTTCCGATATAGCCATACCTTATTCCCATCTGTACTCCAATTTCTCAAATACATTTGAGGTACATAATGATTCTCTTCATTCTGTTGAGGCATAGTTTTTATAACTCCTTTTCAGATGTACATTATTTATTTATCTTTAGAATCATTCAAATTTACCTTTTGTATATTTATCATATTCTTGAGGTATCTCCTTGTCAACAATTTTGTCGAAAAAGAGGCATAATAGTCAGATATATGTTTAGGCTGTTTAAGATCCTTCGCTTCGCTCAGGATGACAGTTTATAGAGGTTGCCATATGAAAGAAAGATGCAGGGAACAATCGCGATCGTTCCCTGCATAGGAATTTTATTTCAAATTCTATTTCAATAATATCGGGGAACCGTTCAGCACCGGCCCCCAAAGCCTGTTTTCTACCTTCCCAACATCTTTCTCATATACATAAGCATCGCCATATTCCTGGCCTTATTCGGGTCCGCCGCGCTTCTGCCCAGTTCCAGCGCCGCGCATTCGCGGGCGATAGCCTCCGCGGTTTCGGCGTCGGCTTCCCCCGTCTCCTTCTGGCCGAATATCCTCTGGAATTCCTTGACCGAGGCCGCGGTCGTTTCGCCGGCTATCCCGTCTTCCGCCACCCGCGGGATCGAGCAGTAGGCGGCCGAAAGCCTGTTAAGGTTTTGCTGCATTTTTAGAATCCATGGCTGCGCGTCCTTCGCGTCAGTTCCGCCTCCCCCGACGAGGGAGCTTCCGAACTCCCCGTCCGGCACATTGGCCGGAAGGCCCAAAGCCTCGCCCCAGCATCCCGACGACGGGCCGGTATAGTCATTCCCGCCGGCCTCCGAAAGGCCGCGGGAGACGGTCGCGCCGCACATATCCATCAGCTTGTTCCAGGTGCTCTCCCCGGATGGTGTCAAGTAAAAACCAAAAAATATTTGCTGGTTTTTTGAGAACGGTATAAACCCAAAGGCGACAATGGCTTGTCCCTCTGCCATTGGTGTATCGCCGTTAATTGTTTTCGATGTTTGACATCATTTTTTCAAAAATATCTCCGTACTTCCAAACGATTTCAATGCGTTCCGATGAAAACACTTTAATTTCGGAAACAAACTCTAAAACAAGTTCTCTCGTCAGCGTTTGAATCCCTGTTAGTTCCACCATCCTTTTGACAAGACCGCATTCACCGTTACTTTGGTTATTGGCTTCTTCCATTTGAGCAGTCAACTCGTTGATTTTGCTTTCATAGGCGACGACTTGATTCGTTAGCCTTTCGCTTTCGGCTTGAAATTTATCCTTTGTGATGCTGCCGCCGTGGTAACTTTCCCAAAGGGTGATTTTTGTTGACTTAATCTGTTCTATCAGTTTTTGAAGGCTTTGAATTTCAACAAAAATCACTTTCGGCGATACCTTATCGACTGCTTTTGTTTTCATAACAGATTGATGCAGGTCTACCAAAGCTATTTGCTGCCGTAGTATCGTCAATACGGCATCAGCCAAATCGTATTCACCGATTTTTTCGGATGTGCAGCCGAACTTATCTGACCGTCCCTTCGTTTTGCAGAAAAACACCCCGTGCTGTTCTGCTGAGCGTGTATTGAAGTCCATGTTTCTACCGCACTTCGGACATTTTACAAGCGAAGAAAATATTGAACGCGGGGTTTTTGAAACCCCTTTTTTTGTGTTTCCCCGATATACGGCATTGAGTTTTTCTTGGACAATCTGAAACTGTTCTTTTGTAACAAGCGCGGGTATCGCATCAGGTATGATAATCCAGTCGCTTCGTGGCATCGTTTTGGTGCACGTAGTGCCGATTTGCACGGTGCGCTTTTTACCATGTATCCATATACCCGTGTAGCACTCATTTCTGAGGGTGTCTATGACAGCGGAACTATCCCAACAATCACCGCGTCCCCAATTCGTCTTGTAGCCTTTGCGGTGCTTGCTCATTTGCTTTGTGGAGACGTTTTCTGCGTTAAGAACCTTTACGATTTCAAAAACACGGTGTCCTTGCTCCGCCATATCGAATATCCGCTTTACGATGGGAGCGTCAATCGGATCGACGACGAATTTATGGCGGTCGTTTTTATCCTTGTCATATCCGAAGGTAGGGTATGTACTGAGGATTTTACCGCTTTTCGCAACCGCATTCTTGCCCGAACGACACTTCACGGATAAATCCTGGCTATATAACTCATAAATCAAATTGCGGAAGGCAATGTCGATACCGCTCGTGCTGTGATTAAGTTTCGCACTGTCATAATTATCGCCCACGCTGATGAAACGAACACCCCACGCGGGGAATTTTTGTTCAAGAAAGTCGCCGACTTCTATGTAATTACGTCCCCAACGCGAGAGGTCTTTAACGATTATACATTGAAACTTGCCCGATTGTGCCATTTCGATTACTTTTTGTGCGCCGGGGCGCGAAAAGTTTGTCCCTGTTCGTCCATCGTCGAAAACTTCAATAATTTCACAACCATCAAATTCCGGCATTTTAGCGATATAATCATCAAGTAAGGCACGTTGGTTTACGATTGAATCGCTTTCATGCTTTATTTTGCCGTCAAGGTCGATGTCCTCGTCTGAAATACGGAGGTACTTCAATATAACACCGTTCACGAAGCCGCCTCCTTATCGTTAGTCGAATCAACAACCGCCACCGCAAGGGTTTCAAACTCATCGCAAAACTTGAATATGACGCTAACGCGGTTTAAGTCGCTTACTTCCACACGTTCAATCATGGTATGCACCATTTCAAGCGTAAGCGTAGGTTCGTCCATGAATTTTGAAAATACGGTAACCCATTTATTAGCTTGTTCCGTGTTTTTTGAATACGCTGTCCTGTCCTGTTTTACCGCTTCAAGACGGCTCTGCTGCGTTGCGATGTCCTTATTATATTTTTCGTTTGCATATTGATATTCCGAAGCGCTAAGGAGCTTCGCCACGTAATCCTCGTAAATTGCTTGACGCAGGGAAGTAAGACGCCGCAACTCCTTTTCCAGTTCTTCGATTTCCGAATCAAACCGCATTAAACGGGACTTATAACTGTTGTCACGATTAAGTTTCTCAAGGATTCCCGTTACATCTACGTATTGTTGGATTTGAGAGCGTATGGCATAATATACTGCTTCGTACAACTCATTTTCGGCGACATATTTTCTTGTGCAGGCGTGTAAATCCAAATGCCTTTTACAACCGAAAGCCCAATGTGGGTCTGCGTTTCGACCATTTGTGAGCTTCCTTCGGGCAAGTGCCTTACCGCAATCCGCGCAAAAAGCAACGCCATACAAAAGCAATTCAGACCGGTTAGATTTGTCTTGTTCGTATTTGTAACGGTGCTTCTTATATTCTGCGGCGCGTTCGTCGAATACGGTGTTTGCAGAATCGAAAAGTTCCTGCGATACAATGGCTTCGTGGGTATTGGGTACGATAATCCATTCGTCGCGTTTGCTTTTTTTCTTTTCCTTACCCTCACATAGAGCTACGTGGAATTTACCTTGCGTCATGTGTCCCAAATAAAGCGTATTCCGTAAAATTTCCGCTACCGTTGAAATTATCCAAATACAATTTTCGTATTTATTATTCTGTGTAAGCCCTTTGAGATAACGGTATCGGTTGGGACAAGGTACACCCTCGTCGTTCAGCTTTTTACATATCGCACCGTTGCCGATGCCCTCCGCTTTCATTTCATATATCCAACGTACAATAGGCGCGGTTTCAGGATTGACGACGATTTTCTTGGAGTTTTCCGGATCAATCAAATAACCGTATGCGGCATATTTACCGAGAAACTCGCCGTTCTTCTGCTTTGTGTGCATTGCGGCGATAACCTTGCGGCTGATGTCTTTTGCGTAGATGTCATTGACGAGGTTTTTGAGGTTAGACACCAACCGTTCGTTGTTGGTAAGGTTTATCCCGTCGTAACCGTCATTAACGGCTATCAGCCTAACCCCAAGCATGGGGAGTATTCGTTCAAGATAATCCCCTGTTTCAATATAATTGCGCCCTAACCGCGAAAGGTCTTTAATCACAATGCAGTTGATGTTCCCTTGTCTGCACTCCCGAATAAGGTCAATCCATGCGGGTCGGTCGAAGTTTACGCCCGTTTCGCCGTTGTCGATGAATACACCTTTGAGCGTCAGTTCGGGGTGTTCTTCGATATAGCTGTTTAGCAATTCCTGTTGGTTCGCTATTGATTCGCCTTCGGTTCTGCCTCTATCCATTACGGACAGTCGTGCGTATATGGCGGTGTTGTAAACGACGGCGGTTGATATTGTTTCGATGGGTTGATTATTTTGTGCTTTACGGCTTATCCGTGCCATTTATACCACCCCCTGTAATTTAGCAGGCTGTGGCGACATACTACCCGAAACGATAGCCATGTGTTCGTATTGATTAAAATAGCGGAAATTAACCTCAATACGTCCCTTTTCATGAACGAATACCTTTTCCAATAATTCAACAACCATCTTACGAGTAAGGTTTTCCGCGTTGATATATGCCTTGAATATGGAAATCCAATCGTGGCTTTGCATTTCGCCCTCAACCGCTTTTTCGAGTTCCTCGTTGATGGCGAGGATAACAGCTTCGGCTTCCTCGATTTTCTTGTCGTAGTTAGCCTTGAAAGTGATAAAATCCGCGCGGGGTATAATGTTGTCCTTGTAGCTTTCATACAGGGATAAGCGGTATTCGTTGTTACGCCGCGTTTCTTCCTGTTTGGCTTCAAGCCTTTCGGTGAGCCTGCGTACACTTCCTTGACTGTACGCAATCCCTTCCGCGCATTGGGTGAGTTTTTCTATGTCCAGTATGGAAGCCGTATGCGTTTTTAACGCCATAAGTACGGCAACCTCACATGAATCCGTGTTGATAATATGAGTTGAGCAGACCGTTTTATCAGCGCGGTGTCCCGAACATACATAGTAACCGTAACGCTTGCCGTTCTTGGTGTTGGTTTTATGAACCATCGCCGCTCCGCAATCGGCGCAGAATATTACGCCGGACAACGGACGCACATTCTCGCTCTTTGACGATGCGCGGGTGTCCTGTTTCAATAGCGCTTGCACGGTATTAAACAAGGCGCGGTCGATGATGGGTTCGTGGGTGTCTTCTATCCGTACCCATTGCTCTTTTGGAACGTCAATGCGCTTGCGAACTTTATAATTGGGTGTGAGCCGTTTCCCCTGTTCCATAACACCAACATAAGTTTCATTGGTGAGGATTCGGAAAACAGCCTTTGCCTGCCATTTCGCGGAAGCGTTTAATTTGAACGAGGTAGAAAAACGCAAACCGTTACTGCGTTTATATTCCAACGGTGAAAGTATGCCGTGTTCGTTCAGCCGTTCGGCGATACCCAAAGCGGACATACCGTTTAGCTTCCAAATAAAAATGTCCTTAACCACGTCGGCAGCAAAACCGTCAATGGTAAGTAGATTATGGTTTGATTCGTCTTTTACATAGCCGTAAACAGCAAACGCGCCGACAAACGCGCCTTTTTTTCGTTTGATTTCGAGATGGCTTCTTACTTTGGTGCTAATGTCGGCACAATAAGCATCGTTCACCATGTTTTTGAATGGCACTATTATATTGCTTGTAAATCCTTGTTCTTTTGCGCTGTCGTATGAATCATTTACTGCTATAAAACGTATGCCTGTTCGGGGGAAAAGCACTTGGATGTATTTACCCGCTTCAATATAATTTCTACCGAAACGACTAAAATCTTTTACGATAATACAATTCACTGTGCCATTTTTAATATCGCCTATCATTTCATTGAACGCAGGCCGGTTAAAGTCTACTCCTGAAAAACCATCGTCTATCCGTACTTTATGGATACGAATATCGGGCATAGGCTTAATAAAATCCATTATTAAAGCACGTTGATTTGTAATGCTGTCTGATTCGTCTTTATCCCCGTCATCTTTTGACAACCTCAGATAAATGTCGGCATCGTAAATTTTTCCTTGCATGATGAAAACCTCCTTGTGTTATTTTGCGAAAATCCCAATCAGGAGGGTTTCGGGTCTGTTGGTCTATATCAATTTACCACTCCTCGTTTCGCAATACAATGATGCCGATGTTGCGAGAGAACCACAATGTTCATGTATATAAATCACGGTTTATATCCGAGGGATATTAACAAGTTTTCATATATCTTTCAAAACATTCATTTGCAGTAGTAGTTGTTTCGGAATAACCCATTTTTACAATAACCTTGCCGACTTTAATAAAATATGGATTACCCGATTGCCGAGCGTATTCCTTCATGCGTTCTGAAACAGGTAAGTGTATATCAATATTTATTTCGTTCGCGTCTACAACCGTATCAGGATCAATGGTGCGTATATCAATATTTTTCATTTGTTTTAAGGTTAATAAATCAATCATATAATCAACTCCTTGTATCAAGTTGTATAAATGACTGAAGCTATTCCATGTTCGGAATAGCTTCGACAATTTTGGCGATTGCTAACGCCGATATTAAATTGTATGAACGCATTACTCGTCCTATTACGACACTTTTACTTGTCTTATGCACTTTTCCATGCCTTTGTCATGTAAAATCATATTTCGTGACCCCGACCTTTTCCCAACTTGGGAAAAGGTCGGGAATCGTATTTATTGGAAATACTCCGTTGATTTCTTATCGTCGAAGAAGCTGACAACATCTTCTATATCAGCCGTTACATAGCAGTCCGGCAAGGCGTCAATCACGCGCCCGCGATACGCGCCCCTGGTATTGGCGCGGCTGTCGAGGATCGCCACGACGCCTGTGTCGCTTTCGGTGCGAATTAACCGCCCAAAGCCCTGTTTTAACTTAATGAGCATTTCCGGCACGACCACGCGGCTCTTGTACTCAAACAAATCTCTGTACAAGGTCTGTTCGTATTCGCCGATGGGGTCGGGAACCTGAAACGGCAGTTTGACGATGATGAGCATGGACAGCGCGTCGCCGGGAATGTCGATGCCCTCCCACAACGAACCGGATGCGAACAATACGCCGTTTTTCGATTGCTTGAACCGTTCAATCGCGGCGGAACTTCCGCGTTCCAATCGCATAAGCGGGAACGGCAGGCTCCTTGCGGATAGCGCGGCGTGAACGCGACCCATCGCGTCGTATGAAGTGAACAGCACGGCGGCGTGGCCGTGCGACGCTCTGATGAGCCGTTCGATTTCGTCCGTGATTACGGCGATATAGTCGCGGTTCTTGCTGTCAGGGAACGGCGTAGCTTCACTTATATATAGAAGCGCGTTTTCGCGGTGATTGAATGGAGAGGGCTTGCTTGTTTCGGTAATCCTGCCTCCGAGTCTGTCCAGTCCGAGCGTTCGCTTCACATGGGAAAAATCGCCGCCCGCAGAAAGCGTACCCGAAGTGAAGATAGTCGGTATGCCTTTACACCAAAAGTCCGTAAACAAGCGATTGTTGAGGTCTTTTGGAATGGAGCAGAGGGATAACTCACCGGCTGACGGTTGCTCCAACCAGCAGACTTGCTCTCTGTGCAGAGCGAATATGGCGGCGCTTTCACGGATTTGGTTGATCTCCCATAAAAGCTGCGCTTTGCGGTACAAGTGCCGTTCAATGACGGGTTCTGAGGTAAGTTGTTCAATCAACCTGTCAGCGATATTGCGGATATTACGGAGATGCCGCGTAGCGTCCTTGTCAATCTCCGCGCAGAACCTCTCCGTATCGTCCTCCGCATCGTCGGTTATGTTTGCGGCAAGCCCTCTGAACAACCGCCTGCTTTCGTCGTAGAGTTTTTTTGCCGTTACGCGGATTGACTGCTCCACTGACTTGGCGATGAATTGGAGCGTTCCGAGGTATTCGAGCATCGACGGCGCGGCATTACACGAAAGCTCCGCGCCGTACATTGAGCGCGCGGCGGACAACAGCTTGTGAGCTTCGTCCACGATTACGGTTTGGTAATTAGGAAGCAGAGGGCGTTTACCGTCCGTTCTATGAAGCGCGTCCGCGATTAAGTAGTTGTGGTTCGTGACTTGTATGTCGATTGCCGGGTTCATCGCTTCGCGGTAAAATCGCTGATACCGGCACGAATCCCGGCAGGGGCAGTGGATGGGGCAGCGTGTCGGAACCCGGATTTGCCGTTTGACATGGGCGGTCAAGCCGTTTATTTCAGCAAGGTCGATGGCGGCGGTCGGATCGAATAACGAGAACAGAATCCGCTTCATATCCCGGTCGTTCTCGTTGTCGTAATGCGACCGCAAATTTTTGTCGCAGACGTAATGTTCGCGCCCTTTGCGTAACACCGCCGTCAACGGCGTCTTGATAATCCCGTTATCAAGCAGAATCCGGGATAGTTCAGGAATGTAGTCCTTGATAATTGCCTTTTGGAGCGCAATGCTCTACGTAGCAATCACAATCGGCATTTGAGACATGTCCGCGTAAGCCATCTTTGGGTAAAAGGACTTGTTCCAGAAATCGTTCAGCCGCCCACGTTTAGCGAGAATCGCCGCGACAAGGTATGCGTGTGTCTTGCCCGTACCGACCTCGGCTTCTGCGAGCGACGTTTTGCGCTCATAGATAGTTTTCAAAATACTGTCGGCGAGGGAGATTTGTTCTTTACGGATGGTGTAGCCGTAGTCCGGCAGGATGTCCCTAAATACCGCGCACAATATCTCGCGGCATTTTTCATGAGTAATACTTACCCCGTAAGGGCGGTCAACCTCAAGCCGCGACGCGCCCGCGATGCCGGATTCGCGGATTCGCTCCACAGTCCGCTCGATTTCATTCGGCGCAAGCGGGGTTTTGCGCCGTCCGAGCGTTACGCTCCTGTTTGTTTCGAGGTTTACGACCTTGTACACGAAATGGTCACCGAGGTCGTTTTCGAGCAGAGCGCAACCGTAGGCGTAGAGTATCGGCGCACCTCCGATGTACTGGCGCATTGGAGCGCCGGTCGGCGGCGTCCGCGAGATTTCAGTTTGTAAGTTCAACATTTTTTCGTATCTCCTTTTTTATGGTTTGGCAGTTTTGTGGTACGGACAGCCGAGTGGCTGTCCGCAGTAGCAAAGCCGCCAAACGAAATAGGTTTGTGGTTTGCGGCGCTATCATAAAATTCATAGAACACAATAGGCTGCGGCATTGCCGCACACGGAAGCTCCCACGATTCTCTTTCAAACCGCACGACGCTTCCCCGGTTCGCGCCTCCGCGCTGTCCGGCCCCAGTTTTCTTGGGGGAGTACCATTATCACCGCCGCGCCTTGTGTCTGACCTCCCGCCGCCGTCTCGCGGCGAGCACCCGGTTAAAGGCGGCTCGCCGTTCAACAAACAGCGGTGAGGTGCGCTCGCGTCCATTATGGGCGGTCGTCGCGCTCGACACGGCGGGTGAAGTACCCGGTGTTCCGATATGACCGGCGAGGGGTGCCGGTGTTTTTCAAGGAACAGCGAGGGGAAAAACGCCCCTCACTGTGTAGGCAGCGAGAAGGCGCTTTTGTTAGCCTTAAAAAATAATTTTTTTGATTCGTTTGATTTTTTTGCAAACAACAACCTTTGAACACCCTTGCAGAGCGGCGATTTCTGTTTGCGAATAACCGTCAAAGGCGACCAGCGTCAGCAGTTCCTTGTCGGCGTCGTTGAGTTTTTTGAGCTTTTCCGCTAGCACAGGGTTGTCGATTGATTCTATCCAGTCGTACCTGCCTGAAAACTCGCTCTCGTCAAAACCGCTTGTCAGAGTGCTGTATTTCTTGAACAGGTTGCTGCAAACGTCGTCGGCACTGTCAAAAGCCTCGGACGGCAAATCCTGAGTGCGGTTTTCATAGGTGCGACGCTGGCGGAACACGTCCCAATCAAATTCGCGCATGGCCTGAATACCCGCCTCGTCAAAACCTGCGGCGCGGTATTCTTCGGCAAGTTCGAGCCATTCCGCGTCAAAGCGGAGCTTTTCCTTCGCGTAGTTAAATCCCATTTTTCTTTCCTCCATTCGATTTTTTGAGGTTGCAAAAATCGAGGAGAAAAGGCGGGGAATGGCAATGTAGTTGAATAGTCGATGTATGTATAAACAAAACGCGCTCCTTTCACGTTGGAGTGAAGCGGAGCGCGTCTGTCGGCAAAAAGAAAAAGCCGGAGCAAAGCGACAGCGATTTATAAAATCACTGTTCCGCTTCACTCCGGCCATTTGGATATACGTTGGCTCCGCTGTGTCAAACAAACAAAGCACGATACCGTTGCACGGAAGCTGAAACCTTACGTCCGCATCATTGCGCGGGCGCGTATGTTATTCTATTGTGGTTATATTATCTGACGCTAATAGCAGGAGCACTATTATTAGCCGCGATAAGCGGCGTCGTTACGATGTTGTGGCAGTGCGGGCATTTATATCTGAGTTTTATCAAATGCTCCGGCAAGTCTGACACGTCAATCGTCCGCTTTTCGCATATCGGGCATATTGCCGTATAATCCAATATATCTTCCGAAGTCATGTATTTTATGTTCGGCGGCGGCTGGTATATTATCGGTACTTTTTTCTTCGAGGCGGTTGTTGGCACAAATATCAAACTCCTTTTTTGCGTCTGTTTTTAATGATCTTGTATTAGTCCGCATTTTGCGGACATAAGGGTAAAAAAATGAGGTGGTATTAAAACCGGAAACCCCATCTCTTGCCAACAATCGCGTTCAGCTTCTCCAGGCGAATCAATGCGGCTTTTGGAGATACGCAAAATACTTTGGATACATATTCCGGCAACTGAATGGCGAAAATGTCGTCCATTGGGCTTTTTCCGCGCACGATTTGGCGCGGCTTCTCGTTGTAGCATTTGAAATAAGCCTTGAACGCTTCGCGCAGAGCCGGACGCGGAATGAGTATAGCCGACGAAAGAAAATCAGCTTGGTGCTCCATACATTCAATATCGTTGCGTTCCTTTTGGTTGCGGAGATAATCGCCGCGTCCCTCTTTCGCCGCGAGGAATTGGTTTTCATAGATACCGGCGGGGCCAAAAGGGTTGTCCAAAGCAAAGGCTTTCCTATGGAGCAGCCAATGGCTGCCTTCGTGCATCATGGTAAACCGCAGGCGGTGTTGGTTTTTTGTTTGTAAAAGCAGCGGTTCGATAATAACAGCGCCCATTTTGACGGTCAGGTCAAACGGTTTTCCGCTTTTTTCGTCCAGTACCTCAACGAAGCCGTCGTTGAACGCGGTCATGCCCTGCACCTTGCGATTGTAACAAATACGGTAGTAATACGGGGTCAGACGCAGATAATATTCCATAAAGCCATCCACATCCAAAACTCCGGGCGTGTTTAACCGTTCAGGGGCGAAGTCATATACAATACGTTCTGCATAATCGTCCAGCTCCGGGTTTGTCGTGTATGGCACTTGTGAAAAGGAATAGCTGGTTTCAAATTCGAGCATACTTTATTTCCCCTTCCCTTTAAGGTATTTGGCAAAATAGTCCCAATCTTCGTCGGTCGCCGATTCTTTAGCCACCCGGAGCGCGACACGCGCTTTCGGGGTGTCGTTGATGTAGCCGGTCAGATCAGGTGGTGCTTCCGCCTCCGCTTTACCGGCGAGGTCGTAAAGAGTTTTACTGTCCTCATCAGAGAGCCGCAACACAGCTATGATCTTGTCGAGAAACCCGATTTCGTTACGGCAGCGCCGCCCTGATTCAATATCGCTGTAATAGCCGCCGCCTACGTCTAACATTTCCGCCATAGCTCGGACTGTGATGAGGCGCACATTGCGCTTCTCTTTCAGAAACGCCCCGAATACTTGCCTGTCGTTCATAAACTCCCGCCATTCCTATGCCTACGTTCGCATTATGCGGACATTCGGCGATTTTTTATGCGGCGTGTAACGCCGCAGGGTTGTACCACAAATGTATTATAACAAAACTGGTGTCCATTTGTACGGACTTTGTTTCTGAATCCTGAAAAATTTTGTCGAGTGTCCATTCAAGTGGACATTGGTGTATATTTACGTGCGTTCGCCGCTATAAGCTCACGCATTACTTTAATCAATTCCTCCGGGGCTTTGATTTCTCCTCGGTCGCCGAACTGGAACATCCACGCTAAAAACACGGGACTGACCGACACGTCTGCACACACCTCAAACCATCCGTCTTTTTTCGCTGTAAGTTTAATATCCATACCAAAATGATCCAGTACGACATTAACAAGGCTGTTATCAAAAGAAAGTGTGGCACGGATTAGCTCGCCGCTATACATTCCGAATACGCGCTTGATATGATCGGCAACATTGAATTTTTTGCGGTTAAAATCATCGGCATCATCAAGGAGTATTGAAACATCGCTCATGCGATCAACGCGGTAATGTGTTAAACCGTCGTGTTTTTGGTTATAAGCGATTAAATAATAGCTGTCGTCACTCCAGCACAGCGTTACTGGGGTTGTTTTATATATTTCACCATCCCTACGATAGACCCGCTTTTTATCGACGTTATAATCGAAATATCTGAATGCAATTTTCTTACCTTCATTAATCGCCGCATGTATCTGGTCGATGCTGTAATAAACCGTTTCGTTCATGGTCTTCGCACGTCCGGCGACATAGACCTGACGTTGTAGCTGCTTCGCCTGAGTTGCGCTCGTCAAGGAAGACAGTTTAGCGATAAGCTCCTCGCTCTTTTTTTCCGTTATGAAACGGGAGGATTGTGCCGCGTCCACAAGCAATTTTAGTTCAGGTAGTTCAAATTGGCGGTTTGCAATGTAATATCGAGTTGTCTTATCACGCTGAACTTCGATGTTCAAACCGAATTGCCGGAGAAGCTCGAAATCTGTGTAGATGGACTTGCGCTCGGCTGTGATGTCGTATACGGCAAGCTCAGTAATTATTTCAGCGATGGTAAGGGGATTTTGTTCATCGGTTTTATCAAGTAAAATTTTCATTAAGTACAGAAGTTTGGCGCGTTGGTTTTGTGAAACGGGTAATGTAATAGGCATAAATATAGCTCCTCCTCGGGTCTTGGTATTATTATATCATATCCGCTGTCCAAAAAAAAGGACTGCGTTTATTGTTTGTCAGCAGAATTACTTGAGCAGTAAATTTATCTCTTCAAGTCGAATGGACATCGCCGACTTGGTAACTTGGTATACATCAGCCATCTCCGCTATAAACGAAGTGGAGTAGTATGCCGGAGTGAGAGCATCAATAACCATCCCTAATCTTTTAGCCAGCAACATTTTTACTGTGATTGCAGGCATAATTAAAGCTGCGCCAAGCCGATTAGCTTGCCATTCTCTGACTTCATCGTCAGACATTGGCAACCGTCGCTCGCTGTTTTCGATTTGATAAACTCGACATTGAATTGTTGGTATTTTTTCGCCTGGCTTTTGATAATAAAAGTGTGGATGTAAAATCCAGTGAGCGCATTCGTGAATTATTGTAAAACGGGTTCTTCCTTCGATTTCACAATCAAGAGATTTGTTATCCAGAAGAATCCAGCCTTTTTCCACATCGAGCGGTATTTCCTCAGTTCGGTCATCATTCCAGACCATCAATACGCCATCATTAAAACAAGTGCAACCCAAAGTCAACCCATCCCTTGAGAGATTAGCAAAGTCGATTTTTGCTTTCAAGTAATATTCTGCAAAATCGTCAACATCCATCGCTTGTGGGGAAAGAAGCAATGCTCCGTTTTTATATTTTCTTAAAATCTCCAGGGCCTTATTTTCAAGGCGTTCTGCTGAATAAATATGATACAAACTTCCACCACCTTAATCTGACTTTCTGTCTCCCTTGCTGTTTATCAAGTCAATAACTTCCTGCCAACCGTCATCTGACAGGTCAATGCTTCGCGCCCGTCTGAGCGCTACTCTCGCCAAATCCTTCTCCATGATGTATTCAGGGAGGTCGAAAGATACGGTTTTTGTCTTAGTCATTGCCGCCAAATCAAGCATACGATCTTTATCCTCGCCTTGAAGTTCCAGAATTTTAGCGATGTCATCCAATTTCTTGTCTGGTGGATAACGACGGCCTTTTTCAATATCGCTCATATAAGCAGGAGCGATGTCCAATTCCGCAGCAAAACCTCTTAGAGTAAATCCAAGCGTTTTACGCCGTTCTTCAATAAATTTACCAAAGGCAATTTCATGTTCGTTCATATTGAGCTTCCTTTCTTTGTGTTTGTGTTCGCTGACATGGTTACATCTTATCATATGGAATACGCCCTGTCAACCTCTTGTACGCGAATCTGCATACATTATTTTTGAATGGAAATAGTAATTACTTTTACAACTCTAAAATATTTTCATTTTTATATTGTAATATAGATTGTAATTACAATCTTACTGTGTTATACTGGATGGTAGCATAATGCCTTGATTCAATGTTTTGCTTCAAAGGAGGGCGCGCATTGGCGGATAAAAAAACTAATCCAAAAGTACCAATAATGGATCACCTCAATATCGCCGAATTTAACCGTGGTCAATCATCACGGCTTTTAAGGGAGTTAGTCGAAGCGGATAAGACAGCATATATTCAGAAAAACGGCAAACCGATAGCGGTGGTTATGTCATACGCCCGCTACTTGCGTTTATGCGAGAAAGGAATTGATATAAATGAGCATTAATATAACTGAAAAATCTAACTTCATATGGAAAGTAGCGGATTTGCTTCGTGGCGATTATAAACAGAGCGAGTATGGTGATGTCATTCTGCCTTTTACTGTACTTTGCCGCTTGGACAGCGTTTTATCCAATACCAAAGATAAAGTCCTCGAACTGAATCGGACGCTAACCTATAAAAACAAAGAGCCTTTTTTGTAACTATTC
>Ga0209629_10000453_pt1 | contig 22535 bp, 13 predicted proteins | sample TergutCu122P5_FD_187286 | JGI IMG/M metagenome (GOLD analysis project Ga0209629, IMG submission 187286) | Cubitermes ugandensis P5 segment gut microbial communities from Kakamega Forest, Kenya - Cu122 P5 (SPAdes) (version 2) | ecosystem: Host-associated > Arthropoda: Insects > Digestive system...
CGTAATCGGGTTTTATCAAAAAAACAAATTTACGCCCGTTTTTTCAACCGAAGAACAGGAAAAAGAAACATACCGACAGATGCCTTCCGATGCTTTACATACAAGATATATGTTTTATGACATGATACAGTGGCGGGATAAATATATGTAAATTCTCGCATCATTCGAACGACTTAAAAAGCGTGTAAACCAATTAAAAAAGTTTACACGCTTTTTTTATTGTAAAAAATAAGAATTATAGAACAAACATATTTTTAATAACAAAAAAAAACAAAAAAACAATGAACAACAATTTTAAAACAAAAATTATCAATTGTCAATCGAAAATCGTCAATCGTAAATTGTCAATTATCCTGCTGCTTGCAGCAATGACCGCCTCATGCGGCAACAAGTCGAAAACGAGTAATGTACCCGTCGGCGAAACAAGCGCCATTGCGAAAACCGAACAACAATCGCCTGCCGACAAAAAGATTCCTATTGAACGCGGGAGTTACGTGGAAGAGATAAATATGATGGGAATGGACTTGAAAAAAACCGTCTATTTCGATCATTGGGGCGACTGGACGGCTTCCGAAGACAAATCGGAAGTAACCATCATGGGACATACTGATCAGACCAATAAATTAGAAATTACAAAAGGAAACAAGCATTGGAACCTCGATCTTGATAAAAAGAAAGGAACAAGTTTTGAAAGTAATGCTCCCGCAAGCGGAATGGCTGCCGCCCTGAAAGCCGTCGCAGGCGGAGATTTGCCGGAAGGAGTGGAAATAAAAGAATTAGGGGAAGAAAACTATCTGGGTTATACTTGCAAAAAAACACAGGTGAAATATTCCAAATCGAATATGGATATGACCGTACTCAGCTATGGCAACCTCACGATGAAAATGGAAGGAACAATGGGAAAATCGAATATGTCTACCAAAATTACCTCCATTGACCTGAGCGCGCCGCCGGCATCAATATTTGAAGTGCCGGCAGATATTGAAATACAAGAATTAAGAATTAAGAATTAAACTTTGAACATTAAACATTAAACATTAAACAACATGAAACGATTAAGAATAATATTCGGTATCATCGCTATGATATTAACCTGCACAACGATGCAGGCGCAGTTTGGTAAAGTTCTCGGCAAAGCCATTGAAAATGCCGCCAAGAACGCTACGGTACGCAAGGCTGAACAGAAAACGGATCAGGCGGTAAGTAAAACTATCGATAAAGCAACCGATCCCAATACCTATAAAGGGGATGGAACGGAGGAAAATAGTAATAACAAAGGCAAAGGCGGAGGCAAAGGCGAAGAAAACGCATTGGAAGGGAACAGCAACTCCGATAAAACCGCTGCTCCCCAAGGCGTGAAAGGAGCAGAAGCGTCATACGCCAAATCGGACTTTGTACCCGGTGACAAAATTATTTTTGAAGACAACGGAGTCGGCGAAAAACAAGGCGAATTTCCAAGCCGGTGGGATCTTCATAGCGGCAATGCCGATAATGCCACAATGAATGGTGAAAACGTCATTCATATCGACAAAGTAAGTGAAATATTTCCGCTGATGAAGAACCCGAAAGCCTATTTGCCCGACATATATACGGTAGAGTTCGATATTTACAACTTTGTTGCAAAAAGTGGAAACGGTGGAAATGACTGGTATAATGTTTATTTCATGGATAAAGACAGCAAAAGCGTGTATTCGTTCAGGTTCAAGCCGGATTGGAACGCCAAATATTTTCAAGTTGACTGGAACTGGAAATCACCGGCCGGAGAAGGACTGCACGGGACTCAAAACGTCTCTACACCTTCGGGAGGATTCGTCCATACGGCTGTTTCGTTCAATCAGCGGGCGCTGAAAATCTATTTCGACGGACAGCGGGTAGTCAATATCCCCAACTGCGCCAAAGCTACATGGTTCAGTATCAGAGGTGATGGAAGCAGTTCTAATGTTTATTTCATCAAAAACATCCGCATCGCCGAAGGCGCCGTTCCTCTCTACGACCGCCTCGCGAGCGACGGAAAAATCATCAGCTACGGCATCACGTTCGACGTAGGCAAATCGATCATCAAGCCGGAATCCATGCCGGAAATCAGCCGTATCGTCCAATTGATGAAGGACAATCCCGACCTGAAATTCTCCGTCGAAGGGCATACCGACAACACGGGCGGCGCCGCCTCGAACCAGACGCTCAGCGAAGCCCGCTCAAAGGCTGTAATGGACAAGATGGTAGAAATGGGGATTACCAAAGACCGCCTGAAAGCGGCAGGCAAAGGACAAACCTCGCCCATCGCCGATAATTCGACCGATGAAGGACGGGCTAAGAATCGACGGGTGGAGTTTGTGAAAATGTAATTGTGATTTCCCGTCATTGCGAGCCGCTTGCGATTTCCCGTCATTGCGAGCCGCTTGCGGCGAAGCAATCTATACTGTTATGAGATTGCTTCGGTCTTCGCCCTCGCAATGACGATGCAACTCACCCGTCATTGCGAGGAGGAACGACGAAGCAATCCAGAAATCAACTAAGAGTTTAGAGTTTATAAACGCATAGTAATTAACAATTTAAATTTATTAAAAAATGAAAGGTATACTTTTCATATTAAATAACCACTTTCTTTATTATACAATTTTTCCCCTTACCCAATATTACCAGATATATGCCTTCCGGTATGTTATTTATTGTAAGTTCCGTATCAAATATACCTTTGGCAATTGGGGCTCCCTCTATTCCGTAAATCGTATAAGCCGTTTTTTCAGTTCCTTTCAAATGCAACTTTCCTCTATCGCCCCAAGCATGATAAATCGCATTAGCATCCTGTTTCATAACTGATTGGATAGATGTTACCTCATCTGTAAGATAAAGTTGCCATCCCGACAGTTTAACTGGTTTTCCTGATTTTGTATCAGAGATATTTAACCGTATCCAGCGATAGGGTAATTGAGTTTGGGTTTTCAAAAACATTTGATGCAATGGAACCATGAAATTTATTTCTTCTCTGTGGTCCAATGCCGTCCAGGTCGAACGGTTATTGGAACCTTGCAATTCCCATGTACAGGGATCATTGTATCTATTTGCATCACTGATATTTTGCAATTCGTAAGAAACAATGGTTTTACTTGCTCCCAAGTCGTACATAATCCATCCTGAGGCGCTGTCAGCGCCGGCAACGTATTGGGTATTATAAGCATTATCCATCAGATTTTCAACTCCCCCTTGATACTGGGCGGTGAGCCTGCTTGCATCCGTCACCAAATTGCCTTCAGGCATTTCTGTTTTGTATCCGTATAACTGCCATTCCGCCAACTGAAAATCGGGTCCTTGATTCAACGAAGTGATTGTTAATCTGTAATATTTATAAGGAATTATATTCATAACATTCCACACCGGATAGATACGGGTTTCCAACCGGTCGAAAGATTGACCTTTCGTTTGTATTGTTTTCCATGTTTCCCCATCATTAGATCCATCCAATCGCCATTGCATAGGATCATACTCCGGTTTATCGTCGGCAGAACATAAAGCATATCCTGTTAGAACTACCGGTACTTTTGCTTCATACTGAATCCAAAATCCCGATTGCGGATTATTTACGACAAACTTTGTTTCAACATTGTTATCTGTAAGATTTTTTAAAGTCTCATTGTCGTATTGTGCGGTAAGCACACCGCCATCATCCGTTATATCATAAGGACACAAAACATAGTCAGGCTCAGTTTGAGGGGTTACTGTTGCGAGGTTTGTCTTTATGAAAGAAAAACGATCGAAATCGGGGATATAGTCATTTTCATTAATAAATTTGACTGTATTGTTTCCCTTATGCAAGAAAACATTTATTGTTCTCATATTCAATCTGCTACAGTCTGCTGCGCCTTCTTTATTTGAAAAATAGTAAGGTTCGCGTTTCATTCCGTTTACACTCACATATACTTTTCTTCTTTGTGTCGTACAATAAAATACAGACATGGCATAAGTTCCGTCTTCCGGCGCTTCTACATTAATCGTTAAATAACTCTTTAGATCATTTCCCAGACTCCCGATGCGGTATCCTCCGGAAGCATTCCTGTCGGCTATTTTTTTCGCATTTCCGCCATAAATATTGCCACCGGCCTCAGCTTCAACAATGATGTTTTGAGGAACAGGAAGCGAAGGATTTTTCGTGAACTGAATGGCTACGCCCCCGCCTTGTAGCATGGGGATAGTCAACCGGTCGGTTTTCTGAACCTGTCGCAGTTCAAAATCAATAACCGTTTTGCAATTTCCGTCTTTATATATATGTGCAAAATAAACGCCGTCATCCAGAAAATCTAAAGAAATATCCAAAGTGCGGGCATTATTGCACAAGGCTCCCAGATACCAGTCTTCACCGTTTTTCCGGGCAATGGTACTGTATTGATTCGGCATCGCTTCAAGGCATTTGATATCGTCCCATCTTGTCGGCACTCTTTTCAGAAATTCCAATGCAATATTGTTGTCATAATTTTCGGGAGAATCCAAAAATACCTGCAAAGCCGACTCATAAGCGACACTCTGCGCTACCTGATGCGCCCAGGATGTGTTTGTCCGGGTGATTCCCCCTTCTCCTCTTGTTGGAGTAGCAAATTCGACAGGCGTATAATCCATACTGCCGATTACGTTTCTGGTGAAAGTAATGTTGATATTATCATATACTGTTGGCATAGTAGAATTTTGGATATAAAATTCGCCTCCCAAAACAGCTTCAGTAGTCATCAAATGAGGCCAGCGCCGCCTGATTCCCGAAGGTTTTGTGCAACCATGAAAATTAACCATCATTTGTACTTCCATTGCAGCTTGCATAAAAGTATCATATTTTTTCATGGTTGCCTGGTTATCGTTCTCCCAGAAATCTACTTTCACGCCAACCACTCCCTGGTTTTTATATTTTTGCAGTATAGTTTTTATGCCTGCCTTATCGCTGGGGAACTGACTCGTATTAAACCATAAGAATATTTTTACTCCATTTTTATTGGCGCGGCTCATTATAGTAGAGACTTGACTATCTGTCCAGCCAGCGTCTATCAGGGAATATTCCCAGCCCATCCGGCCGGCAAAATCTATATAAGTAAGGTTGGTATTCAGATCAGAGGTGTTTGTGTGCTCTCCTCCCCAATCCCAGGAAGCTCGTCCCGGAACAATCCACGACCAGTCGGTAAATTCGCTGGGGGGATTCAGGTGTTCTACCATCGATGATTCGACAATCGTTGGAAGGGCGCCAATCATTATCACACGCCAAGGTGTGAATAAGGGGAAGGTTACATTGATATTTCCTGCCGGCTCAAGCGTGAACATGGGCACAGATTGATCTGCAATCAATGCAGAAGCAGCATAAGTTCCATAATTGGCAGCTTCGGTCAGTAAACAATAATTATCGCCATGTTTCGTTAAAAAAGGAGTCGCAAAACGTCCTACCGGTTTGATTTGATTCCAATTCCGAAGTTCAAAATATTCGGAATAATCGGAACTCCATTTCATTCCCAAGGAATTTTCAAAATTGATATATTTAAATTGGGTGGATTCGCCTGTAATTACGAAACTGCCTGAACCGTCCGGCAAATAATAGCGAAAGGCGCAACCATCATCGTAAGCTCTGAATATTACACTCATATTCAGAAGACTGTGCGAAAAATTCAGCGTGAGCTCATTACAATAATTATGATAACTTGATCTTTTTCCGGTGGGTAATGAATAGGTTTCATCTATTACGGTTCTGCTTTCCGACAAATAGACAAAACCACTATCCAGAGAAACTTTACCGGTTTTAAGTCCTAATTTAGATACATCAATAATTCCGCTGCTATTTTTATCCACCTTATAGAATAAATTGCCATCCTGAAGACTTACAGTTATTTTCAGAGTGTTATCCGGAGAATATAATTCAAACTCCTCGCCGGCGGCCTTTTCAACTTTCGCAACTTTTGTCTGTCCGTCAGCAGGCGCACAATCCCCCGCAGTAGCAGTAAAATAAAAGCTACTGATTCCCAATAAGATCAAAAAAACATGTTGTAATAGTTTAGTAAAAAAAATTCCCATAATGTAACCCTTTAAAATAATTTTTTATTGTTCGAAAATCTACGCACAAATTTATCAAATTAATTCGATATAATTTGTATTGATATGTAACAAATCAATACAAAATACGGATTGCTTCGCCACAAGCGGCTCGCAATGACGGCGTGATAGAATTAACTTAACAGTATTTTTTGGTAACCTTATTAGATGGCGCACAAGTATAACTGTATTTTATTCAAGCAACAGTCGTCGCTGTGGAAAAATACGGCTGAGAGTAGTTGCGGGAGCGAGAACCAATGCAGCTACTCATTCATTTACACAATCCCTTGCGCCATCATAGCCTTAGCAACTTTCATGAAGCCTGCAACATTAGCGCCTTTCACGTAGTTGATATATCCGTCCGGTTGTTTGCCGTAGATAACGCATTGCTGGTGAATCTCATTCATGATTTGGTGCAGTTTGGCATCCACTTCTTCCGCAGTCCAATTGATGTGCATGGCATTTTGAGTCATTTCCAATCCGGAAGTAGCTACTCCGCCGGCATTAACTGCTTTACCGGGCGCAAACAAAACGCCTTTTTCAATCATCAAATCGACTGCTTCGGCCGTACAACCCATGTTGGAAATTTCGGCAATGCAGGTCACTTTGTTGTCAATCAACTGCTGAACGTCTTTTTCATCCATCTCATTTTGAATTGCACAAGGAAGCGCTATATCCACTTTTTGCTGCCAAGGCTTCTTGCCCGGGAAAAATTCAACGTCGTATTTTTCGGAATATGGCGCTACAATGTCTTCGCCGGATGCCCTGAGTTCCAGCATATAATCAATTTTTTCGCCCGATATGCCATTGGGGTCGTAAACATATCCGTCAGGTCCTGAGATCGTAACCACTTTCGCACCCAATTGAGAGGCTTTCAGAGCAGCGCCCCAGGCTACATTCCCAAAACCGGAAACAGCAACAGTTTTGCCTTTGATGTCCAAGCCTTTTTCTTTTAACATATTGACTACGAAATAGATTCCTCCAAATCCAGTCGCTTCCGGACGAATTAAAGAACCGCCGTAATCCATTCCTTTTCCGGTGAAAGTACCTGTGTGCTCGCGCGTTAATTTTTTGTACATGCCGAACATATACCCGATTTCACGAGCGCCGACGCCGATATCCCCCGCCGGCACGTCCATATCCGGTCCTAAATGCCGCCACAATTCCAGCATATAAGCCTGGCAAAACCGCATGACTTCCGCATTGGATTTTCCACGAATACTGAAATCCGAACCGCCTTTGGCGCCACCCATTGGCAAAGTAGTCAGCGAATTTTTGAAAGTTTGCTCAAAGCCTAAAAACTTTAAGGAAGAAAGGGTTACAGAGGCATGAAAACGAGTTCCGCCTTTATAAGGGCCTATGGCGTTATTGAATTGAACCCGGTAACCGATGTTCACCTGGACTTTTCCGTTATCATCCACCCAAGGTACTTTGAATGTAAAAATACGGTCCGGCTCCACGATTCGTTCGATAATTCCTGCTTTTTCAAACTCAGGATGTGCATTATAAATGTCTTCAATAGAATAGAGAACTTCTTTTACAGCTTGTAAATACTCACGTTCTCCCGGATGTTTAACTTCAAGAGATTGAAGAATCAATTCAGTTTTCATAATAAAATAATTAATAAGATTTTTCCGTTTAATTTTTGTATTTTTGTACGCCGTAAAATTACGAATATAAAAATGAATAAACAAATAAATGAAGCAGGGAATTAACATTGATCGCTTGGTTTTTAAAGATACCTCTTTTGCCAGCTTAATGAACAAAAGAATCATGAACGTCTTACTGATTGCAACAAAGTATGATGCTTTTATGCTGGAAGACGACGGTAGAATTGAGGAACAGATATTTAATGAATACACGTCTTTGAGTCTTCGGTATCCACCTTTTTTCACACAGGTGACAACTGAAAAAGAAGCTATTGCCGCCATGCGTCATACGAAATTTGACCTTGTAATTTGTATGCCGAATATGGATGATTCGGACATTTTCGCCGGCGCCAATCGCATTAAAGCGCTTTATTCCAAAATCCCCATTGTGGTTTTGACTCCTTTTTCACGCGAAGTCACCAAGCGAATGTCGCAGGAAGATTTGAGTTCCATAGATTACGTTTTCAGTTGGTTGGGTAATTCCGAGTTGTTGGTGGCTATTATCAAACTCATTGAAGATAAAATGAATATGGATGACGATACCGCATCGGTAGGCGTACAAACCATAATTTTGGTCGAAGACTCTATCCGTTTTTATTCCTCAGCTTTGCCGCATTTGTATCAATTTGTTCTCGAACAATCCAAGGAATTTTCGAAAGAAGCATTAAATGCTCATCAACAGACCCTTCGGATGCGGGGACGTCCAAAGATTTTGTTGGCGCGTTCTTATGAAGAAGCCGAAAAGTTATATCATAAATACAAAAATCATACTTTGGGTATTGTTTGCGATATGAGTTTTTGCAAAAATGGAGTGAAAGATCCGTTTGCCGGATACAAGTTTTGCTGTATGGTTCGGAATATCGATCGTTTTGTGCCGATTATCTTTGATTCATCGGAAGTTTCCAATAAACGATTCGCCGATGAATTGAATTGTAGTTTTATCGATAAAAATTCCAAAACATTTCCTCAAGATTTGCGAAAAGAGATTATGGATAATTTTGGCTTTGGTAATTTCATTATTTTGAATCCGCAAACGAAAGAAGAGATTGCTCGCATTACTTCGTTGCGGGATTTACAAGCAAAAATATTCCATATTCCAGACGATTCTTTGGTTTACCATTTGTCGCGCAATCATTTTTCGCGCTTCTTCTATTCCCGCGCCATTTTCCCGATTGCCGAATTTCTGAAGGGTGTCGATGTATCGGAATATGCGGATATGTACGAAGCCCGGCAGTTAATATTCGATGCCATAGTAAAATATCGCAAGATGAAAAATGCGGGAATTGTAGCCGACTTCGAAAAAGAACGTTTCGACGAATATTCTCATTTTGCCCGCATTGGAGAAGAATCTTTGGGAGGGAAAGGACGAGGTTTGGCTTTTATCAGCCGGATGCTCAAACAACATGCCACCGAAATAGACGAGTTGTTTCCGGATACAGGAATCAAAGTCCCTAAAACGGTTGTGTTTTGTACGGATATTTTCGACGAGTTTATGGAGACAAACAACTTGTATCCCATTGTTTTGCAAGACATTTCCGATGAAGAGATTCTTAAGTGTTTTCTTAGCGCCAGCCTTCCCAATCGTTTGATTGACGACATGCTTACTTTTTTTGAAGTAGTGAAAACGCCGATAGTCGTCCGTTCTTCAAGTTTATTGGAAGATTCACATTACCAGCCTTTTGCCGGAATTTATAAAACATATATGGTGCCTCATATTTCCGATAAACATGAATTGCTGAATAGAGTGGGGCAGGCCATCAAAGGAGTATATGCCTCTGTATTTTACAAAGATAGCAAAGCATATATGACTGCTACCCGGAACTTAATCGATCAGGAGAAAATGGCGATTGTCTTGCAGGAAATGGTCGGACAGGTTCATGGAACGCGTTGTTACCCGAATATTTCAGGCGTAGCTCGTTCCTTAAACTTTTATCCGATTGGAGAAGAAAAAGCGGAAGAAGGAATTGTCAATGCAGCTTTAGGCTTGGGCAAATACATTGTGGATGGCGGCGTTACCCTTCGTTTTTCACCGAAATATCCGAAAAATATATTGCAAACCAGCACTTTGGATTTTGCATTAAGAGATACACAGACCAAGTTTTATGCTTTGGATTTGACAGACGAACGAAATGCAAAAATAACGCCTGACGATGCCGGCAATTTGTTGGTAATTCCTGTGAAAGAAGCAGACGAGAATGGAACTTTACAATACATTTCATCCACTTTCGACCCGCAGGATCAAATTTTGTTGGATGGCTATTATCAGGGACCGAATCGAAAAGTGATTACTTTTTCGGGAGTTTTGAATCACGATATTTTTCCTTTGGCCGGTATTCTGGATTATGTTCTGAAATTGGGACAGGCTGAAATGGGACGTCCCGTTGAGATTGAATTTGCCGTTAATCTGGAGAAAAAGCCCGAATCGGGAGTTGTAGGTACTTTTTATCTGTTGCAGTTGCGACCGATTGTGGACAGTAAGGAAATCATCGAAGAAAACTTGTTAAATGAAGAAAAAGCAAATTGCCTACTTCAATCGTTACATGCTTTGGGACATGGAATTACCAACGATGTGTATGACATTATTTATGTAAAGACCGCCGGATTTAATGCGCAGAATAATCAGCAAATTGCAAGGGAAATCGAGCAACTCAACAGGGAAATGATTGAAGAAGATCGAAACTACATTTTGGTAGGCCCCGGGCGGTGGGGTTCGAGCGACCCGTGGTTAGGCATTCCGGTGAAATGGCCGCACATTTCAAATGCCCGTGTGATTGTCGAGGCAGGTCTGGAGAATTACCGGATCGAGCCCAGTCAGGGAACGCATTTTTTCCACAATCTGACTTCTTTCGGAGTAGGATATTTCACCATCAATCCTTATATTGAAGGAGATGGAATTTATGACGAGACTTTCCTCAACACTCAACCGGCTCTAAAGGAAACAAAATACCTCCGGCTTGTTCGGTTTGAGAAGCCGGTTGTGATTAAGATTGATGGGAAGAAAAATATTGGGGTGGTGTTGAAGCCTGTGCTATAGCAGAAAAAAATTCAGATATAACCGAAACTATTTGTATTTATTTGAGAATTTTCGTTTATAAATGAAAATTGTTATCTTTGCAGAAAAATTTTCGGTTATGGATGAAAAGATTGCGATATTGCGAATTTATAATTTATGGGACTCAAAAACAATAGATTGGGGATATAAACGAACAGAATATACCGGCAAAATAACAGATTATGTTGGTAATCGGCTTGTCAAACTGCTTGTGGGGCAAAGACGTTCTGGCAAAAGTTATGTATTAAGACAAATAGCCAAACAACTCATCGATAATGGTGTGAAACCGGAGAATATACTGTTAATCAACCGTGAATTTACCGATTTCGATTTTCTGAAAAATTACAGGGATTTAGACGAACTGATAAAATTATATAAACGAGAATTAAATCCTTCCGGGAAAGTCTATATTTTTATAGATGAGATACAAATAATAGAAGATTGGGAAAAGACTGTTAATTCATACTCACAAGATTATGCAGAAAGTTATGAATTATTCATAAGCGGTTCAAATTCAACAATGTTATCAGGAGAATTGGCATCCTTGTTATCCGGAAGATATGTCTGCTTTGAAATCTTTCCGTTCAGTTATTCCGAATATCTCGGCATTACGCAAAAGGAGATCGGCAGGCAAAGTTATTTGGAATACATGAGCAGTGGAGGATTGCCCGAATTATTTATGTTGCCGAAACCGGAGCTTAAACGTAACTATATGTCTGCATTAAAGGATACAATATTATTGCGCGACATCATTCAGCGATACAACATACGTGATGCCAAATTGCTGGAAGATATTTTCGTTTACTTAGTGAATAATGCTTCCAATTTCATTTCTGTCAATAATATAGTAAATTATTTCAAGAATCTGGGCCGCAAAACAAGTTACGATGTTGTGTCGGCCTATATCGGATATATAGAAGATGCTTTTCTTGTTCACCGTTGCAACAGATATGATATTAAAGGTAAAGAAATGCTGACAGGCAATGCAAAATTTTATACAAACGATTTAGCATACAAGAATTATCTTTATCCGGGATATGGATACGGATTGGGTTATTTTGCCGAAAATCTGCTGTATCTTGCATTATGCGGGGCAGAATTTGATGTTTACGCCGGAAGTATAAGGAATAAGGAAGTTGATTTCGTTGCCCGGAAAGCTGACCGCATCATCTACTTTCAAAGCGCCTATATGCTAACCGATGATGTTACAATCGAAAGGGAATATTCGGCGCTTGAAGCGATTGACGATAATTATGAAAAAGTTGTAGTGTCATTGGATGAAATTACCTTGCCTTTGCGAGGTGGTATCAAACATGTGCAGGCGTGGGAAATATTCCGAATTTTTTATTAACTTTGCCAACAAAATTTTAAAACATAATAATGTTCGACATATTATATCACAATGATTTAGACATTAAATCCGTTGAAAAGACTTTTCCAAAAACATTGAAACAACTGCAGGATGGCGATTTCAAAAGTGCGGATGTCCGTAAGATGACAGGTACTGAATTTTATCGTGCGCGATTGGATATCCGCGACCGGCTTCTGTTTAATTTCGTCAATTACCGAAAGCATAAGTATATTCTTCTCCTCGAAGTGATTAAAGACCACAACTATGCCCGTAGCCGTTTTTTGCGCGGGGCCGCCCAGATCGACGAAAATCGTTTGACGCCTATTGATTTGCCGACAAAAGAAATGGAGGCCGCCGCTATCGAACTGCCTTATCTGCATCCTGAAGTCAAAGCTATTCACACGCTTAACAAATTCCTTTCTTTCGACCAATTTCAACAATCGATTTATACGCTGCACCCACCGCTGATTATCGTTGGTTCTGCCGGAAGCGGCAAGACGGCGCTCGTATTGGAGAAACTAAAAGAACTGTCAGGCAACGTGGCTTATCTTTCACTGTCGAAATATCTTGTGGACAATGCCTCTACGCTCTATTATTCATACGGCTATGATAATGAATCGCAGGAAACCGATTTCCTGTCTTTCCGCGATTACCTTGCTTTATGGCAAAAACCGGAAGGACGCGAAGTCGATTTCAATCTCTTCGAACGTTGGTTCGGCCGCCATCAACAAGCTGTGAAAATCAACGAGCCTTACCGCGTTTTTGAAGAATTTAAGGGCGTCATCACCGGTTCTCCCGTGCACACGGCTTGGCTGTCGCAGGAAGAATATATGGAATTGGGCGTCAAGCAATCCATCTTTTCCCTGTCCGAAAGAGAACGGCTTTATCCCATTTTCCTCAAATATATCGAATGGATGGCGGAAGAAAACTTGTACGATGGAAATATTCTGTGCTTCAACTATTTGCAAAAGGTAAAACCCTACTACGATTATCTCATGATCGACGAAGTGCAGGACATGACCAATATCCAGTTGAAATGTGCCCTTGCATCTCTGAAACACTCTACCCATTTTATACTCACCGGCGACAGCAATCAGATTGTCCATCCGAATTTCTTTTCATGGAGTAAAATAAAAACCTATTTTTATAATTCCGGAGAAGGTAAGGAAAATACGATTCAAATCTTGCGTACCAATTATCGCAACAGTTTGAATGTAGTCGAATTGAGCAATAGTCTGCTTAAAATCAAAAATGCCCGTTTCGGTTCTATCGACCGAGAAAGCAATTATTTAGTTGACACCGTTAGTCAAGAAAAAGGGGAAGTGATGCTTTATGCCAACGACGACAAAAAGAAAAATGAGCTAAACCGCCGCACGCAAAACAGCGCCAAGTATGCTGTCATCGTTCCCTCAAACGCCTACAAGGCGCAAGCCGCCCGCTACTTCAAAACGCCGTTGATATTCAGCATTCAAGAAGCTAAAGGATTGGAATATGAAAACGTCATACTCACCGATTTTGTATCATCCAACGAAGCGGAGTTTCGTGAAATCACCGCCGGAGTAACCTCCGAAGACCTTGTAAAAGAGGAATTACGTTACAACCGCGCCGCGGACAAACACGATAAAGACGCTGAAGTTTACAAGTTCTACATCAACTCTTTTTATGTTGCCATCACCCGTGCCATTAAAAACGTCTATATTTTTGAGCAACTCGCCAACCATCCTGTATTTAGACTTTTGCAACTGCAGGAAAGCAAAGAAGATATAAAAGTAAGCGAAGCCAAGTCGTCGAAAGAAGAATGGCTCGAAGAAGCCCGCCGGCTGGAAGAACAGGGTAAGATTGAGCAAGCCGAGCAAATACGAGCTAAGTATTTAGGTTACGAATACCTCAGTCCCGAACAGTTGGAAATCATCTGCGAACGTGCGCTCAATCCCGCCTTGAAAGAAGCGGAAGTGAAAAAGGAACGCAAGCAGTTGTTTCAATACGCCATCAACCACCAACGCTACGATTGGGTGGAAGCGTTGGCTAAGTTGCAATTTCAGCGTGCTATCCTCTATATGAAAGAACTGCGCGCCGATCGTAAAGAATATGAGAAAAACCTGCGTCTGGGAAATAAAACAAAAATTCAATCAATCATACAGAAATACGGTATAGATTTTACCCTTGATAACGATGTCACGGGTTTGATGATGGCTTTACAATACGGGCAGACGGAAACCGCTCTCAGCCTGTTGACGCAAGGCGCTTCGACAACTCTGCGCGACAAATCAGACCGCTTGGCTTTGGACTATTTGCTTGACGGCTATCTGAAATACAAAAAAAGTAAGCAGAAGCAATTCCAAATTCCCGATGAGCGAACGCTGATACAATGCTGGGAAAAGACTTGTCCGCAAGCGCTGGTTTACGAATATAAAGGGCGTCAATTTCGCGCCGGTTCCCACAGCATGTTGTTTTTCCTTCATATCCTGATGCGTAACGAACACGACCCGAAACTTTTTGCCGGTAAGCTTGTTCGCAGACTTACTACCTTGGCTTCATACATGGCAAAGTCTCCGCTTGACACTGAATTAAGAGCGCTTGAAATGGCAACACTGACATATCCTTTCATAGACAATCTTCGTCGAGAAGCTCAGAATGAAGGAACATCCGATAGTAACCTATTTTCCAAGGTATGTCAAATGGCAGATAAAATTCTTCTGTTCACAATGGATAATTTATGCGAACTGACCGGTTTGATTCCTGATGAAATACTACCGCCGTATCGTAAAAATAGAAGTTATATAAACAGCATTATGGCGATGAATGAAATCTCGAAAGATTCGCCCTATTGCAAAGAAGCTTTTGTGCGTATTGAACGTGGCATGTATATTCTGAATCCGGATGTGGTGTGGCTATCGCCGGCGAAATAGCTACCTATCGGAATTTTCTATATATAAGAAAACTGGAGCAAGAACGGTGTTGGCCTTAAGATGCTTCAATAAAAGTGATGGAATGTGGGAACAGTTTTGGAATAAGGTAGAATAGGTATGGAAAATAACATCATTATGCGGCCTCACCCAAAAAATACATTGATAAAAGAAACTGCTGACCGTGCATTTCAAGAAACGGGGATAAAACTAATTTTCCATTTTCTTATGCATCCTGAAAGTGTAAATCTTTCCTATCGAAATATTCAAGAAAAAACCAATATTTCACTTGGAACGAAAAAATGTCTTGGAAGAATTGACGGCAAACCGATTTATTCTAAAAACTAATCAAGGACGTTTTTTGAAAAACAAGAAAAAACTATTGGAACGCTGGGTAATGGCATAAAACCAAACATTAAAACCTAAATTTTGGCTTGACAAATCGGAAAACCGAATAGTTCCTACTTTGTTAATTTATGCAGATCTAATGGGAAGTGGCAATAGTCGTTGTTTGGAAATGGCTCAAAAAAATTCTTAAAGGATAAAATTCCGCTCAATAATTTTGTAATCTATAAATCTTTTCTTACCTTTGTTGATAATATTTATAAAAATTTATGACAATAATATAATGAAGCATAGTGAAATGAAACTTTCACACTTTAAGACATAGTGAAAAAAAGCGTTAGCTTTTATTCTTGCATTCGAAAACTTAGGAAATTTTCAATGTACATCAAGAGTAAGTAGCCGATGCTCACGCCGACAGGCGTGGGCTTGCTCTATTTGATGTACGGTATCCTAAGGCCTCGAATGCGAATAAAGTTAGAGTCCCACGCTTTTTTAATAACCCTTTGCTTGGGGGACTGCGGCAAAACAAATATTTTTTTTCAATATGAAAAAACAATTACAAACAATCATTTTGATTTTTGCAGTTTCCTTTATGCCCTTTTCGATTAAGACGGCAACGGCATTGGAACAACAGGTTGATTCCATCTCCAATATCATGCAAACATGGAATCTATCACCAACTATGACAGCAACCCTAAGTAGTGATAGTGTTTTGATTATCTCTACCACTGCGAGTTCGGAAGCTATGCCGAATTTCAATTATGCAGGTTCTCCATGGTATGGTCTTCGTTCAAATATCCTTTCGGCAACGATTGGGGATAATGTAACTACTGTCGCACAGATGGCTTTCCAAGGCTGTTATAATCTTACCTCTGCAACAATTCCCAGTTCTGTAATAAATATTAATGGTAAAGATCGAAGTAAGATTGTTATTATGTAAACAAATTATAAAATACAAAAGCATAATGGAAAAAATCAAATTACTATTCCTTTTCCTCATAGCAGGAACCTTTTCCGGTATTGCCCAACAAATCCCGTCGGTGCAGCTAAAAGATTTGAATGGGAAAACCGTTGATACATCGATGCTAAGCAATGATGGGAATCCTTTCATCATCAGTTTTTTTGCTACTTGGTGCAAACCCTGCCTGCGAGAATTGGAAGCCATCAAAGAAGTATATGAGGATTGGCAACAAGAGACCGGTGTGAAATTGTACGCCGTTTCGATTGACGACGCTCAAAACAGTTTGAAAGTAGGACCTGAAACTCGGGCTAAAGGATGGCCGTTTGAGATTTTATTAGATCCAAATTCCGATTTCAAGCGCGCTTTAGGGATTAACATGATTCCTGCTGTTTTTGTGGTTGATGGAAATGGGAAAATCGTCTCTTCCCGTACCGGATACACCAATGGGGCGGAAGAGCAACTAATAGAAGAAGTCCGGAAATTGCTGAAAAAGTAAACATGATAGATAAACGGCTTATATTGATTGTTTTATTCCCTGTCTTTTGTACGTTACTTTCTGCACAGGAAAAAAGTAAATTGCCTGTTTCACTGCATGGAAGCATCCAATCGGATATTCTTTTCCCTCAGAAAGATACCACTATCATTCCTCCTGCCCAGTATGAAAAACTATACAACAAATTTGCATTGACGAATACATATATTGATTTGAATCTGTTAAGTCAATATGTGGAAGCAGGAACCCGTTTTGAATTTCTAAAATACCCGCTGCCGGGCTACGAAACCGGTTTTGCCGGTTGGGGATTCCCTTTCTTTTATGCTACCGGAAAATATAAAAAAGTCAGAATGACGGTCGGCGATTTTTACGACCAGTTCGGCAGTGGGTTGATTTTCATGACGTATGAAGATCGAAGTCTTGGAATTGATAATTCTTTGCGGGGCGCCCGGTTAGTGTATGAACCTTATAAAGGAATCCAATTGAAAGCGCTGGGCGGACAACAACGCCGCTACTGGACGCATAACAAAAGCATTGTCTGGGGAAGTGATTTGGAACTAAATCTGGATCAATGGATTAAACCTTTGAAAAAGTCGAATACTTTCCTCATGCTTGGCGGTTCCTTTGTAAGTAAACATGAAACGGCCAACGACAGCATTACGGATACAACCTATCAGTATTATCTGAATTTGCCAAAGAATGTGGGAGCTTACGATTTTCGGGTACGTCTGCAAAAAGGATATTATACTTTTCTGGCAGAATATGCGGGAAAAATTAACGATCCTTCGCATGACAACCAATACAATTATAATAACGGAAACGCCCTGTTGCTTTCCGGATCATACGCCAAAAGCGGATTGAGCGCTTTGCTGCAAGCCAAAAGAAGCGACAACATGTCGTTCCGGAGCAAACGTACCGACGATGCGATACTTCCATCCTATATCAACCGCTTACCGGCATTTACGACTCAGCAAGCATACGCATTGGCAACTTTGTATCCATACGCTACCCAACCGGATGGCGAATGGGCGTTTCAAGGATTGTTTTCATACCTGTTTAAACGGAAAACATTCTTTGGCGGCAAATATGGTACATTGTTTAAATTGAATGCTTCGCATATCCGGAGCATTGACAAGGTGAAAAAACTGTATTATCAGGATATTCAACTAAGTATGGACAAGAAAATAAGTAACGATTTCAAATTAAACCTGATGTATATGAATCAAACCATCGATTTGGGAGTTGTCAGAGAAGAAGCTGCTATTGGAGTCGTGAAAACCAACATTTTTGTTGCCGAAGGAAAATACAGAATTAACAATAAAAATACCTTACGTTCGGAAATTCAATACCTGAATACCAAACAAGATGAAGGCGACTGGATGGCCGGAATACTCGAATGGTCGGTACTTCCTTATTTTATGTTTACATTTCAGGATATGTATAACAGCGGAGAAACCGGAATCCATTACTACAAAGCGCTGATTTCCTTTACGTATAACGCCCATTTTATTCAATTCGGATATGGACGTACACGCGCCGGACGCGACTGTTCCGGCGGAGTCTGCCGCAATGTTCCTGCAAGCAGGGGATTTACATTGTCTTACAATTACAACTTTTAAATGTAAGTATATGAGAAAATTATTGACATTGTTCATTTTCGCAGGCATGTTCTTAGGCACAGGTTGTGATATTATCAAGGAAGGCGACCGCTTAATTCCGATAACCGGTGGAAGCATTCGGGAGAAAAAGGTTTTATTGGTTGAATTTACCGACCAGAATTGTAGAAATTGTCCGAATGCTACCAACGAAATCAATAATCTGATAAATCGTTTTTCAGATACGCTTGTAGCGGTCAGTATTCATGCCAATCCACTGCCTTTCCCGCTGGTAACAAAAGAAGGAAACGAATATGAGCAACATTTTCAAGCCGAAGACCATCCTGACGGCATTATTGACGGAGGAATTGGCGGACAATACAGTTCCCACGACCCGCAAGTTTGGGGAGGTTTCATTTTGGAACGGCTTAAAACAAAACCGGCAGTAAGTATCGACTTGTCTGCCGCTTTCGACGCAGTTACCAAAGAGGCGAGTATTAGCGTTGAACTAACGGGAAACAAAGCTTTATCGAACGTCAAGCTGCAACTGTGGATCATCGAAAGCAACATCAAACAATGGCAACTGATGCCGGACGGAACAAGAAACGACAACTATATCCACAACCATGTGTTCCGAGCATCCGTCAATGGCGCCTGGGGCGAATCGTTTTCAATCGGAACAGGTGAAAAGAAAGATTTTAATTATACCTGTATTTTAAACGCTGCATGGAAGCCGGAAGATATTGCCATTGTCGGATTTGTCTATAATCCCGATACCGATGAAGCGTTTAATGTTCAAGAAATATCATTAACAAACAAATAAATAAAGAAATACATTATGAAACAGAAATTACTTTTACTTTTGATTTGCTTATTGGGAATAAGCAATATAAATGCACAAGTGACTGCAATTCATGTAAACGATAGCCGGCAGTTAGCAGGAGACCAGCTTAGAACCGCAACAGCCGGTAGTACCCTTTTTTTGGGATATTGTGACGATGGTAACGCCTTAAATGTAGGCTCCTCAACGAACAAAACCCTTTCTGCGGCTATCTGTTTGCCTCCGACCTTTTTAGGCGGAATTTTTACCGGAACGAAAATTACCAAGATTAGCTTTTTAATTATGGGATACAGGCCCGAAAATGTATCGGTATGGATTCGGAATACCTTAACAGGCGCTGATTTGGTATCAGCAAAGTACGGTAATGTTACTTCCGACGGATGGAAGGAAATAACGCTTCCTACTCCCGTGGAGATGACCGGCGATTCTCTCTTTATCGGGCTAACGGGAACCGGAACCTATTTTCTTACATTTTCAAGACCTGCGGTTTATGACGGCTGTTGGTTTGAAGAAAGCGATGGATGGTATAATTACGCTGATCAAAATTGGGGTTCTTATTGTATCAGGGTTGGGGTTGAATCGGATGAAGACATTATTGCTGCCGCTCCGGCAAGTATGCCGAAGTTATTCACCGCTTTAGAAGGTGAAAATTTTAGCATCACAGCTAATGTTAAAAGTTATTCTACAGTTGATATTACGAGTTTGAAAGTATCCTGTCAAATAAATAGCGGGACTGCCATAGAGCGAACAATTAGTGTTGATCCGATTTCCCCCGGTAAAAATGCCGATATAAGTATTCCCATAGACGCGATAACGACTGCAGGCACTTATCCGCTGACCAATGTAAAAATTTTGGAAGTAAATGGAATGCCTAATAGTAGCGCATTTGTTAATAAAACGTTGGCTTCGGAAATTAGAGTAGTAAAGAAGATTTTTCCAAGGAAAGTGGTAATGGAAGAAGGAACGGGAACCTGGTGCGGCTGGTGCATACGGGGAACTGTGGGAATGGCGATGATGAAAGAAAAATACCCTGACACATTTATTGGAATTGCCGTGCATAATAGAGATGACATGACAGTAACAACGTATGATAATTATATGGTCTCAAATTTCTTTACCAACGGTTTCCCTGAAGCAGTGGTTAATCGGAAAGCAGATTTAATTGGCGATCCCTATTATGAAGCCGAAAATTTCTATCAATCGGAAATGGCGCTGGCTCCTGTTGCCGGTATCAAACTGAGTGGTGGATTTGATGTCACCAAAACCGCAATTGCTTTGAAAACTGTTACTACTTTCGGTATTTCTTTCAATAATGCAAATTATAAATTAGCATACGTATTAATTGAAGATGGCGTAACCGGCTATTCACAACAAAACTATTATTCCGGCGGTGGCAACGGAACTATGGGCGGATATGAAACAAAGCCCAGTGTGATTACAGATATGGTATTTGACGACGTAGCCCGTGGTATTTATTCCTATCCAACCGGTATTTCAGGCAGTATTCCAGCGTCTATCACTGAGATGACGCCTGTTGAAAGCGCTTATACAATTAATTTACCAAGCGCCATTCGAAACAAAGGCAACTTGGCAGTAGCAGTCATGCTGATTAACGGCGCTACCGGAGAAATCGAAAATGCAGATATAACAGGTATAGGTATTATCGGACAAGGCATTCCCGTAACCGGCGTAAAACCGAATCGAACTGCGGTTGCGTTGATTTCTGGCAGCACATTGCAACTTAAGGCAACCGTAGCTCCGACTTATGCAACCAATAAAAAAGTAACATGGTCTTCTTCTAATCAAACAGTCGCTTCGGTGGATGATACCGGAAAAGTTACAGCTTTGGCGGGAGGAACAGCAACAATTACCGTTACGACCGAAGACGGAAATAAAACTGCAGCTTGTGAGGTAAAGGTGATTGCCAGATGTGATAATCTGATTGCTTCCGGAACGACCGGCGATTTGAGTTGGATGCTCTGCCCGGATGGGACGTTGACGATTATTGGACAGGGGATTATGCCGGATTATAACTATAATGACCAGCCATGGAATTCTTATCTTTCTTCTATAACTTTTGTTGTAATTAAGGATGGAGTAATAAATATCGGAAGTGGCGCTTTTTACGGTTGTACCAATCTAACTTCTGTAACCATTCCCAATTCGGTAACTTCGATTGGAAATTATGCATTTTACGATTGTTCCGGTTTAACGTCCGTGACTATTCCCAATTCGGTAACTTCGATTGGAAATTATGCATTTTACGATTGTTCCGGTTTAACGTCCGTGACTATTCCCAATTCGGTAACTTCGATTGGAACTTATGCATTTTACAATTGTTCCGGTTTGACGTCCGTGACTATTCCCAGTTCGGTGACTTCTATTGTAATTAGCGCTTTTACCAATTGCACCGGTGTAACCGCCATTGACGTTGACAATGCAAATCCTTCTTATTCGTCGGAAAATGGCGTTTTATTCGATAAAGGAAAGAAAACGCTGATTTGTTTTCCTGCAGGAAAATCCGGCAGTTATGCTATTCCCAATTCGGTAATTACGATTGCAAATTATTCATTTTACGATTGTACCGGTTTAACATCTGTGACTATTCCCCGTTCCGTAACTAAAATCGGAAATTACGCTTTTTACGATTGCACCGGTTTAACGTCCGTAACCTGTTATGCTGTTAAACCGCCAACTTTAGGCGTAAGTCAGGATGGAAACATTTATACTTTTGATAATGTAAACTTACCCAATTGTATTTTATATGTTCCGACCGGCTCTAAAGCGCTTTACGAAGCAGCCGAGGTATGGAAAGATTTCGGGTCAATAATAGAAGTAATACCGACCGGTATCGTTTTGCCTCCAGCTTCCGCAGCAGCGAATGTGTATGTAAGCAATCGGAATTTAACAATCGAAAGCAACGCAGCAGAAACCATTGATATATATTCCGCAAACGGAATCAAAGTTTTTACTTCCACTAAAAATCAGGGGATTATAACTGTTTCATGCGGTAATTTTCCGGAAGGCATATTGATAGTCAAAGGCAGTTCAGGCTGGGTGAAGAAAGTGATATATAACAAAAAGTAATTATTAATTAGCATATTTTGTTTATGAAAAAAATATTGATTTGGGGCATTTTATTTATGCTTATAACCTCTGCAAAAGCGCAGTCGTTTATGTTCTACCGAGGCGACCAGCCTTTGGATGATAATGCTGAGTTTACGGTTTCAAATTATGAGGTATCCATGGATTTGGGCGATATTACAGTTCTGTCATTGGAGTCAG
>Ga0209629_10000454_pt1 | contig 22529 bp, 19 predicted proteins | sample TergutCu122P5_FD_187286 | JGI IMG/M metagenome (GOLD analysis project Ga0209629, IMG submission 187286) | Cubitermes ugandensis P5 segment gut microbial communities from Kakamega Forest, Kenya - Cu122 P5 (SPAdes) (version 2) | ecosystem: Host-associated > Arthropoda: Insects > Digestive system...
ATAAAATATCATAAAATACACTTCATATTAGATGCCACCTTCAACGCGTTTCGGCACCAAAGTTCCATCTTCAAGGAGTTTATTAACAACAAAGGACCGAAAGTCCAACACATATTTCAGTAGCTATTGCCCTCATTTCCACCATAAAAATTAGAAGTGATAAAATGTTAAGATTCTAAATTACACATGTTAACAAGTACAAGCACATATTGCTGTAATAATAACATCATACAATAATGAGCCTCCTCTGTTACACGTTCGCAGTTTTTTATTTTTCTGGGTTGTTTACACGAACATCACAAAAAAAGCCACCACGCCAACATTAAACGCAGAGATTAAAATACACAAAGAAAATGAACCAATTAGACCAGTGGTTAACAATACTCAGACACCAACTTAAAAATTTGCCCAATTTCTCAGTATAAAATTTTAACAAATTTTAACAAATTTTAAACTGTCTAATACATTTGTCAGATTTAATTCCACACAGCTAACACAACACTACAGTAAAATCAAAATTAGGCCTATAAATCAAATAATGAAATACTTGTTTGATCCTTTGTTGTTAATAAAATCCCTGAAGATGGCACTTTGGTGCCGAAAAGTGTAGAAGTTTGCACCTAATATGAAGGGTGTTTTATGGTCTGTTTTATTGTATTTTGTTTAGTGCAATTTGTTGTTTTAAAATATAGAATGTGAGAAAATGCGCGGTATGAATAACAAAATGTAACTACTTCCTGTGGAAAAGTAGATTAAAGCATGAGGCGTAAAAAATGCGAAATAACGTGTCATACAACGTGCATAAATTAGGAAATTTTATGAAGAAATTCTCTTTACAGATTCAGGCAATAGTGACATATCATTGTAGCTTAAAATTCTTATCATATGAAGGGAGGTATTTTTCTCATAAATTGATAATACCGCTATATAGTAATATCATTTGTGCAAAAATGCACGAAGTAAACAGAATAATTTCTTTGCCAATTTGAAGATTTTATTTTGAAAGTAAGTTAACCTACGCACATTATATAAAATATATGTTTGTAAAAATGACTGTATCAGATATTAAGCTAATGTATCAAGAGTAAAACTTTTACTTCATAATAACTAGTAATGCTAATATAAATCACGTGTGTCATATAAATAAATGTATCCTTAATACAGTAACAATGATACATTTATATGTATTAAACCTTACCTACCTTATGGATTGCTGAAGAACGTGTTTAGAATGAATTCATGTTTTTATCACAAGTGTTATATCTCATGATCAAGCAGAATAAAACTGCTGCGGAAATGCGCCAAGCCTAAGGAAAAATTACGCAGAATTACGTGATAAGCATCCAGATAAATAGTACGACTTATTTCCTGTGTCATCAAACGCTCGAATATGTTACAGTAAAGAATAGACTGCAGCGATATGTCGATAACTAGGCAATGTAAATATGGACGCCAGGCGTCACACTGCGCAGCATCCGAGCCTCCCTGTGCAAATGATTTCTCATGCATCCGCTGTATGGAGCTTCAATGCTCAGAACTTACAATATCATCAATTTATCACTAATTTCTCCTGTGGAGATTCAGTCCGATGATGGACTGGAACGTGTTTATCCGAATGCCGGTCCGAGTCTGGAAAACACCTTAATTAATAAAACAAACTGAAAATAGTCCTAAGGGTCGATTACATAATCGACCCTTAGGACTATTTTCAGTTTTATTTTATTTTTCATTTTAAGGCGGTCTTGAGTGTCGAAATGTCAGATACTGAGCCTGGCAAGAGGCCAGAAAGTCATATTAATCCCACTATAGAATGTGGAAGGATTAACTTAATGTTTGAAACCTTCCACCTTCCGAGGTGCTACACAGCGTAGGTTGGCAGCTGGTTACCGACGTTTCGGTACAGTCTGTTGGTCCCATGTTCAAAGGTCAAGAAGTATATTTTGATCTGCAGTTTCTTTTGAACTGCTTGATTCTTGGAAATGGGACGGATAGGTTGTTTCGAAACGGCTGTAACCGGCTGTCAACATAAGTCGCATAAAATCCAAGAAGAGTGAAGACCTTAAATACACTACGCCAAGAGCTTGATATGTCCATTCATTCTTTCTTGGAGTACATAGTATGGAGTTCGCTCGGGTGTTAAAAATGACTGGGACTAATTAAATTCAAAACGACAATTGCGAAACTGTTATTAAACATGAAACAGTTATTCAATGCCGCACGTGCCCTCAGAACTAAGTGTGCTTCGACATGACCACTTAAATGTATACTCAGGATTTGTTTTATCTTTCTCTATTGAATTTATTTGTATTATTATGTTTAAGGAACGTTTACAGAATTTTACATTGAGGCTTAGCACATTTTAAATCTAGCTGCTGCAGTTCATCTCCTTAAGTACTGCACAAATATGGAACAAAGGAAAGTGTGTATGTGTTCAGATACTTACGAGGATACCATAGGATCAGGATTTTTAAAATACTGAATAGGCCTGCTCGCAATCACAGAGGAGACTTTTCAAGAATAATTAAGCAACAGTTCACAAGCTGTATTCGCCTTTTCCCCATCTGTGTCCAAAGGGCCGTGAAGCTTCAAGTGGTAGCTTCTACCTTTCTCGTGTGATGACTTGCTTCGACAGTGCCAGAGAGAGGGTTGCTTGAAGCGAGAATACAGAACTCCTTTTAAAAATTTATTTTACTGTCTTACACACACATGTAATGACAGTTATTCTCAATTACAATTTTGAAAATCAGTTGGCATTACATGAAATTTGTGAAAGTCATCTCGTAGTTTGAATAGTTATCGGTTTGAAACTGTAAGATGTAGCCTGCTCATACCACGTATGTGGCGTTGTAGGTAGACAAGGTAGCAGAACCCCACGCGGTAGTAGCAGGCATATATCTGAATATGTTTGTTGTTGTAAACTTCTATGAAGTTTAAAATACGGTATAAAAGGAATACTTGGAAGAACAAAACGATACTGTAGTGTTATGTGACTGAGAGAAAAATTATTTGTATTTGTTGTGAATTGTAGTGAAAATTGAGAGGATTTAATACTAACGGTATGGGAGTATTTAAAAGGCCGACCTGCCTTTAATTTTATCGACCTATATAGTGAGAACGATTGATTATTCATGCGTTTTTCTACTAACCTCATAGTATACACTACTATATTTGAAGGAATGTGCGTATCCTAAGTAAGGAATACATAAATTTCCCAAATCTCTAGAACCCACCTCAAAATTCTAGCCGTTAGATGGGTGATAAAAGATAAGTTTTGTACTGGGGACCCACAAATGTTAGGCCCTAACTTACAAAACATATTCTTCCGAGAGACTGGCGACCGGGATTTGTGTATTCCTGTCCGACGTTATGTCGAAATGCTCTTACCGAACTGCTGAACCTGCTGTAACATTACTGTCTTTCAGATGTATTGTTGTGTTGAACTTAAGAATTGCGAGAATGCCGGTAACTGGCTTACCGGAAATGATATTGCAAGACATCTTTTTAAAAATATTTAACGATGATGTATCAGAAGCCAACAATACACAGTTACTGCTGGAACAAATGGTAATGTGACCGTGAACTATGACTAGGTAAATATATGAAAAATGAGTGTTATTTGAAGGTAATACTGTAGCATTCTTCTAGAGAGACACTGAGGAAATCCACGAGAATTTCAGTCAGGAATGTTAACCTCCATGGACATACTTAAACCTGAGACCTCAGTAATACGAAACAGAAGACCCATCCACTCGAACGCACTCGATGTTTAGCGTTATTGCAAATAAGGGCAGTACATAAAGAAACCGAACTTATTTTTTTTTTAATTTATTGCTTTACTTACAACTTAATCAAAATTGTCTCCTTCAAAGTACTTCTCTCCACTCTTGATGCACCGCTTCCAACTTTTTTCCAGTTCTGGAACGCGTCCTGGAAGGTGTTTTGCGGGATGGCGCGAAGGTCCCATATCGAAATTTCTTCTATCTCCTCTACAGTCTGAAATCGGCGACCTTTTAGTGCGGATTTCAACTTCGGGAACAAGAAAAATTCCGCAGGGGCCAAATCTGGAGAGTAGGGCGGCTGGGGGACAACAGTCGTCTCATGTTTCGTCAAAAATTCACGGATAAGAAGTGATGCGTGAGCACGTGCATTGTCATGGTGCCACATCCAGGTGTTGTTTGTCCACGCCTCAGGCCTCTTTCTTCGCACTGCCGCCCTCAAACGCTTCAGGACCTTTAGGTAGAACTCTTTTTTGACTGTCTCACCACGTGGAACATTTTGACGAATCACAGCAAGCACTTTCTCAACGCGATCGTCGTCCAATGACGTGGAAGGCCGTCCAGATTTGGAGTCGTCTTCGAAGGACGTTCTGCCCGATTTGAAACAGACACGGCGTACGGCTTAGATAACCATCTCCGTAAGCCTGTTGCAACATCTGAAAAGTCTCCGTAAAAGTGTTTCCCAATTTGAAACAGAAATTGGCGCAAACGCTTTGCTCCTCAAGATCCTTCGTTTTTCAAATTGCAAAAAATCGCCGAGGGTACTAAACACACATACATTGAAGCGTGTGTAGCTCGATCACTAATTAACGTGGTGTGATGCTGCTAGTATCAGAATAAAGCTTAAAGTCCCCGCTACACAACGCCATCGCGAGCGTGTTGCGCGCGCTCGCTGGCTTGCTATTTCACAAGTTCGGTTTCTTTATGGACTGCCGACGTATAGGTCTACGTCTACATTATTCGAGGCCACGACCAAAGTACATGCTTTTCTGGTCGTGCCTGTTCGATGCGTATAGTAAGAACATTGTCTATTGTTTGAGGCGAACTTAATACATACGACATTTAAGATGCTGTCTGCACCTGCTTCATAATTAAGTCGTATATTACAGCGTGTTCTGTTTGGTCCATTATCTCCCTCTTTTACACATTAGCTTGACCTAATGGACCAAATAAATATTTTTTCAAATATTGCTTTTACGTGATGATGGATGCGGAGCCACCTTCCAAGACGAAACAATGGACAGTGTCCAAAGAGGTGTTCCTATAGCGATACAGCTACCGTTACAGACTTTAGCAATAAACATTTCACGTGAAATTAAAAACAAATATAATTAGAATTCTAAGCTTGTGTTGTCGGGTTGATGTGTATGAAGAGCCTCGGCTAGGACGGTTGGCGTCGAAGCAGGGTTAGTGTAGTCATGACAACGCGAAGCTGGTGTAGTGCTGAGGGAACCGGGCCATGTTTTATTGATTGAACTCGAGAGTCGGAGGGTGAGTGGTAGTCTGATACGACGCTACTGTGCTGGTTGTGTGTTAACAATGTCAATGGTAATCCCACTGCCAGTAATTACGGAATTCTAATGTCAGTTCTGAGTAGGTAACTGACATACGTCACAACTAAATAAATCTAGAAAGCAGTGCCTTTCTTCAGCAGCTAATAGTTCCTCAGATAAAAAAAAATCCCCGCATTTTACGGAACCCATAGTTTTCTTTGTGTTCTCAACAGCCCACCACTTGTTCATATCTTAAGCCAGATCAATCCATTCTACGCCCTCCCATCGTATTTTTTTCAGGATTTGTTCTCATATTATCCTAGCATCCACGCTTAAGTCTTTTATGTGGCCTCTTTTCTTCAGGTTTCCCCACCAAAACCCTGCATGTATTTCTATTCTCCCGCATGCTTGCACATCCGTCGCCCAGTTCCTTCTCCTTCATGTGATTTTCCGAATAATACAGTATTTTGTGAAGAATAGAAATCACGAAGCTCCTCATTATACACTTTTCTCCATTCTCCTGTTCCTTCCTCCGTGTTAGGGTCATCTGCTTCCCCAGAATCCCATTCTTAAGCACACTCCGCCTGTGCTGTTCCCTTAATGTGGCAGACCAAGTTTCACGTCCAAATATAACAAGCAAAGTTTTAGGTACAACTAATATTTTGTACCGGCGAACGTTTTACCATTGTGTAAATTACACTGTTCTTTGTTTTCCGTAAAGTCCCTCTTAATTTGGCAGTAATTTTTTCGCTACCTTGCCAAATGTGACAAGATTTGCACCACAGTAGTACGAATTAACTCTATGGAGCAGAATGTTTTTTTAAAAAGTTGAAAGTCTTTCAGGTAACCGCGAAATTCTCCTCGTTTTATAGTATCCGGGGGTCAGTAGTGCTGCCCCTATTTCGAACCACATGCGGCCAGTCTTTGTCGTGGCGCAAAATTTTTATCATCTGTTAAATATTGTTCTTTGTTCTGTACCTAGATTTCTCCAGCAGTCTCCGACTTTACGGGCATTCGTAGCTTCTGTCCATAGCGTTCCCAATTTATAATTAACATCTACCCATCCAATCGACGCTACGTGTGTGTAACATAGTGGAAATAATGTCGTTAAACACGCCGACAATGTATCAAACTGGATACGTGGATGACACAAATTGTCGTCTCTTTTCAGGTTTTCTTCACAGCAGCTCTTCCGACTGGACATCGAACGCTTCTTCCTTTAATGGCTAAGTGTTTATCTTAATCACAAGGCCAACCCGTGATGCAGCTTGGTAAAGAAAGGCTGATTGTATAACAAAATCTAATCAACTTTTCGTTCAGCTAAATTCTCGGAACGCTGAAAAAGTACGGCTTTTTTGTCCTCGAAGGGCGAAAGGAGGGAACCTTCGGGTGTGTTAATTGTCAGACACCTAGCAATGGCACACCATGTCAGTACGACGTTACGGTCTCCATTCCAGCCTTCACAAAACACTTATGAAATTATAATGCGTCTGCACTAACAAGAGCAGGAAGTGACACATTAATTGTTACTCGGTGTTTCTTTTTCAAAGTTCTGAACGTGGAGTTCTATACATGTCGGTCTTTGATTCTCTTGAAGGATTTAAAAAACGCAAACCCAAACTGTCTAATAATGTCATATTACGATACGTCTATTTATAACCTGCCATTTTAGCTCTACATTTTTGGTCATGTCTGTTTCACATCAGCGAAAGTCACGTTCCGGTCCAAAGTCGGACTGCGTCCAAAAATTGAAATTTTAGTTTAAATTGTGATTCCTCAGAGAATTGAAGAACATCTACACGCCTCTTTTTCTTAGCTAATCTACGAAACGTTCTCAGAAAAGTCGGTTACATAGATCGTAACTTAAAAAAATTGTTTACTCTCAGGATTCTTCCGTGACAACTGGGTCCCCGTCACCATGGCATAGCGCATTCTCAATTGCGCATAGAGGGAACAGACAGGCGACAAGAGGTGGTCCTTCAACTTGGGGGATGGGAAAGGGGTGAAGACTACTCTCCGTAAAAAGAAGTAACATTTTTCGAAACGGAACTTGGTGTCGCGGAACTGTGTATGTCATTTGAAACGACCTAAGCAATGGGAAAAGGACATGAGATTTGACGCATTACATATGGAAAGCCTGTATAGGCCAGGGTCACTTAAGACAGTGAACAGAAAATTAACGGTTAGGTTTACTGGAAGTACAGGGAGTTAAATAGGAGAAGGGAGACGCTGAACTAGCACAGGATTTTACTTTCCTCTATGGAAAAGGAAATTAAACATATCAGTTCGAGACTGGGTTTTATGTACATGGGAGAAACACATCAGCAGTTGCGAGAGTAGAGTTTGTTGTTGATAGGATATAGTATATAGTGCCGAGAGGTCGCTGATTTGATATTATTGTGCTAAATCTGCATGCACTGACTGAGATAAAACCAATAACTCAAAGGACAGTTTCTGTGAGGAATTGGCGCAAGTATGCTATAAATTTCCTAAGGACAGTACGAAAATTCTCTTAGGAGTTTTCAACGCAAAATTGTGCAGAGAAGATATTTTCAAGCCGACAACTAGGAATGAGAGCTTACATGAACATCGTAATAATAATGGTGCTAAGAGAAGTGAACTTCGCCACATCAAAAAATCTGGTTCTTAAAAGCACAATGTTCCTGCATATAAACATAAATCATTACAGCTGGATCTCTTCTGATGTGAAGAATCACAATCAGATTCCTTACATCTTGATAGAGAGCAGATGGCTTTCAAGTATAATAATGTCCAGTCATTCAGGGGAACTGACTGTGATAGTGATAACTGTCTGGTGTTTAGGAAAGTTAGGAAAATTCTGTGACTGATAAACCGGCGGAACAGAAGTTCGATATGGCAAGATTCGATCTCAAGAATTTAACAAAGTGGAAATCAGTTAAAAAAAACACCAGGCTATCAGTTTAAGAACTCGACAAAGTTTGCAGCATTGGAGAAGGTATGAGGGGCATAAACAGAGCTTGGGAAAATATTAGAAAGAATGTCAGTTTCTCAGCCAAGGAGAGTCTAGATTATTATGAATGGAAGTAGCATGACAACCCAGGATGAAATGAAATTGAATCGAATGCGTCAGATATTTATCTGCCCTAGTGATGTTGATTTAGTGGGCAAAAACATAATACTATAAAGGAAAACAGAAGCTTAGAAGCCGCTAGGAAGGAGGTTGGCCTAGAAGTAAATAGAAAGAAAACTAAGTATATGCTCATTTCTCGTGAATAGAATGCAGGACAAAATCACAACAAAAAGACCCCGTATAAACCTTTTGAAAATGTAGCAAAGTTCAAATATTTGGAACGGCACTAACGCATGAAAATTGCATGAATGAAGAAATAAAGAGCGGATTAAATTTAGAGAATTGCTGCTACAATTCGCCCCAGAATCTTTTCTCTTTCCTCCTGCTTTTTTAAAATTATAAAATTTAAAATATACAGAACTGGAATTTCCCCTACTATTTATATGGGTATGAAACCTTGCCTTTCACATTAAGTGAAGGACGTAGTATAATATATAAAATATGTGTCAGTCAAAACAAACTTTATTTAGACAATAAATTTTATGTGTGTTTTGACTGATACGCATTCTATTCATTATAATAATCATGTCACATATAAAGGAAGAACGTAGGTTGACGGCATTCAAGAATAGGGTGCTGAGGAGGATATTTGGGCCTAAGATGGAAGAAGTAACAGAAAACTTGTGAAAAGAGCATAATGAGGGGCTTTATTACTTTACTCCACACAAAATTTTATTCGGGTGATTAAATCAAGCAGAACGAAATCGGCGAGAAGCGTAGCACGTATAGGGAGAAGAGAAATGCAATCAGGGTTTTGGTGGGGAAACCTGAAGGAAAGATGCCACTTGGAAAGACAGATGGAACATAAAATTTAACTATACCTTAAAGTAGAAAGATGACACGGCACGGAGTGATTTGATCTGGCTCATGATATAAGCATGTGGCGGGTTGTTGTGAACATGGTAATGAATATTAGGGTGCATACAACGCGGGAAATTTCGCATTAAACTGAGAACTGTTGGCTTCTAAAGATGGACTCCGCTACGTGGAGTTAGTTGGGCGTATTCCAAAACTTTGTGAAGGGAAATATAAAATCCAACAACTGGAAAAGAGATTAAAATCCTGAATCTCGAGAGTACAAAGCAGAGTTCTAATTTCTGTGTGTTGCTGAATTTAGAATTATCTTCACACGCCGCAAATCTTAGTGGCCTGCTGACTCGTTTTCTTATTACGGCCTGAATGTTCATATAGAATTTAGTTTTGCGGTTATGTTACTTAAGATATCTGTAATGAATACTGATCCCTTTCAAGGACTGTAGTACCATGATCATAGTTTATTGACGCGTGTTTGAAATACGAATTGATGTGAAATCTGTTAATAGGCGTATTTTCCTGGGACACAATTGAGACCAAAGTATTCCGGGGCAGTATTAACAGTACTTATATTTGCTGCGCGTTACGTATGTCGAGGTGTGTGAATTTAAAATATAATCGTGAATAATGAGCAGAACATCCTCACCAGTAGATGCATCTATTTCAAACGCTACTGTAACCGATGTTTGGAACATTGTCCGGGTTCCCATAGGATAAGAGAAGGGTGAATCTAATAAGAGCGTATCTCTCCCAAGAGGAGGGTGATGTGGAGTACAAGAAGCGCCTGATGTGACCGACCTATGTAGTACGAAGGTCCCGATCCTATTTGAATCCATCAACAATCCCCACCTCCCAACAGGTTACGAGTTACAAAGTTTGGGTCTTCGTAGAGCTTGTATGAAAACAAGGAAATGTGAGGCATGGTATTTCATACTGATGCTGTATCAGCAGAACTGTTGAAAATGTATTGACATATCTCCCGAATCCTTTAAATGTAAGCCTACCACTGAAATAAATGAGTTGAACTTCTTACATCACTCATCGTCAATATTAAAATTCTGCGTGCATGTTTACGTCGTGAACAGTGGTACAATAACCGGGAATTTTAACTTCTTAAGCCTTACATAAGAATTGCTGTAGACCAATATGAAAAAAAACTTGCATTATTCTTAGTTGTTATTAAAATCAGGACTTTAATATATACTTTTATTACTGAACATTGTGCCGTAGCATGGTGATATGTTTTTAAATACCATTTATCGTACTTTTTTGTTTCTCGGCTCGAGATCATTGTGGAATCGCAACAATATATGAAACCACAAACTGAAAAGCTCAGTTTTATTCATTTCCGTCTGGGAAATTGTTTTCATAATACCAGAAAGTTTCTTATTGTTTATTTTGTTAAGAAGGAAGAAATATAACACTACGTAAAATATTCGGAATCTTAAATTGGACCAATTGTTTTTATTCAATATGGCATTCAAAACTAAATGAAATGAAATTGGTCATAAGAAGTCAGGTGTTCTGTGAATTCGAAATAGTCATGCGTTTCATGTGCTTAGGTCAATATCCATCTGTGGTCATAAATCCATACAATGTGTCATAATTAATTTAGTTTAGGAGTCGGTGTCTGTATTTAGTCAGAAATAGATGCAGTGTGTCATAATCAGCTCTAATATATTTGCCAAGGTTTGCGTGTATTCGTAAAGGTATGTAGTGTGTCACAGTGTCATAATTAGTTCTAATGAACCTCTCAGTACCTGTCTCTAGTCGTAAATGTATGCAGTGTGTCATAGTGTCATAATTAGGTCTAAACATGGGCTACTAATTCACCAATTGCGCTCCATCTAAATTCCACAGCGCTTGGATGGCTACCACAACAATTCCAGGTTTTCACTGTCTTCTTTCCATCCTCCGCCCATGTCCAGTATTCAATTTGAGAGCCAATCATCGACACCTGATGGAGCAATATCTTACGTGCCCTTCCCTGTTCATCCACCCTTCCCATCAGATCTAAAGCCCTCCCACAGTCATCCTCTCTTATTTGATGACCAAACCAAAGAGACGTGTGATGTGTTACAGTACGTGACCCCGGCTTAGGACAGCCATGACTCACTGCCTGCTGGATTGAGAGGGCACATTGCGACCCTAAACCAGCTCACATCCTATAACGAAATATTGTTTGACACTTAATAACTTCGTAACATAGGAGTACATTTGTACTGCACAAAAGAAACAGAAATTAGGAAAGAAAGAAGAAAAGAAAGGATAGTGGGCAAAATAAATAAAAAATGTAAGAAGGAAAAAGGGCAGAGGAAAACGGAAATAAGCCAGACAGGTGGAGATGTAAATGAAATAAAGGGAAACAGAGGTGGAAAAAGAAAATAAAAAGGTACGAATGAAGGAAGGGAAATTAAAGAACAGGGGACAAATAATGGAAGAATAAAGGATAAAAGACAGGGGGAACGTGGAAATAAGAGAGACAAGTACAGACAGAAGTAAATAAATGAGATAAATAGAGGATGAAAAGGGAAAAAAAGGAATACCTAAGAAATAAAAAAGAAAGGAAGAATATACGCGAGCTTTACATCAAACTTTATCTCCAAACACAGACGTTTATCATTCAGCACTTCACTGTCATAAAATTTCTTATTTGATGATACTGATGATGTAATGTTGGTAGTAAATCAATTTTATTACAGTTCTGTGCGCTTGAATGACGTAGCTGAAGATCGAACGGTATGATTATGTTGTATTTATAGTAAATTAACCTCTCTTAAAGACAGTAGTACCAAAATACCACCATTAAACTTTCTGTATTTTGCCCACACGGCGTATTTGCATAGTTTTGCAGATGATTCTCACCATAAAAATAGTTAGATTCCTAAGTAGCGGTAACCGACTGTTTTCTCTCCTGCAGGTGAACTGTTGTCTCTGTGAGGTAGGATATGAAGCTACATATATAACGTGGATGATTGGCAGGCTTCGAATGGTTACAAATGCTCTTGATTGTGTGCTTAACCATATGAATTACACAAACCAGGAAATATCCAATCAGTTTCTTATAACTTTCTGTGAAGGTAGAGAAGCACTATATGTATTCGGTGTCTAACGATTCTACGTTACGGTCACTCCGCGTGTTACAAAGATTCGATTTAAGAAATTTTGCCCATACGAAGAAAAGCAAGCCGCCCGGTTGCCTAGTCTTCCGAAAAAGAACTCGCTCATCCGAAAACTTGTGAACAAAATTAGTACCCTGGAATAATTTCAGGCAACATAATGGAAAATAAACGTACGAAAAGCTTATTTTCCAGCTGTTGTTTAGTGAACACTTCTCTTATATTCTGTATTTTTGTACCATATGTAACATTTCTTTTCCTTTATTTTTATGTTCATTTGGGACACTAAAATTGTGGATTTCTAATTCTTTGTTATTTTTCAGTCGTTCGAGGAGGCAAATCCAATTTGTTAAGTATCTTTCAGCTCACGGGAAGTAGCTACACGTTTAAGAAACTTCTTACTTGAAACTATCTTCAGGAAAGTAACTATTATCAAGCACAGGGACCGCCTGTACTGCAATTCAATTGATGTCATTTAGTGGCCCTATACAAATTTCTCCCACACTTACGAACTATGCCAAATCTGCACACGGCATTGTCTCTTTATTTCATGATTTGCATGTACGACCCATTCCGCCAACAGCCTGGCTGTTTTAAATAACTTCCAGAACTAATTTTCAATGTGTAAAGACAACCCTTATACCAACGAGCACATAGAAGACGTGACACATCCAAATAAAGACACCCCAAGTAGCTGCTAAAAATTAGTCTTATCTCATATTTTGTTGTATAACGCAATTTCCACTGCACTGACAATACAGCCCTTTTGACCCGAACTTGGTTATGCCAAATAAACGTATCTCCAACTCTTTTAAGAATTTCAGAAAAAATAAATACATTAAATTTAGTAGCTTCTATTTTTATTTTAGTTAATGCCAGTAGAGTTAATAAAGACAAAAATTTATGAAGACTGTACACAAAAGTAGGTTAATACATCATCATTACTTCATAGACCTGCAATATTTGAAATATGTTGCATGAAATAACTTTTTCTAAAATAAAATAATTCTTACCATCTGCAACATATTTTCTACTTTGTGATTGAACTATATTAGATTATACACTGGTAAAAAAATGTTTGTTACATGGAAACTAATTTACGTTTCTTATTATTTTTCCGCGCTGAATTCAAATAAGTTATTAGAATTGCTCTATCATGTACAAATACAGTAGATCATACAGCACTGCTAGCAGTGTGCCGGACTGCGTTGTGATAAGTTGCAAGTGTTGTGTGTTCTTTTAGGTAAGTGTTTTGTGTGAAAGGATTCTGTTTATTATATTTTCATCAGTGGTGAACTGACCTTCAGTTCTCAGAGGGGAAATTATACTCCTCTCATTAGGAAATGTTATAAGATTTATTTTGAGTGTAAAATAGATGACTAAGATAAAAGTTTGGCCCCTAATAATTGTTGTGTAAAGTGTTTGAGGCTTCTCACAGGATGCGTAAATAGTTCGCGCCAAATGTCGTTCGCCGTTCCCATGGAATGGAGGGAACCAAAAAACCCCTCATTCGATTGTTACTTTTGTTTAACAAACATAAAAGGTATCACCTCCCAATTCAAACACACAGTGAAATGTCCAGATTTGCCACTGCAGTGAGGCCTGTCGCACACGGTGGTTGCCTGTACCAAAGCCTCTGGAAAATCTGACTTTTAGCAATGACACTCTGATTCTGATGAATGTCGCAGACAGCAAGTATGTGACAATGTTGATTCGGATCCGACATTTGAAGCAAGTTGTTCCTCATCTGAACCAAACCTGGATATTCCTACCATGGCAAAGTGGTACCAAGGCAAGTGGAGTTCCAGTATGCTGACTGATTATTGATGGACATTTAGCAAGGATGTACCAAAGGCAAAATGTAGCAGGAAGTCATCCACTGTTATTTCTTAGGTAAAGTATAATGTACACTCTGTATAATGCCAACACAGGTTTTCTTCAAAATTCAACCGTGCGTCACTTAAGAACCTTGCCTGATAGGAACTAAAAACATATTTGAGTTCTGCACAAAAAATGCTCTTTGGTTTACCTACTTTATTTCGTATGACAAAGAAAATATTTTTTTATCCATTGTTATTTTTACATATTTCATTGATTAGATAACTGAAACTTTGAGATTTAAATACAAATGTCGAAGAAATTGTGGTCATATTTAGCTTATACAAAGATATGTACTTAATCATAAGGTAAGATTACTGAAATTGTACTTCATGTTTCCACTTTTATCTTTAGCACCTATAATTTAAAATAGTTTAATAATACTTACATTCAATGCAGTTCTGGCAAAAGAAAATGCATGGTGTTTTAAGTGACAATCATACAGGTTTAGTGTATTTTACATCTAAAAATGAATGCCTTTACTATTATGCACTTTATTCCTTACTGCGGAGGCCCGACTTCGATCGCAGTCCAGTTCATGTGGAATTTATGGTGAACAAGGTGACAATGAGACAAGTTTGTTTCCCAGTCAGCTTTCCTCTGTCAGTAGTAACCCCCAGTGTCCCACACTCATATTTATATTCATCTAACTTTTACGGTAAGTAATCTGAGCATTTGAGAGCGCTTCGAATAAAACGCTCAATGTCTATTTTTATAGCCTCTCGTCATGATAAAACAAGATTCCAAATGGTGTAGCCGTGACATATTTCACAGGCTGTACCGAGACCTTCTAGTTTTTAAGTGTAAGGTTTCACGGTACGCGCGTGAATGCAATTTCATTGACGTCAGTAAGATATATATGGCCTTCCCTGCGCCGATTGTCTCTAAACTCAGCATCATTATGTGCGATCTCTTGTACCGATTGCCACCAACATCGGACAGTAAATGTGGAAGGTACGGATAGAAATTTATTTAGACCTACGTCTGTACGTAAAGTATGGCTTTCACGGCGCCGATTTTCACGGCACGCGTACTACTAAATACATTTCTGTGGACATTTTCTTTGAAGAATTGTATCGGAAGAGGACGAGAAATGTAGGAAATTAGTCAAAATAACGCCCTGAGATAAAGTCTTGCTGTCACTGTACCGATTTTTATGAAACCTATGTCAACTGAACGATGTCACATATAGTTTGCCGGTACAGAATTTTGTGCAAATCATTCAGAAAATGTGAAAATTAGTGTAAGAAATTTATTTACACCCTTACGTAAAGCATAACTTACTGCATTAGGTTTCATGAAACATATGCTTACTCGATGACGTTCTGTAAAAAACCCCTACACCGAATTTAATGAAAATTCGACAAGTGGTTTAGTCGCTCTTACTGGGTCATAGGCGGACGGATGGACAGACGTGTTCTCCATATAAGGAGTTTTATTTACTTCGTAAAGGAAGCCTAAGATTGAAAAGAATATTATGTCAAATACTGCTGAAGTGATAAAAATAAATGCCCTTACGAATCGGATTCTTTCTATATGTATTCTATGCAACTATTTTACATTCCTCTAATGTTTACTCCTTATGTCTAACACAACGTTTTGTTAGGTGCTGTACCTGAACCTCTTTATACGTAAGTAGGGCATAAGAATAAAAGTACTTGCATGCATATATATATATATATATATATATATAGATATATATATATATCCCGTGCTTGTTTTCCGCTCCTTTTCCTCCACTTCCATTAAAAATTCATTAAACATCATCTCTTTCAATTATACCCGTAACTCACAACCCTGCACTTCTCTTTCATTTTCCGCCTCCTCACTACCAGCATTAAGATTTCACACAGCTTCTAGCTGCTTCATATAACAGAGTCTTTTAAATATGCATTTACAAAAATGCCGCCATCATGCCACTTAGCTTCTCATACACGGAGGTCAGTGTGGCAAGATCTTGTTGCTTCTTAGTAAAATATACGAGTAAAGCTGCTTAATTTCTTACTGAAGGGAGTGCAAGGGCTTGAATTCATGTGTAGAAAGCGGTTACTGTTAAGAATGTGTTAGCAGGCTAATAGGTGGCCACACTATAGTCTTTTATGAGTAGTGCAAAATGTGTAGGCCTATGCACTTCCCAATTAATGTTCGGTGATGATTTACAGGATACAAAACTGCACCATAAAAAGTTTACCTTCATATGTAATAACAGAAATTATGGAATTTTAGTTGTCACGAAATGGAAATATTTATAACATAGTGCTTAACTAATTGCATGGACGTTATCTCTTAAACCAGAGGTGGTTATCTGCCAATCGAGGGCGTTCAGCTGTTTTATCGATTATGGCCTCTTTTTGGGCTCTATCAAATTTGTATGCCGCCTCTGTACGATCATTAGCTCTTCGTTGGACAGAAATTTTTGGATCAATCTGCATCTTCGAAGACACCTTCTGCCAGAAAAAGATTATTATATCAAGATACCGAGCCGTTGGACCGGTGAAAGTTTAAAATACTGCCTTCACTTGTGCCCAAGTAATTAAGAAAATTCTTTCAGTAAGTTTTCGCTAGATATGCAATGTCATGCATCAGCTTCGCAATAGGAAGTTTAATGAAAAACACTTTTAATTATGGTAAATTGTTATATTTTGGGAACATCAATTTTTAATAAATGAAAAAATTATACTTTGTGTGTTTGACGTTATTATACCATCTTACATTTCTTTGCCTAGTTGTTCTCATATGAATGCCCTGTACTAGGTTAGATCGCGAAAGATTCTCTCTTTAGAGTAGGTTACTGAGTCCAAGGGTCTGACCAGCTGTGTTTTAAAACTTTTCACACTTACACGGTATGAACTTGTCATTTTCTGACATTAATTTCTTTCCTCTTAAATCAATATAATATTGTTAATACGTGCCTATATAAAGTCAAGGAAGAAATAAACATCCTACATTCATACAATAAAACGAATGAAGATGGACATTTTGCATAGGAGTTAAAGTAAAGGTAAAAGTAAAGTTACAGATTACTTAATGACATGGCCTATGCAGGCACAGAGGAGAGGCGCAGTTGTAAATCCGAACCATTCGCAGCCTAGGCGCTAAAGGGGGGTGGGTGATCAGACACACGGCCCGACCACTTTACCGCAGGAAGGATACCCGATACCCGTTGTACAGGAGGCTGGTTGGGCCCCACGACCTGTCTGGACCAACATGGAAAATTTCGCCTCACCGGAACGCGATTCCCGGACCGTCAAGCCCGTAGCGAGTCGCTATACCGAATGAGATATCCAAGCCGCCCTTCGTTCGTAGCAACAGCCTTCTAAAACACGTTATTGAAGAAAGATAAGATTGACGAAAAGACGAGGAGGAAGTCGTAAGTAGCTACTGGATAAGCTTTAGGAAAATAGAAGATTCTGGAATATGGAAGTGGAAGCAGTAGATCGCACTCTGTGGAGAACTCGCCTGGGAAAAGGCTATGGACCTGTCGCAAGAGAGACAACGCAATGAATTACATCGTGTAAAAAGAAATGAATTGGAGTCTAACAAAAGAATATTTAAGTTGTTACATATTTGAATGACGTGTCGTTTTATGAAATATTGTTTAATTTTCATTTTGCTTGTAAATCCACAAAAAATGCAGGATGATATTGTGATTAATTTTGTTTAACTTCGCCTCAATTAGCATAATGAAGTTTCAGGAGAGTGGTTAATATCTTTGAAAGTTACCGAACGTTTTTTCTTTTATTTGTAATTCTAGTTGTTTTATTACTACTACTGCTGCTGCTGGTACACTTATTCGCGTCTCCCTGTAAGACCAAGTGTCTTTTCAGAAAGCAGTCCAAAATTCACTTAACATGAACTGAGTACTGACAATCGGAAATGACAGGCAATATATAGCCAACATATTTGTCTGGTCAGATAATATGACTGTCCAAGATGTGTGCTTGAATGGGTAAGATTTTGATGGAGATGATCGTGTCTCGTCTAAATGCAATCATCAAGGTGTTTCAGGAAAATCACGTAACGCGTTCAGTAGAGACTGAGATTTTAACCGCGGGCCTCCGAATTACATACCTGTACTTTCATATTTTGTAGGCAGCGTGTAAAAAGTGTCAAATATCGTATGTGTTAATACCTTGAAGTGCGTCTGCGGCATCATGATGTGCTGAAATCTCGAACGGATCTTTCAAGATAGACATTTTTTAGAAAGCTTATGATTTCTCATTAACGGCATCAGAATTCCCTGTTGATGGCACCCCGGGAGTGCTGAAAAATGTAGGAAGGAAACTGTTTATCGCTTGTGTTTACTTTTTAGTGCTTTAAAAGTTGGTTAGATTGGTTAGATTCGCATATTAATCGTTCATTCAATTCATCTGCTATCTTGTAGCATCGCATATAGGCCCCGTTGTGGGGACTTGGGTAGGAACGGAGGAAGTAGAGGAAACTCGCAATAATGCAAGAGCACACAAGTTGATTTACCCAACTGAAGGAATTTCGTCCTACAATACTGCAGTTATCTGTCTCATGACTCCTTGTTTTGATAGAAAGAGAAAGACGGATAACAGAAGCAGACAAAGTAGAACGAAAGAAATCAACGCCAAATCAGACATCATTTCCTCTTTCAGCAACTCAAGTTTTCTTGAACTCATCGACCATCGCGTTTAGTTCGTGTTGTTTGTAATAACCCACACAGTAACCCCAGTCAAAAACACAATCCAAGCCTACGCTCTCACATGGCTGAGAAGCATCACGTCAATAAAGGAACAAAAATGAAAACACATTTCGACGTAAAGTTAAAATGACAGTCCTACAATATAGGGTACTGGCTATGGTGGGAATCCTCTGTCAGCTAAATGTCCTATTTCGCATGACTGCAACTAGTCTAAGTTGCAGTATTAAAGATTACAGCGACAGATAAATAAAAACTTAATACTGAAGACCGTTTTTAGAATCATCAAAGTTGACTTTATTCCTTTTTTAATTACAAGGCATCTCGTGCCCCTTTTATTTTCGCGTCTTCCTTCCAAGAACGTAAAGATAAAATATTAAAAGTGATAATTCTATCTTCTGCTTACGCGACTGTGAAAGCGATCTCTCATTCTTATGGTATAAGATGGCGTTTTACAGCAGAATACAGAGGGGAACCGCAGAACAGAGACGTAACTGGAGGGTGTCAACACTGGAATGTGGATCTTCTCACTTTTACAGTCCAGTGAATTTGGTTGGATATGTAGGACGCATTTTGAAGATGAGACACTTCTCAAAATTTAATTTGAAACCCCGAAAAGAGGAAAATTTGGAGACAGGGTTTATGTGTGACCAAAATACTAAGTATTTTCTGATGAAGTAAAATATGGGAATGTGAACAGCAATTATTTGGCTCAGCATAGCTCGTGTTTTGGGGTTTTATGAAAACGGTAATGAACTTTAGTATTCCATAAAATACTGCCAGGATCTTGACTGGTTGTTTATATATATATATATATATATTATATATACATACATGCATAGGCCTCTGCTCCACTGGGTTAGGTGGCACCTCATATTTTGTGTGAATGAACAAGCAAAATAACTTCAGTAACTGCCTGGAACCAGCCATCACCTTCAAAAAATACAAGTACAAAATCATAACATCATTCGCGGATGTCTTGTACATGGTATATGTTCCTACTTCAGATGAAGTAAACATTTCCTGTCACGTCTATTCGCAGATGATAAAAAAGTGCTTCCCGTCATACTGCTTCTACACCAAGCGTCTTTACAGTTTTCCGCATTTGCTTTGCCTGAACACAGCGGATTCACGTGTTTTGTCACATTTTGTTTGTCTACACGCCGGTAAAACAAGTCCCCACTGGCACTTTGCCTATACGCAGCTCATTCAGATGTTTTATTTACTTCTTCTCTGTGTATATGCAGCTGATGTCCACTACAGTTTTCTTGTGTCTACAAAGTCAATACCCACGTTTTATCCACTTTCGCTGTGTCTATTGGTAGCTGATATACATAACTCATCCATCTTGCCGTGTCTGAGACACAGCTGATACACAAGTTTCTTCCTTATTTTTCTCTCTATACGCGGCTATTCATACTGGTACATTTTTCCCTGTTCTGGTGTGTCTGTACTCAGCTGATAAACGTGCTTCATCCCTCTTGTACTCGTACAAAGCAGATACAGACATTTTTCCACTTATCCTGTGTGGGTATACACAGCTCATACACACTTTTTTCGCACTCTGGCTCTGTCTATACGCGGCTGATTCGTACATTTTATCCACTTTCGCTGTGCTTATTCGCAGCTGATATACATTTCTCATCCTTCTTGTTGTGTCTATACGCAGCTGAGATACGCCTTTCTTTCCACTTGTGCCTGTACACAGCTGATAAACACGTTTCCACCACTGCTGTGTCTGTAGGCAACTGATTTGCCCCTTTCATTTCCACTTGCCGTGTCTACACGCAGCTGATATGCATTTACCACCATTTGTGTATCTGTAAGCAGATAATATACACGTTTGCGCCGTGTCCGTTTCTGCGTGCATCTGAGGTATACTTTTATACCCTTTCTGTGTCTATATTCAGTTGCACACACTTTCACGTTTGCTACTACATTTTTGACGCCTGCTCTGTTAGTGTGCACTGCATGTGTACGTTTCCACCCTTTGCGTCTAAACCCATTGGATGTACACCGATTTTCGCTCTTGTTTTCACTATAGGCCACATGCATCTGTTTCATGCGCTTCAACACGTCACATTCCGTTTATTGCTGTGTACACAGGCACATAATATACATGTTTCTACTCCATTGTTTCTGAATCTGTACCCTCTACCATTTTGTCAGTCCTTTTTATCATCCTCCAAATAGAGATCAGAATATTGCTTCTCTTTGTAATTTTGTCTTAAAATATGTGCATGCTTATTTGCTAAATAAGGCTCTCATTTCCCTCACTCTCATGGATTTTACTGGACGTTCATACGATAAAGAAACAGACACTACCCAAAAAGTAAATGTCAGCATTACTCTCTATTCGTCAAGTAGTAAAGAAATTCTCCTCTTTTTATGAAACGCAACATTTTATCACCGCGTCTCTGAATGTCCAACACAGCATCCATATTCTGAAAGAGATTAATTAAATCACCATCGTCCGCTATGTTTCTTAAAGTCTCCCTTTAATATTATCTTTACATTGGGCCTAAGCCACGCAGAAGGTCTCTAGAATTTTCGCCTAAAGTTTTGAATAATTTGTATTACTAGACACTTTCCAAATTCTCGTAGTATTTACTACATTCCATTGCCATACTTTTATAGCTACTCCCCTGTGTTATATCCGGGAATTCCCTCCCTGTAACATATATCCGGACGTCACCTACACCAGTACCGGCAGGCAAATAGAGTATATAAGCTTACATCATCTAGGCAAAGGCACAAAGCTATATTAATCTATCCAGTGTAGGATATGTACTACACAGCTTATAATTTAAATAAATAACGAGATTATGCACAAACCCCATTCTCCCGCGCTCCGCTGCATCCATAGCTGGAAGCGATGCAGATAACTGATCCGATATTGCAGTATCGATTCGTGGCGTTTTCGACTGCATCAGAAATGATGGTACACAAACGATGATAATTTAAGAGAATATATACAAACGAACCAGTGGTACAATCGTACATACATAAGTTATGTTTATACTCATTAAGGCGTATATGTAAGAGGGCGTGCTGATAAGTCCTAAGCCCGACCTACTTCCCGATGTCGTAGGACGGAATCGGTACTGTCGTTGGAAAGAGGGGTCTTTTCATGTGCCGAATTGCAAGTCTTTTCTTGTTACAGAGACTGAAAGGAAGCATGTCAGGCGACGCGCGCGATTTCAACAACATCGAGACGCGAGCTGTCATCGAGTTTTTTTCCCCCCTGCAAGGCAAGGCGCCGAAGGAAATTCACGCCATTCTGACAGAAACATTAGAGGAACATGCACCATTTTATGCCACCGTCAAAAACTGGGAGGCCCAGTCTAAACGTGGTGATTTTTCCACCTGTGATGCCCCTCGTCCTGGACGACCCAATACAGTGACAACCCCAGAGATAACTGATCTAATTCACGAGCTAATCGTGGAAGACCGCCGGATTTCGACTAAATCAATAGCTGAGCAACTGGCCATCTCACGTGAGTGGGTTGGGTCCATCATTCATGAAGATTTGGACATGCGGAAGCTCTCCGCGAAGTGGGTCCCGAAATACCTGAACGCGGATCAAAAATGTCAGCGGTGCCAGTCGTCTGAGCAACATGTGGAATCTTTTTCGGCGCGATCCAAATGTTTTTGCTTTCGAAATTGGTGACC
>Ga0209629_10000455_pt1 | contig 22495 bp, 22 predicted proteins | sample TergutCu122P5_FD_187286 | JGI IMG/M metagenome (GOLD analysis project Ga0209629, IMG submission 187286) | Cubitermes ugandensis P5 segment gut microbial communities from Kakamega Forest, Kenya - Cu122 P5 (SPAdes) (version 2) | ecosystem: Host-associated > Arthropoda: Insects > Digestive system...
AGCCGGAATATCAAACCGTTCGTTCATATATTTTCGTAAAATATCTGTGATGTCGGAATGATATTCTTTCACTTTCCCTGTTTGCCACAGTTTTTGGGCTTTCACCGCATCTAACTCTTTGAGGGCGCGCGTATGCGGAGGCACGTAAGGCTCTTCCTTTTTGAAAGGAATGATCGGCTTATTATTCACCAACCGGTAAATGATAAAAATAATCAACGCAATGAGTCCAATTCCCCAAATCAACCCTATAATCAGCGGAAGATAATCCGACCATACAAATTTCGGTTCAATGACGCCTTTAATATCGTAGAATTTTTTGGATACCGTGTCCACTTGAAGAGTGGATACATTCAGCGCCAAGGATTCGGAATAAGCCGTATCAGCGCCTGAAATCGCTTTGAAAGGCGGCAATAAATACAAGGCAGAATCGAAAGAAGTAATTAAATAATGGTATTTCAACTGAACCCTGTCGTTTCCCAAATCGGTAGTGTCGATTTTTGATATCGCCAACACTTCTACGCCGGTCATTAATGTATCGGTAATCGCGGGAATTTGCAGGGGCTGATTTTTATTAGCGGCAACTTCTACATGAATTTGCGTCTGGTGTCCGATAAGAATATTGGTGGAATCCATGACCGCTTTGATAACAGGCGGTTGAGCAGATATGGAAAGAACGCTTATCCACAAACCAAACATGCAAATAATATTTTTCTTCATTGTTTTCAATCAACTGCGTGTATTAAATAATCCTATCAAAGCTTTCACGTAATCTTCGTCCGTACGAATCGAAACGGAATCCACGCGACTCCGTTTGAAAGCGTTGCTCATTTCCGACTGGCGCTTTTCCCACCAATGTTTGTAAGCCGACCTTACTTTGAAAGAAGAAGTATCGACATATCTTTCAATTCCGCTTTCAGCGTCTTTTATTTTGATCATCCCTACTTTCGGCATTTCCGTTTCACGGTCGTCGTAAACCTGAATGGCTACGATATCATGCTTTTTATTGGCAATCGTGAGCGCATCCTGATAATCTCCCTTGTCGATATAATCGGAGAAAACAAACGCCGTGCAACGCTTTTTAATGGCATTGGTGAGGTATTTCAACACTTGGCCAATGTCAGTATTGGCATGTTGAGGCTCAAAATCAATGAGTTCGCGGATGACGTAGAGAATATGCTTTCTTCCTTTTTTAGGTGGAATAAATTTTTCTATTTTGTCCGAAAAGAAAATAACCCCAATCTTGTCGTTGTTTTGAATCGCTGAAAAGGCAAGTGTAGCAGCAATTTCGGTTATCATGTCTTTTTTCAGCACATCGACCGTACCAAAATTACGGCTGCCTGAAACATCAATAAGCAACATGACGGTCAATTCTCTTTCTTCTTCGAAAATCTTAATATATGGTCTTGAATACCTTGCGGTTACATTCCACTCAATGTCGCGGATATCGTCGCCAAATTCATATTCCCGAACTTCCGAAAAAGCCATGCCTCGACCCTTAAACGCGGAATGATACTGCCCTGCAAAGATGTTGCGGGACAATCCCCTCGTTTTAATTTCGATTTGCCTTACTTTTTTTAATAATTCACTTGTTTCCATATTGAATAGTGCGTCATTGCAAGCGTAGCGAAGCAATCTTTCACCTCTCCCCCGACCCCTCTCCACATGAGAGGGGAGCAGTTCTCCCCCTTTGGGAGTTAGAGAGGGGTAGATTGCTTCGGGCTTCGCCCTCGCAATGACTTGCAAAAATTATGGTACTTCAACCTTGTTCAAAATTTCAGCAATAATCTCTTCAGTCGTCAGATTGCGAGCTTCCGCTTCGTAAGTCAAACCGATACGGTGACGGAGCACGTCGAAACAGACGGCGCGAATATCTTCCGGAATCACATACCCTCTTCGTTTAATAAAAGCGTACGAGCGTGCGGCTAAAGCCAAATTGATGGAAGCACGCGGAGAAGCTCCGAACGAAATCATGTCTTTCAACGCCGGCAGTCCGTGTTCATGCGGATAACGCGTAGCGAACACAATGTCCACGATGTATTTTTCTATTTTTTCGTCCAAATACACTTCGCCGACGATTTTACGGGCGCCCAATATTTCCTCTTTCTTCAAAACCGGTTTGATGTCGGGTTTCTTCTCTCCGATATTTTGACGAATAATCAGTTTTTCTTCGTCTTTCTTCGGATAGTTGATTACCACTTTCAACATGAAACGGTCCACCTGAGCTTCAGGCAACGGATAGGTACCTTCTTGTTCGATAGGATTTTGTGTAGCCATTACCAAAAACGGTTCGGGAAGTTTGTAAGTACTTTCGCCGATTGTAACCTGGCGTTCCTGCATGGCTTCCAGCAAGGCGCTTTGAACTTTGGCGGGAGCACGGTTGATTTCATCCGCCAAAACAAAGTTGGCAAAGATCGGACCGTGTTTCACTAAAAATTCTTCTTTCTTCTGACTGTAAATCATAGTTCCGACTACGTCGGCCGGAAGCAGGTCGGGCGTAAATTGGATGCGACTGTACTTGGCGTCGATTAATGAGGCCAACGTTTTGATTGCTAATGTTTTTGCCAGACCTGGAACTCCTTCCAGCAGAATGTGTCCATCCGACAAAAGACCAATAAGCAAAGATTCAACCAAATGCTTCTGTCCCACAATGGTCTGATCCATGCCCATAAAAATCATATTGACAAAACCGCTTTTGCTTTCGATTCGCTCGTTTAACTCGCGAATATCAACTGTTTGATCCATAAAAAATACTTGTTTTTATTCTTAAAACCACTTTTCATTTTTATAGCTGCAAAAGTATAAATGTTAAATTGAGATTGAAAGACATAGCAGGTTAAAAATAATTAATTATAATTAAAAGCAAATTGCAGTTACTGCTCACATCCACATGGATAGAGATTGGATAGTATAAATGTTAAATAAGCCGGTATAAATGTGAAATGAATTAATCACATTCTGCCTCAATTGCACACGAAATGTGTAGTGTGCATCTTTGGATTTCACTCCGTATTTCATAATTTCATTCGCTCTTTTCTCTATTACATCTGCCTTGTCAATATTGATATAGATTGTGGCATTTTCAAAAAACCTCTCTATTGCGATTTTGTTTTTGGAATAAGGACTGTTTCCGTTCTCATAACGAGAAACATACGAAACAGTCAACGACAAACGACCCAAATGTATCAATTGTTGAACGTATAATTTAGACTGTGTTTCCAAGTAAATACCATTTGACTTTGGTCGTCAAATGGGCGGTTGTAGGAATAGTTATCAAGATATACTTTCATCGCAATTTCATCTTGTTAATCATATCAAAACAAAGCAACAGCTAAATCTTGCCGGCAGGCTTAGTTCAACGTTGCAGCGGCTTCACGCAGGCGGGGGTTAGGAGAGGCTCGGGCGAGAGCAAAAGATGATGTTACCTGCTCTGTGTCAGACGAGTCTGCATCCCCGCTTGCGGTCGAGTAGGCAAGCAGGAATTTCACCCGCGAGCCTCTCACAGAACCGTACGTGAAAGTCTCCCTTCATACGGCTCCTGTTATCGCTTGATAAATCAGACATAACCTTTCTCCCAATGATAAAACAGATTTGGATTACAATTCATGAGTTTTTTCAGTCGATGCCGGCAAAGAATATTACCCTTTAATTTATACTTACGCTTTATCCAACCGGCTAATTTCTCTTGTAAGTAACACATCATTTTCCTGAGTTCTGTTCTTCCAACTTCTGCGAAATATCCAATCCACTCGCGTAACTTGCTGTTTAGCAATTCAGCGATGAGTTCCGGCGATTGACACGTACTGTGCCAATATACTGTCGTTCGGATAGATTCCCTGCTTTTGGATTGGTTGTCGCCACTGATGGCGGGTGAAAAGCCTGTAACCGGTTCATGCCGCCTCTGTACCGGCAGACACACGACCGGTAACCGAATATCCGTCGTGTGTTCGCATGTTTTCTACTTCGGCAATGAGCATTTTTAAGGAATACTCCGCAGTACCGTATTCAAACTTTATATCCTTCAGCCATTTGATAAACGCTCTCGACCAATGTCCCGACCGTAGGAAACGTTCCGGCAATCTCTTTTATCCGTTTTGAAAACTCTTTCTTTTTCATTGGTCGGAATGTCTGCCGCATGAACCACCATGCTGTGAATTCCTTTCTTTTTTATGGACATCAATTCCTACGAATATTTTTTGTCCTTCAAAATTTAATTTGTTCCTTTGTGCTTGCATAAGTTTTGAATATTATTTTTATTATTAACTATTTTACAAAGTTAAATAATACTCTTGACTTATGCTTTATTGTTTAGCTGAATTCGTCAATCCGACTACAAACATAGGAACTCGTTAACTGCTGGCGTTTTTTTGTGTTTTCTCTCGTGCAAAGTTTTCATTTTGCGAGTATATTTTGCAAGATTTGTTCGATAAACGCTGTTTGTACGTTTTCCATTTCAGATTTATCATAAATGAAAAGCAATGTGATTTTATCTTCGACAATTTCAAAATAAAAAATGACTCTGGCGCCGCCACTTTTACCTTTTCCTTTACTTTTGATAGCAATACGAGCCTTGCGGCAATTTGGAAAAATCTCATCGCCTATCATTGGATTTTCTTCCAACTCACGCAGAAACGCAAGATAGTCAGCCTTTAATGACGGATATTTTTTATTAAGACGTTTTAGTGACTTTTCAAATTCGGGGGCAACTTCAAAGTTCATAAGCCAACTCATATGCTGATTTTAACTTGCGTTTGCCTTTGCGAGCTTCCTCTACTTCGTGAAGACCACGGCGAATACTTCTGACTATTTTGTCAGCTTCTTTATATGCAAGATATTTTTTGTATTCGCGTGGAGACATTGCAACCGTTATCTTATCCATAATCTTTATACTTTTAATTAACTCCGCAAATATACAGTTTTTTTTGCAAACTGCCATTAACTGCTGACGTTTATATACTTTTTTTCAATGCTTCTGTTTTTATGTCGAATAGCAAAATCTCATTGTGTTCATTTTTATCTTTCTTCCGATTTCTGTTTTTGTCAAAGTAACCCGATACAATCATAGTTCCTGTAAATTCATTTTTTATAGTCCACGACCTTACATAGTAATTGTCTTCCATTAACTGTTTCATATTGTCTCCATTCGGGGAAAATAGAAAAATTTGTCTCGGGTCTCGCCAATCAATATCCTTTTTGTTGTCCAAAGAAACTGTAGTCGCAACAACCAAGACAAGATTAATTCCTAAACTGTCAAGTTTCACTTGTTGAATAACACCCAATCTTGCCCCATCAGCAAATTCAATTTCTTTAGTATCTCCTGTCAATGTATTAATGAACAACAAACTACTTTTTACTACGTCTCCAAGTTTTGATTGATTTTCAACAGTCGCCACAGAAAACACTGTTTCTTTCAAATGTATAAACTTATTGTATTCGTAAATAACTTTTGAAAAAGATTGAGCATTTACGTTAATTGCTAAAAAACTAACAATTAGTGTCACGTCGCCGAGAGACCTTCTCTCATCTGTAATAAAGCATCAACATTTCAAAGAACTGTTGTTCAAGTCACACACGTGGTGGCGGCTTCACGCAGGCGGGGGTATCGGTAAGGCTCGCACGAGAACTAAAGATGTTGTTACCTGCTCTGTGTCAGACGAGTCTGCACCCCCGCTTGCGTGAAACTCGTTGGCGGCTGGCGTTTCTTGTTGTTATTTTTCTTCAAATTTCTTCCATTCATCATTTTTCCCGTTTAACCAATCATAATAAAAACTAAGAATCAGTCCCGACATATTATCCGGATGCTGAATTCCTTTTGTGATAAAATATTGTTTAAGTCGCGAGCCTGTCCATAATCTCCATCTGTTTCTAAGTGACATTCCAAGACTCAAATGATATAATCCGGTTTCATCTCTGTCTTTTAGATTTCTAAAGGTTTCAATGTCTTTAGGTTTTAAAAACTTATTCAATTCAATAAAACACTCTTCAAGATTTCGAGGAATGTAAAGTCCGTCAATGGAATCTGCAACAAGTCGTTTTTTTTGTGTTTCTTGTTCTTCAATAATTTCTTCCTGTCTTTCTTTTTCTGCTTTATTCATATCCTTGTTCATAAATTTAAGAAAATTAACCGTGAATCGCCACATTTCCGCTTCGTCAGGAATTTTATTGGTTTTAAAACGACGTGATTCTACAAAAGTTTTTATTTTTTCTTCTGATAGGTATCCTCTGTGAAACTCTGTTTTTTCGAGTATTACATGTCCTTTTCTGTCAAGAAGTATTTGTATATCGAAAGTATATTGTCTGTATTTTTTATAGTCAAGACTGTCAGGAAAAACTGCCATATTAAGATATTTTGCCAACCCATTTTCAAAAGATTCTCCATTTGATAAGTCAGGCAAACCTTTGGGAATGTTATGTTTTTCGAGTTTTATGTCAAATGATTTGATTTGTCTAAACCATTCTTCGTTCACATTTTCGATTGGCAAAATATTAAGATTGGCTGTGTTAAGGTCAATTTCTATCAGCTTGTTTGTTTTTGCAAAAATGTAGAGGGTGTCGTTGTTTAAAAAAGTCGCCTTTTTTGTTAGTTCCTTTTCAAAATCAGTTACATTCTCTTTATAGCTTACATCTAACATATTACCTCTTCTTATCATTTTTAATGCTTCTTTGTAAAACAAGTAACAATCTTCTTTTTCACAATCGCAATTAATTAAGTCAGTCAATTGATACTGTTTAAAAGGAACTCCATTTTTGAAAATTTCAATGCTTTTATTTTGAACGCCGTCCCACTCAAATTCTTTGTCAATTACATAAACAATGGTTTTACCATCATTGCTTAAAAAAATCTCTTTCCGGTTGGAAGTATAGGGACTTAATTCAAAATATCTGGGAATTTCATAGAGCTTTGTAGAATCAGAGTTAAAAACAATTGTCTTTCCTATTGAAGTTTGTTCAATGTTGTCAAAAGGAATAGTCCGCAGAAAAAATTTATTATTCTGTGAATTTACCGTATAGATATAGTACTCAAAATTATAACTTTGTCCAAAAACTTGCCCCATAGCAATGAGGCAAAAAAGCATAATTATTTTAATTCGTGTCATAATTGTTAATTTATTCTTTTGTTATACTGTCGCCCAACACTTGCTGCTAACGTCATAGGATTTTATGTTTAATTTTTCGTCTCACATCCAAGCCCGCCAATATCACAAAACTCGGGAGACGAAAAATTGAATATAAAATTGTGTTGAACGAAGCCTTATCTCCGGACTTCTTTATAAGGACTTTCGATTTTGCGGTTGTATCCCGTTTGTCCTAGATTACTGAAATAGCGCCGGTAAAAATACAACATTTTTTTCATAAAGCATCAACATTTTTCAATCAGAGGATACAACATTCCCATTGACTCATTTTATAGAGAAACAAGACGGGATTTCAATACTCAAAGAACGCGTCATTTCGTTTTTCAGTCGGGAGGGTTGTAATATTGCATGTGTCCTTTCTTACAACAGGGACAAAGGCTGTAATCTTTTCCGCTAATCAGTTCATGAATCCAAATCATTGTCAATCCCTGAAAAAGCGAAGGCAATTTCATCTTGTTAATCAAATCAAAACAAAGCAACAGCTAAATCTTGCCGGCAGGCTTCGTTCAACTGTCTTTTTCCATTTGCTTTTTTCAATAAAAACTTGCATATTGTTGCTGTCGATATCCGTGATTTTCAGATTGATAATTTCCGAAAGGCGCAGTCCCATTCCATAACAAAGTTTCAACATCGTATTATGTTTTAAATTTGTAGTTACCGCAAACATTTTTCTGCTATCGTTTTGATGAATGGTTCTCGGATTTGTTCCCTGTTCTTCAGACCCCGGAGAACTATTCTTCGATTCATTGTCCCCTATTTCTTCTTCCCTAAAAAAGGTTTAGCTATTTTTTAAGCTAAACCAAAGCTAAACCAAAACTATACCAAGTCTATATAAAGCAACAAAATTCACTTGTTAAACAATAAGTTAAGAAAACTGTAAAAATACTACTATTTGTATGTCCATTACCTCAGTTTCACACACATCACATCATGCGCAGGGACAACCGTTTTCAAAGGCTTATTGGTTTCCCCCAATTCTTTATGTTGCCATACATCCCTGATTTTATAAGTGAGAGCGCCTGTGGTATTCAAGGAGCGATTGGATAGGGAATCGGTTACCGAAAAAGTTTTCCAATCGAGTGAAAAAGGCTTATCCGTTTTTCCCCGATTTAAAATACACAAAGCCCATTGGTCATTTACAAGCGGTTTCAGCCAAATTTCCAGACTGTCTTTTGCTTCCTGCTTAAATCCTTGGATGCCCAAAGCATCCTGATTAATGGCTATAACTTCTTTATTGGTCAAAATTGCACTCGTTTCCGGCTTCATTGAGCGAATATCATTCCCCGCAATTAATGGAGCGGCGAGCATACACCAAAGTGTAAAATGCGCCCGGTCTTCATTGACAGACATTCCGTTCCCCACTTCCAACATATCCGGATCATTCCAGTGCCCCGGCCCTGCATATTTTCGCAATCCTTCCTGCAGGTCGAGTATCGCCAACACGCCATTTGCAGCCCAAAAACCATGATCTTTTATACAATCGAAACAATTGGTGATATCTCCCGTTGTACGCCATAAATTACCCATCTCGGGTCCCCAAAGCCAAGGTTTGTTGGAGCCCCATTCACAAATACTGAAAACAATCGGCCGGCCGGCAGCATACAGCGCATCTCGCATCGTCATATAAGCGCCTGCCGCATTCAATTTGTCGGTATTACACCAATCATATTTCAAATAATCAACACCCCATTTTGCATATTGTAAAGCATCCTGAAATTCATGCCCGCGACCGGCTGGCCGGCCGGCACAAGTTTTACTACCGGCGCAAGAATAGATCCCGAATTTCAACCCTTTGGAGTGTACATAATCGGCCAAAGCCTTAATGCCTGAAGGGAAACGCTTCGGGTCGGCAACAATAAAACCCAAACTATCACGATTTACTTGCCAACAATCGTCAATGACAACATATTCATACCCGGCATCTTTCATTCCGGAAGAGACCATTGCATCCGCAATTCCCCGAATCATATTTTCATCCACATTGCATGCAAACTTATTCCAACTGTTCCATCCCATAGGAGGAGTTTGCGCCAGATTTTCAAACTTTTGTGCTTTAACACCCGTTAACAACAGGGTGCAAATTATCGCTGTCAATACTTTTTTGTACGTTTTCATAATATTCTTTCTTTTTCTTTTTAATTTTCTACAAAAATAGGCATATTTTTTATTTTTTTTTATACATTTGCATCAAATATTCAATAATATCCATACAAACATGAAAAGAATCATTTTTATTTTAGCTACATTAGCAATTTTATTCGTTTCCTGCGGGAAAAAAGAAGCTAATTCGAGTACAACAGCTTCCGGGTTACAAGTCACAAAGTTTGAAACAACTTTGGATGATGGAAATAAAACGCATTTATACACAATGAAGAATGCGAAAGGCATGGAAGTGTGTGTGACGAACATTGGCGGACGAATTGTGTCCGTTTGGGTCCCTGATAAATCGGGAAATTTCCGCGATGTTGTCCTTGGTTTCGACAACATTGACCAGTACATTCCGGTTAAAACCAATTTCGGAGGTATCATTGGCCGTTACGGCAACCGGATTGCCGGCGGAAAAATGACGCTGAGCAACAGAGCTACTTACCGGCTCAATCAAAACGACGGCAACAATACCTTACACGGAGGGTTGCGTGGTTTTCACACTCGTTATTTCAATATCGAACAGCCGGATAGCGCTACTCTGATTTGCAAATATTTGTCTAAAAATAACGAAGAAGGGTTCCCTGGCGATATGGTGGTAACCGTGACTTATTCCCTCACAAACGACAATGCCCTGAACATCGATTACACTGCAAAAGCCAATCAAACGACAGTGGTGAATCTGACGAATCATTCGTATTTTAATTTGTCGGGCGATCCGAATAATACAATTCTCGATCATACCCTTTTTATGGATGCCGACAGCTATACGCCAACCAACAAAGAATTAATTCCGACGGGAGTAATCGCTAAAGTAAAAGGTACTCCGCTTGATTTTACAGTTCCAAAATCTGTTGGAGCGCAAATCAACGATACAACCTTCGAAGCAATTCGATTCGGGCGTGGTTACGACCACAATTTTGTTCTGAATAAACCGTACAATATTAACAAACTGTCTGCTAAATTGGTTTGCCCAACCACAGGAATCGCTTTGGAAGTCTATACGACCGAACCGGGATTACAGTTTTATACGGGAAATTTCTTAGACGGTACGAATATCGGCAAAAAAGGGATTGCCTACAACTTCAGGACTGCAATCTGTTTAGAAACTCAACATTTCCCAAATTCGCCGAATATTCCGGCATTCCCCACAACGGAGTTGTTACCCGACAGTACTTATCATACACAAACAATTTATAAATTTACCGTCGAGTAAACAACTTCAATGAAACAACTGTTTTATGCTGTTGCAGTAGTCGTCCTGTTGTTTTTTGCAGTTCGCTTAATGTCTAAAGTTAAAGATGTTCCGGAACAAGAATCGGAACAGGAACATTTTGAAGACGAAGAAGATGCAGACGTCATTGCGAACCGCGAATGTGGTGAAGCGATCCATGAATTAAATGAATAGATTGCTTCGGGCTTTGACCTCGCAATGACGAGTAAAACTAAAAACATGAGCTATTCCATTCAAAAAATAAACGAAATTATCGGAGCAAATTTTAAGGAATCAGCTTCACAATCTCCTGACATTCAAATCTTATTAACCGACAGCCGGTCTCTTTCCGATCCGGCTGTCAGTTTATTTTTTGCCCTATCTACGAATCAAAACGACGGACACAAATACATTCGCAGTTTATACGAAAAAGGCGTTCGCAATTTCGTAGTCCAACATGCCTTTAACGGTATGGACGAAATGACTGAAGCAAACATTCTTTGGGTCTCCGATACGCTTGCTGCGCTCCAACAATTAACGGCATTTCACCGAAAACAATTCAATATTCCCATTATCGGTATTACCGGAAGCAACGGAAAAACAATCGTCAAAGAGTGGTTATATCAACTGCTTTACAATCAATTTACTATCGCTCGCTCTCCCCGTTCCTACAACTCCCAAACGGGCGTTCCTTTGTCGGTCTGGCAATTGAATGAAGAAACCGAATTGGGCATTTTCGAAGCCGGAATTTCCTTACCGGGTGAAATGCAACGTTTGGAATCAATTATTCGGCCAACCATCGGTATTTTTACAACCATCGGAGATGCTCATCAGGAAAATTTTACTTCTCAAGAAGAGAAATGTCTCGAAAAATTGAAATTATTTGAACATTCGGGAAAAATTATTTACAACGAAGACCAAACTTTAGTAAAATATTGCTTGAAGAAAAAAGGCCTGCTTCCCAAAACATTTGCCTGGTCGCAAACCAATGTCAATGCCGATCTTTTTATCAATGAAATCGACAAAAGAATCGATCAAACCACAATTGGGTACAAGGTAAAAGGTGAAGGGAAAAAGGTAATACAGATTCCTTTTACTGATGATGCTTCCATTGAAGACGCCATTCACTGTTTAGCCCTCATCCTTTCTTTTACCCTTCACCCTTTTCCTTTCACCTCTTTCGCCTTTCCCTTTTCACGTTTCGCAAGATTGGAACCTGTAGCCATGCGCTTAGACGTGAGCAAAGGCGTCCGCAACAACATCCTGATTAACGATACTTACAATTCCGACATCAACTCATTAGCCATCGCCTTGGATTTTTTGGCAAGGCGTTCTTCAGGAAACAAACTGAAACGGGTTTTGATACTTTCCGACATCCTTCAATCGGGAATGGTTCCTGCTGCCTTTTACCGGAAAGTTGCGGAATTAGTTAAAAAAGAAAACGTCGAACGAATCATCGGCATAGGGCCGAATTTGATGTCACACTCCAATTTGTTCGACATGGAAAAAGAATTTTATCCGACTACGGAAAGTTTCTTGGACTCGGGGAACTGGAGAACATTAAATGATTCCATTATACTTATCAAAGGTTCGCGGCAATCGCGTTTTGAACGAATTTCCGAACAATTGGAGGAAAAAGCCCATCAAACGGTTTTGGAGGTTGATCTCGACGCAGTTATCCATAACCTGAAATATTTCCGCTCTTTCCTGAAACCGGAGACGAAAATTATTTGTATGGTCAAAGCCTTCGGTTACGGCGTAGGTTCCTACGAATTGGCAAAGACTTTGCAGGAAAGAGGCGCCGATTATTTAGCGGTCGCTTTAGCCGATGAAGGCGCCGAATTGAGACGCGAAGGGATTACCATGCCCATTCTGGTGATGAATCCTGAAGAACATGCCTTCGCAACCTTGTTCGAATATCAATTAGAACCTGAAATATACAACCATACCATCTTAGACGCCATCGTCAGGGAAACCGAAAGACGAGGCATATTGCATTATCCGATTCACATTAAATTAGACACCGGCATGAACCGCTTGGGTTTCAGCGCTAACGATATCCCTTTGTTGGTCGAAAAGTTAGATAATCAACAAGGCGTTACAGTAAAATCGGTCTTTTCGCACTTGGCAGGAAGTGATTCATCTCTGCATGACGATTTTACCGAAAGCCAAGTCAAGCGTTTCAAACAAGAAGCTTTCCTTCTGGAAAATGAACTTAAGCATCCTGTCCTTAAACATATCCTCAACTCAGCCGGAATTGAACGTTTCCCTGAGGCACAATTAGATATGGTGAGGTTAGGCATCGGGCTGTACGGAATTTCCGCCGTGAATAAGAATGCCTTGCAACCGGTTGCAAGGCTTAAAACCCATATCCTGCAAATCAGAGAGGTAAAACAAACGGAAACCGTAGGTTACAATCGCAACGGCACATTGAAACGCGACTCGCGTATCGCCTGCTTGCCAATTGGTTATGCCGACGGTTTAGACCGCCGTTTAGGAAACGGAAATTTATCGGTACTCATTCAAGGGAAAAAGTGTCCGACAGTGGGAAATATTTGTATGGATATTTGTATGGTCGATATTACGGATACACAAGCAGGAGAAGGTGATGAAGCCATTCTCTTCGGAGAAGAAATAACCATCAGCGATTGGGCGGAAAAATTGCAGACTATTCCTTACGAAATCCTGACATCTATTTCACCGCGAGTGAAACGAATTTATTTTAAGAATTAAAAATTATCAAGAAATAATATATCTGTGAGTTTTTCATTACATTTGCGACTAATATAATAAAAACGATATTATGCTTCAACAACAACTGCGACAACATCAATGGAAGGCCTTCCGGAGAAACCCCATGTTTGAACGGAATCTGGCCGTGAGAATATTCATGTACTTCATGTTCGGCCTTCTGGCATTAGAATTTCTGAGTTTCGGATTTGTCCTTAACTCACTATTAATAAAAACCGGCCCGTATGAGCAGGCGATTGATACTTTCAACTCAATTTTACCTTATCTTTTTGTCTTTGATTTTATCATTAAATTTTTCTTCAAGACCAATGAATCCATGCAAATTGCGCCGTATTTGACGCTACCTGTCAAACGGAACAAATTGTTCGACTTTCTGTTGCGAAAAGAATTCACCAGTTTTTGGAATTTCTATCTCCTGTTTTTGGTAGTTCCTTTTGCATTTATGGCTGTAACGCCTTTCTTCGGGTTTCCTGCCGCAGTGTTGTATATTCTGCTTTTCTTCCTTTTGTGCGTGGCAAATAGCCTTTTGGTAAGCATCATTAATAATTTTATCAGCAAAAGCATTTGGTTTTACATTTTAGCCGCCATCAGAGTGGTTTATCCTTTTTTCCTGATATTTATCTGTAAAATTGATTTAGGCGGTTTTATTGCCCAATTGGGAGAAATGTTTCTCAACTACAATTTATGGACTTACATCGCTTTCATCGTGTTTTTTGCTGCTTTATGGGTCATAAACCGGTTGCAGATGCGTGACAGATTATACTACGAATTACAGGGCGACAAAGTCGATAAGATTTCTTCTTTCTCGAGCCTGTCGTTTTTGGATAGATTCGGTGCAATCGGCGATTTTATCAATTTGGAGTTAAGAATGATTACTCGCTCGCCCCGTTTGAAACAGCAGCTTATAATTACAATTTTTATTCCCGGTTTATTTTTATATATGCTGTATGCTCCAAATAACATTTTTGCGAAGAGCGGACCGTTCATTTTTCTTCTCTATGGAACAATGGCTATCGGATTAATGGGTATTATAATGGGACAATATCTTTTTACGTCTGAATCGTCATTTTTCGATGGATTGGCAGCACGCAAAGTGTCATTGTTAGAATTGTTGAAAAGCAAATACATTTTATACTGTTCCTATTCATTATTGGTAACGCTCTTGTTGTTGATACCAGCATTCCAAGGTAGAATAAACGGTTTCTTGTTAGTATCGCTACTTTTTTACGTTACGGGACCGATTTATTTTATTATTTTTCAGAATGCCGTTTACAATAAAACATATTTCGACCTGTTCGATAAAGGAATGTGGAATTGGAAAGGACAATCTGGAAACATGGTTGTTCTTTCGATGATTACGATATTTGTACCGGTAATAGTAATGCTGATACTCAATGCTATATTTGGAGAAACAGTAACTTACAGTTTTATGCTAATTGTCGGATTGGGATTTACGCTTACCGCAAAATATTGGCTTACATGGATTTACAACCGTTTCTTGAAACGGAAATACAAAAATATGGAAGGATTTAGATCGAATTGAATAAACGTCATTGCGAGGAGAAACGACGAAGCAATCTACCCCCTCTAACTCCCCCACAAGGGGGAGAATTGCTTCCCCCCTTGTGGGGAGGGGCTGGGGGAGAGGTTCTGGATTGCTTCGCCGCAAGCGGCTCGCAATGACGATCCAAAATTGAAAAAACAAATAATAAATGATATATGGAATTAGAATTAAAGAATCTGGTAAAACGTTTCGGAGACAAAACCGCATTGGATGTTTCCGAATTAAATATTGAGAAAGGAACCCTTTTAGGATTAGTAGGAAACAACGGCGCCGGCAAAACGACTCTTTTCCGTTTGGTTTTGGATTTGCTGAAAGCAGACAACGGCTATGTGTTGAGCAAAGGTGCAGATGTTAGTAAATCGGAAGATTGGAAAACCTACACTGGTTCGTTCATCGACACCCGTTTCCTCATCGAATTTCTGACGCCGGAAGAATATTTCTATTTTGTCGGCGAAACCTACGGTCTGAACAAAGAAGCAATCAACGAACGCCTGCAACCCTTCGGCCGTTTTATGAACAATGAAATATTGGGACAGAAAAAATACATCCGTAATTTCTCGGCAGGGAACAAACAGAAAATCGGGATTATGGCAGCGATGATGATTCGTCCGGAAATCCTGATTTTGGATGAGCCTTTCAATTTCTTGGATCCTTCATCGCAAATCGAAATCCGGGATATGATTTTGAAGCTGAATCAAGAACTGAATACAACGGTTTTAATCTCAAGTCACAATTTGAGTTATACAACCGATATTTCTTCCCGTGTCGTTTTGCTGGAAAAAGGGCTTATCAAAAAGGATTTGAGTAATTCGACAGAGGCGATAGCGGAATTGAATGATTATTTTATTCAGCAAGCGAGTGCAATATAGCATCGTCATTACTGAGGAATGATGTATTATATCACCGGTAATACCCCGCCAAAACGTTATCATAAATTTTCCGCACTTTCCGCCCAGCATCCTGCCAGGTGATAGCATCAACTTCTTTCTTCCCTTCCACTTTCAAATATTCGTACATACTCGGATAAGTGATAATGGAATACATAGCGTCGGCCATCGCTTCAATATCCCAATAATCAGTCTTGATGGTTTTGTCGAGAATTTCAGCGCAACCTGATTGTTTGGAAATAATTGTTGGAACTTCGCATTGCATGGCTTCCAAAGGCGAGATTCCGAACGGTTCGGATACGGAAGGCATTACATATACATCGCTTGATTTCAAGACTTCATAAACTTGTTTCCCTTTCATGAATCCGGTGAAATGGAACTTGTCGGAAATATTTCTTTGGGCTGCCAATCTAATCATTTGATTCATCATGTCGCCGCTTCCCGCCATGACAAAACGCACATGATTCGCTTTCTTCAAAACTCGAGCGGCCGCTTCGACAAAATATTCCGGCCCTTTTTGCATGGTAATCCGGCCCAAAAAAGTAATTACTTTGTCTTTAGTGCCTCTTTTAGGAGTAAGCGCTTCTATTTCGGCATCTAACGGTTCAACAGCATTATGGACGGTAGTTACTTTTCGCGGATTCTGGTTGTATTTCTCAATAACCGTGGTCCGCGTCAAATTACTGACGGTAAGAATGTGGTCGGCATGATCCATTCCATCCTTTTCTATCGCATAAACCTGCGGGTTTACATTGCCGCGACTCCGGTCGAAATCCGTAGCATGAACATGGATAACCAAAGGTTTTCCAGTAACCGATTTGGCATGGATTCCCGCCGGATAAGTCAGCCAGTCGTGGGAGTGGATGATATCCATATTGACAGTTCGCGCAATAACGCCGGCAACAACAGAATAATTATTAATTTCTTCAAGCAAATTGGATGGGTAACGTCCTGAAAATTCAATACATCCCAAATCGTTGGTCGGATAATAACGGAAATCCGCATAGATATGGTTTCTCAAATCAAAATAGAATTGGGGATTCATCTGTTTGCCAACCCGTGAATTGACATAATCCCACGAAACATCTTTCCACACAAGCGGCGTATTGTTCATACCGATGATACGCAGAAAACTCTGGTCTTCGTCACCCCAAAGTTTCGGAATTACAAAGGTAATATCCATGTCTTCCTGCATAGCCATACCCTTTGTCAAGCCATGACTGGCCGTACCTAAACCTCCTAATATGTGCGGGGGAAATTCCCATCCAAACATCAAAGCTCTCATAAAACATTTCTTCTATTACATCGTCATTGCGACTGCGAGGAACGAAGCAGGAAGCAATCTGGGTTGCATTCTTTAGATTGCTTCGGGCTCACGCCTTCGCAATGACGATGAGTCATAATAAATTACATATAGTTTCCCAATAATTTTAAAACTCTCAGTATCGCCGACACATTCATAGCAAACGAAATTGCTCCACGACTCTGGAATGGCGGATTCCCATCGAACAATTCCGAAATAGTGCCGATGCAATGTCTGCTCATCTCTTCTTCCATACCGATTAACATTCTCTCCACAAAGGAAATTCCGCTTATCTGATACAATCGCAAATAGGCTTCCAGATATGCTCCGAACAACCAAGGCCAAGCCGTCCCCTGATGATAAGCTATGTCTCTTTCTTTCTGCGGACCAATGTAGTAAGGATGATAACCTTCACTTTTCGGACTCAGTGAACGAATCCCTTTGGGTGTCAATAGTTCTTTGGTGACAATGTTCAAAACGGCTCGTTTTTGTTGGCGATCCAAAGGAGAATAATCCAGCGATATGGCGAATAGCATATTGGGACGTACACTCCAATCAACATAAGAACCGTCGATGTAATCGAACAAATAGCCGTATCCATTGACAAATGTTTCGAGAAATGAACGGCTTGTCAGGCTTGCCGTTTTTTCCAAAACTTCCGATCGTTCAGTATCTTCTTTTTGTTTAGCTAATTCGGAAGAAAACTTTAATAGATTGTACCATAAAGCATTAAACTCAACAATATATCCGGAGCGAGGCACAATGGGTTTTCCTTCACTGGTGGAATTCATCCATGTGACGGCTTTTTCTTTTCCATTAGAATAGAGCAAGCCATTTTCTTCCAAAAACAAATTCGGATGCTTATTCTCTTTAATATAATCAATGATGTCCTGAATCAATTCTCCATATAAAGCATTACATTTCTCCAAACCTTGCGATTTGGCATACTGCTGAAAAGCCCATGTCGCCCACAAAAGTACGTCAGGCAAATCAATTCCGGTAATTACTTTATCTTGCGAACCTGTTTCCATGAAATTACGAAGCGCCGGAATGGCCGTTCTTGCAATTTTTTCAAAACGCACCGGATCTTCGATAGACAAAGTACAACCGGGCAAGGCGATGAACAAGTCCCGCGCCCGGACTTTGAACCATGGAAAACCGGCAATCAAATAGGCATCTTCTTCATTCGGACGGTGATAGAATTGCTGGGCTGCATTTTTCAAACAGTTGTAAAAACTGTCTCGAGGCGTTCTGCCGCTCTGTTCTTCTTTGAATTTTTCCTCCAAAACGGAAGGTGACATAAAAGTATCGCCTCCGGAAAAATAAACGGATTCGCCCTTTTCGATTCCCAATTCAAAATAACCCGGAATGTATAAATCTTCTTTATAAGGATAACCCCGTTCCCTTTCTTTGGAATATTCTATATTTTTGTTCCAAACCGGTTGGAAAACAAAAGTCGGCGTTTTACTGAACTGCATGTATAAATCGGGATAACCGGCATACATACAAGTTTTTATGCCATTCTCTATTTCAGTATAATTTTTATTAATATGTTCGTTTTCGTAAGTCAGTTCATTCACATTCCGGAAAGCCATAAAAGGTCTAAAACGCAAAGTGGTAGGCGAATGAGCGTCCAACAAGGTATATTTAATCAAAATCCGGTTTTCAAAAGTGGAAAATAATTTTTCTTTGGCCAAAATAACTCCGCCGACCCGGTAAAGCGTCCGTGCATTTTTACCTACATCATATTCCCGGATGTATTTATGTCCGTTCGGACTAAAATGATCGTTATCATATTGGTGAAGACCGAGGTTAAATTCAGCGCCATGTTGAATCACAGTTGCATCCAAAGACGAAAGAATCACGTGATTGTCTTCATCCAGCGATGGAACAGGTATAACAAGCAGGCCATGATATTTCCGGGTATTGCAATCCACAATTGTGCTGCAATGATAGGCGCCTCCTCGATTGGTCCGGAGCATTTCCCTTTGGAGGGATTCTTCCAGATTTATCAATAGATTTTTATCGAATTTTAGATATGCCATATTTACAAATATTTATAGCTTTATTTTAGCCACGAAATTTACAAAAAAAAATTAAATCTACAAACAAATGATTATTTGATGGTGAATTTACGGAAATTTAACTTCGTCTCGGGGAATAAAAAATCCTTTTATACAGTTAATATTTCTAATACAAATTTGAATATGATTTTTTGTTTGAATGCCGGCTCCATCAAATGCCGGTCCGCCCTCTGTGAAAATACCGCGAACAGTATCGAACGGTTTGTATTTGCTATGACCTTTATTGAGAATATCACTGTTTATTTGTTCTTCTATTTTTTGGTGTAGATGTTCAATAACGGCACAATCAAGTTCTCTTAAAATAAGGTCGTGGTATTGGGCTTTTGGCAGGTCTCTGTTTCTCGGCAAATCTCGTCCTGCTATTTGCAAGTCTTTTTTTAATGAATCATAAAAATTAGGAAGTATATCAATAAATTCAGCATCTGTAAAATCCAAGCAATGTTCTAATTGATAAACGACACCAACAACTGAAGGAGTAGAAATTTTGTCTCTTTCTTGCTTATCTTCTGCCCATTTTAAAGCTCTTGTGTAATTGTTTTCCCATATATAGAATCCGTTTTCAAGCCAATCGTATGGCTCTCTACTCTTTTTAATTTTGTTTGGATTGTTTACTGATTCATTTCTCACAGTTTCATCACATCCGTGAAATCCAATCATCAAATTAGGTCTGTTTTTATAGAGATTCATTTATTATAAGAACAAACTCGATTAAGATTACTAAAATGTCTTGTAAAGTTTCCTTGTTTTGTTAAAATTTTAGCAGATTGGAGAGATGCCATGACGTCATCTCTCTTCCTTTTTTCTGACTTAATTTTTTTTGCAAGGTTTTTCAATAACTCTATTTGATTCGTTTCCATATTATCTTTTTAAAAATTTTCTTTCACAAAGGTAATAAACGATTTTGAAATCTCGCAAATATATGCACTTTTTTTTCAATTCCCCAAAAATAACTTACTTTTGTAATCAAAACATTCATTGTCGTGTTAAACAAATCTTTTGAAAAAAAACAAATTCTTTACGCATTCTTTTTCCCTGCGATATTTGTGCTTGTGTTGTGGTTGGTGTGGATATTGGAGAAAGGATTTGATATGAATTGGGCACAGTTGGGGATTGTTCCGCGAACGTGGGAGGGATTGCGCGGTATTTTGTTTAGTCCGTTTATTCATCAAGACGCAAGCCATCTATATTCGAATAGCGTTCCGCTGTTGGTTTTGTTATGGTGTTTGTTTTATTTCTATAAAGATTTGGGATATTTGGTATTTCCTTTTTTGTGGGTTTTTTCAGGAATATTCACTTGGTTGATTGGTCGGGAATCCTATCACATAGGCGCCAGCGGAATAATTTTTGCTCTTTCGTTTTTCTTGTTTCTCAGCGGTATTTTGAGAAGATACGTTCCTTTGATGGCAGTCTCATTGATTGTCGTATTCCTTTACGGCAGTACGGTTTGGAGTATGTTTCCCGTTGCAGAAAGGGTTGATCCTGTCATTTCTTGGGAAGCACATTTGTCAGGGGCTATTAGCGGAATTATTTGTGCAGTGGGTTTCAGGCATAGGGGGCCGAAAGCGCCGGAACCGGTGGAGGAAGAAGATGACAGTGAAGAGGGAGAGGGAGTTGCGAATGAGGAAGATAATCAGACATATTTAAACACCATATAAAACGCCATTGTCACTAAGAAAACAGCATATACTCTCTTGAAAAGAGCAGAGGGCATTTTTATAGCAATCTTTGTTCCAAGCAAAGCGCCCGCTACTATTCCTGCGGCAATCATAGCAGCATGAAGCAGTTGTAAATGTCCGGATTCGGCATATACAATCACAGCCGGAAGTCCCACCGGCAACTGAAGCGCCGCCAAAGATGTAGCGGCGGCCTTTTTGGGTTCATATTTGAATAATTTGATTAATGCGGGGACAATAACAATGCCTCCGCCTTTCCCAAACAATCCCGCAATAACGCCTGCGAAAAGCCCTACTGCAATGAATTGCCATGCGGGATGAAACACGCATTCGTCATTGCGAGCCGTCAGGCGAAGCAAACTACCCCCCATCCCCTTGAAGGGGGAGTTCCCCGCCCTCTTTAGGGGAGGGGTCGGGGTTATGGATTGCTTCGGGCTCCGCCCTCGCAATGACGTGTAAAAATAACCTCTTATTTTACGAAACAACGCCGGAAGATTCAAATAATCGAAGGCAATGTATATTAAAAAGCAGGCATAAAGTTTTGCCAATAGCGATCCTTCCATATTCACCGCCAATTCAGAACCAAAATAAGAACCTGCCAAAAGCCCCAATGATACCCACAATGAATCTCTGAGATTAATATATCCGGCTTTATAATAAGTAATTACACCTAAAATTCCGACAGGAAGTAACATGGCAGCTAAGGAAGTGGAATTGGCGTCTAAAATGGTCATGCCAAAAACAGCGATCAACATCGGTACCATCACTATACCGCCACCAATACCGAACAAACCGGATAGAATGCCGGCTACAATACCTAAAATCAGCAGACCTATTTCCATAAAGATGCTGCAAAGATACCGCTTTATTTTTAGTCGTTCATAGGCTTTCTCTTAAAATTTTTTTAATCGGTAAAACAAATCGTTCCAACAGAGATATATCTTCGGTAATAATATCCGCCTGCCCCTGCATATCGGACAGATAAGGTAATTCTTTTTGATAAGTGGTAACCAGTCCGTTTGATAAGGCAATTTCCACCGAATAATAAACCGCTTCGCCGGTTTGAACCGGAACCAAGGAAATGTGTTGAACTGTTCCCCGCAAAATACCGTATTCGTTTTCGGGGAAATTCTGCAAGCGAATATTGACTTTTTGTCCTTCTTTTACTTTCCCCGAACGCGCCAGCGGAAGCAAGGCTTTTCCGATAATTGGGATTTTTCCGTTCGGGATGATTGTAAATACCGCTCCGCCAGCCGTCACATTCTGATTTTCAATCCAATAATTGGTAAATGTGATTTTCCCGTCAATGGGCGCTTGCAGCACATAACTCAATTCCCAATTCCCAATTTCTGTTTTGAGTTGCGAAACCAACGATTGAAGCTGCGTCTGCAGGCTGTTCAACTTTTCCGTTCCTTGTTCTTCCGTATCTAACAAAGACTCTTTTAATTGCCCGATTTGAATCTGCATGTTTTGCAAACTCGTGTGCATGTTTTCGCGGGATGCAAGGCTTTGCAAATACGTATTTTTGGCGCTTTCCAAATCCTGGTCGGCTATTACTCCTTTTACGTGCAACAGCGAGTCGCGGCTATACTGTTTTTGAATAATCAGAAACTGCTCTTCCGTGATTCGTTGCTGATTAAGCAAGGTATTGTATTGCTTTTCGTATTGGGCTATTCGCTCCAGAGTCATTGCTTTTTTTTGAGGATAGTATAGCAATCGTTGGTATTCGCTATATTCAAATA
>Ga0209629_10000456_pt1 | contig 22384 bp, 18 predicted proteins | sample TergutCu122P5_FD_187286 | JGI IMG/M metagenome (GOLD analysis project Ga0209629, IMG submission 187286) | Cubitermes ugandensis P5 segment gut microbial communities from Kakamega Forest, Kenya - Cu122 P5 (SPAdes) (version 2) | ecosystem: Host-associated > Arthropoda: Insects > Digestive system...
CGGATTTTCTGCGCATCGCGCCGCCGGCCGCGTGGCAACCCGCCGCGATCGGCACCTACGACGACCACCGCATGGCCATGTGCGCGTCGCTGGCGGCGTTCAACCCGGCGCGGCTGCCGGTGCGCATCCTCGATCCCGGCTGCGTGGGCAAAACCTTTCCGGACTATTTCGAGACGCTGCTGGCCGCCGCCGTGCCCGCGCGCGAGGTGCCGGTGATTTGCATCGACGGTCCCTCGGCCTCCGGCAAAGGCACGCTGGCGGGCAGATTGGCGCGGCGGCTGGGCTACCACTATCTGGATTCGGGCGCGCTGTACCGCCTGACCGCACTGGCCGCGCGCCGCGCCGGGTTGGCGCTGGACGATGCGCCGGCCATCGCCCGCCTGGCCCGCGATTTGCCGGTGCGCTTCGAGACCGATGAGGATGCGCTGCACGTACTGCTGGCCGGCGAAGACGTCACCGATGCCATCCGCAGCGAACAGGCCGGCGCGGATGCCTCGCGCGTGTCCGCGCTGCCCGAAGTGCGCGCGGCGCTGCTGGACATGCAGCGCGACTTTGCGCGCCTGCCGGGGCTGGTCACCGATGGGCGCGACATGGGCACGGTGATTTTTCCGCACGCGCCCCTCAAGGTCTTTCTGACGGCAAGCGCCCGAACGCGCGCCGAGCGCCGCTGCAAGCAATTGGCGGGCAATGGCATTTCCGCTACACTTGACGATCTTTGTGCCGACTTGCAAGCGCGCGATGAACGGGATAGCACCCGTGCCGCCGCGCCCCTCAAACCGGCCCCAGACGCCCTGCCGCTGGACAACTCCGCCCTGACGATCGCGCAGTCGGTCGATCAGGTTTTGGACTGGTGGCAGGCCCGGCAACCTTTTCCACCGTTTTGAAAAGTTGCCAACCCTACCCCGCGCGGCCCGATCAACTGATTCGGCGCGCGGTTTTCGGTCCGCCCGGCCTCCCCTCGCGCCCCGCAGCGCATTGGGCCTGGCGGTTTATCAACCCAACCGCGGATCACAAAAAACCGCACACTTTCCGCCGGCGGATATTGGAAATGATGGCCCATCCAGCCCTCAATCCCGCCTGAGCGGATCAGGAAATCTTTCATGTCTGAATCTTTTGCCGAGTTGTTCCAGGAGTCGCTCCATCGCACCGAGATGCGCCCAGGCGAAGTCATCACCGCCGAGGTGGTGCGCGTCGAACACAACTTCGTGGTGGTCAACGCTGGCCTCAAGTCCGAAGCCTACATTCCCATTGACGAATTCAAGAACGACCAGGGCGTGGTCGATGTGGAACCGGGCCAATTCGTGCCGGTGGCCATCGGCTCCATCGAAAACGGCTACGGCGACACCATCCTCTCGCGCGACACGGCCAAGCGCCTGGCGGCGTGGCTGGATCTGGAGAAAAAACTCGAATCCGGCGAATTCGTCACCGGCACCACCAGCGGCAAGGTCAAGGGCGGCCTGACGGTGACGGTGGGCGGCATCCGCGCCTTCCTGCCCGGTTCGCTGATCGACACCCGGCCGACCAAGGACTTGACGCCGTATGAAAACAAGACGATGGAGTTCAAGGTCATCAAGCTCGACCGCAAGCGCAACAACGTGGTGCTCTCGCGCCGCGCGGTGGTCGAGGCCAGCATGGGCGAGGAGCGCGCCAAGCTGATGGAGACCCTCAAGGAAGGCTCGATCGTGCATGGCGTGGTCAAGAACATCACCGAATACGGCGCGTTCGTCGATCTGGGCGGCATCGATGGCCTGCTGCACATCACCGACATGGCTTGGCGGCGCGTGCGCCACCCCAGCGAAGTGGTGCAGCCCGGTCAGGAAGTCACGGCCAAGGTGCTCAAGTTCGACACCGACAAAAACCGCGTGTCGCTCGGGCTCAAGCAAATGGGCGAAGACCCGTGGCTGGGTATTTCGCGGCTGTACCCGGCGGGCACGCGCATGTTCGGCAAGGTCACCAACATCGCCGATTACGGCGCGTTCGTGGAGATGGAACCCGGCATTGAGGGCCTGGTGCATGTTTCCGAAATGGACTGGACCAACAAGAACGTGGCGCCCAGCAAAATCGTCAAGCTCGGCGACGAGGTCGAGGTCATGGTGCTGGAAATCGACGAGGACAAGCGCCGCATCAGCCTCGGGATGAAGCAGTGCAGGCCCAACCCGTGGCAGGAGTTCGCACAAAACACCAAGCGCGGCGACCGCGTCAAGGGTCCTGTCAAGTCCATCACCGACTTCGGCATTTTCGTGGGGCTGTCCGCCGGCATCGACGGCTTGGTGCACTTGTCCGATCTGTCGTGGAACGAGCCGGGCGAAACCGCGGTGCGCAACTACAAGAAGGGCCAGGAAGTCGAAGCCGTGGTGCTGGCCGTGGACGTGGAGCGCGAGCGCATCAGCCTGGGCATCAAGCAAATCGACCAGGATCCGTTCACCACCTTCGCGTCCATCAATGACAAGGGTTCCACGGTAACCGGCAAAGTCAAAACCGTGGATGCCAAGGGCGCCGAAATCGACCTGGGCAACGACATCACCGGCTATCTGCGCGTCAGCGAAATCAGCCGCGACCGGGTGGAAGACGCCAGCCAGGTGCTGCATGTGGGCGACGAAATTTCAGCCGTCGTCATCCACATCGACCGCAAGAGCCGCTCCATTCAGCTCTCGGTCAAAGCCAAGGACGCCGCCGACCAGCAGGAAGCGCTGGTCAACCTCAACCAGCAGAACGCCGGTCACGCCGGCACCACCAGTCTGGGCGCCTTGCTGCGCGCCAAGCTCGACGAGGACAAGACGGAACAGAAATGACGCCCCGCCAGGCATCGGGAATTGAACGCCCCAGCGTGCGCTCCACCGATGCCTGGTGCTCCGTTCCATCAAAAGGTTGACGAAATGAAATCGATGGATTTGTTCGCCAGGCAAGGCGCAAACCGCAGCGATACCCAGTGGTATCGCGAGGATTTGCAACGCCGCATGGCGGACAAAGACGCGATTTCATGTAAACCTTTTGGTGGAACGGAGCACTAACCGCCTGAATGCAGGCATACGGCGCGTCGGCCTTTCAGCACACACTTCCCACAACCCTCAGCATCGTACCGACATGAACCGCAGTGATATCGTCAATACCCTCGCCGAACGTTTCGCGCCGCTCCACCGGCACGATGCCGAAGCGGCGGTGCGTGTGATTCTGGACATGATGACCGATGCCCTGGCGCGCAACCACCGCGTCGAGGTGCGTAATTTCGGCCGCTTTGCCATCAAGCGCCGCCCGCCGCGCATCGGACGCAACCCGCGTACCGGCACGACCGTGACGGTGCCCGCCAAGCGCGTGCCGCATTTCAAGCCCGGCAAGGGATTGCGCGAAGCGGTTGATCGCGCCCCGTCGCAAGCCTGAGCGGGACTCCTCGCCAGGGTCTTTTCGGGACCATGCAGACATTTGCTTGACGCTTGACATTGCCCATTCGCCATGAACCCCCTGCGCCGTCTTTTCCAGTGGATCGTGCGGGTGGCGGTTTTTTTCGCCCTGCTGGCCTTCGCGCTCAACAACCAGCAGGAGGCCACCCTGCACCTGATGTTTGGCCGCGAATGGCGCGCGCCCATGACGCTGATCGTGCTGGCCGCCTTCGCGCTGGGTGCGGTGGTGGGCGTGCTGGGTATGCTGCCCGGCTGGTGGCGACGGCGGCGCGCCCACACACAAGCGCCGGCACAGGCTCAAGCGCAAACAGCCGAGTCAGCCGCGCCCAACCCGCCCCCAACCGACCCCGCCCTGATCTCGCGTGAATTTTGACCCGACCTGGATTCTGATCGGCCTGCCCGTGGCGTTTGCCCTGGGATGGCTGGCCTCGCGTTTCGATTTGCGCCAATGGCGGCTGGAAAACCGGCACGCGCCCAAGGCGTACTTCAAGGGCCTAAGCTACCTGCTCAACGAGCAGCAGGATCAGGCCATCGACGCTTTCATCGAAGCCGTGCAGCGCGATCCCGACACGTCGGAGCTGCACTTTGCGCTGGGCAACCTGTTCCGCCGCCGCGGGGAATACGAGCGCGCGGTGCGCGTGCACCAGCACCTGCTTTCACGCGCCGACCTTTCCAGCGCCGACCGCGAGCGCGCCCAGCACGCGCTGGCGCTGGACTTTCTCAAGGCCGGACTGCTGGACCGCGCCGAAGATGCGCTCCAGAAACTCCAGGACACCAGCTATGCCCAGGAAGCCGCGCTGACCTTGCTATCAATTCATGAGCGCGCGCGCGACTGGCCGAAAGCCGGCGAAATCGTCCGCCGCTTGCAGACCCAGGGACAGGGCGACTTCAGCGGGCGGCTGGCCCATTACCTGTGCGAGCAGGCCGCCGCCGCGCAAACGCGCAACAATGACCCGGATCAAGCCCGGCAACTGCTCGGCCAGGCCATTGCACTAGCCCCCGCCGCCGCGCGGCCCCGCATCCAGCTTGCCGGTTTGTTTGCCGCCCAGAGCGACGCCGCCGGTGCGTTGGCCGTGCTCCTGCAACTGCCTGATCACGCGCCGCAGTTCCTGCCCCTCATCGCCAGCGAACTGGTGCGCCTGGGCGCGGCCTGCGGCCAGGTGCAGCAGGCGCTCGCCGCGCTCGAAGCCAGCAGCGCGCAAACGCCCTCGGTGGATGTGACCGACGCCATCGTCCAGGCGCTCCTGGCGCAGGGCCTGGCGCCGGACCAGGCGCGCCAGCGCTACGTCCGCCACATGGCGCAGGAACCTTCGCTGATTGCCGCCGGACGCTGGCTGGCCCGCGAACGCTTTGCCTCCGAAGCCGACCACCCCATCATCCAGCGTTCCATCGACCATGCCACCCGCCCGCTGGCGCGCTACCGCTGCGCCGCCTGCGGCTTTGAGGCCCAAGGCTACTTCTGGCAGTGTCCTGGCTGCCAGGCGTGGGAGAGTTTTCCGCCGCGGCGGATCGAGGAGTTGTAAAAAACTGCCCGTCCGCTTGCCGGCGAGCGCTATTCCGCCGTGGAAAACGATGAACCGCAGCCGCAGGTGGTCACCGCATTGGGGTTGCGGATGACGAATTGCGCGCCTTGCAGGTCTTCCTGGTAGTCGATGGTTGCGCCCACCAGGTACTGGTAGCTCATCGGGTCGATCAGCAGCGACACGCCGTTCTTGGTCATCGTGGTGTCGTCCTCATTGGCAACCTCGTCAAAGGTAAAGCCGTATTGAAACCCGGCGCAGCCGCCGCCTTGCACGAACACGCGCAGTTTGAGATCGGGGTTGCCTTCCTCGGCGATCAGGTCGGCCACCTTGGCCGCCGCGGCATCGGTGAAAATGATGGGATCGGGCAGCGTGGCCGGAACGGCGGTTTCGGTCGCGAAAGTTTCTTGAGCTGCGGCTGTCATGGCGTTTTACCTAGCCTCTTGATAATGGGGCCAACAGTTTAGCAATTTACTCGGGCTTTTGCAGAACTGAGCGCGCGGCGGGCAGGCGTTCCGCGTCGAATGCTTGGTTCAATGGACAATCCACGCCATGAATCCTCTGCTTTCCCGCTTGCAACCGTATCCGTTCGCGCGGCTGCGCCAATTGTTCGAGGGCGTGACGCCCGATGCGCGGCTGCGGCCCATCAGTCTGGGCATCGGCGAACCCAGGCACGCCACGCCGGATTTCATCGTGCGCGCCTACGCGGCGGCGCTGGACAAGGGCTTGGCCAGCTATCCGGCCACGGGCGGCGAGCCGGCGCTGTGCCAGGCTTGCGCGCGCTGGGTGCAATCGCGCTACGGCGTGGCGCTCGATCCGGAGCGGCAGGTGCTGCCGGTGCTGGGCTCGCGCGAGGCGCTGTTCGCGCTGGCGCAAGCGGTGGTGGATGCGGGCAAACCCGGCGCGGCGGTGGCGTGTCCCAATCCGTTCTATCAAATCTACGAAGGCGCGGCGCTGCTGGCGGGAGCAAAGCCGCATTACGTGGCCAGCGACCCGGCGCGCAACTTTGCGCCGCGCTGGGACCAGGTGCCCGCCGACGTTTGGGCGCGCACGCAACTGGTGTACGTGTGCTCGCCCGGCAATCCGACCGGGGCGGTGATGCCGCTTCAGGAATGGATGCTGCTGTTTGAGTTGTCGGACCAGCACGGTTTCGTGATTGCGTCCGACGAGTGCTACAGCGAAATCTATTTCCGCGATGACGCCGCGCCGCTGGGCGGCTTGCAGGCGGCCATGCAACTGGGGCGCGCCGATTTCAGGCGGCTGGTGATGCTGACCAGCCTGTCCAAGCGCAGCAATGTGCCGGGGATGCGCTCCGGGTTCGTGGCGGGCGACGCGGCGCTGATCGAATCGTTTTTGCTCTACCGCACCTACCACGGCAGCGCGATGAGTCCGGCGGTGCAGCAAGCCAGTATCGCCGCCTGGGGCGACGAGGCGCATGTGGCCGAAAACCGGCGGCTGTACCGCGAAAAATTCGCCCGCGTCACGCCGCTGCTGGCCGCCGTGATGGACGTGCGCTTACCCGATGCGGGGTTCTATCTATGGGCCGGCGTGCCTGCGGCGTGGGGCGGCAGCGATACCGATTTCGCGCGCGCGCTGTATGCGCAATGCGGCGTTACGGTGCTGCCCGGCAGCTACCTGGCGCGCGCGGTTGAGGGCGATAATCCCGGACACGGCCGGGTGCGCATGGCCCTTGTGGCTGAAACGGCGGAATGTCTGGAAGCCGCCGAGCGCATCGTCCGGTTCATTCAATCCGCCTAAGCTGTTTCTCTTTATTGTTTTCCATGTCCGATTCCCTGCAAACCCTCATCGACCAAGCGTGGGAAGACCGCGCCAGCCTCAGCCCCGCCAGTGCGCCCCAGGAAGTGCGCGAAGCCGTCGAGCACGTGATCGCCCAACTCAACAACGGCAGTCTGCGCGTGGCCACGCGCCAGGGTGTGGGCCAGTGGACGGTGCACCAGTGGATCAAGAAGGCGGTGCTGCTGTCGTTTCGCCTCAAGGACAACGAGCGCATCGAGGCCGGACAACTGGGCTTTTACGACAAGGTGCCCACCAAGTTCGCCTCTCTGTCGGATGAACAGATGAAGGCCTCCGGCGTGCGCGTGGTGCCGCCCGCCGTGGCGCGACGCGGCAGCTACATCGCCAGGGGCGCGGTGCTGATGCCCAGTTACGTCAACATCGGCGCGTATGTCGATGAGGGCACGATGGTCGATACCTGGGCCACCGTCGGCTCGTGCGCGCAGGTGGGCAAGAACGTGCATCTGTCGGGTGGCGTGGGGCTGGGTGGCGTGCTGGAGCCGCTGCAAGCCAACCCGACCATCATCGAGGACAACTGCTTTATCGGCGCGCGCTCGGAAATCGTCGAGGGCGTGATCGTCGAGGAAAACTCCGTCATCAGCATGGGCGTGTTCATTGGACAAAGCACGCCGATTTTCAACCGCGATACGGGGCAAATCACCTACGGTCGCGTGCCCACGGGCAGCGTGGTCATCAGCGGCAGCCTGCCGCGCGAAACCGCCGACGGCAAGCCTTACAGCCTGTATGCGGCCATCATCGTAAAAACAGTAGACGCACAAACCCGCGCAAAAACCAGCCTCAATGATCTGCTGCGACCATGATGGATAACGCGCGCCCGACGGGCAACATGATGGATCGCATCCTGCGCCTGATGGCCGAGCAGAAAGCCTCCGACGTGTATCTGTCGGCGAACGCGCAGGCCATGATGAAAATCGGCGGTCTGTGTCGGCCCATCAGTGACCAGCCCTTGTCCGCCGATGCGCCGTTCGATCTGCTGATGGAGATCGCGCCGCCCAATCGCATCGAGGAACTCAAGGAGACGGGCGAACTCAACATCAGCATTCCCCTGCACGGAGTCGGCAATTTCCGCGTGTCGGCGATGCGCCAGCGCGGCACTTACGCGCTGGTGATCCGGTACATCAGCCCGGAAATTCCGCCGCTGGAAACGCTGAACCTGCCCGTCATCCTGCAGCGCCTGGTGATGGAAAAGCGTGGCCTGATCCTGATCGTGGGCGCCACCGGCGTGGGCAAGTCCACCACGCTGGCGGCCATGCTTGACTACCGCAACCAGCACATGCCGGGGCACATTCTGACCATCGAGGACCCGATCGAATTCGTGTTCGCCAGCCGCCGTTCGGTGGTCAACCAGCGCGAAGTCGGCACCGATACCGCAACTTTGCAGATTGGCCTGAAGAACGCGATGCGCCAGGCGCCGGACGTGATCATGATCGGCGAAATCCGCGACCGCGAAACCATGAGCGCGGCGCTGGCCTATGCGCAGTCGGGGCAGTTATGCGTGTCCACGCTGCACGCCAACAACAGCTACCAGGCGCTCAACCGTATCCTGAATTTTTACCCGGTAGAAACGCGCCCCATGCTGCTGGGCGACCTGGCCGCGGCGCTGCGCTGCATCATGTCACAACGCCTGGTGCGCACGGTGAACGGTCGGCGCATGCCGGCCGCAGAGGTGCTGCTCAACACGAGCCGAGTGTCCGAACTGATCGAGAAAGGCAATTTCTCCGGGGTCAAGGACGCCATCGCCAACGCGCTGGCCGAAGGCTCGCAAACCTTCGAGCAGGATTTGGCGCGCCTGATTCAGTCGGGACACATCGAGCAGCGCGAGGGCCTGGCCAACGCCGATTCGCCCACCAACCTGCTCTGGCGGCTGACCAACGATCCCAACCTCCGCGCCGCGCCGCCCAAGGCAAAAGAAGCTGCCGACAGCGGCAACGGCCCGTCGTTTACCGGCATCACCCTGAACGTGCCTCCTCCCGCCACCGGCTTTGGCCACACGGCGACGGCTGGCTTGAATAAGCGGTAAGAACGTGTTTGCGATCTTGGCGCGAGGTGTGTGGGATGCGGATTGGGATGGGCTGCAAGGCGCAAACCGCAGCCATAGCCGGTGCTATGGCGAGGATTTGCAACGCCGCGAGAAACGCCCAATTCCGCGCCCGCACGCCCGCGCAGAGATCGTAAACACGTTCTAGAGCATTTTTCTTTCAAGTGTTTACATCCCACACGCCACAGTCGTCATTCTGCGCGGAGCGAAGCGTAGTCGCAGAATCCAAACGCCGCATGGATTCTGCGACTTCGCGCAGAATGACACGAATAAAGGCGGGGACTGTAATCAACTAAATCGAAAATGCTCTAAGACATGACTGAAACCGAAACCCTGCATCTGGCGCAGGCGCTGATCGCCCGCGCTTCCGTCACGCCGCAAGACGCGGGCTGCATCGGGCTGATTGCCGAGCGCCTGGCGCCCCTGGGCTTTGCGCACGAGTTCATCGACAGCGGCCCGCCCGATGCCCGCGTGCGCAACCTGTGGACCCGGCGCGCGCCGCCGCATCTGCCCGCCGGCCAGCCCGTCAAAACGCTGGTCTTCGCCGGCCATGTCGATGTCGTGCCGCCGGGTCCGTTGGAGCGCTGGGCGAGCGGCCCCTTCACGCCCACGGTGCGCGAGGGCAAGCTCTACGGGCGCGGCGCCAGCGACATGAAAAGCTCCATTGCCGCCTTTGCGGTGGCGGCGGAGGAATTTTTCGCCGCGCGGCCCGATGCGCCGCTGGCCGTGGCCTTGCTGCTCACCAGCGATGAAGAAGGCCCGGCGGTCGACGGCACCACGGTGGTGGTCGAGCGCCTGCGCGCACGCGGCGAGCAGCCGGACTGGTGCATCGTCGGCGAACCGACCGCCGAGCGGTGCACCGGCGACACCATCAAGAACGGCCGGCGCGGTTCGCTTTCGGGCCGGCTGACGGTGCGCGGCGTGCAGGGCCACATCGCGTATCCGCAACTGGCGCGCAACCCGATTCACCAGTTGGCCCCGGCGTTGGCCGAACTGACGGCCATCGAATGGGATCGCGGCAATGCCTACTTTCAGCCGACCCGTTGGCAGGTCAGCAACTTTCACGCGGGCACCGGCGCGGCCAACATCATTCCGGGCGAAGCGGTGGTCGATTTCAATTTCCGCTTCGGCACCGCATCCACGCCCGAATCGCTGCGCCAGCGGCTGGAAGCGGTATTGCAAAAGCACCAGCTCGATTACGCGCTGCAATGGACGCTGGGCGGCTTGCCGTTTCTGACCGAACCGGGACTGCTGGTCAGCGCCGTGCAAGACGCCATCCGCGCCGAGACGGGGCAGGCCGCGCAGCTTTCCACCACTGGCGGCACCAGCGACGGGCGCTTCATCGCCACGCTGTGCCCTGAAGTAATCGAACTGGGGCCGCCCAACGCCAGCATCCACCAGATCGACGAGCACATCCTGCTGTCCGATCTCGAATCGCTCAAGGCCATCTACCGCCGCGTGCTGGACAACCTGGCCGATTTCGCGCAAACGCATCCGGCGGCATGACGCGGGCGCTCTCCCTGCCTGATCTGGTGGCCGAAGTCGAGCGCCAGCTTGAAGCCGCAGGCCTCTCGTTCGGCCACGGCACGCTGGGCGCGCACGACGAAGCCGCCTGGCTGACCCTGCACGCGCTGGGCTTGCCGCTGGATACCGATATCGGCGCGCATACCGATGCCATCGCGCCCGCCGCGCAAGCGCGGGTGCAGGCGCTTTTGCACGAGCGCATCGCCACGCGCAAGCCGCTGGCCTATTTGACGCACGAGGCTTGGCTGCAAGGCGTGCCGTTCTACGTGGATGAACGCGCCATCGTTCCGCGCAGCCTGATCGCCGAAGCGATTGCCGATGGCGGCATCGACCCGTGGCTGTCCGGCCAAACGCGGCGCGTACTCGACCTGTGCACCGGCAACGGCAGCCTGGCGTGCCTGGCGGCCCTGGCCTGGCCGGACGTGTGCGTGACCGGCTCCGACATTTCCGCCGATGCGCTGGACGTGGCGCGCATCAACGTCCAGCGCCACGGGCTGCCGGCGCGCGTGCAACTGGCGCGCGGCAACGGCCTGGCGGCTTGTCCGGGGCCGTGGGACTTGATCCTGTGCAACCCGCCTTACGTCAACGCCCGCGGCATGGCCACGCTGCCGCCCGAATACCGCGCCGAACCCGCGCTGGCGCTGGCCGGTGGCGCCGACGGCATGGACTTTATCCGCGCCTTGCTGCACGACCTGCGCGCCGCGCCGCACCTGTCGCCGCACGGCGTGCTGGTGCTGGAAATCGGCCACGAACGGGCACATTTCGACGCGGCCTTTCCCGGCTTGCCCGTCAACCCGTTGGCCACCCGCGCGGGCGAGGATCAGGTTTTGCTCATCACCGCCCAAGCACTTGAACTCTGGTCGGAATGATCACGCTCAAAAACATCACCCTGCGGCGCGGCGCCAAGGTATTGCTCGATGGCGCCCATGCCGTCATCCAGCCGGGCGAGCGGGTGAGCTTGGTCGGCCGCAATGGCGCGGGCAAATCCACGCTGTTCGCGCTGCTGTCGGGCGCACTGCACGAAGACGCGGGCGAGCTGACCATGCCACCGCAGTGGCGCGTCGCGCAGGTCGCGCAAAACCTGCCGGAAACCGATGCCGGCGCCACCGATTTCGTGCTGACCGGCGATGAACGCCTGTCGCAACTGCAAGAAGAGCTATCAAAAGCAGAGCAAGCGGGCGATGGTATCGCCATTGCGCACGCGCACAGCGACCTGGCCGACGCAGGCGCCTACGATGCCCGCGCCCGCGCGCAGGCGCTGATTTTGGGCCTGGGCTTCGGCGCGGACCAGCTTGAGCGGCCCGTCAACAGCTTTTCCGGCGGCTGGCGCATGCGCCTGCAACTGGCGCGCGCGCTGATGGCGCCCAGCGATTTGCTGCTGCTCGACGAGCCGACCAACCACCTCGATCTGGACGCGCTGGTGTGGCTGGAAAGCTGGCTGGCGCGCTACCCCGGCACCCTTATCGTCATCAGCCACGACCGCGAATTTCTCGATGCCGTCACCGGCGTCACGCTGCATCTGGAAAACACCCGGCTGACCCGCTACGGCGGCAACTACAGCGCCTTTGAAACCTTGCGCGCGCAGCAACTGGCGCTGCAACAAGCCGCGTATGCGCGCCAGCAGCAACAGATCGCGCACCTGCGCCAGTTCATCGACCGCTTCAAGGCCAAGGCCACCAAGGCGCGGCAGGCGCAAAGCCGGGTCAAGGCGCTCGAACGCATGGAACAACTCGCGCCGGTGCTGGCCGAGGCCGATTTCAGCTTTGAATTTCAGCCCCCGCCCAGCCTGCCCAATCCGATGCTGGTCCTGAAGGACGCGCGGCTGGGCTACCGCGACAGCCAGGGGCACGAAACGGCGATTCTGGACAGCGTCGTGCGCACGGTGCTGGCCGGCCAACGCATCGGCATTTTGGGCGCCAACGGGCAAGGCAAATCGACCCTGGTCAAAACCATCGCCCACGTCTTGCAGCCCTTGGCCGGCCGCGTCACCGAAGGGCGCGGACTGCGCATCGGCTACTTTGCCCAGCAAGAATTGGATGTGCTGCGCCCCGCCGACAGTCCGCTGGCGCACCTGCAGCGCCTGGCCCGCGAAACCGGGCAGGAACACACCGAAGCCGGGCGCGAACAAGCGCTGCGCAACTTTTTGGGCGGCTTCAACTTTCCCGGCGAAATGGTCACGCAACCGGCGAGCCAGTTCTCCGGCGGCGAAAAAGCGCGCCTGCTGCTGGCCATGATCGTCTGGCAAAAGCCCAACCTGCTGCTGCTCGACGAGCCGACCAACCACCTCGATTTGGTCACCCGCGAGGCGCTGGCGGTGGCGCTGGCCAGCTTTGAAGGCGCGGTGCTGCTGGTCAGCCACGACCGCGCCCTGCTGCGCGCCGTGTGCGAGGACTTCTGGCTGGTCGGCGGCGCACAGGTGCGCGACTTTGAAGGCGATCTGGACGACTACCAGCGCTACCTGCTCGATGAAGCGCGGCGGCGGCGCGAGGCCCTGGCCGCGCAAACCTCGCCGCCCCAAATAGCCCCCGGTTCATCCCCGGACCACCGCGCAACGCCCAGCCCGCAACCGGCCCTCACCCCGGCCGAGCAGCGCCGGCAAGACGCCCGCCGCCGCCAGCAAAAAGCCGAGCGCCTGAAACCGCTGCGCCAAGCCATCGCCCAAATCGACCAGCGCCTGGCCCAACTCACCACCGAGCGCACCGCGCTGGAACAGCGCCTGGCGCAACCGGCCCTCACCCCCGCCGACATCGCCGGCGCGGGCAAGCAACTCAAAACGACCGGCGAAGAAATCGCCCGCTTGGAAGAAGAGTGGCTCGATCTTTCGGGTCAGATCGAGGCGATGGAGCAGGAAACGTAGCCCGGACAAGCGCAGCGCCGTCCGGGAAGGGTTGCGTCATTCGATAGAGAGTATTCCCATCGGACCCATGACGCTTCGCGCCGGATCAAGACAAGCCAACTTATGAACTCCGCTATGGGATACGGATTTCAAGGGCAAGGTCACCCAAACTCATTTCCCAATTCTTTCGCCCGCACCGCGGCGGCGCGCAGGGCGCGGACGAAGGCGTGCTGCACGCCTGCACTGTCCAGCGCGGTGATGGCCGCGTGCGTGGTGCCACCCTTGCTGGTAACGCGCTCGCGCAAGGTAGCCAGCGGCTCACTCGCCTGCCCGGCCAGTGCCGCCGATCCGGCGAAGGTGGCCACGGCCAGGCTCCGCGCCTGCTCAGGCGCAAGCCCCAATTCCACGCCTGCAGCCTGCATGGCTTCGAGTACATAAAAGACGTAAGCCGGGCCGGAGCCGGAGAGAGCGGTGACGGCGTCCAGCAGCTGCTCCTCCTCCACCCACAGCGCGTCGCCCGTAGCGCGGATGACGGCTTCGGCGCACACGCGATCGGCAGCAGCCACGTTCGGCGCAGCGTATAGGCCGGTCATGCCCTGTCCGATCAGCGCAGGGGTATTGGGCATGGCGCGCACGATGCGCGCTGCGCCGGTGGCGGCGGCAATACCTGCTACGCGGATGCCCGCCATCACCGACAGGTGCAGCGCCTGTCCGGCATAGGAGCGCACTGGCGCGGCGGCCTGTGCAAAGCTTTGCGGCTTGACGGCCCAGACGATCAGGCCGGCCTCTTGCAAAAAAACGCCGGCCTGTTGATACGCGGCAATGTTGTATTCATGCGCCAGCTTTTCGCGTACGGCAGCCAACGGTTCCACGACCTGAATCTGACTGGCCGGCAGGCCGCGCTGAATCAAACCGCCAAGAATGGCGCCGGCCATGTTTCCGCCGCCTATGAAAGCGACGCGGGTGGTGAAGTCGAGCACGGGGGAAGCAGTAGACATATCAGCCTCGGGGTAATCGCCAAGAAGTTTCTGCCACAACAAGCGCAAGATGAGCAAGTGGCCATTTCGACGACGTCACCTCACGCACGAGCCACCGATCCTTTTCAAATAGAAAGTTCAGATGCTTGCGTGATGAGTATTGGGGCTAGTGCTCCGTTCCATCAAAGGTTGACGAAATGAAATCGATGGATTTGTTCGCCAGGCAAGGCGCAAACCGCAGCGATACCCAGTGGTATCGCGAGGATTTGCAACGCCGCATGGCGGACAAAGACGCGATTTCATGTAAACCTTTTGGTGGAACGGAGCACTAGTCCTTACGCAATACCACCCGTATGACGGCATTGACACCGACCACGGAAAAGAAAGCGGCAAGCAGCCGGTGCACGCCACGGAAAGTTATCGTGCTCCCCTGATTTTGTTTTTCGATTGACCAGTTGAGCAATTCGCACGCCGCATTGAAGTCCACACGCCGCAGCGCGCAGCAGTCGAAATCGAACGCATGGATGCGTTCCTGGTTTCTGGGCAACACGGCCAGCACCCGATCCGCGCTGCCCACGATTTCACCTTCCAGCGCGGTTTCGAACATGCCAGTAGCCGTCAACAATTCGTCCGTGATGGTGGTTAGTGCAAATGGCTCGCTCGGAGCGCTCTCCACGGGCGTGAATTCGGGCTGTCCGTCGGCGGCCAGTGGCGTGTAATTGCACTTGGGCGGCGTCCATGCGGGCGGCGAAATTTCGTAGGTGATGCAGTAATCAAGCGCCGTCTGGTCGAATAGATCGGGGCCGCCCATCAGTCGTAGCAAAGTCAGGCGCACGAGCCACCATGCCAGGTTAACGCTTTTATCCCCGGTGGGCGATTGCCCGGCCAGCACGGCCAGCAACTGCTCGCCGCCGGCAAACTGCAATTGCACGAGCGTATCGGCCCATTGCGCCAACAGTTCGTTAAGCTGCGGCAATACGTCCGGCTCCACGCTTTTGATGGCTCGCCAATCGAGGCGCCAGGGTTGCACGCTGTATGCGACCGCGCCGGTCAGGGCTTTCAGCGCGCGTGCGTCAAATCGCTCAGGGCTGCTCCAGGTAAAAGCCTTTCTCTGCATGGTGGCTTGCAGGGCAGCGCCTTTGCTGCTGGGTATAGCCTTATCCTGCGCGCGTTCCCACTGCGGGGCGGAGCGCCCGAACAGTGTGGTGAATTCAGGCACCAAACCATCAAACGCCTCGGACTTGCCGATGACGCGATACAGGTCGAACAGCGTCAGCCAGACATCCTCGTCCTTGCGGCGGTTTCCATTGGGGCTTATCAGATTGAGCAGCGTCAATTCGGCTGCCGCCGCGTCGCCGTTGGCGAAATTGATGGCGGCTTCCTCGATTTCCGGGTCTTGCCGCAAGGCTACGACCTCGATGTTGTGCTCCAGCGAGGTGTCATGGACCGCGGCCGGGCGGCCCGGCTCGGGCTTGGGCGCGGCTGATTCCTGCGCGTCCGGTCTGCCAGGGCTGTTTGGTACCGCCAGGCGCTTTGGCGCCGGATCGGTTCGCTCCAGTGATGGCCGCAGGTCTTTGGGTCCACTGGGCGGGAACACAGACGCGCCAGCCATGTCGTCCGCCATCTTGGGTTGATATGCCTGTGTCAGCACGGGCGGCTCGGGCTGATCCGGGGTAATGGCCGGCTTGAGCTTCAATCCCGGCTGCGGCAGGTCATGCGCACGGGCGCTGGCGTCAGCCTGTCGTGTCACGGGAGCCGATTGAGGCTGCGCAGCGTGAAACTTCATCGGTGTGGTTGGCGGATCGCCCGCCTTGTTTCGGAACCAGCCGCGCGACAACTGTGCCTCGATTTCGTCAATTTGGCGCAAGGTCCGTGTGCGTTTTGGCTCGCCGCCTTGTTTCTCAGCGTCACGGGCCAACTGGGTGCTGGAGTACGATGAGCTCAGCTCCATGGTGTTCACCCCGTCGCCCTGTCCCTTGCTCTTGTGACGGATTTTGCGCAGCATTTCGAATTCGTGCTTGCGCACCAAGTCATTGCGGTGCTTGCGCTTGATCATTTCCTTGAGCGCCAGATGCGACTGCGGAACATCCAAGGCCAATTGTGAATCGTGCAACCCGGCTTGCTCCACATCCGCCCAATCCAGGGTCGGGTTCTTGATGAACTGGGTAACTTTGCCCAGCAGGCCCGTCTTTGCGTCGGTTCCCTTGCTCATATGGTGCACTTCTTCAATCCGTCATTGCCAGCGGCTCGCGTGCGAGCGCGCGGGCATCAGTCACCGAACAGTTTTTGCTTGAGTTCGCGCCGCTGCTGCGCTTCCAGAGTCAACGTGGCGGTAGGACGCGCCAGCAAGCGCGCCACCCCGATCGGTTCGCCGGTTTCGTCGCAGTAGCCGTAATCGCCGGCGTCAATGCGGGCAATTGACTGTTCGATTTTTCTGAGCAATTTGCGCTCGCGGTCGCGCGTGCGCAACTCGAGCGCGTGCTCTTCTTCGATGGTGGCGCGATCCGCGGGATCGGGCACCACCACCGTATCGCTGCGCAAATGCTCAGTCGTCTGACCGGCGCTGGCCAGGATGTCGTTTTTCAGTTGCAGCAGCTTCAGGCGAAAGAACGCAAGCTGCTTGTCGCTCATGTATTCCTCATCGGGCATACAGATGACTTCGGCATCGGTCCACTGCTCGACCGGTTTTATTTTCCAGTTGTTGATCAGGCGCGGGTCTTTCTTGATCGCGGCAACGCGCGGCATGACGGCAGAACGGGAAGGCACGGGAGCAAAACGGGATGTTGTGGTAGATGGAGCGGGAGGAGAAACCGCTGCCTTGCCGCGCACACCGGCAGCTTTCGGCTTGGCGGCCGGCTGCGCAACGGAGGGCGCTGCTTTGGATTTTGTGGCGGGCGGCTTACCGGCCTGGTTTTTGGGGGCGGGTTTGGGGGAATTGACCGCCGCTTTGTCGACTGCTTTCTTGGCGGCGGTTTTCGCAGGCGGCGCGGACGATGCGCCCGCTTTTGTTTTGACCGCCGCTTTTTTCGCGGCCGACCCAAGGGTGCGCACGGTTTTCCCGGCGGTCTTCTTGACCGTTTTTTCAGCCTTGACTGCCTTGGACATCACGTTAATCGCCTCCCATTGGTCGAGGAGCGCCCCGGTTGTAGCAAGGCGCGCTTAATGTAAGAAAGGCGGCGATTGTAGGGCTTGCGGCGCTTTGCGCAAGAGACGGGCCAAAACGACCCTTCACGGCTGTAAAAATAGCGTGAATTTGCCCTATGCCAGGCACTGGTCGAGTCCTTGCGTCAGGATATCGCGCGGCAGGTCGATGCCGATGAACACCATCTTGGATGCGCGCGGTTCGCCCGCCTTCCACTCCGGCCCCAGGTCGCTGCCCATCAGTTGATGCACACCTTGGAAGACCACTTTGCGGTCGACGCCTTTCATATTCAACACGCCTTTGTAGCGCAACATGCGCGGGCCGTAGATGTTGACGATGGCGCCCAGGAAATCCTCCAGCTTCATCGGGTCGAGCGGCCGCTCGGCCTTGTAGACAAAGCTCTTCACATCGTCATCGTGATGGTGGTGATGCGGGTGATGGCACTGCTCATCGTCGTGGTGATGATGCCCGTCATGATCGTGTTCGCCCTCGGTCAGGAACTCCGGGTCGATGTCGAGCTTGGCGTTGAGGTTGAAGCCGCGCAAATCCAGCACGTCCTTGAGCGGCGCCTGACCGAAATGCACCACCTGCTGCGGCGCGCGCGGGTTCATGTGCTTGAGGCGATGTTGCAAGGCGTCCAGCTCGGCGGGGGTCACCAGATCGGTTTTGCTGATGAAAAGCTGGTCGGCAAAACCCACCTGGCGGCGCGCTTCCTGCCGGTCGTCGAACTGCTGCATGGCGTGCTTGGCGTCCACCAGGGTCACGATCGCGTCGAGCAGGTAACTCTCGGCCACTTCGTCGTCGATGAAAAAGGTCTGCGCCACCGGGCCGGGATCGGCCAGGCCGGTCGTCTCGATGATGACGCGCTCAAAGTCCAGCAGCCCCTTGCGCTTTTTGGCCGCCAGCAGCGACAGCGTGTTACGCAAATCTTCGCGGATGGTGCAGCACACGCAGCCGTTGTTCATCTGGAAGATTTGCTCCTCCGTGTCATTAACCAGAATTTCGTTGTCGATGTTTTCCTGCCCAAACTCGTTTTCGATCACGGCGATTTTGTGCCCGTGCGTCTCAGTCAGCACGCGCTTCAAAAGCGTGGTTTTGCCCGAGCCGAGAAAACCGGTCAGGATGGTGGCGGGTATGAGGGTCATGAATGCAAATGCAAGGCCTGTTCACGCTATTTTCGCGGTCGTGAAAATAGCGTGAACAGACCCCTGTCTGAGGTTGGGAACGGGTATCTCGCAGGCTGCTGCCGGCCTACGACGCCGTTCCGCGATTAGCGTTCGCGCAAGGCTTCCCGTCCCCTGTTGAGGGGCTTGATCAGATAGTCGAGCACGGTTTTATGGCCGGTGCGAATATCGACGGTCGTGATCATGCCTGGAGAGATCGGGAATGTTTTGCCGAGCTTGTTGACCAGGTGATCACGGTCTGTAAGCACATAGACGCGATAGTAGTAAATATCGCGCTTGACTTCATCCTGGATCGTATCCGGCGAGATCACCGTGACCGTGCCCGGTATTCCGCCATAAACCGCGTAGTCATACGCGGTAACTTTTACCGTCGCCTTCAAGCCTGGGTGAATGTATGCAATGTCGCGCGGTGAAATCCGCACTTCCACGAGCAGCTTGTCGTCCAGCGGGACGATCGACATCAGCTTGCCCCAGGGCGGAATCACGCCACCGATGGTGGTCACGGCTATGTCCTTGACGATGCCGCGGACCGGGGATGTGAACGTGGTGCGGTTGAGGGCATCCTCACGCCCGAGCGTGATGGCGCGTTGCGAATCGACCTCGGCATTGGCCCTGGCGAGTTCTTCGCGCCCTTTCACGTAGTACTCGTTGTAGGCGCTGTTGCGCCGCGTTTGCAAGTCGGCTATCCGGCTTTTCAGGCGCAGCACTTCCACGTCGCTGGCGGCGCCTTGCGCAACCAGCGGCTCGGTCATTTTCAGCTCGGTCTGCGCCAGCTCGATCTGGCGGTCGAAGTCGGCCAGCGTCTTTTGCAATCCGCTCGTGCTCTGGTCATACAGCCGCGTTTCGCTGCGTACCAAGGCTTGATCCCGCTGAACTTCTGGCGGAAACTCCAGTGTGGTGCCGTTGACCTGGGCCGACAGCCGGGCCGCCGTCGCCAGCGCCGCACGCATCCTGGAAGAACTCTCGCCGACAGCAGCCTGGCCCCGCACGGGGTCGAGCTTGGCAATGACTTGCCCGACCTGCACGATGTCGCCTTCCTTGACGGGCAATTCGCGCAAGGTACCGCCGTCCTGCGACTGGATTTCCTGATCCTTGGAACTGGGCACCACCTTGCCGGTGCCTGTGGATACCTCATCAAGGGTAGCCAACGCGGCCCACGCCAACAGCACCAGAAGCGCGCCGGCAACGATCCATACGATCCACGATATGCGCGGCAAGGGATGTTCGTCGGCGGTGCCGACGAACAGCGGCGGCGGCGCGTTGGGATTGGCCATCGCCATCGCTGGCGCTGCGCCTCGCCCACCGGAAAACGGCTTGGGCCGGGGTGGGGATTGAGGCGCGGCACCGCCGGCGGCGGCAGCCGGTTGAGCTTGTGCTTGTGCTGATTGGGGTTGGGCACGCACCTGTATTTGCATCGGCTGCGGGGCGCCGCCCGTTGCCGCACCGCCAGGCGTTGCCGCGCCTTCACCCGGCCCCGGCAACCACGGTTCCGCTTTTTTGTCGTTTTCTGCGCTCATTTGGTGAACGTCCCCAATACCTGCTCTTTCGGGCCATCCATGACGATACGCCCGCCATCAATGACGACGATCCGGTCAACCAGCGCCAGCAGTGATGCGCGGTGCGTCGAGACGATCAGGGTGCGCGAGCCAAGCCAGCGCTTGAGGCTGTCGATGACGTGGCGCTCGCTGGCTTCGTCCAGGCTGGCGGTCGGCTCGTCGAGCAGCACGATCCGCGGATCGGACAATATCGTGCGCGCCAGCAGCATCGACTGCCGCTGGCCGCCGGACAGGCCCACGCCCCCCTCAAAAATGATGTTGTCCAGCCCCATCGGCCGCGACTGCACGAACTGCAGCGCGCCGCTCAGGCGCAACGCTTCCTCCAGGGCGGCATCACTGGCCATGGGAGCGCCCAAAACGAGGTTCTCGCGTATGGTGCCGTAAAACAGGTTGGCGTCTTGCGAAAGCAGCGTCATGTCGCGCCGGATATCGGCCGGATCAAGCGTGCGCAACTCGGCGCCGTCGAGCAGGATGTGCCCGTCTTGCGGCGGAACCAGCCCGGCCAAGACGCGCAGCAAAGTCGATTTGCCCGCGCCGATCCGGCCCAGCACCGCGATCTTTTCACCGGCCTTGATCGTCAGCTTCTGGATGGCCAGCGCCGGGGTGCGATCGTCCTTGCTGTATTGGAAGACGAGGCGCTCAAGCGCGTAGTCGCCGTGCAGCGCGGCGCGGTGCACGCGCGTTTGCTGCTCGGGCTGGTCAACCGGCCGTTGCATCAACTCATCTAGCCCCTTGCGGGCAACCATGGCCTGCTGCCAGCGCGAAAATACCCCGGACAACTGCGCCAGCGGCGCAATCATGCGCGACGACAGAATCGAGGCGCCGACCAAAGCACCGGTGGACATCTCTTGCTTCATCACCATGTAGCTGCCCACCAGCAGCACCAGGGCAAACATGATACTTTGAACTTCCTGCGTCCAGGTCATGAGCAGGCTGACGATGAACCGCTGCCGCATACTGATCGCCGCCGATATCTCGTTGGCCAGATTCCACTTGTTCTCAAAGCGCGGTTCGGCGCGCAGCAGCTTGATGTCTTCGATGCCCTGCACGGCCTCGACCAGCATGGCGTTGCGCAGCGCCGATTCGCGCATGCCTTCATTGGCCAGCCGGGCAAGCGGCTTTTGCGCCAGCCAGCCCGGAATGATCAGCAGCGGCACCGCGATGAGCGTAATCAGCACGATCGGTCCGCCGATGATCCACATGATGAACAGGAACAGGAAGAAGAAGGGCAGGTCGGCGATGGCGCCGACCGTTGTCGAGGTCATCAGTTCGCGCACCTGTTCCAATTCGCGGATCTGCGCGATGAATGAGCCGGTGGATTTGGAGACGGCGTCCTGCCTGATGCGCAGCGCGTGACCGAATACCACGTCGGAAATGCGCAGATCCGCGCGCTTACCGACCAGATCGGACAGATACGTACGGCCCAGGCGCAGCGAAAACTCGAATACCAACGCAACCACCACGCCGGAGAACAACACCCACAGCGTTGGTTCGGATTGAGCCGGAATCACGCGGTCATAAACCTGCATCGAGAACAATATGCCGGCCAGCGCCAGTATGTTGGCCACCAGCGAGGCCAGCATGACATCGAGATAACGCGGCCACTCCTTGAGCGCGAGCGCAATGAACCAGTTGGAGCGGTAAGGTTTGATGTAGTCATCGACGCGCGCATCGGGCACCGACTGCAAGGGCCGCAGAATGGCGATCTTGCGGATGTGTCCGACCAGTTTGTCTTCGGCGATCTCCGTTTCCAGCCCCTGATCGCTGATCAACTGCACGCCCAGCCGTCCCCGGCCATCGGCCGATTTGACGACGCACACCGAGTTGTCGTCAAGCTCCAGCACGACCGGCAGTTGCCAGGACGTGAAATGCTGCTTTTTGACATCATCGACGACGTGCAGCGCCAAGCCGGTCAGCCGCGCCATGTGCCCGAGCAATTGCTCGTCGGGAGCTTCGCGCTCCCACGCCAGCGCGTGCTGCACGTTCTCCTTGGACGGGCTTAACCCATAGTGGCGGGCCACCGCCACCATCGCATCAAGCCACCCGCCCCGGTCTGCTTTTGCACCTGCGCTGGTTGTCATTGCACTTTTACCCCTTGAATCGAACGCGACGCGATGCCGTAGAACGTGTTGCCCGTGCCGAGCGCACCGATGTAGTCGACCAGCGCGATCCAGTAGTCGTGTTTGGCGGTTTCTTCGTCCAGAGCCGCCTGGTAGTATTCCTGCTCGGCATTGAGCACATCCAGAATCGAGCGGGTGCCCAGCTTGTACTGTTCACGGTACAGCTCGCGCGTGGCCGCGATGCTGGCCTTGCGCTCGCCCAGCTTGCCCAGCCGGCTGCGGGCGCCCAACGCCTGTTCACGATAGCCGCGCGCCGCGTCGCTGCCGGCCAGCC
>Ga0209629_10000457_pt1 | contig 22369 bp, 14 predicted proteins | sample TergutCu122P5_FD_187286 | JGI IMG/M metagenome (GOLD analysis project Ga0209629, IMG submission 187286) | Cubitermes ugandensis P5 segment gut microbial communities from Kakamega Forest, Kenya - Cu122 P5 (SPAdes) (version 2) | ecosystem: Host-associated > Arthropoda: Insects > Digestive system...
CTCACGCGGTGTACAAAATGCACAATACAGCACTTCTGACTGTACAGCCATTCATAAGACCGGTTGAATAGCCACACTGGAGTGAAATCACTGCATCACTATCTTCGTAATGGATCAAGCTGAGGATAGATGGAGGATGGTGACGGTAGGGTTACGTAGACAAAAATAACTGAAACTGGTGAACAAAATACACCAGCGGTAGTACTTAAGGGTTAAATAAGCACCGCGCTGTGAAGACCTGCGAGGCAGAGAAGTTACAAATCTATGCATTTTTGACATCGGCGCTAGACTGAGGTGAGAGGTCAGCCTCACGTCACAGCTGATCTTACCAAACACGGTCTAGACACTCCGGATAGAAAAAGTACCTCGCCTTTTCCTGGTATAAAACCCCAATTCGTTCGTAAAGTCCTCATTCTACTCACTATGTAGACTATGCTATCTTGGCTTTTGTGATTGGAGGGTACAGACTAGATTAATCTGACTCAAAATAGGTACCGGAAGCGGTCTTTTGTGATCATAAAGTACAACGGAACGCATTTCTTATGATGAAGGATACTTCACTGGCTGAGCAACTACTGACTTTACAGGAACGACATTCTGCTTAGTTAGTTAAGTAGGACTACTAAAAAGTCAATATCTCTTGAAAGGGCAGCTGTACAATCTAGGATTACCTGGCGACGCCACTTGTGGCAGATGTCAAAACTCTAAACAACATGGCTTACACGTGTTGTACTATCACGGGACGGTGTAAGCTACGTCACTTTGCAACAAACTAATGCTATTAATGCAAGGTGAAGGGTTGCTGAAAGGCTAAGTGAGGGGGGGGGGAGATACACAACAGATCGCTACTGGCGGCAGTGCAGAGCTGCTTGGATACCCACCCTTTCTATTCAGTTACAAATTGCTGTTTATTACAGACCAATGTGTTGATGTTCTGTCGTTATGTGTGCATGTTACGTATCTCTGCAGACAGAGCTGCTAGTAGTAACGAATACAAACAGAAGATGGCAAATGCTTGTCTGTAGAAGGAATTATTGCGTCTGTATTGCAGTGCTCAGCTTCGTCAAGTGGTTTAGAGCCTACCTCTAGACAGCAGCAGCGTTTTGTGTGGAGTATATTGCTACTTCGTGAAGTGTAGCTATCGTTTAAGAACTTTTGCTGTGCCTTCGTTAGGTATCGTTCACCATTATTCCTTCTGTAAGAAAAAAAAAAGAAAGAAAGAAAGAAAGAAAGAAAGATAAAGGTTTCTTGGAAAGTTCTTCTCTTCAAATTCAACACTGATATGGGCAACCGCAAAAATTACCCGTACGTTGGAACATTTTGGAGAATCTGCTGCCTCCAATATCTGATGAGGGACAGTAAGTTACTCCAGAGGGTTAATATTCACTCATCGGATTACACGGGGTCAAAAAATAAGAAACCACAACACGGATCTCCACCACCATCGAAACTTAAACTATAAGTAAGACATTATTTAAAAAACGTCTGAAAATCTTTGAACACTTTAATAACCAACTGACGCACACAACGTTAAAAAACGTAGAGTTATTAAAACAGTTTTAAAATAAGTAAAACTGTTCCAACATATTTCGGTTTGCAAGGAAACCATCATCAGGGAGCTACAATCAGTACTTAGCTAAAAATTACACACTTGATTAAAAGTAGATACGTAGAGGCTGTATAGGATGTTTTCAGTGTTATGGCTGCATATTGTGACCTGTGAGGCCTGTGTATCATGCACTATGTGAGGGTATACTCATACCCTCACACAGTGCATGATACACAGGCCTCACAGGTCACAATATGCAGCCATAACACTGAAAACGTCCTATACAGCCTCTACGTATCTACTTTTAATCAAGTGTGTAATTTTTAGCAAAGTACTGACTGTAGCTTCCTGATGATGGTTTCCTTGTAAACCGAAACATGTTGGAGCAGTTTTACTTATTTTAAAACTGTTTTAATAACTCTACGTTTCTTAACGTTGTGTGCGTCAGTTGGTTATTAAAGTGTTGAATATTATTGATGCACGGTTTAACCATGAAGTTTTTTGACTGAAAAGCTATTTAATGTGTCACAAACAAACTTGTTAAAAAAACTGCTTAGATCCTATTAACCTACACCACTCTATTTGTTTCCACAGTAAGTAGGGCGAAATAATTATCTGAAATTAATTTATTTTAAGTATGTACGAAATACATTATGTACAAAGTACGAGTATATAGCAAAAATACCAGTTCTGAAAAAAAACCTAGACATTATTTCCAAAAACATAACGGCATCTGCTAACACAAACCAGGAGCGTACAATGTGACTAAAAGATGAAGGCATATACTGATGAAATTACGTCCTTGTGTTGTGTGTGTGTGTGTGTGTGCGTGCATGCGTGCGTGTGTGTGGGGGGGGGGCGGCAGGAAACACATTTAGCTTTCAGACGGCTATCTGTTAGGAAAATTAAGACAATGTCAGAACTTTAAATCCACAAAGATCGAGATTTTTTTTTTCAGCATTCGCCCCACAAAGTGGTGCCCACTGTATGCTGGGGTGTCTCTCCGCGGGAGCGTGCATCATGTTGTGAAAGAGCTCCGGCAACACGGACTTATCCGCCAATTGAGTCAGACAGCACTTAATCTTTCGATATCGGCAATCGATATCTTATAATAGTCGCCTCAACTCGTACTCTTCCAAACGCTTTACCATAACGAAGGCACAGTGTGACATCAGAGTTTCTCATCACAGCTTAGCACAGTATAAGCAAAACCGCCCAATTTGTCTCACTGTTTCCTCTCCAGATGCGAGAGATTGAAATAAGACTTACTTTGTACAATTTTCTCTTGTTCCGTGCATAGGGTGGTTCATCTCTCTAGGAATATTATAGATCGAAGGAATGAAAATGAAGTTTTCACGACCGTAAGGATTTAAAACGTGGTTTTTTATATTGAGAAAGCGTATCAATCTTTCAGAAAAATGTGATGCTATTATATTCAGGTTAAAAGTAAAGACGGAGGAAGATTGTTCTTCAGAAAAGTTTGTGAAATGCTACAAAGCTACATATTGTCAAGTCGGCATCTGAAATGAAGAGATTATATTTGCGAATGAAGTCTACAGTAGACTACAAGGAAGGTATTATAGAAACATACAGAAAATTAACCTGTAGAAGGCCAAAATTAAGTCGTATTATATATATTCTCCGTCTACCTTGAAAAGAACACAAGTGCTTTCACTATAAAAATGAGCATCTGGGTGCTGCATACGAAAAAAATTGTTGCCACCTTCGAGAATCACACTGTATGGAAAAAAATGTAGTTTTTAGCGCTAAACATAGTTGTACATTTACAAACCACTAACCACTATACTTCACCTAAGTTCATTTTGTGAATTAGTGTAATCTAATACTTTTAAAGACAGGCATTAACATAAATTAGAAACGAAGATTAAGTTCGTACCGCGCTGTAAACACACTCCTTCATTATACAAATCAATTAGCAAAGGCTGCGTTGAGAAATAACTGCTGTTCTTCCTAAGAAACATACATAATAATTAAATTTACTATGCACGCAGATAGTATAAATCACCATAAGATAATTTAAGGCACAAGATTTGGAGGAAGTATAGAACAGCTGACAGACACCAGGGAATCCTCAGCCAGGAACCTCTCGCAAGGTAGCATACTATTACAATGGATCATACGAGAAATATTCTATCAAAATGTGTAATGGAATGAACTGGATCATATCACAGTACACAAGCTGATTCCTGTAACCACTACGAATTTCGCTTTCACAGAAGATCGGAGATGCTGGCCGGCTGAGTCACAATCAGTTACTAAATGCAGACCTTGCTTGACGTAATGGTTTCCTAGTTATATATGGTCGAACAAAGGGTCAATGAACTGCTAGTTGCTTCTTTCAATGTAACATCAATGATTTAACCTGCTGGGACTAAAGGAAAGTTGGTATTTGAAGTGGAAGAAACTTGATTGCTTCATTACAACTTTGAAGCATCTTTGACCACCCATGGAACAAAACTTACCCGAGAAATCGTGTTGGACTTCCTCAGATGGGCCCAATAAATCGTCTCACCTGCCGTTCGAACAATCGATACACCTGCAAGCCCACCACTGCCCCCTGGGGAACCCCGCACTGAGCGCCAATCACCTGGTATGAGCATCCGTGTAATAATGCCTCTGCTTTGTATCGATAGCGAAGTAATCGATTGCGAATGCGGAGAAGTGCTTTCAAAGAGATGGAACAGAATGTCCAGTATTTGAAAAGGGAAAAATCTTGCGTGTACAGAGTACATGGAGGGGGAACAAATCACATAAATACAAACACTTCTCAGGCGTCGGGACAGGATAATGCATTCGGTATGTAACTAGGCTACAGTAAGGAAGACCGAGGAATCGGGTTTATATACGTAGAGTTCAAATCAAATCTGAGGCATGCTCAGCCTCTTTTCTTGGGTACCGGCGGCTGTTACCTCGGCGGTAAATCAGTCGGGGCGTGAAACTGACAAATCACTTTCAGCTAGTACCATTCGTTCATACGTATTAATGGGTTGATGCTTAATTTGGCGCAAGGACAAATCTTACCGTTAACTTTTAATTACGCCTTACCCAGGCTCTTCAAACAACTCGCTGAATGTGTTCATGAGTCTCATTTGAAGGACCAAAGGTACACCATCAGAAGATAATGGCGTAATTAGTTTAATTACGGAAGCTATAAAAGTACATATAAATGTAGGTTTCAGGCTCTTACTGCCTGTTTGTAATGGCATGCCCTTATTTATAAAAACAGCACGGCTCCTGCCTGACAATGAAAAAGAACAAAGAAAAATACCAGCCCTCTTATATGTGTTGAGTCGGATTCGAACACGTACGTTCACAGTAAAGATCTTGAACTTCTTATACTGAAGGGCTACTGGGATCACCAATAGGTAACTGTAAAGTATACATTTTCAGCAGCAGACTCCTAGAGGAAGAAATTCATTTGTATTTGAGTGGAGCCACTGTCCGTAAGATGAAGTGATGCAGTATCACTAGGGATCCCCTCTTGAACCAACTGATATGTATTCCGGGAACGGGCGACTCCAACAAGATGTCAAATAGTTCCCACGAGATAGCATACCGGTACATACAAGCATCGGACTTTCGTTTCGTTCGAGACCACCGCCACTGTGATAAAGCCAAAGGAACCTCTTACTGGCATGATTGTGTAAACCACAGACCCCTTGTTTTTTGAATCTACTGTTGTCAAAATATTTTAATAAACCATTTTATTTCAAGAAGCACGGTAGAATTAAAATTGACAAAATCTATATTCTTTTTTTGGACTTCTTCCCCCTTTAAGATAAAGCACAACGATCATTCGAAGCTTCGGGAAAAATTCAATACAAGATACAGCTTCATAACCCAGAACATGAGAAAACATTCTTCGTACGTGTTATCAAGCCTAACCAACCTTGCGGAGTAGGGTTGTACTTGAGACACAAATAACTATTCAGCTAGCCACGAAATTTCCTGCATTATATGGAACCCGAAAGTTTATTAGTGTGTCAGAAGGGCCTATCTTCACACACATATCAATCCAGTACACGCCCTAACATCCTCCTACTTTAAGATATATTCTATTATTACTTTCCCCTTCACGCCCAGGTCTTCCAAGTCGTATATTTCTGTCAGATTTCCTCATCATAACTCTCCATGGATCTCTGTTCTCCTCCAAGCGTTCCACATGGCCCTCCCATCTTATTCTGCTTGATTTCATCACCCAAATAATATTTGGTGAGAAGCAAAATCGTGAAATATTTTTTTTTTTTAATTTTCTCCAGGTTTATCCCATTCGATTCCAAATGTCTTCCTCTACAATCCATTCTCAAAAATCCTTTTCCCATATTCTTCCTTTAATGTGAGAGACCAATTTTCATAACCATATAAAACAACGGCAAAATTGTAGTTCTAAGTACCTTAATCTTTGTGTTTTTAGGTAGCAAATGGGAAGACAAAATTTTCCGGACCGAATGGTGGCAAGCATTCCACAAATGTGATACACGCATAATTTCTTCTTGCACATAGTTTTCATTTGCTAGTGTCGCTCAACAATATTTGAAATTCCCAATGTTTTCAAAGAATATGCTAGCTACTTTAATTTGTCTTTTTGTCATTTATTACAAAAATACTTTCAAAATTTATGAACTTTCTGTCGAGAAATCCTTTACTAAATTCTTGTTGAACTTTATGTTTTCCTTCCCGAAGTGTTAGTAAAGCAATATAGGGCCTAAATGTAACAGTCTAACACAACAGTTTATTGGTATATCTACAACCATTGATATACCAATAAACTGATGTGTTAGACTGTTACATTTAGTCCCTATATTGCTTTACTAAATCCGTTGGTTACGCACTGAAAACACTACGGTGAAAATGATGAAATTTCTCAGGGGAAATTCGGAGTTAAGAAAAACGTGACCCCATATTAAGTAATCGAACATTAATAACATAAGTGTTTAGGATGTACAATTTACACAGAGTAGACAATTTGAAATTTCACAGGGTAACAACGAATATAACATTGAACGACCTACGTGTGAGGGTGTGCAGTGTCCAAATATCCATTACAGCTCTGCCCCCAGGAAATAAGGATCCCTCGCTGCGGAGGGCACAGCTTTTGCCTCCACGTGTGTAGAAAACCAAAACCTCATACATTTCAAATCCGCATTTCTCAAGATATGTGTATTCAAAATTTGCAAATGATAATTGGCGTTTCTTGTAAAATAGGAAATTTTTGTTTACTTCAAGGTCCTTCCCCTTTGACATAATTCCTTGAGTCAGCACAAAACTAGACAAACATTGCACTGTTTACAGAGTGCCTTGGCATTCAAATGCCACTTAATTTCTTTCCATTGTAGCGAAATAGATGTCTTAGCTACCGGCCACGGCGTCCCCGCAGCTGAACAAACATTTCGTCTGCACTCACATCAAACAATAACACTGGATTAGCCCAAACAAAGGAGAAGGAAATAATTGGCACATGTACGAGTAGCTACTGTTTTGACAGCCGCCCGCCGGATATCCGACCCGCCTGGTTCGCTACATTGGGACCGCATAACGACGCCAACCTCTTAGTAAATTAACGCACCGAACAGTAGTTCACTGCATGGAGTAGCGTTCATTTTGAGACGTTCATATTTGCAGCCACTCGGCATGCATTTCATGAACCCCGAATTATTTGTGTACTGACATCGCTTATTTGGAAAAGTATCAGTTAAGACAATCGGTATAGGGGTGAAATGACAGGATGATTATTTAATAATGATTTGAAAAGAATGCAGAAGGAAGTGGTCCTGGCTAGGGAGGTAACACCCTTGCATTTATCTGGACTGAATTAGGCAAACCATAAACGACATATGTCAAAATACCTGAACCACGACATTCCGTTGAAGTCACTTCATTCTGCCAGTTTATGCTTTGTGACTTCCAGAGCTGACAGCGCATTGTTAAATGACTTACGGATTAAGAACAAATAATATTAATATTGTTTTGTATATTTTCGCAGTCTGAAGAGGTTTCAGAGAAAGACAAGGGCTCAGTTTTCAGGGTTTCAGTGTCTCTAGGAGGATTACACTGCCTATATATGAGACCACAAATTCAACCTAAAGACTATGACACTAAAATGCGGAATTTGTTCCACCGAAACGTCGATAAACACAGCCCATTTTCACTTGGTGAAACAACAGTATCAGCATCAACAGTAATCCACAATGAAAGCCAAAACTCAGTTAATAAATAACATAAAAGTAATAAGAGAAGACAAGATGAATAAATACCCAAATAAATAATAGAAACAGCATACCTGAGATTTTCGGTCATATAAAGGAGCAACTTACGAGCCATAATATCAAATAAAAATAATAACAGGCCAACTGCAAACTGAGACTTTTATAAAAATTAAGCCTTTTAAATACGAAACAGTATGTAATCTATATAAGATGCAAAAGTGCCCTTTCGCATAGGATCTACTTCGTACACTTCCAAAGACAGACGGACGTAGAAGGATCCGGAACTGGAGGGCATGATCAACTTCAAAACTTCTAATCATCCGAAAAAACTTTTATCACCCGATGCTTGAGTTGCAAGGTAATAACGATGAAGAATTGGAGAACTATTGTTTAACAACAATGATTTGTCTATTGTTTCTGGTTGTTATGGGGATTACTTTGCTTTATGTTTGGCTTGACTTAAACTTACACAAAAACTTACTACCTATAAAAAGCGCGAAATGAAATGAGGGCCTGTTTCTTGTCTTGCAAACGTAATACGGTGATTCTTATAATAAAAGCCAACGAGATGCACCATTTCTCAAATTTATTTTGATAAAGAACTCTACATGTTTCAAACAGATCTATTGTTCATCATCAGGAGTCTCAACACTGTATACACAGCAATAGGTATTTGTCATGCTAGTTATGTTGACTGTCTGCTAGCGAGATCAGGATGACCTCGCTAGCAGACAGTCAACATAACTAGCATGACAAATACCTATTGCTGTGTATAGTGTTGAGACTCCTGATGATGGACAGTAGATCTCTCCGAAACATGTAGAGTTCTTTATCAAAATAAATTTGAGAAATAATATATCTCTTTGGCTTTTATTATAAGAATATATCACGATGCACAGTCCTCTGAATGTCAAATTCGTAATACGGTGACCTGCCTTTCATTACGACGAGCAAATGTCGACAGTGTTCATCACGTCTGATGCTATCCGCACAATAACGACATATTTACATTCGAAATATTCTGTTGAAGAACGAACAGGAAGTCGCAATGCAAATGAAATCGCACCCCACCACCTTATATATAACCCTCTTATTGCATTTTACCTCTCCCTCCCTTGCCAAATTTGCATTCCGTTAACGGGTACTGTCTGATGGTATTTCATCCCTAACATACAGAAGATTTCATGTTGCATTTTTTAAAAAAAAAATAGGGCTGGATTGAGGGTGAAAACATTAACAGTGAGGTCAGAATGACAGATTTCAACATTTGAGTGTTTCAAGTCTAGGAAGAGGCGGCAATAATAGTGATAGTGTAACCCTGTAATCTAATTCTGAGATGAAATACAATAGAAGAAACTTTCTTCATCCCCAGATCCTCCCCCTTGCTGCACAAATGAGCAGTAACTTTGAACGACAAAATAAAAAATATTTTTATACCGTAGCGGAACAAAATTAATAAAACCAATTTCAAATTTCCTCAACTGTCTGTTTCAACAACTTTTGTAAGTGCTTTGTGAATTTTAAATGTATCCTCATTCGTGTTTTTGTTATCATTGTTGTTGATTTTGTTTGTGTAGCCAAGCCTCGGTGTACGTACAGCGGCAAGGAATGGTTTAGGCATCAACAAGGCGGGGCTCTCCCTCTTGACAGTTGCATACGTTAAGGATTCAAAGTCCTTAATACACTTAAACACATCACGCAAGGACTGGAAGTAGGAGAGGGCAGTTTTATACATTGCAGCCGCCATGAGACGCCACTGGGTAACGGTGCGCAGTGCGACGAGAAGGAAATAAATGACACATTCATTGAGTTCTCATAATGTTACTTTACATACTCATAGAACATTTTGACGTCATATTGTAAGTTCTATGTGTTTGGATTGTAGGCTTAAATATATTCTCGTGAATATTTTTCACATTACGATTTCAATGGAAATTTATTCAATAGTATACCAACTTCAGGCAAACATTTTTCACTATCATCAGTATTCAATTTTTTTTATTAATATGGAAAATAAAACAAGGTACAAAATGTCCATAGTGTATGACACTTCTTGCAAGCCCGCTTTCATGTTGTTGTTACTATCCGTAAATTATTTCAGTGCAGTCGTCAACTGTTTACACGGAACTTTGGTTTGCCTTGTTTCTTGTATTTATCTCGTAAAGGTCGACATATCGAGCTTCCCACATTTATCGCGTAAATGGCGAAATCAATAAACCCTGCACTTTCTTCGAAACTAGTGAAGTGTTGTTTTTAAGGAAAAGTATTTTCTATGCAATGCTCACCAATTTCCGGAAGAGCATGGCCTTTTGGAAGAATCCCAGGCTTCGCCCGTTTGTCCTTCTGGTACGAGTAACATGTGGATGAAGACGAGTATGGAGCACTTTTGGAATTATACTGACAAGGAAAAACTGAAGTAATCGGAGAGAAACCTCTCATATTGCCACTTTTTCCACACAAACCTGACACGGAGAGGCTTGGGATCGAACAAGGGGCTTCGCGGAGAAAGAAAAGCGACTAACCCCTTTTTTTCAGTAGGAATTTTAAAATAATCAGTATACTTTGAATTATCTACATAATGAGGGGCTTAATGATCTGTACTCATCCAGTATTATTGGGGTAATAAAATCAAGAAGAATAAGAGGGGCGGGGCATGTAGCGCGTATGGGTAGAGGAGAGGTGTGTACAGGGTTTTGGTGGGGAAACCTAAGGAAAAGAGGCCACTTGGGAGACTCAGGCGTAGAAGGGTGGATAATATTAAGATGGATGTTTAGAAAGTAGAAGGTGGGGGTATGGACTGGATCGAGCTGCCTTAGAATAGAGACAGTTGGCGGGCACTTGTTACTGCGCTGATAAACCTTCGGTTTCCATAAAATGCGGGGAATTTCTTGACTAGCTGAAAACCGGTTAGCTTCTCCAGAAGGACTCTGCTCCATGGAGTAAGTAAGTAAGTAAATAAGTAAGTAAGTAAGTAACTATACTTTGAATTATCACACATCCAATGTTTCGCAATATTACTAAAATGTATTTGCAAAATAAATAATATAAATCACTTCAGTGTTTCTATATCATGTACATTCATTCCTGTTATACTGAAGCAGTGTTCTTTAACACAAGCTGATTCACGCGACTGTCACTGGCATAATGCATTCAGAATCACCAAATTTAAGCAGGATATTGTGTCTCTGAACTATTTTCAACGCATAGTCTCTCTTGATACTTCAACAGCAGTCCCATCTAACATAAAACTGGCCCCAACTCTCAACTGCCCATTTCTTTATCAGGCTTCTCCATAATCTCTCTTTTGATACTATACTCTGAGAACCCTGATACATAACACTTCTGCAGTAAAATGCTTGCTTCTTCGCACACGTGTATTCCCTTGTTGCAAGATGGGATATTGCCGTCTTCCAATGACGCTTGTGCAGCACGATCAAGTACAAGACCACTTCCAGAATTAATAAATTAAAAAAAATTGTGCTTCAAAGTGGCCACCTTTAAGCACAAGAATCCCAGTGCTACAAACCACCAACTATCTGATGGTACAGCTACCACACTGTCCCATTTCTGATAGACATTGCCATTTGCACTGAGCGTGCAAAACTTGTTAGGTTTTTCCAATGTAACATTTGCTGACCAATCAAGAAGTTCATTCCCTATAAGCTGTGGCAGATGGTTCAAGAAATCCCGTTATACTACCTCCTTCCTCAAGTCCACCTGTAATGCAAGTAGCATGATATTCTGGACACAGTATCACAATGTCCACAACAATAGCGTCATTCAAAGCATCTTAGAGGAATGTACGTTTCAGACTGAATAAAACTTCTGAATTCCATTACTGTCTAAATGAATTCATCTTCTGCACCACCAAGCCACACGAAGCATGCTTACTGTAAGTGTACTCGTTTCTGTCTCTGTTTGCACAACTACACATCTCGTCTTTACCACACGATTCCTCAATGATGGATTTTCTAAAATCTCACTTTATCTTTTGATATCCTCTCCTCAGATGTAAAGTTCCATCATTTCCAAAGCATTATTTTCAATTATTTCATCTGTGTTTGCTTCTCCTTTTGCAACGTGAATCTTCCGTTTAATTTCCCCTCGCTCCCTCCAGTAATAAACGAAAATTCTGCTCAGTCTCATGCAGTACTGCTCCTGACAGCACATCAAGCTTCAAGGCGCATAAGTAGCCAGTCCTGGTTTTCATCATCACAGTTCCATGGCCGCCACGGATGAATGTAAAAGAACCTGAGCCGGTCTAGAGAATTTTCTTTGCCATAAATATCACACATTTACTTTCTTGTTTCTTTGTGGGATACAGTCTTGCAAGGGAACATCATGTTTTGCTGCCAGGCTGATATCATCTTGCACTGCCACAACAGCAACAACAGGTTTTAAATCTTGGAAAATGACATCCTTCACAGTTACCATCACAGGCGTCGGAAACCAAATCTTAATTCGTTACATTTTGTCGTGAAATTTTCCAAAATGCCTGCCAACCTGCAAGTTTCAGTGTTTCAATACAGTACTACCTTTAATTTTTTTTTTCCAGGCACTGATAAATGGCTTCTTCCATCCAAGATATCTGTAAAATTAGTCTTTCTTGAAATGATTCTTCAAATGTAATAATATCAAGAGATATGCTGATAAACACAGCTTAATCAACTGTTTATCTTCAATTTAACTGCCAGGCAATATTTAACAGGTGTTCCATAACCCCACAACTGCATTCAAATCGAACATTTGGCGCCGTATCAAGTCACCACAGATTTGAAGACCTAAGACATGGCAGGGCGCAGGCGAAATATTGAGACCGTCAATCGTGTTTTAGGCCTTGGGTCGTACTTCACAGTAAACACTGTCTCCGTAATAAACACCAGTCACAACAATGTAAGAAGGTCTTCCCTTAATGTGCCTGTCACTCTTGTCCGATTTCAACGAATATCGGTATGTGTCAACAAAGTTTTGTACAAATTCCAAATACGAAGTTTCACGAAAACCCCTCTGGTGGGAGCCACTTACTCCACGCGTACAGACTGACTCACTAACTGAAATGAAAGCGCTTGCAGTCGCTCCTCGCTTTTGCGAACGAGCAAAAAGTACCAAAATTCGAAGCAATGGACGCCATAAAAGGCTGAGCTCTTAGTAGGGGCACTTCGTTGACTTTATTATCACTTCGATACAATAGGAATGGTTGTCAGTGCAGAAGACACCGGCTTGAATTAACTCGTATCACAAACAGTAACGTATTTAATGAAAGCAGCCCTAAAATACAATTTAAATAAAAGACACGCAGACTTACAGTGCACCTTGTTTTTTTTTACTGACAATCATACGTAACGTAAGTGATAAACAAAAGAATCACTCCTCATAATATTCAAGCTCTAAAGAGTTTACCAATTGTGTTTTTCTTTTTATTATCTAGTTTAAGGCAGATAAATTGCATTATACCAATAACAATTTGTGAAAGAACTTAACACTAGCTCTAAGATTATATACTGCTTGTAATATCGAGACGTGGCAAAGTTTTACTGTAAAAAGTATTCAAGAAATACATTCGTCTGTATTACTGTAGCCGTAAAACTAACTCAATGGAGCAGTTTCGGAAACATGCAAGTACACGTATAGTCGCTACAATGACTACGCTATGGGAAGGCCTATCCGGCGTTAGATTCCCGGTAGGAACAAGAGATGATCTTTTCTCCAAACTGTTCAGACTGGCCCTGACGTGTAATCCAGTTTCCTATTCAGTGGTTGTCTGGAGTTCTTCCTCCAGCGGCAAAGCGGCCATCCAACACCTATAGAATGGTAACAGGGAAACCTTACCGAGAGGTAAAGCGGTCTAAACGTGAGGTCACTCACTCACTTCCAGAAGTTAAGAATTGCCGAATTTTTGTCTTGAATCCTCCATACATTTTCATGACATGATAATTAATAAAGCACAAGGAGAACACAGGTTTTGACCACGGTAAACATTCAGATTTGGGGTTACTGTATTGTGACACCAGGTAGACTGGTAGACACTTGCATTGCTGTCTAGGAAATCTGCCGTCTTTATCTTCAAGAAAGAGAAGTTACTATGGAAGATCTTCTGAAACGTCGGTAAGTATCTACCAAATCAGACGGCTTCTCATTTAATCAGATTATAGTAATTTAATGCACTGTCTTTACATTTCCTTGTACGGAATGATGGGAACAACAAGAAACCACGGGCAGAATAATCGGTGTCCCGGCCCAATTTTGAACCAAAAGAGAGTTCACAACTTTTACTGAATCAGCCACGTTGTTCGGTCAGCGGGCTATTGTAGAAACCATAATAAACGAAGGCATTCCTTGTCCAGCGACTGTTCGCTTCTAAAGGTCTCTTCTCCATGGATTTGACAGTATGTTTTATCACAGTGTTCCTCAAATTTTTAAAGACATACAAAAGAATGTTTATGAGTTATTCTTAATAAAGAAACAGTAAAGCAGCAATTCAACAGTACTTCTTCATGTGGTCCAACTTTCTCGAAATTTTCTTAAAATTGCCTCCGTAAAGCAGAGTTCCTCGCGGGAAGCTCATCGTTAATGAGCATGAAAACAGTCTTCAGTGGTAAGGAACTCGAAGGCTCATTACCCTTTTCACAACAGCCTGCCATTGGTCCATATCCGCAACCACACACACATCCAGTGGTCATCTTGCACTTCTATTTATGTAAGATTTAATTATCGTTATTATTATGCTCCCATCTACGTGATCTCATTCCCTCAGGTTTACGTACCAAACTTTGTGTGCAATGTCTTCTCTCTCATGCATGCCACAGAAACCGCCAATCTCATCCTCCTCGATTCATCAACCCCATTATAATTTCAGGGAAGAGTAACAATTATTAAGCCCCTTGTTATGCAGTTCTCTCCTTCCTCCTGTCATTTACACTTGGTGCCACCGTCTCGCCGTCAGTCTGTTCTCAGACACCCTCAGTTTATGTTCACTTTATGTGACAGACCAATTTTCACACTCATACAAAGGGAGTGGAAAATATGAGGTTTTCTCATATCAAATTTAATTAAAATCAAATTTAATTACACGCAGTAACAATAATAAGAGAAATAAAGGACGGGAGTTTACACAGATACACGTTGCACTAATACCGAGGTCTATGTTCTGTACGTCAGAGTAGACCTACACACAGAAATCGACAAAAGTCAGGAATGTCTGGGATTGATCTGCGGACTCCCGAGTACAGGAATCCACGCCGCGTTTGATTTCAACCCCGCAGTTACGTACAAGCCCTCGGCATGGAGTGAGAGAAGGGGCAGCTAAATATTCATATCGTGGGGAGCTACCCCAAACCTATTAATATGATGATAGGAATAAATCCCTAGAAGAACCAACCTGAAGTGTTGAAAAGATGCATTTTCAAATCCACACATATTTCACACTAAATGACGACTTGGAAACATTTCACTAAGCACTGATATTAAAGGCATATTCATTCATCATCATCATTATCAAAACCACCACCACCACGCCAAGCATAGCACAAACCACCTTCCACCTTTAACTTCCCATCTACTTCTTGAACGGTAATTATCTTCTCTCAGTTAGTGTGTGATTGTTCAGGTATTACAGTAGCATCCGTTGTTTAGATATGGTGTAACAATCTGATTCCACGTCCCTTCGTTTCGTCTTGTACTTATACGGTTCTAATTTTCTTCGTATTCGACATTTCTAATCCCACCTTCAATTGTGGTCTACGTCTGTTCCACTCACCTTAAAAATGTCACCCCTGCGTATTGAATTTGGACTCTTTTTCTTTACTACCCACGCTTCATTTTCATGTGTGCAGGAACTATGGAGTATTCGTTTAATTCATTTTTTGGTTTTCCACTGTAGTGGCGCCTAAAGACTACCTCAGGACCCACTTAAAATGTTAACCTTATCTAAAGGGCAATCTCAAGCTATAGGGGGTCCTTACACAGTAAACCACAACTCCTCAGATGGCTTGCCTTGTCTGTCTGTCTCTATGTCTGTGATCTAGTGTTAAAACCAAATATGGTGGACAATTATTTTTTAATCCTTGATTTTAGACTTTCGCCGTTTACTGAATATAGTAAATTTCCTTTAGGGTAATTCCCCGGCGTCTGGTTTATATTTGCCGACGTTTTGGAACCTTCTATCGGTTCCATCTTCATAGGCTGAAGTGTGAAGTATGGTAGGAGCAAGCTTGTTCCTACCATACTTCACACTTCAGCCTATGAAGATGGAACCGATAGAAGGTTCCGAAACGTCGGCAAATATGAACCAGACGCCGGGGAATTACCCTAAAGGAAATTTACTACAATTATTTTTTAAATTCAGTGTCAGTTTTGCAATAATGTTTAACAGGTTTTACCGATTTTCATCTATGCTGACTCACTTTATATGAGGTCATAATTAGTTCATATGAGGTGTAAGATGGGCTAAATATGATCTGATAGCTCATAGTTCTTTTCGTTCAAGAAAATAGGACAAGAAATATTTGTGTTCTTCACAGCATTCAGATTCTGGGCGCGTTTCATTTGTCTACTGGTGATAGTTTTTTCCCCCAGGAATAAAGCAGTTTGGGCATAAATTTAATCAATCACTTCCATCTACTGTCTACATTTAGAAGGCACGAAGGTGAATAAAACTCGTAACTCGCAATTTATACCTTAATCAATACTTCTTCAGGAAGTGCTCTTTAATCAATCACTTGGAAAAATTTTCTTTAAAATTTGACATCAGCTCACAATTTATTTAAAAAAGTAAACGATGAACAGAGATAAAGAACGCAATATCATAAGTGTCTTTTTTAAGTTATGTACGTACATACAAGGCATGTTTCAGAAAAAAGAAACCTGAAATATAAAATGTCCCAAAGGACGGCATTTAAGCGAAATTAGTAACTGCGTGAAACTATTTTATACACAACAATATAGAGCGGGTATTAAAGTCTGGCAGCGCCTGACTACTGGGTTATATCTCATCACAACCGCAAAACAGAGAAAGTAGTGTTCTTTTGTCGGCTAGATGATAATACCATGCACGTGTTAAGACTTCACCGAGGAAAGTGTATCATATAATACTGATGAAATCAACCAAGTCTGATTCTGTTCTTCACGCGAAACAAGGGTTCTCCTACTACAGCCTTACGAGCCATTCAACGAACCCAAGTGAAAAACTGTAACGCCACAATTACTGAGGGTCACGCTCAAGCTTATTTCAAAATATTCGAGCTTTGGTCAAAGATAAGTAAATACACCATTTAGTGTTTGGTTTCGGCGAATAAGCGTATTATAACTTGTATTTGGTCTCTGGAGACTAATCGAGTATTTGGGACTTAACACTTTGTGTCTAGCTACCGGGAAGTGAAAATGTAATGCAGAGCTGAGTTTTATACAAGTGAGCATATCATTTAGAGCTATGATGTGGACAGGTAAACACGTTATCGTAGTCTATATCAGTGAAAATACAGTAAACTGCTAAAAATTTCAGAATGACATCTGATTCCAAAAACATCGTGAAGATTCGCTGAAGTAAATATTCGTGCACTCCGCCGAATAAATATATTTCTCCTAACAAGTTTCATGTAGCCTACAGTGCAACAAATGTAAATCAAATGGTTCGATACAAACAAACATAGCTTTATCATGGTTTAGTCAATACCATCAAGGGAAAAGAGTGTCAAAAAGCAATTTTGTTTTGGACCCAAACAATCCGTAAGAAATGTCTCATGTTCCTGACTCTATACCACAGCATGGAAGAACAGACAATATTTTCCGAGAGACGTTGACTTCGAAAGCTGCACTGCTTATTGCGTACTGTTATTCCGTCAAAGTACGGTATCTCAGTATAACGTATGTGCACTCATAGACGTTTCCAGGGTTATGGTTAATATGTTTTTAAAATTTTCTCATTGAGTATTCAACTGGCTTTGTATTACTGCAGTAATTATAGTTTATCTGGACTGCACTTGAACCAAGGTCTCTAACATGCAAAGCAGGTGACACTTTAGTGCAAGTCTGATTTGTCCGTAATGCAATTAGACTGACGGGGTGGCAGGTGTCAGGGTTTGAGCCCTGTATCTTGATGACAGAATTTGTCTGGGGAGGTAAGCTGGGATCAGAAAACTTTATTGCTTATAAGCCCTATAATTCCGCGGGGGGGAAAAGGGGATTATGCGCGCCACTTCGCAGCTTTAATTGGCAAATTGTCGATACTGGAGTCCGCTGACGTCACTCATTCAATAATTAACGGGGATTTAACTGAAAGCCATTCAAAATGTGACCCATTGGCAGGAAGTCAAATTTTAACGCGAGGTTAAAGATTTACTTTTTCTAACTTGTTTGCTGCAGCATAGTTTTGCTATGTCGGCTACTCTGGATGAACTCTAAAGCATAGTTTTACAACTTGCACTGCATACATACGTCATATCATTGCATTCTTATAAAATATGTTATTTAGCTTGTGCGATTGTCACGACACATGGAGATTATTTATCAAAACAGCATTAACTGGCCTCTTTCTGTAATGGAGATATACTACGTTCACTACAGAGTTAAGCAAAGAGTTTGTAAATATTGTTTGTAGTATTTGATATATGATATGATATGACATGATATGATATACTCGTATTTGTTAACTGCAGTTGGGGTGACACTCGGTAGCAGTAGTACAGTACACATTTACACAAGAACAATACATAGAACAACATCATTAACAACTTTGGTTGGAAGGCTTTCTGGGATTCGAATCCAGAGTGGTCAAAATAAAATTAACGATGAAATAGTCCCGAAAAAAGTATCCCGAATTTGGAAATTTGCGGGCAGTGCCTCGTTTTTGAGAGTTATACCGCGGCATTTGCTTTAAAACTGAGGAAAAAGCGCGGAAATTTAATTTACTTCCGTAGCGACGGCCACGAGAGTTCGCACACTGAATGATCCAGCGACCCAACAATTCCGTCTGCTGGTTTTCTCGGACCAAGAGCAAGTGATGAGCAGGTAATACATTACAATTCGTACTGCGTGATTCTCATGCAGATCTCCTTTAAGTACCCAAATACGACGCTGCAATACGCGCTGCTCAGGCAGTCTACAAACATGAAAACCAATTTTCACAACAGCACAATTATTTTAACCCAAAAATCGTTTATTATTTGCAAAGGCTTTGATAGGTTACTTAATTTTTACATCCTTGAATATGGCGTAATCCTGTCAGAAAAGCAGGTTTATATGGGGATATTCAATTAAGAAACTAGAGGTACTGTTGGAGTCGGACGGTTTTATAGCACCTGGCTTGCGGTCAGCGATGGGTTTACTTGTCTACAGCGAAACGTTCACTTCAACACGTACGAAAAGTTATGAACCAAACTACATTTAAAATTTCAGTTAGGCCTACAAACTCACAGATAATACTCCATCTCCACTATAACGACAAGCCACTTAATGTTGTCTCCGGAAATAATGCATAACAAATACATGGAACGCGGAAAATGAAGTTCTGGAATATTAAATCTGATGGCCAGTAAATGAATAACTGCAATATCTTAAAGGCTTAAGAGTTCACAAGACTAAGACACTGAATATCAGAGCGAGAATTCTGTTGTGACCTAACGATCTTCCTCAATGGCAAGACTTAAATGCTAAATTTTTGGAAGATCAAACTCAGGGACTTCACAGATCAATCTTTCTTGAGTAGCTGATTGTACATTTGCTGAGTTAAGTAATAATTTCGTTCTGTTGTCTGTCTTACGAAGGGCCGATAGCCTCTTCCAAAGCTAGTTCTCCACAGAGGGCGATCTAGTGCTTCCCCTTTCAATCTCCAATACCATCTCGTTTCCTTAAAAATCATCCAGTGGCTGCTTACGTCTTCTTCCTGTTCGTCTTTTCACTTCCATCCTTCTATCTTACCTCCAATAACGTGCTCCAGAAGGAAGTTCCTACGCAAGATGTGATCAATTCATTTAGCCTTTCTTCGTTTTATTGTTCGTAAGATATTCTGCCCCTTCGTAAATGTATGTAATATTTCTTAATTTCTAATATGATCTGTCCAACTGTCTCCATCCTTCCCCAGCACCTCATTTCAAAACTTTTCAGGTACTTCTGATCTACTCTCCCAACTGTCCAGGTTTCAGCACCATACAAAGCTGCGCTCCTAATCTCCAAATGTATCTCTGTACTAGTTCATTCCTTAAATTTAAGTCCAATTTGTTGGTGAATACTACATTTTCCAAAGAAAACCTGGATTTATTATCACGCTTACACCTTGCATCATCCGTTATCAGGCTAACCAAATAGTTGAAATATTCCACCTTCCTTTATGACACCAATAGGTTCATCTTCATGTTCATATTATCTCGTCACTTGGCACCATCTCAGCAATTTAAGATAACCTTACAACTGCACCTAGCTTTTCTAAGTAGTTTCTTCCATTTCGGTTCCTGATCAAATTTTTATGCATTTATCACCTCCCCATTTTTCTACATGTCCCACCCATATCAAAAGTTCTGATTTGTTTCTCCTAAACTACCATTATCTCCTGAAGGTTAATATTTTATGTGGCATTTGATGCTCTCGGGCCGTTCTTGGTGGCATGGGATGATACGCCACGTTTTTCTCGGCAAACTAGTATCATTCTGTGACATCTGCAACGCCCATTTTCAAAGCTACCGGGTTCCAGGGGTTTGTTCACAGCGCCAGTTCCTGTATCACGTGCGATGCTCTTCGCTTTGCATATTCTACTGTCCTGCAACTGAATACAACAGGTTACTCAGAAACGTCCTTAAGCATCTAACAGTCTACACATACAAGATGATAGTAACCGTAGTAATGTGATAGCTTTTCTTTACGGCGAGGCGTCATTAGCATCTAATTCAAGTACTGAAAATCAAACTTTAATGCTTACAAAAAGTTCTGAAGATTTCGAAATAGATACGGTTGTACCATAAGCCTTTCATCCTTTAACAAGAGATGTATAATAAATGAACTGTTGTATGTAACATAAGGGCGTAGAGGTATTAGCAATTTAGGAGTTGGGAGAGATTTTCTTTATCAGGGAACTATATTGTGTGAAAAGTTTAGCTGACTAGAAAATTACCTGTCTGCGATTCAAACGTTATCTGGTACCGACCCCATAAATTAAGGAAGTCGGTGATAAAAGCTAATGTAAGGGCAGAGTGGAATATTTTAAAACACGAAATTGGTTCTTGGGTTAAACAATTGTGGTGGGTGTTTAGGTGTTTCTACCAGTGATTGATATGAAGGACTGATGCTTTGAAACTGACGCTGTGAGAATCCACCGAGTGGCTTTCTACCCCAGTCGCTCAAACTGATGATGATTGATTGTTGCTACGACAAACCAATCGCCTAGATAAAAGGCCAAACAAAGTATGGAGAAGAGGCTTGAGATGGATAATAGATGGAACTAGTGTCGGCATATGCGCCCCTTACTTTATCTGTCATGTAATTTGTCTAATTTTATGTATTCTGAGACTGCTTTCTTTGCTTCTGGATGAAACAGAGATTGATTGAATAAAAATAAATTATAAAAAATAAATTGATTTTAAAAATGGTAGAGGCCTAAACACCATGCCAGTAATAGTCATGTATTGTCTGTTTATGTATGCAGCATTTAATTACCTACCAAGAATTATACTCGTACAAACACAAATATGAATATTTTTTGCGGTGAGAGCGTACTGCCGTAGTGTCAGCGGCCCAGCGTTCAGTCGGCCACACAAAACTTAATCTCAGGAATGTAAGTAATCCTTTGCCTTGAAGGTGGAAAAGGCCAATTACCTGAGTAGTTGTAATGCGTAACAGGAACTTATTGCGGTTTTGTTGTTACTAATATGTATATTTAACTTTTGTAAGGAAATTCACAGAGTAATGTAGGTTTATTTATAGAGTCTTTCTTTGGAATGTTCTGCGGCCTCTGAATACAAATGTTTCAGTCAGTTTACTCTTTTCGAAAGTCAATCGTTATGCCTACAGACACTCGACCTACCACCTGCCTGTTTGGCAATCCAAATCCTACGGCCTAACGGACCTACAAAGCGGCCCCCTTCCAACCTGACACATCTAGAAATTTTACGGCTACAACTGTGTCAAGAAATAACCACATAACTGTCCGACCCCACAATTCAGAGTCCTTCTTAAGAAGGTAAAACCACCTGGATAAGAAATTGGCTGCCTTATATGAAAATCCTCCCTTCAGCTACAACGTGACTTATTCCTCAGCATCTCTCATTTTATTATCTTGAAAATATCTAGTGAAGGATAAGCATCATGAAGCTACTCATTGTGCAGTTTCTTCCAGTCCCAGTAATCTTTAGGAGTGTCATCCCCGGTGTGTATCTTAGAACTAAGTAGACTAGCACCTATAGAAAAGGCAGTCAAAAACAGCGGACCTCTATGACACCCAGCCACCCGACCAAACAATGCAGAAACACCGAGCCCCCCCAGGACTCTCACTAGCCTACCAATAATGGACAAATATGTTACCACAGACCAATGTAAACAATGCATATTTTAATACCACTAGTTTGTGCACACGCCCCATTTTTGTAAACGAGATCATCCCCCCCCCCCC